>MDTA01182796.1_pt1 | contig 12947 bp, 9 predicted proteins | sample 811151 | NCBI WGS metagenome assembly MDTA01 (sample SAMN05326648, study PRJNA326480) | marine metagenome | isolation source: seawater | place: Indian Ocean: South | collected 2010 | reverse complement strand
TCCCTGCTGACAGAAGTTTACAACCCTAGGGCCTTCATCCTTCACGCGGCATCGCTGGGTCAGACTTGCGTCCATTGCCCAATATTCCTCACTGCTGCCTCCCGTAGGAGTCTGGTCCGTGTCTCAGTACCAGTGTGGGGGATTACCCTCTCAGGCCCCCTACCTATCGATGTCTTGGTAGTCCGTTACACTACCAACTAACTAATAGGACGCATGCTCATCCCTATCCACCGGAGTTTTAATTATTAAACCATGCGATTCAATAATATTATGGAGTGTTAATCCGAATTTCTTCGGGCTATTCTCCAGATAGAGGTAGATTGCATACGCGTTACGCACCCGTGCGCCACTCGTCAGCATCCGAAGACCTGTTACCGTTCGACTTGCATGTGTTAGGCCTGCCGCTAGCGTTCATCCTGAGCCAGGATCAAACTCTCCATTGTAAGTTTTAATCTTAGTTGACTCTCATTAGAAATAACGTTGGAAGACCCTTCTTCGAAAAGAAGAGTTTTAAAAAAACCACTCCAAAATAGAAATTTTGGTGTGGACCTATCTTGCATAAAGATAGGATTTGGGCTGCTGCATCAAGTCAAAGAACTTTATATCAATTCCGCTCCGAAGAGCTTCGTTAAATTGCTTTATTTAAAAGCGGACGGCAAATGTATTGCAAGAATTTCTTTCTACAACTAAAAAGTTATTTTTATTTCAACTTTTTTCTACCTCCGTTTATCTAAAAAATTAGCCTTCCTTTGAAAGCGGGTGCAAATGTACACAGTCTTTTTCCCTATCCAAGTATTATCTCAAACTTTTTTTTATTTTTCTTGCAAAAGGTTCTGAATGTCACGGTATAGCTGTGAAATATCCCATTCAGAGGTACCGTCATAGAACCCCCTTAACCTACCCTTAGCATCCACCAAAACAACGTTCTCAGTATGCACAAAGTCCTGATAACCGCCATCTCCCTCATCTAAACACGAAAAATAGCTCTTTCTGGCTAGTCTATAGACCTCCTTTTTCTCACCTGTTAAAAACCACCATTTGGAACCATCAACGGAGTGTTTTTCTGCATAATTTTTTAGTACGCTCACACTATCAGCTTGAGGTGTTACAGAGTGACTTAAAATTTTTACGCCCTCTGGTAGTGAATTTTCTATCAATTTTAAGTTTCCTGTCATGATTGGACAGAGGGTTGCGCACCTTGTAAAGAAGAAATCGACGACCAAAATTTGGCCATCTAAATCTTTTAAGGATACAGAATCACCCAAATGATTTACAAGATTGAAGTCTGAGATGGTGTGATCTGTCACTTTTATAAGATTCGAATCAACTAAAGCAGGGTTGATATCGATGGGTTGATAGATAGGTAGCGTAGGTTCTTGCTTGAAGAAAACGAAGTAAGTTGTTAGAATCGCCACGAGGGTAATTCCTGCAAAAAGTGAAATTGTGAGTCTGTTGCCCATTTATTTGCGTGCGTTGTAAACTGTTTTACCCGCGACAACTGTGCGCAGGATTTTTGAATTTAGGATTAAGTCTTCAGGCGTAGTGAGAAGGTTCCTATCTAAGACTACAAAGTCAGCCCACTTCCCTACCTCTATAGATCCAGTTTCTGATTCTGTCTTATTTGCTATTGAAGCCCAAAGCGTCATACCTAATAGTGCAGAGTTTCTATCAAGAGCTTGGTCCATGTTAAATCCACCATCAGGATACCCCTCTGCATCCTTCCTTATAGTAGCAGCGTAGTATGTCTTAAGCGGAGAAATATCCTCGATAGGGAAATCTGTTCCCAGAGGCACCATACCTAATATGTCTTTAAGGTCTTGGTAACGGTATGCGCGGCGGATTCGGCCTTTACCTAAACGCTTGCCCGCCCAATACATATCGGAGGTGGCGTGAGTGGGTTGGATGGATGGTATCACACACGCACTCCTATATAGGTGTAAATCGCCAGTGGAAACGACTTGGCTATGCTCGATGCGCCACCTCCTGTCGTTCACTCCGCCCAGTACTTCATTGTAATGCTCGAGAATGTGATGGACGGCACGGTCGCCTATACCGTGAGTGCATACCTGGAATTCTAGGTTGTGAGCCCTGACAAGGGCGTCGCGATATGATGCAGAGTCCTGCATAAGGTAGCCTGAAAAGTCAGGGCGGTCAGAGTAGGGCTCCAGTAGTGCTGCCCCTCTTGAACCGAGGGCGCCGTCCATATAGAATTTGATGGCTTCGGCTGTGAGTCGGTCCGTTCTAAATGGGCCACGCTCGAAAGCCTGGTCGAGGTTAGGCTGAGTGCCGCTGAACATTGCCACAACTCGAATGCTAAGGTCACCGCTTTCGTGAAGTGAGTTAATGAGATCTATGTCGTTTACGTCTAGGCCGGCGTCTGATACAGTTGTAAGGCCCACTTTGAACATGTCCTTTTCACCTTCAATTAATGCACGCCGGCGGGTGACTTTATCTGGCGAAGGGATTTTGCCGAGTAAGAGATCTGCTGCTTCATCGACAAGAAGACCCGAGGGAGTACCGTCTGAAAGGAAGTGGACTTCTCCGCCAGAGATATGAGACGAATGATTCAGAGAAAACATACCAGCAAGTTCCAGTGCCTTGCGATTTGCAAGAAGGGCATGACCGTCGATTCGGCTTATTGCTACCGGCCTGTCAGGGAAGATGGAGTCTAGTTCTAGGCGGTTAGGATACGTGGGGATATCCCAATCGTTTTGGTCCCAACCCCTACCTGTAATCCAAGATGTATTAATAGGTAAGCTTGAAGAATACTCAACTACTTTTTCTAAAACCTCCTCGTAAGAAACTGTTCCAACCAGATTAACTTTTGCCTTATTTAATGAGTACCCTAGAAAGTGAGAGTGAGCATCTATAAAACCCGGGTAGACAAATGCTAGCTTCAGGTCTATAAATTCATCCGCTCTATATACATTCCTTATAGCCTGATCAGCTCCGATCGCAACAATTCTTCCATCGACAACCGCTATGGCAGACTTCACCGCTTCCTCTTTACCCACTCCATCGCAATCGATCAATTGCAGATTGTGAAACACCACATCCGCTTTTTCAGATTTGTAATTGCACGAAGAGAGCAAATTCAAACCAACAAGAGCTGTAAAAAGTATACCTATTATAGTGGTGCATTTTTTTGCACTTGATTGGCCCCCGATTTTTAACATGCTACAAAGGTACTTATTAGCTAACTTGAGCACACAAACTTAAAATCCCCAACATGCGACATATTTACACCCTTTGTCTTTTTACTGCTACTTGCCTTCCATCATTACTTTTAGGCCAAACCATCACGCACACCATCAACGAAGTTCAGGGAGAACTTTTCAGCTCGCCACTAATTGAGCAAATTGTTACCGTAGGAGGAATTGTTACCGGTACAGGTGAATACGGATACTTTATTCAGGATGGCGATGGAGCATGGAATGGAATTTTTGTCTACGACAACACTAATCTACCGACTGTTGGAGATAATATTGTTGTTCAAGCTGAGGTGGCTGAGTACTTCGACAACACTGAGCTATTAAATATAACATACTTTGAGACATTAAGCTCGGGGAACGATTTACCTATCGCATCTCAACTTCCAACAGGAACTATTGGTAATTCTGGTGAACCATACGAAGGTTGTTTAGTTAGAATATATAATGCACAGTGCACTACACCAGATGCAGAATACGGAGAGGCATACTTTAGCGACGGTTCAGGAGATTGCAAGGTTAATGACCTTCTTTATATTCCTGATCCAGCTTGGGTTCAGGATGAGTACTACACTATAACTGGTCCACTTAACTATAGCTACGAAGAATATAAAATAGAACCAAGATCAGGAGCAGATATTAGCATAGGTATGGGAACTAACGAAATCACAATCAAGGAGGTGAATATCTACCCTAATCCATCATCTGACATAATCTCGTTTAATGCTGGAACAACAAGAAATATGGCTGTAGTAAATTTTTACGATTCAAGAGGAAGAAGAGTTGTGACTAAAGAAGTTTCAGCTGGTAGAATTTCACTTGACGTTAGCTACTTCTACCCTGGCACATACCAAATGGAGTGCATCACAGGAACTTCAATTTACAAGTCTAGCGTCTTGATCTTTTAGAACCCGCATACAGGTCAAACCCTACCCACCGACATTCAAGCGGTCCATTGTGCACCTTGTATCGGTGGCTTGGTCTTAGGCCTATGTACTTTAATGCAGTTGGGTCGGATGAGATTACCCAAGCTTTGTATCCAGACCAATAGAACTTGAGCCTATCACCAATTCCTTGATACATAGAATCGATATCGTCTAGCTCCATTCTCTCACCGTATGGTGGATTGAGAACTACCATCCCGTCTTTAGTAGCATTTGGCTCAGAACGCATAAAGTCAACTTCTTCAACACTGACGTCGCTGTCTGGAAGGTCAAGTTGAGAGAGGGCATACTTGGTTTGGGATATAGCATCCGGGCTAATATCAGAAGCATATATAGTTGTGGGTACATGCAGATTGTAATCCATAGCTTCGTCCCTCACCTTAATCCATGCCTGTTTATTAAAGCTGGGCCATTCCATGAAGGAGAAATACGAACGGTTCATTTGGACTGGCATACCAGAAGCCCAGAGTGCAGCTTCACAAGTGAAAGTACCCGATCCACACATCGGATCATATAAGATAGTACCAGGTCTCCAACCAGAAAGAGCAAGCAGTCCTGCAGCAAGCACTTCATTAAGCGGGGCGATTGCTTTTTTACTTCTGTAACCTCTCCTCGAAAGTGGCTCTCCAGATGCGTCTACTGACAAGGTCACATCGTTCCTACTTATATGAAGATGGATTCTTACGTCTGGGTTGGTCTTGTTTACAGAAGGTCTTTCTCCAGATTTGGCTCTAAATCTATCAGTTATTGCATCCTTGACTCTTAAGGCAGCAAACTGTGTATGAGAAAAATCCTCAGAGTGAATAGTCGAATCAATAACAAATGACCCATCCTTCTTGATTACATTTTCCCAAGCGAATCTTGCTGATAAGCGGTACAGCTCGTCTGTGTTTTTTGCGGAGAATGTATGCAGAGTTCTTAGCACCCTGAGAGTAAATCTAGCGTGCATACAGTGTCTGTACATTACCTCTGCGGTGGCTGTGAAGTTTACACCACGTCTACCCTTCATAATGTCAGTTGCACCGTGCAACTTTAATTCGTCGACAACTAGTTCTTCAAATCCTTGAAGAGTCTTTGCGTGATATTGTGCTGTAGGTATGTTCATCAACCTCCTTTTCTTTTTACTGTGTACCCAATTTTTTCGAGATGCGAAACTACTTTATCTCTATGATCTCCTTGAACTAAAATGCAACCTTCTTTCACAGTACCACCAACTCCGCACAATTTCTTTAAATCCTTACCTAATAAAAGAAGGTCGGATGCAGGCCCATCATGGCCTTCAACTAAGGTCACTGGTTTTCCAGCTCTTTGTTTTCTATCTAAACTGACATGGAGCAAGCAGCCGTCAGGGCTCCATTTCCCATCGTCTTCAGAGTGATCATCATCAAAGCTGTAGCTAGAATTTGTACTGAACACCATTCCGTCGTCGTTTCGTCTTCTCTTTTTTGCCATTAATCCGCAAGGTACGTGGTAGCTTTGTACTATGGCACATTTTGAGGATGCAACAAATGAATATTCTACAGTTCATTCTTCTGATGAGAGTGAAGTGTTAAAGAAATTGAGGAGGGCTACTTGGCTTGGCACCACTAAACCCCAAATGCTGAGCGACCCTATTCAGGGCAGGTTTCTAGCGATGGTTAGTGGGTTAGTTCAGCCTAAAAGAATATTGGAATTTGGCACGTTCACTGGCTATTCAACTATTTGTCTGGCTGAAGGCTTAGCTGAAGGCGGAACTATTGACACTCTTGAAATCAACGATGAGCTAGAGCACATTCAAGACCAGTACTGGGAAATGGCAGGACTGAAAAATGTAACTCGCCATATAGGTCATGCGCATAAGACTATTGCTTCTGGCGTACTAGAAGGGCCTTACGATTTAATCTGGATAGATGCTGATAAAGAGCATCAGATTAGCTACGTAGATTTTGCAGTTAAAAACCTAAGAATAGGTGGATGCTTGATGGTAGATAATGTAATTTGGGGTGGAGCTGTTCTTGATAAGGAGAAACTAGCCAAACCTACATCAGGAGGGTCGAGAATTCACAGGCTAAACAAGCACATAGCAAATCACCCTCAATTAGAGAATGTGCTCATCCCAGTTTGGGATGGAATACAAGTCGCTAGAAAAATATCTTAAGCTACTACTGCAGCTACAGCGTCAGCTGCTTCTTGAAGCTGGATAACTGAAGTTACCTCAAGACCGCTTTCATCGATAAGCTTCTTAGCCTCATCAGCATTAGTACCCTGGAGTCTAACGATGATAGGAATTTCGATATTACCCATATTGCGGTATGCATCAACAATACCTTGAGCTACACGGTCACAACGAACGATACCTCCAAAGATGTTTACTAGGATTGCTTTTACAGATGGGTCCTTGAGGATGATTCTGAATGCTTGCTCAACACGAGCTGCGTCAGCAGTACCACCTACATCAAGAAAGTTTGCAGGATCTCCACCGCTAAGCTTAATGATGTCCATCGTAGCCATTGCAAGACCCGCTCCGTTGACCATACAACCAACATTTCCGTCAAGTTTAACATAGTTAAGGCCTATCTCATCAGCTTCTACCTCTGTTGGATCCTCCTCAGTCTTATCACGCATTGCTGAGTAATCTGGGTGACGGTAAAGAGCATTTCCATCAAGGCTTACCTTAGAGTCAACTGCAATGATTTTATTATCTGATGTTTTAAGAACTGGGTTAATCTCAAACATTGAAGCGTCACACCCGATATATGCTTCATAAAGCTTGTAAGAGAACTTCACCATCTGCTTAAACGCCATTCCGCTTAAACCTAAGTTGAATGCAATTCTTCTAGCCTGGAAGGCTTGAAGTCCTAAAGCCGGATCGATAGTTTCAGTAAAAATGAGCTCAGGAGTCTTCTCTGCTACTGCCTCGATATCCATACCACCTTCAGGAGAGTACATGATTATGTTCTTACCTGATGATCTATCAAGAAGAACACTCATGTAGAACTCTTCTGTTTCAAACTCACCTGGGTAGTAAACGTCCTGTGCGATAAGCACCTTATTTACTTTCTTTCCTTCCGCAGAAGTTTGAGCTGTAACAAGGTGACCTCCAAGAATACCATCTGCCTTTTCCTTAACTTCACTAAGTCCTTTTGCAAGAACTACACCGTGAGATCCAGATTCTGTAACAGTTCCTTTTCCTCTACCACCAGCGTGGATTTGGGCTTTTATAACAAACCATTCTGTTCCTGTTTCCTCTGCAAGTTTAATCGCTGCTTCATAGGCTACTTCTGAAGTGTCTGCTACTAATCCTTCTTGTATGTCTACGCCAAAACTTTTAAGTATAGATTTTCCTTGGTATTCGTGAAGATTCATTTTCTCGCTTTTAAGCTAAAATTTGAGGTGTAAAGGTAGTTAACTTTATTAGTGCTGAGGTAGATTGCACATGTGATTATCGCAAAAAATATTCGCAAGAGCTTTGGACAGCTTAAAGTGCTAAAAGGTATAGACCTTGAAATATCACAAGGTGAAGTAGTCAGCATTGTTGGTTCATCAGGCGCTGGCAAGACAACACTACTTCAAATCCTAGGTACATTAGACTTAGCAAGCTCAGGAGAATTAAATATTGCCGGGAAAAACATTAAATCACTTAGCAGAAATGGCCTTTCAGATTTTAGGAATAAAAAAATAGGATTTGTATTTCAATTCCATAGACTTCTACCGGAATACACTGCGCTTGAAAACGTCATGATGCCTGCTTGGATTGCTGGGAAAAGTGATGCTGAGGCAGAAAAAAAAGCAAGCTCCTTATTGATAGAGTTAGGATTAGAAAATAGGCTTAACCACCTTCCTTCAGAGCTTTCTGGAGGCGAGCAACAAAGAGTAGCTGTAGCTAGAGCACTGGTAAATAAACCAGACGTACTTCTTGCTGACGAGCCGTCAGGAAATCTCGATTCAGAGAATGCTGATAAGCTACATGATTTGTTTTTCCAGCTAAGAGATAAACTCGGAATCACCGTGATTATAGTCACTCACAATGAGAAACTTGCCTGTCGTGCAGACAGAACTATCAGAATGTCTGACGGAGTGATTACCGTGTAATTCAGTACCTTAGCACAATGAGAAATCTTGGAATTTTACATTTAGCATTTCTGATATTTTCAGGATTAAATGCACAGTTCGACGTAAATCCAACTGATAGTATTTACTCTACGATAAATGCAGATTCGACTATTTCAATATTCCAAATCGACCTCATCAATACACAGCCTCTCGATAGCCTTAATATTACATGGAAGCTGATAAGTGAAGACGTGACAGAGGGATGGGATTGCAACTTGTGCGATCTAGGCGAATGCTACACTGGCGTTCCCAACTCTGCAGAAATGCAGGGTTTCGCCCCTGATGAAGCAGGGTTTTTAAAAATGCTTGTGAATCCACTTGGAATTGTGGGGCATGGATTGTGGCATTTTTGGGTTTACCCAACAGGTGATGAAGACAATTTTGTGAATCTATACTTTTCCATCAATGCTGATATCATTGATGGAGTTGACAACCTAGAGAATGAAAGTGTTGGTAAACAAGAAATCTACCCTAATCCTGCAAGAGGGAAAATTTGGGTTGGAAAAACTGAGACAGTGCAACTCTTTTCTCAAACTGGGCGTCTAATAATTGAATTGAAACCTCAATCAGAGTTTATCGATATAAGCGATTTTCCTACAGGAATTTACCTACTCAGGAGAGACGGAGCTAGAGCTGATAAACTTGTGATCGAATAACACACATAAACTGCAAGATGAATTTTAAGTTCTTCCGCGTTGCGGCTCTAAGCGTAACCGCTTTTTTCTTGGGTCTAATAGCTTTAGCACAAACAAGCTCAACATTCTCACACCCCCACGCTACACTTTTAGGCGATGGAGGACAGGGTACTATCATAAAGTTTGATTTTGCTGACCCAGCATTCATTCCTGTTAATACACCAGACGGCGAGGCTATTATCCCAACTGTGGGAGACGACCTTCCTATTCTTGTTAAAGGTGCTCCAGCACTTTCAAAGTCATCTGTTGCAATTATGATTGATGGCCAGGCTAGAACTGAAATTGAAATTCTCAACTCTTCATACACTGACTACTCAGACATAGAAGTAGCTCCATCCAAGGGAAACCTATACAGAAATATTGATCCTACAGAAGTCGAGTTTACTAAAGGAACTCAATACGACGTGGATGAGTTTTACCCATCAGAACTTGCTACACTTAATAACCCATACATTCAGCGCGGAGTGAGGGGGCAAGCGGTTTGGGCTTACCCTATGCAATACAACGCAGTAACTAAAACTCTTAGAGTTTACTCTTCAATTACATTAAGGGTAATTGAGGTAGAGGGCAACAGCATCAACAAACTCAAAGCAGGATCACAAGCGAGACTAACTCCAGAAATTAATGATGCATATTCTAGAAGGTTCATCAACTCTGAGTCAATTTCAAGCAGATACGATTACGTTGAAGAGCACGGAAAAATTGTAATCATCACTGACCCTATGTACGACGATGCCCTAGCTCCTTTCATACAGTGGAAGATTGAAAAGGGTCTTGAAACTGAGGTTGTATACGCTGGTGATATTGGTGGCGTTACTGCAATAGGTAACTTCCTTGCGGACCAATACCAGAATCACGGACTAACTCACGCAATCATTGCTGGTGACGAAGACCAAATCCCATCTGAGCTAGTGACCAACTCTGGCGGAACTGGCTACTGTGACCCATGCTACTCTTATGTAGAAGGCAATGATTCTTACCCTGAATTCTTCGTAGGACGTCTTCTAACTCACACTGCTACTGAGATGGAATCTGTTGTTGAAAGACATCTTCAGTACGCAAAGAACCCTTACATGGATGAGGGGTGGTTCAATGATGCAGTTGGAATTGGATCTTCTGAAGGAGCAGGAAATGGTGATGAAGGCCAAAGCGATTGGGTTCACCAAAACGCCATTAAAGACCTACTTCTAGCATACGGTTACGACCAAGTGTGGGAGGTGTACGAAGGTTCTCAAGCTGGAGCATCAGTGAGTAACGATGGAACTCAAGATGAACCTGGCAATCCTAATGCTCAGGACATGATCACCATCGTTAATAAGGGAGCAACAGTAATCAACTACTGTGGCCACGGTTACCACGGCGGAGTTGCTACATCAGGATTTGACGTGAATGCAGTTGAAGATCTAAACAACAATGGCATGTACCCATTCTTTATGGCAGTAGCATGTTGTGTTGGTGACTTCGACGAAGGCGAAGGAAGCGGAGACTGCTTTGGTGAGGTTTGGGCTAAAGCTACCCTACCTAATGGAGATGCAATTGGCGGGATAGGCGGCGCCTTCTCAAGTGTACTTCAAAGCTGGGCCCCTCCGATGGAAGGCCAAGATGAAATGAATAACCTTATCGTTGAACAAGGTCAGCACGACATTAGACACTCAACTGGCTCTATCGTAACTCACGGTTGCGCAAGTATGAATGACGCGTACGGATCACAAGGTGATGAGATGACGGACACATGGTGTGTGTTTGGTGACCCTTCAACAATCCTCCGAACAGCTACTCCATTCCAACTTCAACTCGTACACCAAGACGTGTATTTCCTTGGAACTCCAGGAATGCAAATCAGCTGCGACGTAGAGGGTGCTTACGTAGCTATCACATCGGGAGACCATATCCTCGGAACAGCTTTCGTTAACGGCGGAGTTGCCGACATCACCCTAAACTCGCCCCTGGAACTTCCCGGCGAAATCCTAATCACTGGAACAGCATATAACACCATCCCCTACCAAGCAACTGCGGAAGTGGTTCCGGCAGAGGGTCCATACGTTATAGCGAACAACCCACAATCAGACGACGTAACTGGCGACCTTGACGGCGTAGTCGACCAAGGCGAGTCAATCACCCTCGACCTCAACCTCGAGAACGTAGGTATCGAAGTTGCTGAAAACGTTACTGTGAACATCACATCGGCAGACCCGTGGATCATGATCACTAACGGTTCATTATCTGTTGGCGACATCAACGACGGCATCAGCCTTACGGCTCAGGGATTCGCATTCGACGTAATTAGCGGTGTGGAAGACGGGCACGTTGCTTTATTCCTAGTAGAGATAACGGACGTGAACGGCAATGTTTGGAATACTCAATTCAACATCACATTAAACGCCCCTAAACTAGAAGTGTTGAATCTTGAAGTTGTAGACGGCGGAAACGGAATTATGGATAGCGGTGAAAACGTGGACCTTGTATTCGAGGTAGCTAACGTGGGGCACGACCTGGCTTACATGCTAGAGAACTCTATCGTTATCACTAACCCAAACCTTACAATCAACAACGCTACATTCTCGTCTGGCAACCTAGCTGAAGGAGCAACAACATTTGCGACTTTCAACGTAGATGTTAGCCCAGATGCTGGAGCAGGAGAACTAGCAATCATCGACTTTTCAGGTGAGGCTGGCCTTTACTCAACTAACGACACCTTTATTGAAATCGTTAACCTAATCATTGAAGATTGGGAGAGCGGTACTACGGAACAGTTTGACTGGGAAATGGACGGAAACGCGGATTGGTTTGTAACTAACAACGACCCATACCAAGGCGATAACTGCCTGGAGTCTGGCGATATTTTAGACAACCAATCAACAACTCTAGTTATTGAACTTGACGTTATTGCTGAGGGAACTGTTTCATTCGCTAGAAAAGTAGACACAGAGGATTCTTACGACTACCTATACTTTATGGTAGACGGAAATGAAATGGATTCATGGTCTGGAGACGAGGACTGGGATGAGTTTGAATACACAATTCCAGCTGGTCTACACACTTTAGAGTGGACTTATGAAAAAGACTTTATTGTTAGTGACGGTGCAGACGCAGCGTGGGTAGATGACATTGTTCTTCCTCCATTCTGCTTTATCAATGCTCAAATCACTTCAACTGGTGAGAGTGGAGTTCTTTGTCCGGGTACTACAGCTACTTTAAGTACTACAAGTAATTACGATGCGGTTTGGTCTACAGAAGAGACTTCAACAAGCATCCAAGTAAACGAAGCAGGAACTTACTGGGTGACTTTAACAGACGACTCAGGATGCTCTGGCACCTCAGACCCTTACTCCTTAGTTTTGATGGAGCCTGCTCAAGCTAACGCTTCAATCTTTGGTCAACTAGGCTCTTGCTCTGGAGGTACTCTTGAACTAGACTTCTGCGCTCCTGGTACATACGACATTACTGGACCAGATGGCTCAGTCAACACGTTTGAAATAGCAGCTGGCGAGTGCGTTGCATCTGCCATCGACGTTGCTGGAACCTACTCTATTGCATACACAGATGTTTGTGGAGGTTCATTAGAAGCAACTGAGTACGAGGTAGCTTACTACTCTTCACCGGATGCTCCATCTGTTTCAGATATTCAGATTCCTGAACCTGGTACTGCAGAATTTACTGGCGCTCCTGCAACAGCACAGTGGTACGCAAGTGAAACTTCAAGCGAAATCCTTGGAACAGGATCTACTTTCTCAACTGAAGTAACTGAGACTTCTACTTTTTGGGTAGCAGATACTGAATCTCACCCAGGAACAGAAGCTGGTGGTGGCGCAACAGAAAAAAATGCTGTAGGCCAATTCCACAACAACACATCGAGATTCTTGATGTTCGACGCTTACCAGGACTTTACAATTGAAGCTGTAAAAGTATACGCAAACGGAGAAGCAGAGAGAACTATCGCTCTAGTAGATTCTGAGGATAACATCCTTGAAGAAACGACTGTGATGATTCCTGATGGAGAGCAGGTT
>MDTA01133745.1_pt1 | contig 12947 bp, 9 predicted proteins | sample 811151 | NCBI WGS metagenome assembly MDTA01 (sample SAMN05326648, study PRJNA326480) | marine metagenome | isolation source: seawater | place: Indian Ocean: South | collected 2010 | reverse complement strand
TTGCAGCTTTCCCAGTCTCAAGGATCCAAGTCATGATCCGGGTGTTGACCAACATCACACGGGGGAAGTGGTGACCTTTGTCCCTTTTGATACCTTTGCCCGCTGGCGAGAGCAGCCTTGGCGGAATCGTGATGAGGATTACCAAGCCTTTAAACAGGCGATGACGGATCAACTCCTGAAACAGTTTTTTGAAAGGATGCCGGCGCTAAAACCCATGTTGGATTTCGCCGAGTTGGGCACGCCCCTTTCCACCGACCATTTCTGTCGGCCGATGAAAGGGAGTATTTACGGTATCGAGCCGACCGTGGAACGCTACGCTTGCGATCATTTGAGGGCTCATTCGCCCATCAAAAACCTCTTCTTCTCCGGCTGTGAGGTGGGTGCCGTGGGCGTCATGGGCGCCATGGCTGGCGGCATGGTCTGTGCCATGGCGATGGAGCCGGTTCGAGTCGGTGCCCTGATAAAAACGGTTTCGTAATCCAGTGTACCGTGGCTTCGATCCCGTCGAAGTTGCTTATGTTATTGGCGCCGGTTGATCGACCAATAGATCGCGCCAGTTGCCTGGCAGGATATCCTGAATCGCTTCGGGATCTTCCAGGCTGTTGACATAGAGTTTCGAAACCAAGTCGTTGGGGACATTCGGATTGAAGGTGGCTTTTGCATCCCAGTCGGGCTTGCCCTCCACACCCCAGAGAAAGTCCCATTGCCCTGAGATGATATTGGAATTGATGGGCACTCGATTTTCATCAAACTCGACCCAGAACTTCACGCCACCGTAGTTGCTGCCCTTGTTTCCCATGGAGAAGAAAGCCAGCTTGTCCGGATCCTTCACAGCCCCCTTGTAGCCCTTCAGTTTGGCGGTGTCGGCGGGAATCCAAGAGGGCTTCTCTCCGCTGTCTGGCGTCCATCGATTGATCTCCTCGACAGTGCGCGTACCGTTGGCGACACTGGACCCCTGCCAGGAGTCGGCAGCAAAGACCCCTCGGTTTCTGATGATGTAGGCGAGTGCTTCCTCTCCGAGGATTTCGTTGATGTCTTCCCGAATCACATAACGGAGATCACCCACTGGGATGCGCTTTGTTTCGCCTCGGACGGTTTTCATCGCCAACTCACCGAGGATGGGATTGTCATCGTTGTTGTTCAGGACGAGATTACCTGCCTCATCCGTCTCGCCGCCAAAGATGACCTTACTTTGTAAACTCCCAGAAATTTCGGTGCCATCTTTCATGACGAGCGTATCTTGGGTTTCACCAGTGGCGAGCGCACCGGTTTGCGATGCTCGACGAATGCTTGCAATCTGATCCACGCCATAGTCGCGAACATCGCCATCAGCGTTTTTTATACTCAGACTGCCGGTGGGCAGATGACTCATGCCCTCAGCCACCACCATTGAATCGCCGGCCCGGTGGGTCTCTTCGTGATGAAAATCCACATTCGAGGTGATCTTTCCTCGAAGGATGGTGCCGTCCTTTAAATGCACCTCGTCGGGATTATCGTCATAGCGATTTCCGGCTTGGGTGTTGTTGGGGAAAATCTCTGTGAGTCGGCGCCCAACGATGTTTCGGACTTCCGATTTTGTGAAGCTGAACTCTTGGTCGCCAGCCTTCAAGGTCACGCCACGGTTGGGTTGGGGGAATCCGTACTTCAAAGTGATGAGTCCCTGCATCGCGTTGCGATCGCAAAATCCCCACCAACTGGCAGAGTAACTACCGTCAGCTTTCCCATCGCCTTTCACTTTGCCGTCTGCACCCATGACGACGCTTGTCACCTTGTCGACTGCCACCTCCTCGCCGGCAGCGTCTTTGAAAACAGGTTGCCAATGAGCCTCACCCACTTCCTTGATCTCCACGCTTAAATCCGCACCGGTTTCATCGTGGCGGGCAATGAGCTTTTCGCCTCGGGCTTTGTTCAGGTTAACGAAGTTGTTCCAAGCATAGAAATCAACCTTCATGTCAAAGCCCGGGTCGAGGGTTCTTGTCCCAATGGCAGATTCATCGGTGAGCAACTTCTTCGCAAAGTCCACGCCCGTAGAACTGATCGCCCTTTTCTCGCGGAAGGAGGAACTCGCCTTCGTATTGCCCGTCTCCTCAGCGACGATCCAGTTCAAGGGGCTTGCCTTCTCATAGGCTTCTGCTTTTGCCGGACGCCCTTCGGCGGCGAGGAACTTATCGATCTTTTTTGCCGTGGTGATGAAGCCGCCATTCATGTTCATGTAGGCGGACCATTTCTTCTTCTTATCAATATCGAAGCTGGATTCGGGATGCTCGGGGTCGGTACCCCATACGATCTCCCAGGCGGTACCTAGCATATCACCATCTGGATCCTTGGCTCCATGGGTTTTCGCCAAATCCTTATCAAAGAAAGCAGTAAGTAAGTCCTTACGGGCTTGAACAGCCTCGGGACCGTGGGAACGCTCATTCACCACTTTTGCGTAGTCTTGAAGCAGGTGAAGCGTCTTAGCGGCTCGCTCCTCAGCGGGGAGGGACGGATTGTTAAAGAGAGTCGCTGCTTTTTGCTCGTAGTCGATATCAAAAAGCTTCCCAACCGCTTCCATCGGAACCTGTTCGGTCCCGAGAAGATGAGCGAGGTGATCCGACACGCTACCTTTTGGTACCGTTCCTGGCGCGGCGCGCCCCTGTGTACTCACCATTTCTGCTGCGGTAATGCCCAGATGGCTTTCCAGTTTGGCGACTCCGTCATCCGTTAAGAGGCTGCGCCAAGAGTTGGAATCCAACAATTCCTTCAAAGCACCGGTTTCAAAGGTGTCGATCGTTCGATCCGCTTCCGTCGAAGCTTCGACGCCTTCGCTGGTGATGGCGTTTTTGGCGGCGTAGTCCAACAGTTGATCCACTCGACTGGCGTCGACCAGATCAAGACCACCATTGGTTAGCTTGTCCCAAAAGTAACGTTGAATCGGGTTGTGGATTTCCGGCATGTTCGGCTCCTCTTGTCCTTAAGCTCGGCATGAACTTGGCCTGGTTGCGTCCCGTAGGGCAACTGGCGGAGAAAAAAGAACGAGGGCTCGCCGAAGCGAGCCCTCCTTCATCATCCAACGGCGAGCGCAGATGAACGCTCGCACGTAGAAGTTTAGACGTGCTCGACGCCGATCTTCTTCACGTTGGACTTCCAGACCTTGTCACCCAACCAGTCGGGGGCATTGGCGGGCTTATCCACTTCGTTACGCTCACCCTTGAAGACGTGGACACGGTTGGTGCCACGCTCACGCAGCCGGATGTCGGTGATGCCACGGGCCGCAGCCTTGAGGGCAGCGCCGCGGGGCTGCTTGCTGGAGAACACCGTGGCGGTGTCCTTGCCATTCTTCAGGAGGACGAAATTCTTCTTATCAGACATTATCTGACTCCATTTGTGTCGCCTTTCTTGACGACGTTGTTAACGTCTGCCGGCTCGTTCCGGCGCTGACAAAAATGCGCTTAAGTGATGTTGTCCCGTGGGTGAAGTCAAAAAATGCAAAAAAACGTTAGCTAGGTCGCCAATTGCCTCATTTATAGAGCATTCAATTTGGCACAGACCTTGCGAACCTAAACGCATGACGCAAAGCCAATGTAAGAAAAAACAACAACTTAAGCTGTTACATGTCGACACGTCCAGCGTTTAGCTGAGTCGCGGCCAGGCGTGGCCGGCCTTTGAACGTGAAAAAACGTTGATAGGAACCTATTTGTTGGTCTTTTGAGGCACTGCCCCGCCATCCGGGCGCCCATGGGTCGTTTCGTCTGGCTGTCTGAGATTTTTTGAGTGGGTCACTTCAGGAGTCCCAGCGTCAGCTGCATTGCTCGAGGAAGCCATGTCCATCCGGTTGCCCCCATCGATGAGCAGCCACAGTGGCCGTAGTTCGGACAGAAGCTCTTGCTCCGCTTGTTTGAGAAACAGGGCGTACTCCTCTTTCGACATGAGGTCGAGCGGGTCCGTGATGGTCGACGGCTCGTTTCGCTGCCGCATGGCATTAAGAACCTTGCGCCGGGATGCGTGCAGCTGTTGCAGATGGACGTGATACCTTTGGATTCTCGCCCTCGCCTCGGCTTCGGGCATCTTGTGTAGGTCTTCGGTCCAACCTGTAGCTCGAGGGTCGAGGGATTGAGGATCTGGAAGTTTGCCGTATCGAGCCTCATCCAACTGGATCTCTGCGACTTGATCCCAAACCGGTTTATTCTCGGGTAACTTCCATTCCGCAGACTGCGGCTTACCGTATCGTTGCATCAACTGATACCAAGCAAAACCACCCATCATGAGTACGATGATCACCGCCCACGTTGGGATTCTTTGATTGGAACGAGATGACATTGACAAGAGCCCCTATGGGGCACAACGCTACCCTAGAAAGCGATGATATGGCGACCACAGACCGGACACATTCGATCGTTATTGGTATTCCCCACGCATCGATCGAGGTGCCAAGCAAGCTGCGTCCTCAGTTCGAATCGCACGTCGATGCATCCTTTTTGCGCAGTCAGTCGGATGTCTACACGGATCAGGTCTATAAGTTATCAACGGTTCGTTGGGTGGCTGCCCGGTGGCATCGCTTTGTTGCAGACCCTAACCGAGACCCGGAGGATCGACGGGATTTAGGCGTCATCCCCCGGTTAGGTTTCGATGGTCGTTCACTTTATCGTCCAGGCGTCACCCATTCGCCCAAGGAGATCCAAAGTCGCCTGGACGAGTTCCACGAGCCTTATCAAGTGGAATTGTCTGCAGCACTGGAGGGGGTCAACGTCTTCATCGACGGGCACTCGATGGCGGCGGTTGGACCCACCAGCAGTTTTGACCGTAGTCGACCGCGTCCGGCGGCATGCGTGGGTAACTGCGGCGATGCGCTTGGCAACGCATTACCCGGGGATCTTATCACCTGCGCCCCGGACGACCTCATCTTTGCTGGTCAAAGCCTCAATTTTCATTTGGATCGCCATTTTAATGCTTCGTTGACCGTGGGGATCAATGAACCATTCCGAGGGGGTTATGGCGTTCGGCGTCATTCGCCGCCTGGCTCGGGCCGAGTGGGTATCCAATTGGAGTTGAATCAAGGACTATGGTGGTCCGAGGAAGCCGGCTTAGATCAAGGTGGGTTAGATCGGGTTCGTCAGGCGCTGATCGGTTGGACCGACGATCTCGCTGCTCACTGCTGGAAGCAATAAATCGGGCTTACCCAACTGCACAGACCACCGGAGCACCACGACGTCCACTGATTCAAGGCGTCGTATCGGCCCCACAAGCCGCCTCCTTGCTCACTCAACCAGCCCCCACAAGCGTTGCCGTGACCCTCGCCATTGTTTCGAACACCGGACCAAACCGTGGGGAAGCCACCACCATTACAACTCGTGTTACCCCGTTGTTGCGGGATGTTTCCGTTCTCGTCTCGATCGATATTTGCTGCGAGCAATCCATCGGTGAGATCCGCCCAGTTGGTGGCGACGACTTCTCCTGTGGTCAGGTGGTAGGCCGCATTGGCTGGTTGGTTGAAGCGTTGCGCCGGACCCGTTCCTTCAATTCCGATCCATGCCTTGTATTGCCCTGGAAGACCGGCAGCATCTGCCAGGCGCTGACACTTCCCATCGGCACCCTCAAACCCACCGAGATTGCCTGTGTAGAGTTCACTGCTTACGAAAACTAAATAGGGATTCGCGGCTTCTAGAAGACACTCGGGCGTGCACCCATCCCCTTCGTCATCATTGCCATCGTCACATTCTTCGATGCCAGTCTGAACAAAGCCATCACCACATTCAGGGAGTTGGCAGTCGGCAATGCAAGCATCCTCATTGTTGTCGTTACCGTCGTCACAGGCCTCAAAGCCCTCTTCATCTTCCTGGAGGTCGACTCGAGCGATACCATCACCACAGCGAGCCTCCACACAGCCAATTAAGCAACCATCACGCGGGTCCTCATTACCATCGTCACACGCTTCAAAGTCGACGGCACCCTCGGCCCGATCTTGCCGGATGATTCCATCGCCACACCGTGCAAATTCACAGGCATTCGTACAGGCATCCTCATTGACCTCGTTACCATCTTCACAGGCTTCAAAGCCATCGTCACCGGAGGCGATATCTTGACGAATGATACCGTCACCGCAGAAGGCCAACTCACAGCCATTGGTGCAGTTATCGAGGTTACTTCGATTGCCATCATCGCATTGTTCACCCTCTTGAACTTCTCCGTTACCACAGGTGGCTACAGGAGCCAGAGTGCAGTCAGACAAGCACCCATCGTCCTCGATCTCATTGGCATCGTCACATGCTTCGACACCGATCTGCAGGATCCCATCGCCACAACGGGCCGGCTCACAACCGTTTGTGCAGTCGTCCGTTGGTGTTCGGTTGCCATCATCGCAGACCTCAAAGCCAGCCATTCCCGGCTCTAAATCAGCTCGCAAGACCCCATCACCACAGCGCGCCGAGGCACATCGATTCAAGCAGCCGTCTTCATTCACTTCATTACCGTCGTCGCAGGCTTCTTCTACTTGTCGGATTCCATCGCCACATCGAGCCGGCGCACAGTCGTTACTGCAGTCATCAGTGGGGTCTTCATTGCCGTCATCACAACCCTCGCCTGGCCCGACGATACCATCTCCGCAGCGTGCCCTTTGACAGTTGTTCAGACAGTCGTCGTTATCGTCCCGATTGCCATCATCGCAGGTTTCGTGGCCGGCAATTCCTTCCTGAAGGTCCAGCCGTGTCACGGCATCTCCACATCGAGCCTCTCTGCAATCCACTCGGCATGCGTCTGTATCCACGTCATTGCCATCATCGCAGGCTTCGTAACCATCCTCACCCTCACTGCGGTCGGCTCGAAGGACCCCGTCGCCACACCGAGCCAGTAAGCAAGTCGTCAAGCAGGCATCGCCGTCCTCCGAGTTGCCATCATCGCATTCTTCATGTTGCTCATCGCCCAGGACCGTGTCCTCTCGAGTCACTCCATCACCGCAGCCAGCTAGCTCGCAGCCATTGGTGCAAGCATCGGTATTGGAGTTATTGCCATCGTCGCAGATTTCTCCCATTTCAATTTCACCGTTGCCACAGGAAGCCTCTGTCTCACGGACAATGACTTGTTCACCAGGACAGGCGGTCAAAAAAAGGCAGATGATAAGCAGGTCACGGTGAGTCAAAATCAACCTCGTTTTAGTTCCAACACTCAATCCAGAGCCAATCGTCGCCCGCACCGACCACATCAAAACCATTCATGTCTGCGTGGATTACCGCTTCCGTCGAACTGTTGACCCCCGAAGCCTGACCCCTGGACTGATCGTAGCCAAGCGCAGCACAAATCCGCTGATGATTTTCCGGAACCGCACGGACGGACTGATTGTACGGTCCGCGCCCGGCGAAGATGCCAATGTCGTCAAAGCGCAAAATATCGAAATCGGAAGTCTCCCAGAGGCGAATACGACCGGGATTTTCAACTCGACAACGAACTCGATGTGTATCGTCAGGACCTAAGTGTACTCTGTCTTCGACAATGATGACCGAGTAGCCATTCGGGTGATTGATTTCATCGCATGTTCGCCCATTGCTTTCGCATTGGTTATTGCAACTGTCATCATCGTCATCGTTTTGGTCATCGCACTGTTCGACACCATCCCGGACAAATCCGTCGCCACAAAAGGCTGCAGTGCAGCTGGCTAGACAGTCATCGTCGTTATCATTGTTTCCATCGTCGCAGATTTCGTTGCTATCGATCACCCCGTCCCCGCAGACCGCTTCTCGACAGTTGGTTCGACACGCATCAGCAGCCAAATCATCATTCTGGTCGCCATCATCACAGGCTTCGACGCCATCTTGGATGAATCCGTCACCGCATTGAGCCGGAGCACAGTTGACGCAGGCGTCGTTGTTCAGGTCATTGCCGTCGTCGCAGGCTTCGACACCTTCCCAGATCTCGCCATCGCCACAGCGCAATTCGATGCAATCCCGAGTGCAGCCATCGAAGTCATCGTCGTTCCCGTCGTCGCACTCTTCTCGCCCAAACCAGATCCGTCCATCCCCGCAACGGGCGATGGTGCAGTTGGTCAAACAGACGTCGGTATCGATCCCATTGCCATCATCACAGGCCTCGTGATCTGGCGCCCCGGCGTCAAGGTCGTCCCGTAGAATGCCATCACCGCAGTAAGCCAGGCGGCAACTCGTCGTACACGCATCTTGATCTTCATCGTTGCCATCGTCGCAGGCTTCTTCTGTCGTTCCTGTTTGTTGCACGACCCCGTCACCACAGCGAGCGGGGACGCAGTTCGATAGACAGTCGTCAGTGTCGATTGCGTTGCCATCGTCACAACGCTCGCCCTCTTGCAGCAGGCCGTCGCCACAGCGGGCAGGGAAACAGGAGTTGGTGCAAGCATCGGTGGGATCACCATTGCCATCGTCGCAGCCTTCGCCGGGGCCTAGGATCCCATCGCCGCAACGGTGGGGCTGGCAATTGGTCAAACAGTCGTCCAGATCTTCTTGGTTGCCGTCGTCGCAGGCTTCAAATTCTGGATCCCCCTCGCCTCGATCGGTGCGCCTGATGCCGTCGCCGCAGCGGGCATGCACACACTCTGTCGTACAGGCGTCTTCATCCAGATCATTACCATCGTCGCAAGCCTCGTAGTTCGGCTGCCCCTCACCACGGTCGCTGCGAAGAAAGCCGTCTCCGCAGAAGCTTTCCAGGCATTCGGACAAACAACCATCGCTGTCGTTTTCATTGCCATCATCACATTCTTCGTATCCGGGTTCGCCCATTTGGCTGTCCGTTCGTAGGACTTTGTCGCCGCAGCGAGCCGGTTGGCAATCGTTTGTACAGGCATCTCCTGGATCTTCATTGCCATCATCGCAGAGTTCACCAACGCCCAGTTCACCGTCGCCACAGGTTGCTTCCGTTTCTCGAACCACCACCTGTTCCGTTGAGCATCCGGTCAGCCCGAGAATGAAAATACAAATCAACCGGTTCATAGGGCATCCTTCGACCGGCAAACAGTCGCCGATGGCCTATCTCGAGTCAATGGCTAGCGGCTTTCCTATTGCCGAGATAAAGGCGGCTCATGGTCACGCTCATCGGTCTCTTCATTCCCCTTGTGTTCTTGCCTCTCTTGCTCTTTGCGAGGATGCAGGGATGGCAGCGCAGATCCATTGTGTTGAAGGCGATCGCATCCTCCGGGTTCGTCATTGTCGGATTGTCGGCACCGGAGGCACCGGGTCGTTCTCTGATCGTCGCAGGCTTAATTCTCGGCTGGTTCGGTGATGTGGCTTTGTCCTTTCGTCATCATCGAGCATTTATGTTCGGACTCGTCGCCTTTTTATCAGGTCACGTGGCCTATACGGTTGTCGGCTATCAGCTGCCGTCAAATCGATTTGCGATCGTGGGCGCAAGCATCACGTCACTGGGACTCGCTCTGTTGGCATTGCGCTGGTTATGGAGCCGGTTGACCCCATCGCTTCGGTTGCCCGTCGTGATTTACCTGTTGGCAATTGCCGCCATGGTGGGCGCTGCTGTGGGGCAGCTGCAGCAACCCCAAGGTCATTACTTCGTGGGGGGGGCGATTCTCTTTGCCCTGTCCGATTTATTGGTAGCTCGGGAGCGATTTGTTGCACCCGGCTTTGCCAACGCTTTGATTGGCTTACCGATCTACTACACCGGGCAGTCGATGATTGCCGTCTGGTTGGTTTTACGAGGCTTGGGGGTTTGAGCCGCCAAACCGGCTTATAAAGCGCCTTTAACTGCTTCGTAATCCGGTTCGAGACCTGGATGCTCGCCAACCCATTCGTAAATCACATCGCCGGATTCATCGATGACGAAAACCGCCCGTTGGCTCGCTGTGTAGCCGGGCATCCCGGCGAAGTCTGGAAGGGCGATACCATAGGCATTCACCGTGCTTCGCTCGTAGTCGCTAAGGAGCGGAAAGTTGAGGTTATTGGCTTCCGCAAATGCAGCATTGGCAAAAGGCCCGTCGACGCTCACGCCCAGGATTGCACTGTTCATCTGACCGAGTTCGGCGAGACTCTCCTCGAAGGTACAGAGTTCCTTTTGGCAGACGCCCGTGAAGGCGGCGGGATAAAATGCGAGGATAACCTTTTTTCCACGGAAACTGGACAGTGAGGTCTCCTGCTTATTGTGATCAAACAGGCTGAAATCCGGAGCTTTTTTACCGAGCAGAGACATGATGCAAAATCCTCAAATGCAGAAAAGAGAGATGAACTTATCGAAGTCGATCGAACTTAATAAGGTCCCGGGTAATGTTCTTCTGGTGTGCTTCGATGGTGCCACCACCGATTTCGATGAGCTTGGCATCTCGCCAGAGACGTTCCACTTCGTATTCCCCGACGTAACCGTATCCACCCAACACCTGGATGGCCGCATCTGCGACTTCTTTTGCCATGGTGCTGCAGAAGAGTTTGACGCCGTCGGAGTCGAGACGATTTCCCGCTTGGTCCATCTCCAACGCTGCTGCAACCTGGTACACATAGGATCGTCCCGCCATGTACTTGGCATAGGCTTCCCCAATGTAGCGTTGGATTTGACCGAATTGGTTCAGGGGTTGTCCAAAGGCCTGTCGTTCCTGGGCGTATGTATTCATCACCTCAACACAGCGCCGAGCAATTCCCAGACTGATGGCGGCAAGCGTGACTCGCTCCAATTCCAGATTCCTCATCATCGCAACCACGGCGCGCCCAGGATCACCGACAATGTTCCTGCTGGGAACACGGACATTTTCGAAGACCAGTTCAGCCGTCGAGGAGGCGCGCATGCCCAGTTTGTCTTTCAGTCGCTGCCCGAGAGCGAAGCCGGGCATGCCTCGTTCCACAAGGAACAACCCCAGGTCTCGAGGGGAACTGCCTGTGTGGGCGTAGACCAGAAAAGCATCGCCGAGTTCTGTATCATTTCGGGATCCATTGGTGATCCACATTTTGGCGCCGTTGAGAATAAAGTCATCGCCATCTCGTACGGCACGGCTCTTCATGCCCAGCACGTCGGTCCCGGCACCGGGTTCGCTCATGCACATGCCACCGAGGATATCACCGCTGCACGATCCGGGAAGGAAACGTTGACGTTGCTCATCATTGCCATTCAAGTCGAGGTTGTGGGCGAACAGAATCGCGTGCGCCAAATAAGCCAGGGTAAATCCAGGGTCTGCAGCCGCCAACTCCTCGTGAACGATCACCGAGGTGGTCGCATCGAGCCCGGCGCCGCCAAAGCGTTCATCGATGGTGACACCGAGGAGTCCAAGCTCACCCAGTTCACGGAAAAGTGGTTCGTTGAAGCGTTCCTCGGCATCCTGTTGAAGGGCTTGTGGACGCACTCTATTCTCGGCGAACTGACGGACCGTTTCGCGAATTTCCTGGTGTTCTTCGCTGGGATTGAAGAGATCGGCCACGGTCACCTCCTGAACGGGCGATGCTTAGGCGGAAATCCGTATGCAGCGCAAGCGGAAGGAGCCTGACGTCACCCCCTGATCGAGACGTCTTGAGTGCCGACAAGATCATCTGTTGTCCGGTCGCTAGGACAAGCACCTTGGAACCATCTGAGCTTTGACCGCCCTGCGCGCACAGCGGGTTGACCCATTGGATTCTCTGTTGCTTGTAGATGGTGAGTTGCGGGGGGCGCGCAGTGTTTATTCGGTTGATGACCATGGGGCTGCGCACGATCGGGGTGATGAGTTTTGGATGTGCTCTCATCGTCTGCTTGGTGTCCTCTCTGGCTGCTAGCGTCGCTTTCGAATTCGTCACCGGACCTCATTTTTGGTCGGCGCTTGCCAACGATTTGGAGGTCGGAGGGCGGGTGAAAGTTTTTACAACCCGTTTGATGGAAGTGGTTCCGGTTCAGTCCTTAAAAAGACTCGAGCCCGCTTTGGGGAAAGAGAGAACGTCGGTCATTGTTTCGGAAGCGGGTTCGTTGCGGGCAGCCCTCAGCGACCGACTCAGTCGTGAAGCATCACAAACAGCTGAAGTCCTCGCAGGAGAGACATTGCCAGCTTACCTCATGGGGCGGATCGATGCCGAGACGTTTCGGGGGAGACTCGTTATCGATTTATCCGAAGCACGAAACGACATCGAAGCCTCCCTTACTGCCAGCGGGGTGCTTGTTATTGAAGCATTTGCTGAGGCTGTTGAGGCCCGGATCGATGACATCCTTCTCCCCTTATCAAAAAAATTGGATTCGGAGCTTTCGGTGGACCAGGTCATCGATGCTGTCGACCGACTTGAGACGCAGTTGGTCAAGGTGCAAGAGGTGGCGAAAGAAATTCGTGAACTGGTCGCTTGGGTCGGGCCTGAAGAGAACAATTCCTTGGCTCGTCACCTGCAAAGGGTTGAAGCGCTGTGCAGTGCTTCGGTTTCGACCGCTCGTCAGCGGATCGCAGAACTTCGGAGTGCCCCGGAAGCACCGTCGTGGAGTTTAGTTTTGAAGCAGTTGCATGGGGAGTTGCGCGCCCCCTTTCGGAAGTACGGGGCCGATCAAGCGGCAGTCGTCGGGGAAGCGATGGCATCAGCGATCGTCGGTACAGGTCAGCTCAAACCTCCCCAGGAGTTGGTTTCGGTATTGATCCAACCGTTGCTTCCGCTGCGGGCACTAATCAAGCCGCTCGTTCACACGGGTGAAGCACTTCTGGTTCTGATCGATGCAATGGTTTTGTGGCTCGTCCTTGCTTTGTTGTTTGCGGCGAATCGCACCAAGTATTTCCTTCTTGCGGGGGCGGTCCTCGTCTCGTTTGTTTCCGGTTTGATCAGCTCATTGGCTCACCTGGTCGACAAGGTGACCCAGGTCGGGGTGAATGCTGTAGGAGGCCTGGGTAATGTCGTTGAGGAAACAGGTTTTTGGGTGGGTAAACTCGTGCAGTTCTTCAAGGGTTTTATGGATTTTTTTACAGACCATACGACCGATGAAGCTCAGGCAGCATGGTCCGGTTGGAACACCTCGGATGTGACTGCTGGCGCCGTTTATCAGGTCATCCAAAGTGATGGGGTGGCAGTGAT
>MDTA01159753.1_pt1 | contig 12948 bp, 13 predicted proteins | sample 811151 | NCBI WGS metagenome assembly MDTA01 (sample SAMN05326648, study PRJNA326480) | marine metagenome | isolation source: seawater | place: Indian Ocean: South | collected 2010 | reverse complement strand
TCATAGGCAGGACCAATACCTCTCCTTGTTGTTCCAATTTTAGATTTTCCAGCAGCGTCCTCTCTTATCTCGTCCATTTCTTTGTGAAAAGGTAATATTAGGTTTGCCGACTCAGAAATAATTAAATTTTTCTCATCGACAGTAATGCCCTTAGATTTTATTTCTTTAATTTCATCTAATAAAGCCCATGGATCAATCACAACACCGTTTCCAATTATAGAAATTTTATTTTTTCTGACAATACCTGATGGTAATAATCTCAATTTGTATGTTACATTATCAATAACAAGGGTATGTCCAGCATTATGTCCCCCCTGAAATCTTGCTACAACGTCAGCTTCACTAGATAACCAATCAACAATTTTCCCTTTACCTTCATCTCCCCATTGTGAACCTACAACTACTACATTTTTCATTATTTAAATTTCCTATCTATTATGATTGAATTTAAGTGATTTACTGGTCCATGACCTTTTCCATAATTTAGATTAGAACTTATAGATTGATTAACATATTTAATTCCAAGCTCACAGGCTTTATTTATTTTTTTTCCACATCCTAAAAATGTTGTTATAGCACTTGATAAAGTGCAACCAGTCCCATGAGTATTTTTAGTTTTAATTTTTTTATTTTTGAAAATTTTTAATCCTTTTTTATTAAGCAAAACATCTGTCATTATATTTGAGTTTCTATGACCTCCTTTAATTAAAATATTTTTTACACCAGATTTAAGTAATATATTAGCTGAACTTATCATATCTTCTAAACTTTTTATTTTCATATTTGTCAATACTTCAGCCTCAGGTATATTTGGTGTAATAAGCTCAACTTTTTTAATTAGTTTATCCTTAAGAGTTTTTATTGCTTTATCACTTATTAATCGTGAACCACCTTTAGCGATCATTACAGGATCTAAAATTATTTTTTTAGTTTTTATTTGTTTAAGTGACCTTAAAACTGATGTGATTACTTCTGAAGAATGAAGCATTCCAATTTTAATTGCATCAGGCTTGATATCTCGAGAAGTAAATAAAATTTGTTTTTCCACTTCTTTGTGATTTATGGGGGCAATAGAATAAACTCCCTTTGTATTTTGTGCGGTAACAGCTGTTACTGCAGTCATAGCATAGCCACCTAAGGCTGTGACAGTTTTAATATCTGCTTGGATCCCAGCTCCACCGGATGAGTCCGATCCTGCTATTATTAAAATTTTTGATTTAGGTTTCAATTTAATTTATTGATTTTTTGATCATATTAACACATTTTGAAATTAATTTTTTATTATATGACTCTGCCATTATCCTAATTTTTGGTTCGGTTCCAGATTTTCTTACTAAAATTCTACCTTCCGATCCCATTAGTGCGTTAGCCCTCATTATTGCTCTTTTGCATTTTAATTTATTTATTATGTTTTTATCTTTTACTGAAATATTTTCTAAAATTTGAGGTAAAGGTTTAAAGACATTTAATAATTCACTGGCTTTTTTGCCCTTTCTTAAAGAAAATAAAACTTCTAATGCTACTAATAAACCATCACCTGTTGTAGCAAATTTTCCTAAAATAATATGTCCAGATTGTTCTCCCCCTAAGTTAAAATTGAATTTTTTCATTTTTTCCTTCACATATCTATCACCAACTTTTGATCTTAAAAATTTAATTTTTTCTCTCTTCAAAAAATTTTCTAAACCATAGTTAGACATTAAAGTGCCAATAACGCCTCCTTTAAGAATTTTTTTCATTTTCCATCTTCTGGCTAGCATTGCAATAATTTGATCTCCATCAATAATTTTTCCTTTTTCGTCACACATAATAATTCTGTCAGCATCACCATCGAAAGAAATACCTACATTTGCTCTGTATTTTTTTACTGTTTTTCTAAGTTTTGATGGGTAAGTTGATCCGCATTTCTCATTTATATTAAAACCATCAGGGTTTACACCGATAGAAATAACTTTTGCTCCTAATTCTCTTATTAATTTCGGGGCAGCCTTATAACAAGCACCGTTAGCACAATCTAATACTATTTTTATACCCTTTAAATTAAAATTTTTAGGAAAATTACTTTTTAATATCTTGATATACTTATCATTTCCGTTTTCTAAACGCTTCACTCTACCTAACAATTTTGGATTTGTGAGCTGTTTAGTAATTTTTGCATCTATCAATTTTTCAATTCTTTTCTCAATTTTGTCAGAAAGTTTCATGCCGTCTGGTCCAAATAATTTTAAACCGTTATCATGATATGGATTATGAGAAGCTGTAATCATGATACCCATATTTGCTTTCATAAACTTAGTAAGCATTGCCAATCCATTAGTTGGTAAAGGGCCCAAAGTAAAAACGTGCATTCCTCCTGAAACTAAACCTGAAACTAAAGCTGGCTCAAGTGTGTATCCAGAAAGTCTTGTATCCTTAGCTATTATTGCAATTTGTTTTGTTTTTTTTTGATTCTTAAAATAAGTGCCAGATGCTAACCCAAATTTAAAAAACTTTTCTCCTGTAATGTTTCCTTCATTTACCCTACCTCTTATTCCATCTGTGCCGAAATACTTGTTTTTCATTAAATCACTTATTCTTTTAAAATATTATTAAACACTAAAATACCTTGTTTAATTTCATTTACATCGTGCACTCTAAACATTTGTACACCTTGTGAAAGCAAAAAAAGAACTGATGCTAATGTGCCTCCTAATCTCTCTTTACTATCATTTACCTTTGATAATTGCGAAATAAATCTTTTTCTTGATGATCCAACTAAAATAGGTAATCCAAGACTATGAAACAAAGAAATTTTTGAAATTAAAGTCAAATTATGTTTCAAAGTTTTTCCAAAACCAATTCCCGGATCTAATATTAACATTTTATCATCAACACTATTTATTTTTTTTTCAAAAAAGTCATAAATATCAAGTAAAACGTTTTTATATTTTGGGTTTTTTTGCATTGTATTTGGTGTCCCTTGCATATGATGAACTACTTTTGAAATTTTCATTTTTTTAAGAGTGCTCAAAGTAAGTGGATCATATTCAAATCCTGATACATCATTCATTATGTTTACTTTGTATCTATAACCTTCTTTCATTATTTCAGATTTTCTTGTGTCTAATGACAGACAAATTTTTGGAAACTTTTTTTTAAAGTTTTTTATTACATGCTCAATTCTTCTCCATTCAGTTTTAATTGGTATAGTTTTAGAACCAGGTCTTGTTGACTCACCACCAACATCGATAATATCTGCACCTGAGTTTATTAATCTTTTAATATGTTTTTCTGCCGAACTTTTTTTATTGTATAAACCGCCATCTGAAAAACTATCTGGCGTTAAATTTAATATACCCATTATAGAAGGTTTAGAAAAATTTATATTTTTTAAGAAATTTCTCCTTTTTGAAGTAATATTTTTTATATCTTTTTTAACTTTTTTTTTAGCAGCACCTTTAATTGAGTTGATATTTTTTATCCCTATAACTTTTAGAGAAGTTCCTTTAGAGTTTCTTGTAATTAATTCTATTTTATCAAATGAAATCAGCTTATTACCACATAAAGGTAAGGCTAATTTTTTTTTAATAAGTTTTTCTGAGTAACTACCGTAATAAAAATTACACGCTCGAGTGTAATACTTATTCATTTTCTTTAATAACTAAACTGCTGGTTTGGGTTTAAGGCCTAAAGAGTCTAAAGCTGAAGTCTCTTTTCTATCGTCATCTTCTTTATCATCTTTAAAAGATCTTGATGGTTTTACATTTTTTAAGATCAGATCTCTGATTTCATCGCCAGATAAAGTTTCATATACCAATAAAGCTTTGGCTAATTTATGTAAATCATCAATCTTTTCTGTTAATATTCTTTTAGCTTCACCATATGCCTCGTCAATCAATTTTCTAACTTCTAGATCAACTTTTCTAGCCATCTCCTCTGACATATTTTGTTGCGTAGCCACAGATCTTCCTAAAAAAACTTCTTGTTCATTTTCACCGTATTCAACTGGACCTAACTCATCACTCATTCCATATTTCATTACCATAGCTTTTGCGAGTTTTGTTGCTTGGTTTATATCTGAACCTGGTCCTCCCCCTGCTCCAGTAGAAATATTATCTTTTCCAAAGATTACTTCCTCAGCAACTCTTCCTCCAAATAAAATGATCATACGAGATTTCAATTCTTTGATTGAATGTCCATGTTTATCTCTTTCGGGAAGTTGCATGACCATTCCTAAAGCTCTTCCTCTAGGTATAATTGTTGCTTTATGAATTGGATCGGTAGACTTTACATTTAGAGCCAATATCGCGTGACCTCCCTCATGATATGCGGTTAACTTTTTCTCATCTTCAGTCATTACCATTGATCTTCTTTCTGCTCCCATCATGACTTTATCCTTTGCCTCCTCAACATCAGACATTGTCACTACTCTTTTATTTTTTCTGGCAGCCAATAAAGCTGACTCATTTATTAAATTTGCTAAATCTGCCCCCGAAAAACCTGGTGTACCTCTAGCTATAGTTCTTAATTTTACATCAGGTCCTGTATTAATTTTTTTAATATGAACTTTTAAAATCGCTTCTCTTCCCATTATGTCTGGATTGCTAACAACAACTTGTCTGTCAAATCTCCCAGGTCTTAACAATGCTGGATCCAAAACATCTGGTCTATTTGTTGCTGCAATTAAAATAATTCCCTCATTAGTATCAAAACCATCCATCTCTACTAAAAGTTGGTTAAGAGTTTGCTCTCTTTCATCGTTTCCACCACCCAAGCCAGCACCTCTACTTCTTCCTACAGCATCAATTTCATCTATAAAGATTATACATGGAGAATTCTTTTTCCCCTGGTCAAACATGTCTCTTACTCTTGAGGCTCCAACACCAACAAACATTTCTACAAAGTCTGATCCCGAAATTGAAAAGAATGGAACATTAGCTTCACCTGCAATAGCTTTAGCTAGTAAAGTTTTACCAGTTCCTGGGGGACCAATAAGTAAGGCACCTCTGGGAATTTTTCCTCCTAACCTACTAAATTTTTTTGGATCTTTTAAAAATTCAACTATTTCTTCAACTTCTTCTTTGGCTTCTTCTACTCCAGCTACGTCGTTAAAAGTTACTTTGCCTTGCGCCTCATTTAAAAGTTTAGCTTTTGATCTTCCAAAACCCATCGCTCCACCTTTGCCTCCTTGCATTTGACGCATGAAAAATATCCAAACTCCAATAAGCAACAACATCGGGAACCAGGACAATAAAATTCCTAAAAGGGAAGGCATTTTGTCTTCGAGGGGAGTAGCAATAATACTTACGCCCTTATCTGATAATTTCTCTACAAGATTAGGATAGTTAGGAGAATAAGTTGTAAAACTTGAACCATCTGCTAATTTTCCTTTAATATTGTTTCCTTGAATTTCTACTTCAATAACCCTTCCATCATCTACCTCTTTTAAAAATTTGGAGAATGGCACTTTAGACTTTGCAGAATTTACATTATCTGGACTTTGAAACATATTAAACAACCCTACTGATAGTAAGATTATTATCATCCACATGAATAAGTTTTTTAGGTTCATAATGTAAATTTAGGTATTTTTGTTATTTTAACAAGTGCTAAAACAACTCAATATGATTAAAATTTTATTATAATTTGTCATTTTTAACCATAATCTCTTGATTCCCTTTCTAAAATCATAAGTTTTCCTTTTTTTGTTACCAGACACCCTCCAAGTGTAGCCTTTTTAACTCGATATTTTTTAAAATTCTGTATCATTTTTAAGATTTTTTTAGATCTTGGTGGATAATATGATCTTGAAATGGAGCGAATTGTATTACTTAAAATTTTTAACTGGACCTCATCTGTTTCTGAAAACAGCAAACTTGTGTCTATAAAAAATCTATTTTGTTTTTTTTTTAAACACTTTTTACTAATTGTTTTAATATAGTTTTCAATTGTCTCTTTGGTTGATGCCAAATTTTTAATTGATCGTATGATTTGATTGTGATGAATTCCACTTTTTTCAAAATTTTTCACAAGATCCCTAATCTTGGTACGCAAAAATTTCCTATTCTTATTACTGGGATCTTTAATGCTTTTACCAAAAGTTTTTTTTGTAATATAAATCAGCTCCTCTTTTCTAAAATTAAGTAGAGGTCTTATAAGTTGTATATTATTATTTAACTTTGAAACTGATTTCATTGACGATAAACCATCAACTCCGCTGCCTCTTGAAAGTCTAATTAAAAAGGTTTCTATTTGGTCATCACTATGGTGACCAGTTAAAATAAACTTAATATTATGTTTTTTACAAAAAGAACTTAACAAATCATACCTTACAATTCTTGCTTTATTTTGGATGTCTTTTAATATGATTTCTTTGTTATTAATAATTGTTAATTTAAGTTTTTTTTTGACGAATAATTTTTGAACTATTTTAGCCTCCTTAAATGAATTTTTCCTTAAATTATGATTAACTAAAACATAAAAAATCTTATTTTTGTTTTCATTGCTATAAAAGTTACAAAAAGCGGCTAAAGCCAAACTGTCAGGACCACCAGAAATTGCAGCAACTATATTTTTTTTTTTGACATGTTTCTGAAGAGTTTCATTGAAAACTGAATAGTTATTGCTAAATTTTTTACTTAAATAAAAATTTTTAAGATTTTGCGCACTTGAATTTTTTCTCTTCATATTGTGCTTTTTGTAACACAGACTTGCTGGCTTTTGGATATTGTTTTTTTACACCTAAAATCATTGAACAACCTTGATCTTTCTCTCCTAGTTGAACTAAAGTAATTCCAAGTTTCAAAAGATTATCGGGTGCTTTTTTGCTTTTAGGGTAGTTTTGATAACCGTCTAAATAAGCTGTTGCTGCATCAGAGTATAGTTGTCTTATTCTAAAAGTTTCCCCATACCAATACTGCGCATTACCTGCGAGGTCATGATCTTTGTTTTTTTCAATAAATTCTTTTAATGCAAACTCTGCTGTTTCATAATCTCCTATTTTCATAAAACTTACGGCAAATTCATATTGTTTTTCTGCTGGCTTATTTGGTAACAAGGACTCAACTTTCTCTGCTTGCTCAGTAATAACTGTTGCTGCAGTATCCACTGATTGTGTTTCTTGTTTAGCAGGCAAATTGGCAGTGGAATATGCTGGCGCAGCTCCAAAATCTTGTGGTTTATCGCTACCTGGCAGTTTGGTATCATTTGTTTTTGAACTTTTCTTTTTCACTAACTTTTTATTTTCTGAAATATTTTGATCTTCCAAATCGGAAAATCTTAACTGAGTATCTGATTGAATCTTTGTTACTCTATTAGAAAGTTTATCTAGTTTAAAATTAATTTCCTCAAATCTGTTAGTTAGTTCTCTAAATTGATCTTCTATTTCATTTAATTTTAATAAATGTTTAGTAAGCACATCCTCGTTTAAATTATTTGAGGAGTTAGAAACAGTAATATCAGATTTTTTATAAACTGCTTTCTCAAGAGTTTTGAGATCTTTTGATAAAATATTTATTTGGTCTGCGATTGCATTGATTTTATTTTCATCCGCTTTAATTGAAAAGTTAAATAATACTATAGGAAGAATTAATGATAAAATTTTGTAAAATCTATAAGATAACATATTAAATTATTAATTATACATAATGGCAAAAAAAAGACCCCTGATTTACAGGGGTCTTTAAAAATGATTGATTTAAGCTTTATTTTACTTTTACTGTTACTGATCTTCTGTTTTGCGACCAAGCTAGAGGAGTAGAAGCTGTGTTAACAGGCTTTTCTTTTCCATAACTTATCACGCTAATTCTTTTACCAGAAACTCCATAAGTCATCATATAATCTTTTGCAGCATTTGCTCTTCTTTCTCCTAAAGCTAAGTTGTACTCTCTTGTGCCTCGCTCGTCAGCGTGACCTTCGATTGTCACGTTAAGTTTAGGATTTTTTCTAAGATAAGTAGCTTGCTTTCTTAGTGTTTCTCTAGATGCCGTAGTTAGAGATGATTTATTTGTTGCGAAAAAAATTCTGTCAGGAACACCACTAGCTAAATATTCTACTGTATCTTTGCCAGTATACACGTCTCCATCAATACCTGCTTTTTTTTGAGTAGCACACGCAGAAAGTGCTAAAGTAGCAAATACGACTAATAATATGTTTTTTATTTTTGTGTTAAATTTCATATATATCCTTATGGTTAATTAGTGAGAATATTTCAAATTATATTAGATTATTCAAGTTAAAATTTCACAATAAATACCCCACTTTCCTCACTTTGATAGCGTTGAAGACCAAGATGGGTCTGAAGCATCAGTCTCGGTCTTAATTTTTCTTTCATTGTAACCAGTAATATCGATAGACCATAATTTAGCAGTAAATCCCTCTCCTTGAGACCCAGATTTTGTTTCTCTATAAAATACAAGAACTCTTCCGTTGGGGGACCATGAGGGTGCCTCTTGGTAAAAGTTTTCAGTTAAAAGTCTTTCACCTGTCCCATCAGTTCTCATAACACCAATATAAAATTTACCCTTTCTTACTTTTGTAAATGCAATTAAATCTCCTCTAGGTGACCAAACTGGTGTTCCGTATAACCCATCCCCGAAAGTAATTCTCTTAACATTTGTACCATCGCTTTTCATTACATAAATCTGCTGAAGTCCACTTCGGTCAGAATTAAAACATATGTACTTGCCATCCGGAGAGTAGGAAGGCGAAGTATCGATGGCAGAGTGATCGGTAATTCTTTCTACAATCCGATTTTCAAGATCCATTGTATAAATATCAGAATTTCCATCTTTAGCAAAACTCATGATAATTTTTTTTCCATCTGGAGAAAACCTTGGCGCAAAAGTCATTCCGGGAAAATTACCTACTACTTCATGAATTCCGGTTTCAATATCCAGAAGATATACTCTTGGAAGATTCCTAAAGTAAGATAAATAAGTAACTAATTGATTTGCTGGATTAAATCTTGGTGTTAAAACAAGTTCATTACCTAACGTCAAATATTTAGTATTCGCACCATCTTGGTCCATGATCGCAAGTTGTTTTTTTCTTTTATCTTTAGGTCCACTTTCTGCAACATAAATGATTCGAGTGTCAAAATAACCCTCTTCCCCAGTTAATCTTTCATATATTTTATCGGATATAATATGTGCAACTCTTCTCCAATTTGAAGGAGTTGTAGTAAAAGCTAAAGCGACCATTTCTTTTGATGCGGTCAGATCCCAAAGTCTAAATTCAATCTTAAGTTTTTCGTCTTTAATAAGCAATTTTCCAGTTACTAAAGCTTGTGCCTTAATTAATCTCCAATCTTCAAATCTTGGTTTTAAATGGGCAATGTCAGGTTTTTGAACAAAAGCATCTTTTTTAAGTGGATTGAAAAGTCCTGTTGATCTAAAATTGTTTTCAATTATTTTTGAAATATCTTCCCCTAGTTGTTTAACTTTTACATCTTTGTGATTAGTTGAAGACGGATCAACATGTAAAGGAGAAACTGCAATAGGTAATGGATCTAAATTTCCTCTTGTGATATCAACTTTTATTAAAGCATTACTAATGCTTGTGCTAAAATATAAAATTAATAATGAGATAACTATAATTCTTTTCATTTTTTACCCCTTTAACATCTCAGTCGGATTGAAATTTAGTTGTATATTTTTCCATTTTTCATAACCAGTTGGTGGAACTTTTAATGGTTGACATATCCTTACTGCCCTTAAAGCACTCTCAGCCAATATTTTATAAAATTTTTGTCCAGGTTTGTTCATTCTTTCATGGTCTAAAATTTCAGATGTTAATATCGTGCCGTCTTTCTTAAGTTGTAATTTTATTCTCACTAATAAATCTTCATCAAACGGAAGGCCAAGTGGTATACTCCAACATCCAAATATTTGAGCCCTAAGCGCATCCTCTTCAGATAATGAAAGGCCCGATGCAAAAGAATTTTTTACTGAACTTTGAGTTAATTTCTTTTCCTCTTGCTCAGTCTTTGCTTCTATTTCCTTAGCCTTGTCAATTAAAGCTGCAATTTCATTCGTATCGATTATTTCTTTTTTTTCAAATTCAGATGATTGTCTAATTTCTGGTTTAATTTCTTCTGGATTTTGCTTTTTTTTTACTATTTTTTTTTCTTTTTTACTCTCATTTGGGAGGGGAATTCTATCAGGTTTTTCTTTGGCCTTTGCAGCAGGTGGTGCCTGTTCGGACACAACTCTTTTTTCTTCCTCTTTAACTTTTTCAATAACTTTTCTTGCTTTTGGAGCATATGGAATATTTGTTTTATCTGAAATTTGTATTAACTCCACTGAAACTATTGGTGGTAAATCTATGGGCTCTCTAATCATGAATGGTAGTGTTAAAGCTGTTAACAAAATCATTATAAAATGAAATGAAACGGAAAAAATTAACCCTTTTGTCATAATACATTTTTACTGTTTATACGGTTCAGAAATTAAAGCAACTTTGGAGAAACCAGCTCCTGATAAAGTTCCCATAACTTCTAAAACTCTTCCATAATTAATTGTTTTATCACCTCTTACATAAATTCTAGTATCAGTTCTATTTTTTGCTATAGCTAGAAGTTTAGGTACAATTTTTTTAAAAGTAACCTGGTGCTCCTGAATAAATACCTCACCTTTAGAATTTATCGTTATTGTAAGTGGTTCTTGATCATCTGGTAAAGAGTCTGCGGCTGACTCTGGTAAATCTACTTGCACCCCAACAGTTAATAAAGGAGCGGTCACCATAAATATTATTAATAAAACTAACATCACATCTACGAACGGTGTTACATTTATCTCGCTCATGGGCTCATCTTTTGAACGATTAAGTTTAAATGCCATATCTAAATTATTGAAAGAAACCTTTTACAAAAGTTTTCTATTCTTGCGCTATACTTTTTGCTATCGTTACTAAATTTATTATAGGCGATTACCGCTGGAATAGCGGCAAGCAAACCTAATGCTGTTGCAAACAAAGCTTCAGCGATACCAGGTGCAACTATCGCAAGACTTGTGTTCCTAGAAATAGCTATAGATTGAAATGAATTCATTATTCCCCAAACTGTACCAAATAAACCTATGAACGGTGCTGTGGCCCCAACAGTAGCTAAAAATGTGAAATTTTTTTCTATATTAGTCATTTGATTTTCAGTAGTTATTTCTAAAACTCTCTCAACTCTAGCAGTTTGAACAATGGAAGATTTAGATCTAGTTTTCATAACCTCACTCATTGCAGATTTAAATATGTTCGTGACTGGATCGTTAGACTTTGCTGGTAAATTATCATTAAAACTTTGAGCGGACTTTGCTTTCCAAAACTTGGTTTCAAAGTCTTGGGTTGAGGCATTAATTCTTTTAAACATTTTGTATTTATCAAATATAATTGCCCATGACCAAATAGATGCTGCAATTAACAATATTATAACTGATTTAACAACAATATCGGCTCTTACAAATAAATTCCACAAAGTAAAATCATTTGCCCCACCTAATCCAACTACTTGAGTAGCTATATCTGTCTCCATTATTGATTAAATACTTTTAGATTGTGTCATGAATTTGACGAGCATAAGAGCTTTTTAATTTATATTATTTAAAATCGTCTCTAAGTCGGGTTTCACTATAAAATCTCGCTATTAGTATCGCATCTGACTTATTTACATCTTTTTTTTTTGACAATTTATCAGAGATTGTAGGGTACAATTCAATAGCTTTGGTTCGACTTGCATCTTTTGACGAATTGATTAAATCAAAATGTTTCTTCCATTTTGCTGGTCTTACAAAAAAGATGGGTAAACTCAAAGCTGCACAAATTCCCTTAATTGCTCCAAAGGTCTGACCAAAATTAAACATACTAGTAACTCCTTGACCTGGCATCGCACTTACATTCTCAACCACAACTGTGACTTCATTTTTATCTAAATTTTTGATAATTTCTTCGAGCATCTTTACTAGTTGTGCGCTATTAATCTGCCTTTTATTTTTCTTTCCTTCTGGCATAACAGGAACATCAAAGATGTTCAAAACCTTATTATTTTCTAATACAGCTATTGCTCCATTCAAACCAGGATCTATGCCAATTATTATCATAAATCAATTTTACTATTTAAAAATACCTTCTGCACATCATCTTCGTCCTCTAATAATTCCACAATTTTTTTTATTGACTCAGTTTTTTCAGAACCTAAATTTATATTTTCATTTGCCCTCCATTCAACACCAGAGAAAAGAATATTATTTACTTTTTTTTCTATTGAAGTTTTGACTTTATAAAAGTCATCTTTTTTACAAATAATTTCATGATATTTTTCTGAAGTGATACAATCCTTAGCACCTGCATTTATTGCTAATTCGAGTATTTCATCATCTAAAAAATCTTTTTTATCTATTAGAATTACCCCGCATGAAGAAAAAAGATGCGAAGATGAACCATTTTCTCCAAGTCTACCATTATTTTTTTGTAATATGGTTCTTAACTTTGACGCTGTTCTATTTTTATTATCTGTTAAGGTTTCAATTACAAATGCAATATTAAATGGACCAAAACCCTCATATCTCAAGTTTTGATAGTTTTCGGACGTATTCGTAGAAGATTTATTTATAGCTCTCTCAATATTGTCTTTTGGCATGTTAGACTGTTTCGCTGCTTGGATAGCAGCTCTTAGCCTTGGATTTGTCTCTGGATCTTTTGCGCCAAGCTTAGCGGCAACAGTAATTTCTCTCGATAACTTTGAAAAAATTTTTGATCTTTCTTTGTCTTGACGACCTTTTTTGTGTTTAATGCCTGCCCAATGTGAATGCCCCGCCATATTCTAATGATTGAGTACTCCCCCCAAAAAAAATCTTTCTACTGATTTTGCTAAACCGGTGTGATTGTCTGCATTTACAATTATACCAGAGAGACTAGCTGTACCCTGAGCAGGAAAATGAGCTTTTGCATTTTTATCTTTTAAAAATCTCATGATAGAATTTT
>MDTA01182549.1_pt1 | contig 12951 bp, 12 predicted proteins | sample 811151 | NCBI WGS metagenome assembly MDTA01 (sample SAMN05326648, study PRJNA326480) | marine metagenome | isolation source: seawater | place: Indian Ocean: South | collected 2010 | reverse complement strand
GCACTTGATAAACACAAAACAGTGGATGACACACCTTTTGGAGGCGGTAGTGGTATGCTCTTAAAACCGGATGTTTTAAGTAAATCACTAGACGACAACGTAAAAAAAGGAGAAAAAATATTTTATCTTTCACCTAGAGGTCAAATATTTGATCAAAAACTTGCAAAAAATTTATCTAAAATAAAAATTATAAATTTAATATGTGGGCATTTTGAAGGAGTAGATGAACGTGTTCTAAAAACTAGAAATATTGAAGAAATAAGTATAGGAGATTATATTTTATCTGGCGGAGAAACAGCGGCTTTTGTGATTTTAGATAGCATAATAAGACTTTTACCTGGTGTCCTAGGTAATGAGTCTTCAAATATTGATGAAAGTTTTGAAAATGGATTATTAGAGTACCCCCAATATACAAAACCTCAAATTTGGGAAAAGAAAACTGTACCAGAAGTGCTATTATCAGGTGATCATGCTAAAATTAAAAGCTGGCGTTTATCTCAATCAGAGGATATAACACGTCGCCAGAGACCCGATCTTTGGAAAAAACATTTAAACAAAAAAAATGAAAAACATTGAAGACATAAATAAAGAAGCAGTAAAAAAAATTGTTTCAAACAAAAAAATTGCCGAATTTTCACCAGGTGATACAGTTAAAGTTGGTGTAAAAATTATTGAGGGAAAAAGAGAAAGAATTCAATATTTTGAAGGCGTGTGTATTGCCAAAAAAAATAGAGATATAAACTCTTCATTTACAGTTAGGAAAATTTCATTCGGAGAAGGCGTTGAGAGAACGTTTGCACTTTACAGCCCTAATGTTGCATCTATAAAAGTAGTTAGATCAGGAAAAGTGCGAAGAGCTAAACTTTATTATTTAAGAGAAAGAAAAGGGAAGTCTGCTAGAATAGCTGAAAAAATTAAAAAGAAAATTGGAATAGATGTTTCCGCTGAGGCTACAGAGATTAAAAATCCTATTGAAAAAAATGTGTTAGAAACAAAAGAAGTTAAAAAAGAGACTTCCGAAAATAAATCAGAAGTAGAGAATAAATTAAAAAAATAATATTCTCATATGCCAAAAACTCTATATGATAAAATATGGGACGACCACCTTGTTCACCAAGGGAGCGACGGAACTTGTTTATTGTACATAGACAGACATTTAATTCACGAAGTAACTAGTCCCCAAGCTTTTGAGGGATTAAGAATACAAGGAAGAAAAGTCAGAAAACCAGAATTAACTTTAGCAGTACCTGATCACAATGTTCCAACAAGTGATAGGTCAGAAGGCATAAAGGATAAGGAGTCTAAGATACAAGTAGACACTTTAAGGAATAACTGCAAAGAATTTGGAATAAATTTATTTGACGTTAATGACAAGCGTCAAGGTATAGTTCATATAATTGGTCCGGAACAGGGTTTTACTCAACCAGGAACCACTATAGTTTGTGGAGATAGTCATACTGCCACACACGGAGCTTTTGGATCTTTAGCTTTTGGTATTGGAACTTCAGAAGTAGAACATGTTTTGGCTACACAAACTTTAATACAAAAAAAATCAAAAAACTTTAGAGTCAACGTAAATGGAAGTTTGCCGCTTGGAGTAACGTCGAATGATGTAATATTAAAAATTATAGGAACTATAGGTACAGCTGGAGGCACAGGATACGTAATAGAATTTGCTGGAGAAGTAATAAAAAGTTTAAGTGTTGAACAGCGTATGACTATTTGCAACATGACTATCGAGGCAGGTGCCAGGGCTGGTCTAATAGCTCCAGATGAAAAAACTTTTGAATATTTTAAAGATAGACCAATGTCACCAAAAAATGAAAATTGGGATAAAGCCATAAAAAATTGGAAAAAACTTTTTTCAGATAAAGATGCAAAATTTGATAAAGAAATAAATATTTCTGGAAAAGAAATTGAACCTCTTGTTACTTGGGGAACGTCACCACAAGATGTTTCTCCGATTACAGGTAGAGTGCCAGATCCAGAACAGGAGTCTGATCAAGATAGAAAAGCCGCAATGTATAGATCTCTTAATTATATGGGTTTAAAACCAAAAATGAAAATTTCCGATATAAAAGTTGATAAAATTTTCATTGGCAGTTGCACAAATGGAAGAATAGAAGATTTAAGATTAGCAGCAAAATTATTAAAGGGAAAAAAAATAGCCAACAATGTAAGTGGTATGGTAGTTCCTGGTTCTGGATTAGTAAAAAAACAAGCGGAAAAAGAAGGTATAGATAAAATTTTCAAAAACGCAGGATTTCAATGGAGGGAACCGGGTTGTTCAATGTGTTTAGGAATGAATGAGGACCAACTTTCCTCAAAAGAAAGATGTGCATCCACTTCTAATAGAAATTTTGAGGGTAGACAAGGAAGAGGAGGAAGAACACATCTAGTTAGTCCGGGTATGGCTGTTGCAGCCGCTATAAAAGGTCATCTTGCTGATGTTAGAGAATTAAATTAAATGGAAAAATTTACAAAAATTAAAAGTATTCCTGCGTATATTTCTTTAATGAATATCGACACTGATATGATTATTCCTAAACAATTTTTAAAAACAATTAAAAGAACTGGTTTGGGAAAAAGTTTATTTTACGAAATGAGATATGATGAAAATGGTAAAATCAAAAATGAATTTATTTTAAATAACGACCCTTATCAAAAATCAAAGATACTGATCGCAGGTAAAAACTTTGGTTGCGGTTCTTCTAGAGAACATGCTCCATGGGCATTGCTTGATTTCGGCATTAAATGTGTAATAAGCCCAAGTTATGCAGATATATTTTATAACAATTGTTTTAATAATGGTATTTTACCTATCATATTAAACGAAAATATTGTTGCTGAGTTATCAGAGTATTCAAAGAGAAAAGAAGAAATAGAAGTAAATTTAGAAAACCAAGAAATAATTTATGGAAACAAAATGATTAAATTTGAAATAGATCCAACAAAAAAAAAGAGATTGATAGAAGGAATTGATAATATAGATCTTTCCTTAAAAAAGATACCTGAAATAGAAACATACGAAAATACTTTAAAAAAGAATAAACCTTGGATTTAAAGATGAATAAAAAAAAAGACAGAAAACTTTTGTTACTTCCAGGCGATGGAATTGGACCAGAGGTGGTAAGAGAAGTCAGAAAAGTTATTGAATGGTTTAATAAGAATAAATCACTGGATTTTAAAGTTGAAGAGGAACTAATAGGCGGAGCTTCGATTGACAAACATAAGATACCAATAACTGATGAAGTTTTTTACAAATCTTTAGAATGTGATGCAGTAATTCTAGGAGCTTGTGGTGGGCCAAAATGGGATAATCTTGAATTTTCTAAGAAACCTGAGCGTGCACTTTTGAAATTAAGAAAAGAGTTAAAACTATTTGCCAATTTGAGACCTGCGATTTGTTTTAAACAACTTGTAAACTCTTCTACTTTGAAGCCAGAAATTGTATCAGGTCTTGATATTATGATTGTGAGAGAACTTACAGGAGGTATTTATTTTGGAGAACCTAGAGGTATTCAGCCCATTAAAAATAATGAGCGAAAGGGCATTAACACACATAGCTATACAACAAGTGAAATTAGAAGAATTGCAAAAGTTGCGTTTGAGTTAGCAAAAAAAAGAAGAAACAAAGTAACGTCGTGTGAAAAATCTAATGTAATGGAGGCTGGAGTTTTGTGGAGAGAAGAAGTTCAATTCGTCAAAGAAAAAGATTTTAAAAATGTAAAATTAGAGCATATGTTAGCCGACAATTGTGCTATGCAACTACTTAGAAATCCCAAACAATTTGATGTTATTTTAGCTGATAATTTATTTGGAGATATGCTTTCTGATGAAGCTGCAATGCTTACTGGATCATTAGGTTTGTTGCCATCAGCCTCTTTAGGCTCGAAAGACAAAAATGGAAAAACTAGATCTCTATACGAACCAGTTCATGGGTCAGCTCCTGATATAGCTGGAAAAAATATTGCGAATCCTATTGCAACAATATTAAGTTTATCCATGGCATTGAGATATTCGCTCAATTTAGATAAAGAAGCAGATTTGTTGGATCATGCTGTGCAAGGTGTTTTAGATGATGGATTACGCACAAAGGATATTATTTCTAATGGGAAAAAGGAAGTATCAACATCCCAAATGGGGGATGCAATAATATCCAAATTGAAGTAAAAATAGCAAATATGAATTTTGCGATTATCGGTGCAACAGGTAATGTAGGAAGAAAGACAATTGAAATACTTGAAAAGTCAAAACTTTCAATTTCTAAACTTTATCTAGTTGCGTCGAAAAAAAGTGCTGGAAAAAAATTACACTTTAAAAGAAAAAAAATAAAAGTTTTACCCTTAGAAAATTACGATTTTTCTAAAGCCTCAATCACTTTTTTTGCCGCAGGCAGTTCAATAGCCAAAAAATGGGTAAGGAAAGCTGCCAAAAAAACTATTGTTATAGACAACTCTAAATATTTTAGAATGGAAAAAAATATTCCTTTAGTAGTTGCCGAAGTTAACTCCGATCAACTTAAAAAGCATAAAAATATTATTGCCAATCCGAATTGCTCAACAATTCAACTTGTTTTAGCTTTGAAAGGAATTCATGATAAATATAAAATTAAGAGAGTTGTTGTATCAACTTATCAAGCTGTTTCAGGCGCAGGTAAATCAGCTATGGATGAACTCACAACTCAAACAAAAAAATCATTAAAAGGTAAAAAAATTATATCTAAAAACTTTACTAAACAAATTGCTTTTAATTTGATACCTCATATTGATAGTTTTGTTTCAGATGGTTATACAAAAGAGGAATGGAAAATGGAAAACGAAACAAAAAAAATTTTAGATAAAAAAATTAATTTAACAGCCACATGTGTCAGGGTGCCAATAAAAACTTCTCACTCTGAGTCAATAAATGTTGAGTTCAAAAAAAAATACAATTTCAAAAGATTAAAAGAAATATTAAAAAAAACTCCTGGCTGCAAGGTTGTTGATGAAAGAAAAAATGGTGGTTATATAACTCCGCTAGAAGCTGAGGGTAATTATAAAACTTTTATATCCAGGATCAGAAAGGATAGTTCAAAAAAAAATGCTATTAATCTTTGGGTAGTGTCAGACAATTTGTTGAAAGGAGCAGCATTAAATACAGTTCAAATAGCCGAAAAATTGGTTAATAAGGATTTCTAAATATTATGGATACAAAAAAATCTCCTTTAAGTCCACACTTACAAATATACAGATGGCATATTTCTTCGTTATTGTCTATTTCTCATAGAATAGTAGGTGTTTTAAATATATTTGCTATCACACTGATTTGTTTTTGGATAATTTTTTTAAGCGGTGGTGAAATTAGTTATGAAAAAATAAAGTTATTCCTGCAGACTTTTTTTGGAAAATTTATTGTTATTTCCTTGTGCTGGACATTTAGTTTTCATATTTTGAATGAATTAAGACATTTATTTTGGGATATGGGATACGGTTTTAATCTCAACACTTCTAGAGTAACAGGTATATTAGTAATTATTGGCTCTTTAATTCTTGCAATAATTTTCTACTTTATTGGAACGAATTTTTTTTAATATGATTAGTCCTTCAAAAAAATGGCTTTTAACTAAAATAAGTTCAATTTTATTGATTCCATTAATGACTTGGTTTTTGTTAAATTTTATCTCAATATTTGATAATGATTATCAAGAAATAATAGAAAATTTTTCACTATTGACTAATAAAGTTTTAATCTCATCTTTTTTATTAATTGCCTTCATTTTCTTTTCGTTAACAATAAGTGAGATATTTGAGGATTATATTCATGATGAAAAAATCAAAAATGTCGCAAATAAATTACTGATTGCATTTGCTATAATAATTCCATTAATAACAATTATGTGTATATTTAATTTAAAGTTATGAATTCTTATAAAATTATAGATCATGAGTATGATGTGGTAGTTCTGGGAGCAGGGGGATCAGGATTACGAGCGGCTGTTGGTCTTTCTGAGGCTGGATTAAAAACAGCTTGTATTTCAAAAGTTTTTCCAACAAGAAGCCATACATCAGCAGCTCAAGGAGGAATATCTGCTGCCCTAGGAAATATGGGAGAAGATGATTGGAGGTGGCACATGTATGACACTGTTAAAGGATCTGACTGGCTAGGAGATCAAGATGCGATTGAGTATCTTTGTAAAGAAGCGCCAAAGGCTGTCATTGAATTAGAAAAGTATGGTGTCCCTTTTAGTAGAACGAAGGATGGCAAAATTTACCAAAGACCTTTTGGTGGAATGACAAAAAATTATGGCAACGGTACAGTTCAAAGAACATGTGCTGCAGCAGACAGAACTGGTCACGCTATTTTACATACCTTATATGGTCAAGCGCTTAAGCATAATACAGAATTTTTTATTGAATATTTTGCATTAGATTTAATTATGAAAAATGGAGAGTGCAAAGGCTTAATAGCTTGGAACTTAAATGATGGCACAATTCATAGATTTAAATCTCATATAACAATTATAGCTACTGGAGGTTATGGAAAAATATATTATTCTGCTACATCTGCACATACTTGCACAGGTGATGGGAATGGAATGGTTTTAAGAGCTGGTTTGCCTTTGCAGGATATGGAATTTGTACAATTTCATCCAACCGGGATTTATGGAGTTGGATGTTTAATCTCTGAGGGAGTTAGAGGAGAAGGAGGTTTTCTTCTAAACTCAAAAGGGGAAAGGTTTATGGAGAGATATGCTCCAAGCGCTAAAGATCTAGCCTCAAGAGATGTAGTTAGCAGATCTATCGCTGTAGAGATTAATGAGGGCAGAGGCGTTGGTAAAGAAAAAGACCATGTTCATTTGCACCTGGACCATTTAGATCAAAAAGTAATAGAAGAAAGATTGCCAGGCATAGCAGAGTCAGCAAAAACTTTTTCAGGAGTTGACGTTACAAAAGAACCAATACCAGTTGTTCCAACAGTTCATTATAATATGGGAGGTATTCCAACAAATTATAAAGCCGAAGTTTTAACTTTGAATGGATCAGAAAAAACTGTACCTGGACTTATGGCAATTGGAGAAGCTGCTTGTGTTTCTGTTCATGGAGCAAATAGACTTGGTTCAAATTCATTAATTGATCTAGTAGTTTTTGGTAAAGCAGCTGCAAAAAGAGCCGCAGAATTAGTGAAACCAAATACACCTCACAGTGAAATACCTGAAAGTGAGACGGAAAAATGTTTAAGCAGATTTGACAAAATAAGAAATTCTAAAGGGGAAGCAAAAGCTTCAGAACTCAGACTTTCAATGCAAAAAACAATGCAAAGTAAATGTGCGGTTTTTAGAACTGAGAAAACTTTAAAAGAAGGTGTAGATGAAATTCGAAAACCTTTTGTGGAGTTAGACAATATTTCAGTTAAAGATAAGTCTCTATTATTTAATACTGATCTTGTAGAGTCCTTAGAATTTGATAATCTAATAAGGCAAGCAATGACCACTATGGACTCAGCTTATCATAGAAAAGAGAGCAGAGGAGCTCACGCTAGGGAGGACTTTTCTAAGAGAGATGATAAAAATTTTATGAAACATACTTTAGCATGGCAAGACGGAAAACAGGTTAAAGTTAAATATAGAGATGTACATGCTAGAACTTTAACTAACGACGTACAATATTTTCCACCAAAGGAACGGGTATATTAAAATGACAGAGTTTACTCTGCCTGAAAACTCTAAAATTATTAAAGGCGAATATTATAAAGATAAAACTGGTTCAAAAAATCTTAAAAAAGTCAATGTTTATAGATGGAATCCAGACGATGGAAAAAATCCAAGAATTGATACTTTTGAAGTTGATATGGATAATTGTGGACCAAAAGTTTTGGATATTCTTTTTAAAATAAAAAATGAAATTGATTCTTCTTTAACATTTAGAAGATCGTGTGCTCACGGTGTTTGCGGATCATGTGCTATGAATGTAGACGGGGTAAATACTTTGTCGTGTATAAAATCTCATAAAGATATAAAAGGCGAGTTAAACATTTATCCGCTGCCACACTTAAAAGTAATTAAAGATTTGATTGGAGATTTAAGCAATCTTTACAAACAGTATGAGTCGATCCAACCTTGGTTAAAAACCTCAAAAACTGACACCGAAAAAAAAGAAATTCTCCAATCACAAAATGATAGATCAAAACTTGATGGTTATTATGAGTGTATATTGTGTGCATGCTGCTCTACTTCTTGCCCTAGTTACTGGTGGAATGGTGAAAAATATTTGGGACCAGCGGTTTTGCTTCAGGCATATAGATGGATAAGCGATAGTAGAGATGAAGATAAAAAAGAAAGATTAAAAAAGGTTGCTGATGAATTCAAATTATATAGATGCCATACTATAATGAACTGTACAAATTCCTGCCCTAAAGGACTTAATCCTGCAAAAGCAATCAGCTCTATAAAAAAAATGCTTGCAACAAGCTAAAACCTTATTTATTCAAAGGCTATGAAAATAATTGAACATTTCGTAGATGGAAAAAAATATCGTGGGAATTCAAAAAATTTATCATCCGTTTTTAATCCGGCAACAGGTGAAGAAACTGCTAAAGTAATATTAGGCAATTCAGACGATCTCAATAAAGCGGTTGCTAATGCGAAGGAAGCTTTTCATGGGTGGTCTAATACACCTCCTCTTCAAAGAGCCAGGATACTTTTTAAGTATAAAGATTTAATAGAGAAAAATGCTGATGAACTTACTAAAATTATTGTTTCTGAGCATGGAAAAGTTTACGAGGATGCAAAAGGTTCGTTAAAAAGAGGTCTCGAAGTTGTAGAATTTGCTTGTGGTATACCTCAAATGCTTAAAGGTGAGTTTACAGAAAATGTAGGAAAAAATGTTGATAGCTGGTCTCTTAGACAACCATTAGGGGTTTGCGCTGGTATTACTCCTTTTAACTTTCCAGCCATGGTTCCAATGTGGATGTTTCCAATGGCCATAGCTTGCGGAAATACTTTTATTTTAAAACCATCAGAAAAAGATCCCTCATGCTCAATAAGGCTCGCCGAACTTTTTTGTGAAGCTGGTTTGCCTAATGGAGTTTTAAATATAATTAACGGAGGTAAAGAAGTCGTCGATTCAATAATTGAAAATAAAGATATTTCCGCAGTTAGTTTTGTAGGCTCTACCCCTATCGCAAAATATATTTATGAACATTGTGCAAAAAATGAAAAAAGAGTTCAGGCCTTGGGAGGAGCAAAAAACCATTGTGTTATAATGCCTGATTGTGATTTAGATCAAGCGGTTAATGGATTAATGGGAGCAGCCTTTGGGTCTGCAGGAGAAAGATGTATGGCACAATCAGTTGCAGTAGCAGTCGGAAATATTGGGAATGACCTTGTTAAAAATCTTGCTAAAAAAGTTGAAACTTTAAAAATTGGCCCAGGTATGGACAAAAAATCTGAAATGGGACCTTTGGTAACAAAAGAACATTTATCTAAAGTAAAAAATTATGTAGATCTTGGGGTCAAAGAGGGTGCTGATCTTATAGTGGATGGTAGAGATTTAAAGTTACAAGGTTATGAAAAAGGGTATTATATTGGCGGATGTTTGTTTGATAATGTAAAAAAAGATATGAGAATATATAAAGAGGAAATTTTTGGTCCGGTTTTATCAATTGTTAGAGTTAAAAATTTTTCAGAAGCACTTAATTTAGTTAACGATCATGAATTTGGTAATGGAGCAAGTATTTTTACTAGAGACGGAAATACAGGAAGATCATTCTCAAGCAATGCAAAGATTGGAATGATAGGAATAAATATTCCAATTCCAGTTCCTATGGCTTTTCACAGTTTTGGAGGCTGGAAAAGATCTTTGTTTGGGGATCAACATATGCATGGACCTGAGGGTGTTAGATTTTATACAAAACTTAAAACTGTTACCTCTAGATGGCCATCTGGAACTAAAATCGATACAGAATATGTAATGCCCACTTTAAAATGATAAGATAAAAAATAAATGAGAAAAAAAATAACATTAATTGGAGCGGGTCAAATAGGAGGTACTTTAGCTCATTTAATAGCATTAAAAGAACTTGGAGACGTTGTTTTATTTGATGTTGCCGCTGGTATAGCAAAAGGAAAGGCTTTAGATATTGCACAATCTTCTCCAGTAAATGGTTTTAATGTGAAACTGTCTGGAACTAACAATTATGAAGATACAAAAAACTCTGATGTAATTATTGTAACTGCAGGTGTTCCGCGAAAACCAGGAATGACAAGGGACGATTTACTTGGAATAAATTTAAAAATAATAAAGCAAGTAGCTGAAGGAATTAAAAAGTCTTCTCCTAATGCATTTGTAATATGTATAACTAACCCGTTAGATGTAATTGTAATGGCCTTACAAAAGTATTCTGGCTTACCTAAACATAAAGTAGTTGGAATGGCTGGGATTTTAGACTCATCTCGTTTTATTTATTTTTTGTCGCAAGAACTTAAGCTTCCTGTTGATAAAATAAAATCATTTGTACTTGGAGGGCATGGAGATAGTATGGTTGCAATGTTAGGCTTTACAACAGTTGATGGAAAAAAAATATCTGACCTAGTTAGTGATGGGAAAATTAAAAAAGAAAAATTGGAAGAAATTGTCAATAGAACTAAAAAAGGCGGTGCAGAAATCGTAAAATATTTAGAGAAAGGCTCCGCATTTTATGCGCCAGCAGCTTCTGGTGTAGAAATGGCTGAGAGCTATTTAAAAGATTTAAAAAAACAATTACCATGTGCAGTCCATTTAAATGGAGAGTACGGTTTTAAAAATATTTATGCTGGAGTACCCGTAATAATAGGCAAAAATGGTGTGGAAAAAATTATTCGGCTAGATTTAAGTAAAGAAGAAAAATCCAATTTTGAAGCGTCGGTTAATGCAGTTAAAGATTTATTTGATGCTGCAATAAAAATAGACAAAAGCTTGAGTTCATAATTTCTTAACTACATAAAGGATATTTTTTCCAAATTTATTGAATAATAACTTATCTAAAATATAAGTTATTGGCGTAAAAAATTTATCCCACAAAAAAATTTTAAATTTAGATGGATATGTTTCTTCCTTAAAAAAAACTTTATTTAAATAGTATAAAAAGTATCCGATGGCATCCAAATAAACTAATCGCACTAATTTTCCACTTTTGAGGTCTAGTTGTTTAAAAAAATCTATATCGTATCTCTTATGATGACCAACTGCTTTGTCAAACTTAGAATATAATTCTTTGTGAGCTGGCACAAGTACTATCAAGTGACCGTTTTTTTCTAATTTTTCAAAAGCATAAATAATTTCATCTTTATCATTTTTAATATGCTCAAGAAAATTTAAATACATTATTGTATTAAATGTGTCTTTTATTTCACGTGTTGTTTTATTGCTAAAAGTTATTTTTTGATCATGAAATTTTTTTTTTATTATTTCATAGTTTTTTGGATCAATTTCACTTAGGATTAATTGATCTGCAATACCTACATAGTTTTTTGTAAAACTTCCAATACCTGCACCAACTTCAAGAACTTTTCCTGAGATAAAATTTTTAATATTGATATAGACATATTTTCTCCAAACAATTGCTTTGTCAAAATTTTCTAATTCTTGTCCAGGATAATCCATTGATCTAATTTTTTAAAAAGTTAGTAATTATTTTAATATATTGAGCGTTAACTCCATCATTTAACACCTTATCTAAAGAATCAAAAAAATAATTTACATTTTTTTCATCAACTATAAGAGACGGGGAAACATTTAAATGGTTTGAATTGGAAGACTCGCTTATAGATGTAAGAATATTATATTTTTCATAAAGCTCACAAGAAATAGCTTGAGCAGTGAGTTTCCTTAAGAAAAAAGACTTATCTTTAATAATTTTAATTGGAATTTTTTCTACTAAATTAGAAATAACTGATGAGTAAGATTTAAAAACTATTCCATTTAAAATACCTGTGCCTTTAATGCTGTCAATTTTATTGGGGTATTTAATTTTTAATTTATTTAATTTGTCTTTTAAAGTTTTACTTAGTTGTATTACTTTATTTTCAAAAGATTTTTCAGCAAAAATATTTAAAGCTTCAAGTGCTGTAATACTTTCTTCACCGAATCCATTATAAGTCGTGGTATGTAAAAAAGTATCATTTAGAGCACTATAAGCATTATTATAAACTTCATCACTAACAATTATCGATGAAATAGATGACTTTCCTCCCCCCAAAGCTTTAGATAAACATAAAGCATCTGGTTCAAAATCAAAATTTTGAAAATAAAACATCTTTTCGGATTTATAAAAACCTGTGAAGACTTCGTCAAAAATTACTCTAAAATTATATTTCTTTTTCAGTTCAAACAATTTTTTTATGAACTCTTTAGAACAAGGCTGTAATAGACTTGCGCTAAAAGGTTCAATTATCACTGCATATATTCCACCTTCTTGACTGTGTTTATTCACCTTTTTTTCAATATCATCTGGGTCATTAAATTTGAATTCAAAACAATTTTCTAAAAATGGAAATTGATTTTGTTTCTTGTAAGAACCAGAAATTGATCCACTCCCAATTAATTTTCCATGGTAAGATTTATTAGAAAATAAAATATTTTTTTTCTCTCCCTTAAAGCTTTTGAAACATATTTTCATTGCAGCCTCAACCGCTTCAGCACCCGAGTTTAAAAAAAATGACTTTTTAAGCTTACAATTTAGAATGTGAGCTAACGATGCAGCTAACGTTGCCATATAACTTGAAAATATAATTTTATGTACCTCTACTTTTTTTTCATTTTGAAATTTAATTCTTGCTTTTAAAATTCTAGGGTGATTGTGTCCTAATCCTAACACCCCAAGACCACCAGTAAAATCTAAAATTTGCTTATTTGACTCTGTTTTCATTACTACACCCTCTGCACTTTTGAAAAGATCCTTACCGTACGGTAGAGAAGAAAATATTTTGGTCTG
>MDTA01224932.1_pt1 | contig 12952 bp, 18 predicted proteins | sample 811151 | NCBI WGS metagenome assembly MDTA01 (sample SAMN05326648, study PRJNA326480) | marine metagenome | isolation source: seawater | place: Indian Ocean: South | collected 2010 | reverse complement strand
TTACAAAGCCTTGGAGGGTGTGATTAAATCACTGCGATGGGTTCTTGGAGATAAGAACGTTAGCCATCCACTTGAATGAGCCAGAGGCTCTTAGACATGACAAGAATGAAACGTAGGATATTGATTCCTATAGAGCCAAAGGCAGTAAGCCCTTTGGTGTCAGAATTGAAACGAGCAATGAATAAATCCATGGGAGAAGTATTAGATTCGCATGGTCCGTATTGGACTCTTGAACTAGAACACCATGAATCGCCTCCTATGGGCGATGAAACAAAAGGTGGATTCTTTGAGTTTGGTACTAGAAATCAATCACAAATACTTACTTTCTTTGAAGAAATAATTGATGGCCTTCATCGTATGAATGATAACATTGATTGTGAACACGTAGCACAAGGTATTGTATTACAATACCCTATTGGCCGATGGCCAAATGGTGCTGATAGTGGATTTAATTGGAATTGTTCAGAAATAACGCAAGAGTGTCCTATTATCAAGGTACTCTTCAAGAACATTAAAGAGGGAAATAAGGACGACTTTTTCTTATTGAGGCCATTGCCTCATCCTTTCCCTTGAAAGGCCGAGAGGCCCTAGTACTGGACGTATGATGTAGTTTGGATATCATCTCGGCCTTCTAAGCCGATTACCGGGGTTCAAATCCCTGTACGTCCGCCAACATAGGCCTAAGGGCCCTAGATGACTAAGTCATTCGGAATGAGAATATTTATCCCTCCAAGTAGTTTGAAGGAGAATTTCTTTTTGATTCATCTAGATGAGATGAATTACTGTCCTAGTTGCGGTAGAAATACTGATGATTGTTTTGCATCAGATATGCATCGTGTGTACTGTATGTATTGCGACTTGGAAATATGATGGCCTAAGGGCCCTAGAATGGAATGGCATTATGCTGTTACAGTTATCCGTAAAATGTCGTCTTTAGATGACGGACATTTATGGAGCGATATGTTACCTGATGAACTACATCAGGAAAAATACAACTTTGATGGTTGGGAAGCGGAGGTACACACTGACAAACCTCCACACGCAAATGACCTGAAGTTTTTGGAAACTGATGAAGTACATGGTAGGGTACAGACCTACGAACTCTTCTGGTATCCAAAGACGTTTGAACTAGCGACTGAATTACTTGAGTTGCTACATAGTATGCGTGAGCATACCTTGTTTGAGGGTTGCGATTACAAACTAACCATCATGCCAAAGACATGGTAAAAGGCCTAACGGCCCTAGATGGCAAGTGGAATTGACCATGAGCAGTTAAAACTGCTAAGACAATTGTTAGACTTACAACTACGCCAAACAAAGGCGTTAGAAGCAATTGCACAACGAATTGAAGAGGCAACGCTTTACGAAGGATGGGTAAACGTTAAACTGAAAAAATAATGGCCAATCGGCCCTAGATGACTAGCGAAAGCGAAATCATATACGAAACACAAACCGTATACAAGAAAACCAGTACAGGCAAAATCCAACAATGGAGGGCTTGGGTGGAAAAGACGGCAACAGGATATCTGTTGAAAGTTGAATCTGGACAAACTGACGGTAAACTAAAGCAAACCGCAGGACAGGTAATTGATGTAGGCAAACAAAAGCGTACAGCACAAGAGCAAGCAATCTTTGAATCTAATTCAAAGTTGAAGAAGAAAAGAGATGAAGCGTACTTTGATACTATTGAAGAAGCGCAAACTCAAGTAAAGTTGCTCCCTATGCTAGCGCACCCGTTTAACAAGCGTAAGCATAACATCAACTACCCTGCATTTGTACAGAGAAAGTTTGACGGTGTGCGTTGTCTTGCTCTATTGAATAGCGATGGAGGAAGAACGGTAACACTAATGTCAAGGAAAGGAAAGGAGTTTCCTCATCTAGAACATATCAAGAAGGACGTACTTGCAAATAACAGGGACCAAGCATTGATACTAGATGGTGAACTATATTCTGATACTTTGACATTTCAAGAACTTGTAGGACTTGTAAAGCGTGTAACGCTAAAGCCGGGGAATGACGAGCAAATGCTCCAAGTTTCCTTGCGTGTATACGATTGTGTTCATTTAATGAAGGCTAGTGCGGACTTTACAGAGAGGTACAACTTAATCACCAAAGTTACTGACGGTGCTGAGTATTTGACTCTTGTAGAGAACATTACGGTGAATAACGAATCAGAAATTCACCAAGCGCAAGCAAAATTTGTAGAAGAAGGTTACGAAGGTGCTATGGTTAGAAACCAGAAAGGTGCCTACGCAATCGGAAAGCGAAGTGCTGACCTACAGAAGGTGAAGACCTTCTTGGACGGTGAGTACAAGATTGTTGGTTTTACTGAGGCAACAGGAAATGATGCGGGTACTGTTATTTGGGAATGTGAAACTCCTAAGGGACAGACCTTCCGTGTCAGACCACGTGGAACACATGAGTACAGAACTGAACTCTTCCAGAACGGTAATGATTACATCGGAAAGCAATTGACTGTCCGATATCAAGAACTTACTGATGATGGAGTTCCAAGGTTCCCAGTGGGAATCACAATTCGTGACTACGAATAAGCGGCCAATCGGCCCTAGAATGTCAAACGAAAGAATTGACTTAACTCAATATGAAATGATAAGAGGTCCGTGGGAACCGAGCCCTTGGGACAAGGACGAAGTGATTGATAAATCTCCAAAAGGTAGAGATGGAACAATCGCATTAGTAGTACCATGGGGGAAAAATAGAGAAGTATCTGAGATACACAAAAAAGCAATTGCTGACCTCCCCAACATCATTACTGAGTTGAAAAAACACTATGAACTGCTTGATAAAATTTCTAGTATGTGGTGGTGTTCACCACACCTTAGCGAAGAACATCATGCAGACATAACTAAAATATTGGCCGAGTATAGAGGAATAAGTCATCTCTTGTAGCCAACGGCCTAACGGCCCTAGACAACTATGGGAAGAGATTTAGTTGAAACAGGAAGAGGATGGTGCTTCAAAGAAACAGTGAGCGATGCCTATGGGCGTGTCTCTAAGTTTTTCAAAACCAAAGAAGACGCATTACAGTGTCTTACAGACAATGGTTATCATCCTCAACTAGTTGATATGCTTCGTGAAGGAGGACACGTACCTAGTTTAATTGGTACATCACAAGGTATGTATCCTTGCGGCCTAGCACTAGACCAGTGCATAAAGGAAGCAGGTATGCAAATAGGTGGAAGACATGGTGCAATGATGGACATGGTTCAAGCATTGATGAATGGTGAAACTCCACCTATGCCTAATGACGAAGAGGAATAAAGGCCTGAGGGCCCTAGTATGTTAATGACCGTACTATACGGACTCCTGTGGGGATTTGGATTCGCCGCAGGATGGATGTTACTACAGTATCTACTTAATCGGTATCGCAAACCCGGTTCCGGTATTAGATACATATGAATGCCTTAACGGGCTTAGACAATGTACGGGAAACCGAGAATAGTTCTACAGAAATTGAATATCAATAATTGTGGACGTATTGTTTGCGCAGGAGCGCATGGGAAAGGCGGGACATGGTACCCTGTTGGACTCTGGATGCCAAATAAAGATGGCACCTATGAAATAAAATACAAACCTGATTTGTACGACCTTAAACAAGATTGGATACAACGGACTTGCTCTACAAAGAAAGAAATCAGACAGGTTATTGATGCTCACTATAAGTGGACAACAAGAAAATAAAACGCCGGATAACGGCATAGACATGGCTGACTCAGGCTATATTGGAGTTGCAGTACGACTCACTGAGAAAGAATGGAACAATTATACTGGAGGAAAATTCTTCAGTAGGTACAATCCTAACGAAGAAGGACTTCATTATTTTTCATACGGATATCAAGGTTACTGGGTATCAGGTCCGGGGCAAGATGCGCCTTGGCAAGATGACCCACCAAGTAAGTACAAAGAACCTGATGCACGTGATGAATGGATGGAAGCCCTACCCGTATATGCAGGATTTATGATTGCTACAACGTGGAACGGTATTATTGAATTCAATGACCGATTGATTAATGCAATTAAAACCCAAAGTGAGAAACTGCAACAAATTTTCCCTACTAAGAAAGTAATGACTGTGATGGTAGGAAAACAAGATTAACGTCGCATATGCGACATAGAACTATGGAACTAAGACCATACTATTTACAGTATGGTCTATTCTTTTTCGTGCAAATCTACGTTTGCTACCCTAAGACTCGCTATTGCGGGTCTTTTTCTTTTTCGGATACACGTTCACGTACCAGACGAATGGTTCCTCAAGAACCTCAAAGATTTACTGGTCCATTTGACAAAGTGCAAGAACCGCTTCATGCATTGGAAGCGTGTGTGTTCCTGCTGTTAATGGGAATGTCCTTTCGCCATGAACAACCATGTGCTTAGGGACTTGAATTTCAACAGGCTTCTCACCAAAGGTCTGTCTACAGTTGTAGAATAAGTAATCCATGTCGGTCAATTCGTCTTTCTCAACGGCACGACATTCGTAGCCCTGTTTGGTGTTTATGGAGCCTTTCATGCGAATAATTTTGTTTACATCAGGTGTGACTGATTCATCTATTTCTACAGAATACATTGATATTGCTAGGGTTTCTAGCATCTTGTACATATTCTCTAGTCTGGCTTTGGTGGCTAGTTTCTCACCAAAGAATGCCCTCAAGTCGCCGGTCTTAACCAGTCTACTACGGAATGTTGAATTGACAAAACGGGACATTAGATTCTGTAATTCTTTGTTGGATAATTTCTTTGGCCACTTCTGTTCAAGGGTTGCTTGGTCAAAGTTGTCCATTAACCAATTACAGGCTAAACGAATACGGCCACCCCAACTTTTCATAGATGGTTCATGTAGCCTAAATGCTACGTCCCCGCTACGGGGGTTCATGTGATAGGATGCAAGAGTAGCCTTACGGTCTAGTCCTTCGCCAAGTAAGTGGCGCATTATTTGTTGGCGTTGATATTTGGTGAGGTGAACATACCTCTCATCAAACACCCTCACATGAAACCCCCGTCTACCGGAGAATGTAATTTCATACTTATCCTGCGGGACACCATACTGTGTTTCTAGAATGTTCACTAGTCGGAGTGTGTGTTCGGCTATGACCTTAATTTGGTCGGCGTATTCTAGATTATCGTGTCCTTCAACATGGTCAAAGTCTAGGTCAAATGTAAGGTCTGTAGACTTACGGTCCTTTCTTTTCCATGTTTCGCTTGCGTTACCTGCGCCTGCATTTGCAGATGGGTTGAGGTATCTTGCGGTGGAGTAAAACATTGTATTTGGTACATTCTCTACTATGTCCTCTCGCAAGTCCTCAATACTTTGGTATGCATTGTGTCTGTCCCATGTGCTAAATGCGACAGACCTCCGTGAGATATCCGGTACCGATAAATCACATTCTTTGTAATGATTACGAAGAATCATAGGGAGGTCTGCCTTAGTTAGAGCCATAGAATCAACCTCAGTTTGCTTCTATGCCTGCTAGTCGCTTCATTTCACCAATGACCTTGGTGGCGTCCCTCTTCTTGAGGTTGCCACAAAATTCGTCTGGCTCAAGGCCGACGAAGTCTGACTCCGATAGTCCGTGGTCTTCGGTCCAATTGACTAATTCTTCTAACTCAAAGTCTTGCCCAAGAGCCCGTTGAGCAAGTGAGTAAATGTAACTCGCTTGCTTCTTGGTACACAGGTTGCCATCTAGCCTCGCTTTCTCATCCCAGTCAATGGATTGAGATTGCGGGGCTTTTTCTTTTTCCTGTGTCTTTTCCTTAGTACCGTCTAACACTACTTGTGCAGTTTCTGCCCATGTTGGTGGTGTTGGTTCCTTAGGTGTTTCTTGTACAGGCTCAGGGGTGGGTCTTACGCTCTCTACTTGAGCAGCCGGCTTAAAACCCGAGAAAGAGCCTTCGCCTTCATTATTTTGCACTGGCTTTGTTGCCGCTTTCTGTCCTACTGCGCCATCAGTGTCTTCATCAACACCAATACACAACATAGAGGACAGTGCATACCTTCGTATGTACGTAATTGCTGCACCAACTGCTTGAGCAGAATTCATCTTCTTGGTTTCGCTCATTTCTGGTAGCATAAACACATCACGGATGCATTGACCGCTACTGTGCATGACAATTGTTTCTATTCCGTTGCCGGATAGTGGTTGTAGTAGCACTAATTCGTGCTTGGCCAAAATTGGCTTCACTACAGACAAAATGTCATCCAGTGTTGCGTATTTGTACCCATACGCTTGGGCGTTCTTTCCTATGGTCGGAATTTCTGCAATCGCCTTGACGAGTGCAGGTCCGATTTTGTCATACTCGTTGTATATTTCTTCCAAATTTTTCCTCTCCTTCTTATTTTTCCTTACCACGATTTCACGGCATATTTGTTTCCACGGCGTTGAATTTTGCCCTCGGTTTCAAATGCCTTCATCGCTGAACTGATTGTATTCCTAGCCGGTTTATCAAGTTTGATACCCCAGTTTTGCGAAACGTAGTTTTCCAAGGTATCCAGATGGACCGAATCGCCTTCGGTGTCCATCCAAGCCTCGTTAAAGAGTCGCCAAACTTCGTCGTAAATTTCCTTTTGCTTACTGGTTTGACCGCCGTCCATTTGTGCGGGGTGAGTATCAGTCATACTAGTACGGAGTAGATTCTCCGCAAACCTAGCATGGTCTAGAGATACTTCACTTTGTAACGTGAGTCTGGTAACTGCTTGTACGAATCTACGCAGTGATTCGTTACGCCTTGGTGTTACTTTTCCTTCAGCACCTGCATTCTTACGTGCTTCATTGTAAGTATTGACTAAGTAACTCTTGGCTTCATTGCTATAGAACACTGTACCAATGCGCTTTGCTAGAGTGACTAGTTTAGGCATGAAGTTTTCAATAGGGAATTCTTGCGACTGTAGTGTTTGCATCATTGGGTCTGATGCATCCCACATTGCCTCGGAGATACTAATGTCTAATGCTTCGGATTCTAAATCACGCATAACGGCGATGTAGTCTGTCCTTGAAGCAGTATTGACTTTGATTCCTGCCTGTTGGTAAAGTGGTGTTGGGCTATCTGGGTCAAATCTGGCATCACGGGTTCGTGGGTTAGCGGCCATAAGAACGGCAACCCTAGTCCTTACTACACCCTTAGCGGCCTTACTGATTCTGACTTCTTGAGATTCAAGAGCAACGTTAAGTGACTCAGTCACTGTCTTATCCTTTCCTCCCAATAGATGGAATTCATCAAGGGCGCAAATAGCGTGGTCTGGTGTTAGAGCCAAAGCACCCGCTTTGATTCCCCATGATTCGCCACTGCTGATAGCGTCTTTCAGTTTCTCGGCTGCTGCAACCAATCCTGCTTGAGATGCTTGAGAACAGTCGTAGAGGTATGAACCGGGGGCTGCTTTGACGGCTGCATCAAGCAACTGCGACTTGGCTACACCGGGGTCGCCTAGTAGTAGAATGTGAATATCGCCCCGCTTGCTTTGAGCCTCAATACGAATGCCTCCAACGGTTTGCAGGATAATCGCTTTCTTGACATTCATGTGTCCGTGAATGACAGGAGCAAAGTGCTTTGCTAGGTCATTCATAACCTGTTCAACGGAACGCTCGGAAACCCACTGTCGGATAATTTCTTCATCCTCTGGGGAAACCGCAATGGTTCTAGTCTTACCATTCTCAATGATAGCAGTACAGAAGAAGTACGGTTCACGGTGTTTCTTACCTCTACCAATAGGCCTACTCATCAGTACACCATCAAGAGTAACGAATCCACCATCAACAACAGAACCACATAGGTCGCCTCTCATCTCAACAAATATTGTCTTAGGGCTACCATCATCACTGTCAAGGTCTTGGACTTGAATCATTTGGATTGTGGTTGTTGTGGTATCTGGTTTGTTTAGTAGTGTGAATGTAATTTCACCTTTCTTGCGTCCACAGCCTCCTACTTCATCGTCTGCTGAACATGATGTTGGTTCTCTTAGTACATCATCGTAAGGGTCTTGGTCAAGGTATGTTACTGCACCACAGGGATTACTTGGGCTACCGGAACATCGGAATGCGCCGAGTAAAACAGTAGTATTGGTTCCTCCTGTGTGAATAACTTGGGCAGTGAGTCGCTTTAGTTTGCCAATATCGTTTGATTGTCGCAATTCATGGACTGTCATTGTAGATTCGTGGTCGCCACACATGATTCTCCATTCTGGAGGTTCAAAGTGTATATTGGCAATTGATGAAGCATAAACGAAATCTACTTCTTGCAGATACGCTCGCTGTACTTCTTCAATTTGCTCCATAACTAACTCATAGTAATGGAGTAAGTAGTTAGGTAAATTACGGTATGCAGTTAGCAATTCATCTACGGTTTGGAATAGAGGTATGTCATATCCGGGGACAGTAAGTGCAGTACTCGGTATAAGTTGAGGTAACATATCAGCAGGAGGCAGGTGTTGGCCCATCGCTAATGTTGATGCATCAAGAACCAGCATTGGTTTTTCTCCTACTCTGTCATCTCGGTCTAGTTGTCCCTTTAGGGAATACATAGTCCAATGTGCTTCGGGGTTTGGAAGTGTTTCTGTTGAAACAAATTCATTGGATATGCTCTCCGCTCTATTGTCTAGCCACTCACGGGTAATCCCCGGTAGTTGCCCAGTGTGCCACATTAGATATGCGTTCACTGACCTCCTCACTTGTGCGGCTCTACTATCTCTGTCTTCTCCTACTTCTGGCATTTCTTTTTCTCTCCTATTGTTTGATGTACACCTTTCTGTTTGGGTTTGGTATATACCCGTTAGCAGACATTATCGGTGTAAGGTAATGTTCTGCCCACTCCTTGAATTTCAAGGTGGTGAATTTGTCTGGTAGTCTAAACATTGATTTTTGTTTAACTAATATCTGTTCAACATTGACTCTTGATTTGTCTGAATGTTGTGTAAACACTAACTGTGATAGGGCTTCGGCTACTGCCTGTGGGTCTTGATTTAGATTGATTGGGCCTTCATCGTGAGAAGCAATCCACTTAGATGGGTCAATATCACGATGGTAATACCAGTTGCGACCACCATCCCTGTGCAACTTCTTACAACGGGTTGATTCGGGGACTCTATTCATCACCCGTTCAAACTGTTTAGCGTTGTCAAGGTCGTAAGAATCTTTAGCCTGTTTCCATGTAATGTAGCCATTGGAATCCAAAACCTTGGCGATATCATCAGCAATTGCCTGTAAATCACGCTTAGGGTTGCGCTTTCCTTCTAAGGATTTGATTTGATTATGGACATAAGCGAGCAATTCTGGGTCTTGATTGACTCTGGAAATAACCGTGTTAAGGTGGTCCTTGAAATCCAAAACCGTCATACTGCTGACGTGTTCAGCCACAGCCCAATTGTCTAACCTCTCCAAATCCTCACCTCCGGCGAAAATCGTCATCACATTGGGCTTATATTCTTTTTCACATTTACATTCCCGAAGTAACAGGAAATAGGTTTTTGTGTCAAAGTGTGTCTATCTGGGACCTAAACAAGGTACTGCGTTAGATTAGACGCCCATAGACACAGTGAATATTGGTGAAAACGTGTTTTTGTGTCTATCTTGGAATAGACACAGTTTTTGACATAAAACCGTTGCACGTAAATCATAGACACAAAATAGACACACTTACTTTACTATACATACGGGAAGACGTAGGGAAAAGACAAAGGGACAATTTAATTCGTACCCAACCAATCTCTTCCTAGTAAAATTGGACAAGAAACTTTAGAGCGGTCTGCCGAATTCATTTCTAATTCAAAAGTTGAATCACCCCATGTGAATGTAGTGAGTACCACACTCCTCTCCTCTTTTCCTAATGATGATTTGATTACCTTAGTCCTGTCAGTATAGATTACAGTATCATCAGAATAATCTGTAATCATTGAAACTAATCTGTAGTCAATGGAGGACATAGATGCTCCACTATCTACTCTAGCATATACGTATATTGGGTGACTTGAATATACTTCAAGGCCTACCAGTATTTCTCCTTCTTCTATTGCTCTACTAATTTCAACTGATGAAAGCATTATACTTTTCCTCCCCTTCCTCTGGAGTACCGAAGTAATAGAAATGACGCATACGGTTTACATTGTACTTACTGATGCCCTCCGTAACCATCAATTGTTTCAATGAAGCGAGCATAGTTGTTTTGTTTGCAGCAGACATTTCCTTAGGAATCAAACCAAACCGTTTCCAGTATTGGTTAATTGAACCCCCATTAGAACGGATATCTTCTACAATATTCTTGGCCCAGTCATCAGGATTGTTTGAGTGTGTTTCCTCCTCTTCCTCCGCTAATGGCTCGTATACTATCTCCTCATCTTCAGGAGGAGGCGCAGCAAATCCAGATTCAATGTAGCGGATTTCATCAGTATCTGACTCTGTAATATATTCGGGTACTTCTACCAAACTTACGTTTTCCTTAATGCCAAGTTCTTCCTTTGAAACGAAATCAAATACATTGTCAGAAGATTCTCGTTTGTCCATGACTTTCTCAAGTATACTCATCTTGCCCTCAATGTTAGCAAGCCTTGAAGCAAGTGCTTCAATGGAAGTAAGCGTTTCAATCTGAATCTCACGCAGTAATGTCTTCAACTTATCTAACTCATCAAACGGTACAACATACGGCACGCCCAGTCTGGACCACACGGAATCTTCACTCATAGTACAACGGTAATATCAGGTGAGCCATAAGTATTCTCAAGTATAAGCAACCCCTCGGAGCGCACATGAGAAGACTTGTCTTGTTCGGAGAAGAATGGAAAAGACAAGTTAGAGAGGCACGTAATCTATTGGAGGACTTAGGACTACAGTACAGGTTCTTTGACACCACTTCCAATATCAACAACAGAATAATTCTATACGGATTAGTAGAAGATTACAATACACCTATCTTGTTTGACAATGGAGTACGGTTAGATGGTATCACGGAGATTAGACAGCATCTCGCTTGAATTGTTTGACTGTCTAGATGACAGAGATAACGAGGATTGTGGAGTGTTTAGAAACGAAACTAAGACCGACCCAATCACTGGTGAAATTACTTGCCTGTTGTGTTCATTAATTGTAGGTACAGAAGAGGAAGACCCCGAGGCTGCAGCAGGTGGTGCCGATGAAGACGAAACATCAGATGACGATTATGTAGACGACGGCGATGACAATATCAACACCGATAAGGAAGACATAGAGACTGAATGGGACGCTGCAAAGAAAAAACTAGAGGCTGAGAAAGAAGCACTTAGGAATCTTGCAATACTACTTCTAGGCTCAGACAGTGACGCAGTTAGGAACTATGGAACTAGAATCAATACCGAGTTTAACGCAGTAATGGCAACACATAACGTACTCGTAGACAGAAACTTCTACGGGCCACGTATGTACAAGAAGAAGATGATGTTATGTTCTTCATTAATTCACTTCATCACACAAGAAAAATACACACTTGACAAAATAGTTGTTGAGCAAGCAGGAGAAGATATTAACCAAGTACGACCAATCATATTGGAAGGTATGCGTAAACTGAAAGGATTAGAAGAAGGACCTATCCAATCTTGGATGAAGATTCATGGAGCATCAGCAAATGTACCAAATGAAATAATTGAACAGGCAATAGACTTCTTCAGAGAAGCCGAACCAAAGATGGTGGTGGCTGATGATGAACTCAAAGCACTTGCATGGCTCTTACTTGTGTGTAGGACAGTTGATTTCAAACTTACAATGAAGACACTGCAAAGCATTTCCGGAAGGTCAAGACAATCAATTGGTAGAGTGGTTAAAGCGTATTCAATCTACTTTGACGATAGCAATGACTAATATCAACCTGAAGACTGGTTTGATATAGGCGAGTAACATGGCAGACCTATCATACAATGAATTTCGTACTCTACACAAGGGTACACCGCAAGGACAACTAAGTGAACTTTGGAAGAAATACAAAGCAGGTGAATATGAACCTGATGTAGACAAAGACGGAATACATGATTCCGTTGATGATGAAATCACTGTTGAAGAAACAGTAGAAGAAACCGAAGAGGTAGAAGAAGTTGAGGAAGAAGTTGAGGAAGAGGTTGAGGGAGAGGTTGAAGAAAAGACCCCAGTACAAATCTACCAAGAAAATCTCCAACTATTCGCTGACTCGTACAAGACTCTCCAAGCACACAAGAACAGACTAACACCACAACAGTCCGCAACTCTACAGAAGCGACTCCTTGATTCTGCAAAGGCTACACGCCCTGCAAACTATACTTGCAAACCGGAAGACGGTTGGCAACTATGGGTTGGACCAACACCAGAAGCACTTATTGTGAATGAACGCAACCAAATTGCATTCTGTATCTCACGCTCATGGTGGATGAAGAATTACCAAGGTAGTTTCCTAGTCCAAGATATGGTACTTGATGACCCAGACCGTGTAGGTGAACTACGAAACAGTTTCCGCAAGAGAGGAAGACTTGTACTACGCAATCCAATCCCCGGTATTGAAATCATGTTACCTGCAAGCAAACTTGAAGCAATTGTTACCTCATCACACAGTTACGAAGGTTGATGCCCTATGGGTGACCCAGTAGTAGATGCATTAAGCATCACCATAACTACACTTCAAGAAAAGATTAGTTCACTTGAAGAAGAAGTAAATGCATACCGTGCGTCAGACTTGAGTAAAGCATCATCTATTTGGGTTGTTTATTCCCCTGATAGGTTTTCTACATGGTGTTCTAAATCAGATTGTCCACGTCAAGCACGCAAGGTAAAGTATGCAGCCGAGGGAAACGAAGATTTGAAAGACGCCATCATGGGTGTAGATAAATTACCTGATGGTGCAGTTATAGTAGACATATCCGAACCAACAATGCAAAACCATCCGTTAGGATTACTTGCAACATTCATGGACGAAGAGTCAGCAACTGAATACGTAGAGAAGTGGCACATGA
>MDTA01127333.1_pt1 | contig 12952 bp, 14 predicted proteins | sample 811151 | NCBI WGS metagenome assembly MDTA01 (sample SAMN05326648, study PRJNA326480) | marine metagenome | isolation source: seawater | place: Indian Ocean: South | collected 2010 | reverse complement strand
GGCGTTTGAGAGTTGAGCGCGCAGGTTGTCGTTTTCCCCGGTCAGGGCAACGATCTCGGTCTTGAGGCCATTGACCTCTCCGCTGAGGGCGGCGCAACTGGCGTTGAAGTCGACCGCTAATTTCTCACACTGCTCGGCCCGTTCCTTGAGTTCGGCGATCAGAGCGTCCTTCCTGGCGTTTTCCGCCTTCAGTTCCTCGATTTCCTTTTCCAAGGTCGATCCGGGACGCGCCGGAGGAGCCGTCGAAGGAGGAGCGGGGGCGTTCGAACCGGATACGGTTTCCCCTTGCTCTTCCTTTTCTTCAGTCTTGGTCTCGAAATAGTTCGGAGAGCTTTTCCAAGTGGAAATGGAAGTGTTTGCGTTGTAGGTTATGTCGGACCGACCGTTTTGGGAAAGGATGGATCCGTCGGGGGACAGGATGACCACGGTGGGAATTCCGGTGATGCTGAATTGCCTGTAAAGCTGATTTGTTTTCGGGGAATTCAGAGCGAGGGCGTAGCCACTCATATCCATGTCTTTCATATAATTCAATTGAGCGGACGAACTGCTGTCGGCGCTGACCATGACGATTTCGAAGTCTTCGGAGTTCTGGTTTCGAAAATCACGGATTTTCGGACTGAAGGTCTTGCAGGGAGGACACCATCCTGCGGAAAAGTACAGCCCGATCATTTTCCCTGAGAGGACTTGGGTGGAAAATTCATTGCCGGACTTGTCGATCAGCGATGAACCGACAAGCTCCTTCATTCCGGAATGCAATTCGGCTTTTGCGGTAACCGCAACCAATAGGAAGATCAGGATCGAAGAGCAGAGAATGAAGGGATTTTTTGTTTTCATGGTATTGAATGATTTTTGATTGATGCAAGACTTCTAATAACACAAATACACCAAGTATGCAGATATGCAAGTAAAATGTTAAATAATATGGGTGAAGGATAGGGTGGTGGGGCAGAGAGTACGGTCGGCAAAAGAAAACGCCCGTCCGGACTGGACAGGCGTTTTAGGGGTAAGATTTTGGGGTAGAAAGACTTAGGCGGCTTGGGGGAGTTCGTTTAGGCTGCCTTGCTTGCGTTTGACCCGGCGAAGTCTTGATCTTCTCCGAAGTCCGCGGTCCAGTTTGTCGACGAGGTCATCGATGGATTTGTTGATGTTGTCGCTGGCGGTGGAGATGGTGATGGTGGTGCCTTTGAGTTCCAAGTGGCCTTTGGCGACGTATTCGTTTTCGTGGGAGGAGGATTTGGAATCGTGTTCCAATTCGATTCGCGCCCGGATGATTTTCTCCTCGTGCTTAAAGATTTTTTCCATTTTTTCGGAAATGAGGGTTTTGTGCCCATCTTTAAGATCGAAGTGGAGACCGGAGAGAATCAAGTTGTTCTTCATATGCGTTTGTCGTTTTATGTGATTAATGTTTGGTGGTTCGTAAGAAACGAACGCTCTTTAACTTCGCGCGCCAAAAATGGGATTTCCAATAAAGTTTTCATTTTTTTTTAAGAATCTTCGAAAGGTGGGATTCCAAAGGGGGTTTGCGTGAGCTCGGAATCCTCGGATGCGCCTCTGATCGACCCCGAAGACTTTCCCGGGTGGATTCTTTTCGAGGACGATGATCTTTTGGTGCTGAACAAACCGGGTTGGTTGGTTTGCCACCCGTCGAAGAACGGTCCATGGTCCAGTCTGGTGGGTGCGGCCAAGGAATACCTGAGTGTGGATTCGATCCATCTGGCAAGCCGGTTGGACCGGGAAACCAGTGGGGTGGTCCTGCTCGCCAAGCACCGCAAGGCAGCCAGTCTCTGGCAAAAGGGAATCGAACGGAAGACGGTCCGCAGGAGTTACTTTGTCATTCTTCGTGGGGAATTGAGCGAAAGACGCGAGTTGTCCACTTTTTTGGGGAAGGATCCGGATAGCTCGGTTTTCGTGAAGCAAAGAGTGGTGGATCGAACCCGGACTTCCAAGCGCGCGGAATCGATCTTCGAGCCTTTGGGCGTGTCAAGGGGGTTCAGTTTTTGCGTGGTTTCCACGAAAACCGGAAGAAAGCATCAGATCCGGGCCCATGCCCAATACATGGGATACGAATTGGTGGGGGAGAAACTGTACGGGCCCGATGAATCGATTTACCTGCAATTCTGTGAAGGAGGGTGGCAACCGGATTGGCTCGATCTTCTGGGTATGAGCAGGCAGGCCCTGCATGGGCGTTCGCTGGGTTTTGTGCGGGGTGGACCGGTCTTTTACGCAGATTTGGCAGCCGATCTTCGAACTTATCTCAAGGATGCGATGGGTCTGGGAAAGGAGGAGGTTCGAGCTTTGGTGGAACGGGGTGATGAGTGGGCCCGCAAAGAGGCGGAGAAGGAATTGAGTTGTCTGAACGAAGAGGAGTGAGTATTCGGTACATTTTACCCCAATGAGCGCACAACCCACCGCAGCATCTCCCCTCGAGGCATTGAAGGCCGGATTTCGGCGGGCTTGCGTTCGCCGACTGGTGGGTGACGAGGACGGGGCGATCGAGGTGCTGAAGAATGAAATTCCCCTGCTTGTCGTGGGTTGGGCCAAGTCCACCTCATTGGAGCCGGCGGAAAAAAAGGCCAAACTGAAGGAGATGTTCGACGACGAGTCCGCCCGAGCCGACGAATTGGCCACCGCTTTCGATTTGTTTGCGGGGCGGTTCGAGACCCGGGTGGCCGAGTTGGTCCGCAAGGAATTGAAAAGGGCGGCCTCCGGCTTGGAAAAGCTCGCCAAGGAATTGGCCAAGGCGCCAAAGCCAAGTCAGGCGGAGGCCAAGGAGGAGCAGCAGGCGGAGATCGATTTGACCGAACCCGACCCCGTGACCGAAGAACCGGAGGAGGAAGAGTCTTTTGCCGAGGAGGAGGTGGAGCATTTGGATCCGCCCAAGGGAATCGGTCTGCGCTTTGATGAAATCGAGCAGATGATCGATGAGGTTTTGTCCAAGGATTCTTAGAATCGAAAAGAATTTCGATGGATTTTCTTGCCATGCTTTGGGCAAAGTTGCAAAACTTCGTATCTTGCCTTTTCCATCATGACCGAAAGTAAAAAAGAAAATTCCAATGATGATCCGTCCGGGGAGGCTTCCGAGGATGCCGACTCCAAGAAGCGTAAGCTCTACGTGGGGCTGGACTTGGGCACTTTGCAGTCCTGCATCCTTTCCCGGCTGAGTAAGCCTGGATCCGAGGAAAATCATGGAACTTTGGTGCCCACGGTGGTGGGGTATCCGGAGGATGGAATTCTAGCCGGGATTTTACCCGGAAATGCAAAGATGCTCCATGGCGACGAGGCTTTGGCCAATGAGTTGCACCTACGTCTGGTTCACCCGCTGAGCGATGGCGTGGTCAGTGATTTGGATGCCACGAAGTCCTTTCTGGGATATCTGCGCGAAAAAGTGGATCCGGAGCGCAAGCGCGAAGTCTATTGTGTAATCGGAATTCCCGCGGTGGCGGATGGAGACGCCAAGGACAATTTGAAAAAAGCCGCCAAGGGAGCCTTTGACGGGATTCTCTTCATTCCCGAACCTTTCCTGGCCGCCCTTGGCATGAGGGATGAGGAAAAACTGGGTGATCCGGATTACAAGGATCCGGTCAACAATTCCCTCTTCGTCGATATTGGCGCGGGAACCACGGATTTTTGCATCGTGCAGGGCTATTTCCCCAAGCCCGAGGATTTGCTCAGCATTCCTTTTGCCGGGAATGAGGTCGACGTCATCTTGGACAAGGCAATTCGGGAGGCTTACCCTGAGGTTGACGTTCCCTTGTCGATGACCCGAAAGTTCAAGGAGACCTATTCCTACGTCGGCGAAAGCGAATCGGGAGCCCGGGTCAAGGTGCCGGTTGACGGCAAGCCCAGAAAGATCGAGATCGGAAAACAGGTCGGAGAAGCCTGCAACCAATTGCTTGGGGAAATTTTCGACTCCATCAAACAGGTGATTGCGGTGGCTTCTCCGCAATCGGTCTTTTCGATGCTGCAAAACATTATCCTGACCGGAGGAGGTAGCCGAATCCGTAACATCGATCAGGAGCTGCAGAGGCTTTTGGCGGACGATGGGTACGAGGATCCGGACGTGCGTATTTCCGCTCGGGAAGTGAAGCCGTTCGTGGCCATCGGAGCGATGAAGGTGGCCAAGGCGGCCCGCGAGGATCAGTGGATCAAGCCCTAGGCTAGCCTAGACTATGCCGTTGAGAGTCTGACTGAGTCTCTCGAGAGTTTCGCTCAATCGGTCCTCAATTGTCGGTTCCAAGCTTTCCTCTTCCTCCTTTTGCTCCTGTTCCTCTTCTCCCTCATCGGCGGGGGGAACCGTCTTGTCCCCAAAGAGAATTTTCCAACCTTCGAGCTCCAGATGAGAGTCCTTTGCGGGCCGTTCGGTCTTTTCCATTCCCAAGACACCCAGTTGCTTGACCAGGTTGTCGGATATTTGAATCGCAGAGGCGAGTTTGGGGTTCACGGTGGCTTGGGAAGGTTCGTTGTGCCAGTGAACCGCATCCACCACTTCCTCCGAGATGTGATGGTTCCAGAGATAGTAGGCTCCAATTTTGGCGTGATCCCAGCCCACCAGACTGCCTTCGAGTTCGAGTAGGTTCAGGGGCGTGTCGGAGGGTTTCCTGTATACTTCCTCGAAGTGCTCGGGAAAGGTGATTGCCAGAATCAGGATGCCCAGGTTATGGAGCAGGCCGGATACGTAGTCCTCTTCCTGTTCGAATTTCTCATCGGCCAGGGACAGGAGTTCACGGGAGAGAATCGCGGTTCCAATGCTGTGTTTCCAAAAGTCCACCCAAGGGAAGGATTCGCTGCTTTTTCCCAAGCGGAAGATTTCCTCGATGACGGGAGTGGCGGCCAACAATTCCTTAATCCGGTTCAGGCCGAGAAAGATGGAGGCTTCCTCGACTCCCGAAATCCGCTGTTCGTCCTTGGTGCCGAAGAAGATCGAATTGACCAGGTCAAGTACGCGGGTGGTGAGGGAAGGGTCGAGCCGGATGACCTCGGCAATCTGAGCCATAAAGGAATCCTCGGAATCGAGAAGGGCTTCGAGGGTTTGGTTGATGCTTCGCAGGGAAGCGAGCTTGGGACACTGGTTGATCCGCTCGATGAGGAGAAAATCAGAGGGAGCCTTCATGGGGTTATTCGGATGATACGGGTTCTTTGGCAACCGGCTTCATCGAAAACGATGGGTGGATCAGGACTTCAGAATGACTGCGTCGGGCCGAAGCGGGGATTGGGAGGTTCCGTTGAGCATGGATTGCTCGAAGAAGGCGAGGCAGGTTTGGTTGACCGGAGATTCTTTCTCGAGTACGAGGGACTGTCCGGAGGAAGAACCAAGTTGCATGGTGCCATCGGCTCGTTTTTGGAGGAAAATTTGACAGTTCGGGTTCTCTTGTATGAAAGAGGCCACCGTAGGATCCTTGAGAAGCAAATCCTTCAGTTGAGTTTCGGAAAGTTGGGCGAGGTTGGGAAGGTTAGGGGAATCCTGAGCTTCCCGCATTTCCGAAACGAAGGATTGGTTGCCCGAATGAAGATGGGCGCCAGCCTCTACCTTGGGAGAGGAGGTGATCCGTTCAAAAACTTCTTTTCCGAGGGAGACGAGACTGGAGGCTACAACTGGATTCATACATGGAGATAAGCACGTCCCTTGCCAATTTGAGCGCTTACATGAACCTCAGGCACTTCCTCTCCACGAGGGCTTCGGCAATTTGAATGGCATTGAGAGCGGCTCCTTTCCAAAGTTGGTCACCCACCACCCACAAAGCGAGGCCATTTTCGAAGCCATGATCGAGACGGACACGGCCAATGCCGCAGTTTTCCCTTTCGGAGAAATGAATGGGCATCGGATAGCGGTTGGCGTTGGGTAAGTCGAAGAGTTCCAATCCTTCGAATTTTTCGAGGGCGGATTTGGCGTCAGGAACGTTAACCGGGGACTTGAATTCCGCATTGATGCTGATGGAATGAGCGCGATAGACGGGAACTCTCACACAGGTGCAGGAAACCCCGAGTTTTGGGAGATTGAGGATTTTGCGCGCCTCGTTTCTCATTTTCATTTCCTCCTTGGTGTATCCGTCCTCGCGAAAGGTATCGACGTGAGGGATCAGATTGAAGGCAATGGGGTGAACGAAAGCGGATTCGAAGGGGGTGTCGCTTTTTTGGCCGGAGGCTTTTTCTTTGACCTCATGATCCAGAGAAACTGAACCGTGAGCTCCGGCCCCAGAGACCGCTTGGTAGGTGGAGGCAAAGAAACGCTTTAGACCAAAACGCTGATGCAGGGGATAAAGGCCCATCAAAGCGACGGCGGTGGAACAGTTGGGGTTGGCGATGATGCCACGGTGGTTTTCGAGTTCGTCCCCATTTATTTCCGGAATGACCAGAGGAACGGAGGGATCCATGCGAAAGGCGGAACTGTTGTCGATGACCACGCATCCATGCCTTTTGGCTTCCTCCGCAAGTTGCATCGAGTTTTCCGATCCGGAACTGAATATGGCCATGTCCAGGTTCTTGAAGGACTCAGGTTTGGTTTCCTCCACGGTTTCCAGGTTTCCGCAAGCCTGGATTTCCCGACCGGCGGAGCGGGAGGAGGCAAGCAGTTTGGCTTGGGCGATGGGAAAGTCTCGCTTTTCAAGCAAACGGATGATTTCCTGACCTACGGCTCCAGTGGCGCCGACGATTCCAACACGATATTTTTTCAATGAATTTTGACTGTTTGTATGATGATTATTTGAAGAGGGTTTCGACCTTGGGAGTCAAATGCACGGAAAACGCATTGGTTGCCTCCATCAGGGATCAGCTTCTCGTACGTTTCCATAATGGGAAAAGCGTGAAGGAGTACCGAATGTCAAGTTCCAAGCGCCCACCTTCCTGCAAAGAAAATTCCCTGGGCACTCCCGATGGGTTGCATATGGTGTGCGAGAAGATCGGAGACGGGGAGCCCTTGGGGATGGTTTTCAAGGGTCGCGAGCCAATCGGATTACGTTATGATGAATGTTCCGCGAAGGAGCGCGAAAAGAATTTGATCACCACCCGGATTCTGCGTTTGCAGGGATTGGAGGAGGGACTGAACAAGGGGGAGGGGATCGATACCTATGATCGGTACGTTTACCTTCATGGAACCAACCATGAGGAAAACTTGGGCGTCCCGGCAAGTTCAGGTTGCCTTCAGGTTTCCAATGAGGACGCAATTGAGTTGCACGACCGGATTCCAGTAGGGAGTCATCTTTTCGTGAAACTTTGAGAATCAGGCGGCTACCTTCTTGGCTTGTTCGATCAGTTGTTTGATCCGGTTGCTGACCTGCTTGGGAGATTCGTCTTCGTTGGTTTCAACGCAATGAGTGTCCGAATTCATGGTTTTAATGGTCCGCTGAATTGCATCCTGCTCGATTCCCGGCGAATCGGAGTCGTAGATCACGAAATTGTAATTTATCTGCCTTAGTTGATTGAGGGCGTCGTCGTGATTCTTGGTTGTGGTTACAAGGAATCCGCTGTCCTCAAGCAGATGCGATATCCCCGTTCGCAAATGGGTGTCCTCCAGATGCAAGAGAATGGAAATTCCTCGGTTGTCGCGTATGATTTCAATGATCTTTTCGACTTTGATGGGTTTGCGAAGAAAGGCGTAGATTCCTAATTCGCAAGCTTGGTCTTCAAGTTCCTGAATGGAAAAGGCGGTGATCACGATAAATTTGGAATGGTATCGGTTTTTGGCTTTGAGTTGGCGGAGCACTTCGACTCCGTTCATGTCTGGCATTTGCATGTCCAGAAGCACAAAGTCATAATCATTTTCGATGCATTTCCTAATGGCGTCCGAACCGTTTTCGGCGTGATCGGGAATGAAACCTTCGGCTTCAAGCACATCCGTCATGGTGGAGCGGATCGCCGGATGATCGTCAACGACGAGAACGGTTGTGGATTTTCGCTGATCGCTCATACTTGTTCTTTAGTGCAATAGGTTAATTTGGTAATTCGATGAGGAATACCGTGCCCTCGGATGAGGTTTTTTCAAGAGAAATCTTTCCTTTGTGCCGGACCAAAATATCCTTGCACAATGGAAGTCCCAACCCGACGCCATCCATTTTGTCGGAATAAAGGGGTTCGAATATTCTTTCCCGGTGTTCGCTGGTGATTCCGCTTCCACGATCCCACACTCTGATTTGCACGGAAGGACCTCCTTTTTTTTGAGCGATGACTCCCAATGGACATCTGCCCGGGCTTCCATTGGATGCTTGAATGGAGTTAAGAAATAGATTCGATAGGACTTGGCGGAAGAGGATGCGGTCCACTTTCACCTCAAAGGCGTCAGGTTCGTACCTGAATCGAAAGTCGGAAGAGTTGGAGGTATCGGTGTACATGAGAGCCTCTTTGGCCAATTCTTCCAGATCAACGCTTTCGATTTTGATGCTTTCTTCCTTCGTCATTTGAAGAAGCCTCTCGATGACCTCGTCACTTCGGGAGAGTTCACGGTCAATCACCTCAAGGTGATGGGTGACCTTGGGGTCGTCTTCGTTCTTGAGTCGAAGGAAATAAACGGAGTTGCGAATCGCGGCCATGGGGTTGCGCAATTCATGGGCAATGTTCGAAGACACCTGCCCGACGCTTGCGAGCTTCTCGCGTTTGTTGAGTTGATCCTTGGTTTGGATCAATTCACTGGTCGCCTTCTCCTTTTGGTTCATTTCGGCGATGATTCTTTGGTTGGCGATGGTTAAATCCAGAGTCCGTTCCTTAACCCGGTCTTCCATGTCATTTTTGGATTCGAGGAGCCTCCTGTTGCTTTCCGCAAGAGAATCCATCATTTGGTTAAAGAGAGTCGTCAGCTTGCCAAACTCATCCTCACTGAGTTTTTTGGCGCGGTGTCCATAGGTGCCTTCGGTGGAAATCCTTTCCGCTACGGTCATCAGTTCCTTCAAGGGTCGGGTGAGCGCATTTTGATACCAAAGCGTCACCAATAGGATAATTAGAATGATGATGAACCATGAGCTTCCCACAAATTGGATAAAGGTGGTTCTTTTTTGAATGAGGTCGGAAAGGGATCTTTCCACGGAAATCAAACCGACTTGCTCATCGAAGGAAAGAATGGGCTTGGTTACGCGTAAGGTCCGTTCGGCCCATATTTCGCCAATTTGAGGAGGAGAGCTTGGGTATTCGGAAGAATCGTCTGGATGAACGGAAGTAAAGTATTCGAAGTCAGCGAATTTGCTTTCTAGGTTTTTCTTCCAAACGCTTACCCGCTTGATTTGGGGATTGATGGAGAGGGAATCGATCAAATCATAAGCGCTGACTACGTCTTCAAAGGCAATGGCGGGTGGCAAACTTTTGGCCAAAGAGGTCGTTTGGTGGACGACCTCATCAAAAATAAGGCTTTTCGCAGTGTTTGCCTCACGGTTGTAGAGGAAGAGGCCCCCCATCGTAGGCAAAATCAAAGAAATAAGCACGGTCGAGAGCAAAAACTTTGCTCGGAATGACCAAGGTTGCCCAATACGCTTCATCATCGTTTGGTCATCGAAAGACCGTATGGATGATTGTCCCGCCCACCCATTGGATCGAGAATCAGGGTTCCTTGCGGATGGTGTTGATCGCTTCCTTGAGGATGTCTTCGGGCGGGCAATTCAAATGGTTACGCAATTTGGTCCTGAGAATTTCCTTAAACTCATCTTCGCTGATTTGCGGGTCTTTGGCATTCGCTTCAGAACGGATCACCGGAGATTTTTCCTCGATTTCGGAAACGTAGTTCCCTACGACTCGGTCGATTGACATATCCAAGTTTATTGCCTCGCACGCATCGTGCAGAACCTTTTTCAAGTCATTGATTTCGGTGATTCCGGTAATCAACCTGAAAGGAAGTTTTAATCGATGCTTCAAGAGAAGGAAAAGGTCTTCGGACGTAACCAGCGGGCTTTCATCGGGCAAAACGAAGATGGAATAGGATTGGAAATGACCGGAGCGAAGCAACCAAGTGATGGAGTTGCAGTGATCCAAGCTGACCCGAGTGATGGAACTGAGTTCTTTCAGGCAATTCAAGTATTCTTGATGGTCTTCAGTCAGATAGATGGCTCGAAGTTTCCTGTCCGAGTCAGTTTCAAGAACTCTGCCGGAAAGCTTATCCAAGTCGATTTTATCCAAGGAATATGGGGAATTCCTCGACGATTTTTTCAGCGTATCGATCATAACACAGTGGGTAGGGGATTAGGTTTACTCTACAATACAATAGGACTAGGTCAAACGAGAAAATTACCCTCTCTTTTTGAGGTAATCCGAACCTAGTAAAACACTAGTTGAGAATCAAACGACTCAGTTCTTCGAGGTTGTAAGTTACCACGCAATCGGGGAATGCGGAAAGTTCTTCGAAACTATGAGTTCCGGTGCTCACTAAATAAGCTTTCATGCCCACTGCGCGGGCAGTTTCATAATCGTAAGGCGAGTCCCCGACGTAAATCGTACTTTCGACTTTTGCTCCGAATTCATCCAGAGTTCTACGCGTCAAACGGGAGTCCGGTTTTTTCCACTCGGTATCATTGGCTCCAACCACCAATTCCAAGTATGAGTCAAAACCTAGATGAGAACAGGCGGCGCGGGCATGGGGACCGTGCTTATTGGTGAGAACAGCGGTTCGAATCCCTGAATCCGAGCATTTCCGAAGCATTTCAATCGATCCCGGAAGGGCTATCAGTCCGTCCAGCATTTCGGATTCGAAAATGGGTCGAAGCAAGCGCACAGCCTCCTCAGCCCGTTCCTGGCCCACCAGTTTGGCCATGGTTGAGTCGGAAGCTCCTCCCACCGCTCGTTTGACGGTTTCATAACTGGGGGAGTCAAATCCCATTTGGACCAGCACTTTGGAAAATGCCCGATGAATCGGACCGAATTGATCGATTAAGGTACCATCGAGGTCGAACATGATTGCCCGTATGTGCATATTTCCTTTACTTTGATTGGTAACGAGTTTGATAAATGACAAACCTTCACCATACCTCTTCGCCCAAAAATAGCGAAAGTAAAAAGCCTTGCATAGCCTTTTCCGGGGATGGAGATGCGGTTGTCTGCCGTTTCGGAGGCAAATGGTCTTTGAATGATGATTTCCGAGACGAACTCCAGCAGGATTGGAAGTCATATTTGAAAAGAAACTCCTCTTTCAATGAGATGAGTTTTGAATTGGAAGAGAGTGTCCAGTGGGATTCGACCTTAGTTGTTTTCCTGTCAAAGATGATTGGAACCTTGGATGCGAGTGGTAAGAAGATCGTTTTGAATGATCTGCCCGAAGGTCTTCGCAGTTTGCTCAATATGAGCGGTTTGAGCCCCACTCTTTCCAAAAATCAATACGCGAACCGCAAGCTCTATTTTCCCGATCTCAAATTTCTTTTTTTTGCAAGTCGGTTCGTTTCCTTTTGGGGTGAGTGGGTACTGGCTTTTTCTCGGTTGGTTTGCGGAAAGTCGAAGATGCGGTGGTATGATTTTGCGGAGGCCGCTCGTTCGAGCGGAGCCTCGGCTTTGCCAATCGTAACCTTAATCAGTTTTTTAACCGGCCTCACCATGGCCTTCGTTGGAAGCGTGCAGTTGGAAAAGTTCAATGCCAAAATTTACGTCGCCGATTTGGTCAGCTTGGCCATGGTGCGAGAAATGGGAGCCTTGATGGTTGCGATCATCATGGCGGGGAGGACGGGCGCGGCTTTCGCAGCGGAAATTGGAAACATGAAATTGAATGAAGAAATCGATTCCCTTAGGACTTTTGGGATTTCTCCGATTGAATTTTTGGTGCTGCCGAGAACCCTAGCCCTTTTTCTTATGACGCCTCTGCTCACCTTGTATGCGGACGTGGTTGGTATGCTCGGAGGGCTTGCCGTGGGCACTCAGGTTATGGATTTTTCGGTTTTGCACTATTTCGAACAAACGCAGTCCGCTCTGAGTAGTATGTGGGAAATCTTTTCCGGATTGCTGAAAAGTCTCTTGTTCGGATTGATTATTGGACTGGTTGGTTGCTACAAGGGATTGAATGCCGGAAGCAATTCCGCATCCTTGGGAAAGGCAGTGACTTCTGCGGTGGTACTCTCGATCACTTTGATCGTGGTCTGTGATGCCATGTTTGAAATTATCTTCAGTTACCTTGATTTGAGATGAGTGAAGCGCTCGAAAAGGTTTCCAAGGTTCTTGAGTTAAAGGAGGTGGGCTTGTCCTACGGCGATCACAAGGTCCTTGAAAAAGTGTCTTTTGCGGTCAGGGAAGGAGACTGCGTTGTGGTAATTGGGGGAAGTGGATGCGGGAAGAGCACCGTGCTTAAGGCAATGACCGGACTTCTCGAGCCGAATGGTGGAAAGGTAATGGTTCGAGGTAGGGATTACTGGGCCTCGGATTCGGTGGAAAGGTCGCTCATCACCAAGGAATTCGGGGTTCTTTTTCAAGGGGGAGCATTGTGGAGTTCGATGTCTCTGATGGAAAACGTTTCGCTTCCCCTCAAAACCCACACCGCGCTCGGAGACGAAGAGATTGCTCAGATCGCAAGTTACAAACTGAGTCTGGTCGGCTTACGCGGTTTTGAGAATTTCTATCCATCCGAGCTGAGTGGAGGCATGAAAAAGCGAGCTGGTCTTGCCCGAGCCATGGCTTTAGACCCGAAAGTTCTTTTTCTTGACGAACCTTCCGCCGGGTTGGATCCCTTGACTTCCAGGAGGCTGGATGATTTGATCAATGAATTGAAGGAGAGTTTGGGAATCACATTTGTCGTAATCACCCATGAATTGGCAAGTATCTTTGAAATCGCTGATTATGCGGTTTTTTTGGATGCGGAAACAAAAACGCTCATCGATCAGGGTACACCTCTTCAATTGCTTCATTCGAGCGCTCACGATCAAGTTCGCGCTTTCTTGAGTCGAGGGAACGAAACGCCCTAGAACTTGCTCATTGATTCATGACCATGGAATTCCTAACATAACACTCGCGTGAAATCATCAGGTAACAGTATTTTGGTCGGGGTCTTCTCTTTGGGTGGAAT
>MDTA01045674.1_pt1 | contig 12953 bp, 12 predicted proteins | sample 811151 | NCBI WGS metagenome assembly MDTA01 (sample SAMN05326648, study PRJNA326480) | marine metagenome | isolation source: seawater | place: Indian Ocean: South | collected 2010 | reverse complement strand
CTACTATACATTGTGTGATGCCATAGTTATCACGTAAATCTAAAAATAAGAGATTTCCATGATCACGTTTCTTGTTAATCCAACCTGAAAGTAAAATATTACTTCCAACATTTTTTTTTCTAAGTTCGTTACAATTATGAGTTCTATATTTACTCAATTATTCTCCCAGCACTTCTTTAATAGTACTTAAATTAATAGATTTTTTTTTTTTTAAACTTATCTCGTCGATTTTATAAATAAAATCAACAATTTTTCCATATGATCTATCAATTCTTTTAATAATATAGTTAATTAATTTTTTATCTATAGATATTTGACGATCTGATAAATTTTTTAAAATTAAAGCAAATAAAAGTTCATCATCAGGTTTATCGATATTTTGGAGTAAAAAATTTTTTGATCTTGATTTTAAATCATTCAAATTAAAATTGATATTTACTATAGGTCTTTCTGAGGTAACTATTAAATATTTATTATCTTGTTCAGCTATATTGCAAAGTGTAAAAAATAAATTTTCATTAATCTTCTCAGTTACGTTCTCTAAAATGATATTTTGAAAAATTTTGACTTTTTTAAAATCATTATCACTTAGTGAATTAGCTTCTATTTTTATACCTTTATATTTTTTTATAAAAATATTAATTAAATGTGTCTTTCCAGAAAATCTTTCACCATTAATATTGACAAAATTTTTTTCCCATTTGGGCCATTTATTCAACAGATCAAATATTTGCTTGTTACTTTTTGATACATAAAAATCATCTTCTTTAAAATTTCCGTCATAATCAAATCTAATAATTTCTTGATTTATATCTTTCATTGTAAAATCCATGTCTTGTTTTGTGTATCAAAAACAAAGTTTTTATCTTTCATTAACTTCAAAAATATATTGGGATTACCATTAAAAATAATTTGATAATAAATATGATTTTTATCAAATTTTAAAATAAAATAATTATATATTAAATTTATTTCATTTAATATTTTTTCAAAATTTGAAACTTTTAAATTGTCATTACTATCTAATTTAACAAAGATTGGCATTTTAATTGAAGTATTTATTCTATTAAAAATTTTCCAGTGATCTTCATAAGATAATTTTAATTTATCTATTAAATTTATAATATCATTTTTATTATCTAAATTTATATCAGAAAATGAAAGATTCTTTAAAACTACTTTATCCTCAATTGTTATTCTTGATAAAACTCTCACGTTATTATTATTTTTAAAAACTAAAATTACAATTGAGTCATCTAAATTATATTTCCTTGTGATATCTTTAAAATCATATTTTTCAATTATCTCATAATTTTTTTTTATTAAATTTAAATCATCTAAATCTTCTGTTGGTAAAAGATATTCAAGCAGATGTGATTTTTTATTATACACATTCCAATTATTAAATAATTTATTTTCTGAAAAAGTTATTAGAGTATTATTATTTTCCTCGATTGTAATTGGAATTAATAAGAATTTTTTTTTACTTGGAATTGATGGAAATACATTTTTATTTTCTAAATAATTGAAAATTTTTTTTTTATTAAAAGTGACACCTAAATTTACATAATAAATCTCATCTATAAATTTTTCCTCTTGTACAGAAAAAGATTCAATCATTCCTTTTATCTCAGCTAATCTTATTTCTTTAATTATTTCTTGATCTGAAGAAACTGTAATGGTTGAAATTAAACTAGAAAAAGCTTTAATAAACCCGTCATCAATAACCTTATTTTTGTCAAAATTCATTTCAAACGGCCTAGAAATTTCAATATTGTTTACATTAAAAGATTTTGCGTCAACTTTATCTGTGGAAAAAAAAAATATATTTAAAGATAGAAATGCAAAAAAAATATATAAAAAATTAAAATAATTTTTAGATCTAATTACCATACTTTATAATAATGAATAAAAAACTATTAACATACAAAAAAAGTGGAGTAGATATTAAGGCTGCAGATAAGTTTATAAAGTTCATATCTTTGATTTCAGCAAAAAAAAAGGGCAAAAAAAAGTTAAATAATATTGGTGGTTTTGGTTCAATTACAAGCATACCCCTTAATTTAAGAAATCCGAAAATTGTGGCATGCACTGATGGGGTTGGTACTAAAATAGAAATAGCAAATCATTTAAAAAAGTTTGACACTATTGGAATTGATTTAGTTGCGATGAGTGTAAATGATTTAATAGTCCAAGGTGCAACTCCTCTTTTTTTCTTAGATTATATTTCAATTAACAAAATTAATTTACCAAAACTTAAATCACTCATTAGAGGAATTGTTAAAGGATGTAATATATCTGGCTGTGAATTAGTTGGTGGTGAAACAGCTGAAATGCCTGGGACTTATGAAAAAAATAAATTTGATATCGCTGGTTTTGCAGTTGGATTAGTAGAAGAAAAAAAAATTTTAAATAAAAATAATATTAAAGAAAATAACCTAGTCTTGGCAATTCCATCAAGTGGTCTTCATTCCAATGGTTATTCATTAGTAAGAAATATTATCAAAAGAAAAAAAATAATAATAAAAAATAATATCTATCTGAAGAGAGAGTTGTTAAAACCAACTAAAATTTATGTCAAAGAAGTGTTAAATCTCATTAACAAGAAACTAGTAAATGGTTGTGCAAATATAACTGGTGGGGGCATATCTGATAATATCAAAAGAGTCATCCCAAATAATCTTTGTGCAGAGATTGATTTAAATAAAATTAAACCTCTTAAAATTTTTAAGTGGTTAAAAAAAAATAATTTAAATGACAATGAAATGTTAAAAACTTTTAATTGTGGTGTTGGTTTTTGTTTAATTATAGATCAAAAAAATTTAGAAAAAATTAACAAATATTTTTCTAAAAAGTATAAACCATATGTAATTGGTATAATATCAAAAAATTCAAAAAAAGTAAAATTGAATGGAAAAATTAATTGGTTCTAAAAAAATAAGAACTGCAGTTTTTATTTCTGGTACTGGAAGTAATTTAGAGAAATTAATTAAATTTTCATTAAAAAAAGTATCCCCAATTAAAGTAAGTTTGATTATTTCGAGTAATGCTAAAGCTAAAGGACTTAAGTATTCAAAATTATATAGAATTAAAAAAAAGATTTATAATTATAATAGAAGGAAAATCTCTGAAAAAAAAACTTTAAAAGAACTAGAGTCGAATAGCATTAAACTAATATGCCTTGCTGGTTTTATGAAAATTTTATCTGGAGATTTTATAAAAAAATTTAAAGGAAAAATTCTAAATATACATCCCTCTTTATTACCAAAATATAAAGGATTAAAAACTCACGAAAGAGTAATTAAAAATAAAGAAAAATACTCAGGATGTACAGTGCATTTAGTTAATTCAAAACTTGACTCAGGTAAAATAATTCTTCAAAAAAAGGTTAAATTATCAAAAAAAGAAACACCAAAGTCCCTTCAAAGGAAAATACTAAAATATGAACATAAATTGTATTCAAGAGCTATTGATAAAATATTTGCTAATCCCTAAAAAAAAAATCGATTTCAATTTTTGCATTATCAACACTATCTGAACCGTGTACTGAATTTTTGTCTATTGAAATTCCATATTTTTTCCTGATAGTACCATCTTCTGCGTCTATAGGATTAGTTGCACCCATTAACTTTCTGTTATCAGCTACAGCATTTGCTTTTTCAAGTATCATTGCAACTATTGGACCAGATGAGAGATATGAACATAAATCATCATAAAATGGTTTTGTCTCATGAACTTTATAAAACTTTTCAGCCTCAGATTTTTCTATCTGGATTTTTTTTTCCTTAGAGATATTGAAACCGTTTTTTATAAACATTTGTTTAATTTCATTATCAAGGTTTCTTTCTACTGCATCTGGTTTGATAATTGATAAAGTTTTTTCAATATTACTCATAATAATCCTCAATTAGTTGATTTAATAATCTAACACCATAACCAGTCGCACCCTCAGAATTAAGTGCACCCCCATACTTTGAAAACGCCATTCCTGCAATATCTAAGTGTGCCCAAGGAGTTTTATTTAGGATAAATCTCTGTAAAAATTGTGCTGCAGTAGTTGAGCCTGCACCTCCGACATAATTAATATTTTGCATATCAGCATTTTTTGAATTTATTAATTTATCATAATTTTTATCAAGTGGCATTCTCCAGACTCTCTCTCCAACTTTTTGACCAGCTTCATATAATTGATGAGAAAGTTTATCATTGTTTGAGAAAAGTCCTGCAAATTCTGAACCTAATGAAACTATTATCGCTCCTGTTAAAGTTGCTAAATCAACTATAAACTGAGGTTTATATTTTTTTTCTGTATAAGTGAGTGCATCCGCTAAAACTAATCTTCCTTCTGCATCTGTGTTCAAAACCTCAATTGTTTTTCCACTATAAGATTTAACTATATCACCAGGTCTTTGAGCGTTACCACCTGGCATATTTTCTACTAGACCCACAACTCCGATTGCATTAATTTTGGCTTTTCTTAAAGCAAGACTTTTCATTAACCCAACAACTACAGCAGAACCTGCCATGTCGTATGTCATATCTTCCATAAACTTTGCTGGTTTAAGTGAAATTCCCCCAGTATCAAAACATACCCCTTTGCCAACAAATGCTAAGGGCCTCTTTTTTGATCTTAGACCTTTCCATTCTATAGTAACAAGATATGATCCTCTTATACTTCCCTGCCCAACACCTAATAGAGCATTCATACCAAGTTTTTTTAATTTTTTCTTGTTAAGGACATTTACCTTGAGACCAAATCTTTTAAGCTTTAACAACCTTTTTGCATATTCATCAGGATGAAGAATATTTCCCGGCTCTGAAACAAGATCTTTAGTTAAGTTTGTCCCCTCAATTAATGCTTTAAATTTTTTATTTTTGTTAAAATTAAATGATTTATTTTTTTTAATAATTGTTATATCAAATTTTTTCTCTTTATTTTTAGATTTATATCTATTGAACTCATAAGATTTTAATTGAAGCCCTTGAATAAATTGATCAAAAAAATAATCATTTTTAGTAGCAGTGTTTATGATGTTTTGTTCATAAAAAATTGTTTTTAAAAATAAGTTTGATTTTAAAAACATATAAAATTCTGCACCAATTTTCTCAATTTCAAGCGAAGTTTGATTTTTTTTGATTTTTACTAAAATTATTCTCTGATTAGCATCAAGATTGAAAGACATAAAATTCCTATGATCTAAATTATTCAAACCTAAAATCTTTTTTATGAATATAGAATGCTTTGATATGGGGAGTTTATTTAACTCAGTTATTTGGAAATTTTCATTAGTAAAAAAAACATGATTTTTAACTGAAATTAACTTTAAACTGTTTTTAATACTTATTTTTATTGACATTTTTCAAATATGTGTACTTTAAGTTGTATTTAAATTGTAAACCAATAGTCGGGAATATATAAATATATTTTAGTAGATTTCAATGAAAAAAATATTGTTCAGAAAATTATTATCTGATTGTTTGATTTTTTTTCTTATAACCCTTTTTTCTTCAAGTGTAATTATATGGGTATTTCAAGCTGTAAATTTTTTGGACATCATAGTTGAAGATGGGCGTAATTATCTTGTATATCTGAATTTTTCTATATTAAACTTTCCAAAAGTAATAAGTAAATTAGTTCCATTTGTAATTTTTATTAGCTTTATATATGTAATTGGAAAATATGAATTAAAAAATGAATTGATCATCTTTTGGAATTTTGGAATTAATAAAATTGATCTTATAAATTTTTTTATAAAATTTTCATTTTTTGTCATGTTTTTTCAAATAATTTTAACTTCTTTTATTGTTCCGAAAAGTCAAGACTTGGCAAGATCTTTTTTAAGAGCTTCCTCCATTAATTATTTAGAAAATTTTGTTAAACCAAGAATATTTAATGATGCAGTGAAAGGTTTAACTATTTACAGTAACTCTAAAGATGAAACAGGAAATTTAAAAGAAATTTATCTAAAAAAAGGATCTGGGAAAAATTTCCAAATAACTTTTGCAAAAGAAGGGAGGTTCAAACAAATAGGTAAAAATCAATTTTTAGAATTAAGTTTTGGAGAGACAATCAGCGTAATTGATAATAAAATAACTAATTTTAAATTTAAAAAGACAGACTTTAATTTAAGTAACTTCGAAGATAATACTACCACTTATAAAAAAACTCAAGAAGTGGCAACACTTGACCTTATAAAATGTTATCATAATTTAATGAATATTAACTTTTTTAAAATTGATAAAAATTTCGAAGTTGAAAATTGTAGAATTGATAATATTGATAACATTATAAAAGAACTTTATAAACGAATAATAATTCCATTATACATTCCGGTTTTAATACTTATTTCATTAATGCTTATATTTAGATCTAAAGAAAATATTAATTATTCAAAATACAGAATTTTCATTTTTTTAATTGGTTTTATCACAATCATAATTTCAGAAATGACAATAAGACTGATTGATGAAAATTTTTTGAAGAACATTAAATTTTTTTTGATACCTATTATTCTAGTCTTAAGTTTATATACAAATTATTACTTACAATTTAAGGATAGAGAAAATTTGAAATGAATACATATAAAAAATTTTTAATCAAAACTTACTTATTATCTTTATTAAATGTCTTTTTTATTTTCTTTTGCTTAATATATGTTCTCAATCTTCTCACAGAATTGGAATTTTTTAAACAGACTAATGTTGAAAATTATTTACCACTATATTTATCACTTATAAATACTCCTATTTTTGTTTTTGAAATGTTTCCATTTATATTTCTAATTTCAACACAATTTTTTTTTAATACTCTTTTTACAAACAATGAAATGAATATTTTTAAATATTCTGGACTCAAAAATACAAAAATACTTAACATTTTAGCTATTACAACTTTTTTTATTGGTATTGTAATAATTTCTATATTTTATAATTTTTCATCTAACCTAAAAAATTTATATCTTGGACTAAAATCGAATTATACTGAAGATAAAAAATATCTTGCAGTAATCACTAATAATGGTTTGTGGATAAAGGATATATATAATGAGAAAATTTTAATAATTAATGCAAGTTCATTTAATAATAATGAGCTTGAAAATACTTATATTTCTGAATTTGACAAAAATTTTGAAATTATACGGAATATTAAAAGTCAAAAAATCGATATAACTAACAAAGAATGGATAATAAAAGATGCAGAAATTTATGTTCAAAATAATAAAGAAGTCGTGGATAGCTTAAAATTTAAAACTAATTTTGATTATAAATTAATACAAAATTTGTTTTCAAATATGTCTTCTTTGTCATTTATGGAACTAATCAAAATGAGGAAAAATTATAAAAAACTAAATTATTCCTTAACTGAAATAGATCTCCAACTTTTAAAATTAATATCTTTTCCTTTTTATTTTATTTTAATGTTTATTTTTTCTGCAATAATTATGATGAATACTAGGACTTTTAAAAATAAAAGTATTAAAATAATAATTGGACTTTTTTTTTCAGTGATAATTTACTATATAAATAACTTTTTTTATATTCTTGGTTCTTCTGAAAAAATAAATGTTATAAGTTCCATTATTATACCTTTAATAATTCTTACTATGATAAATTCTTTATTCATGAGAAATATAAATGCCAAATAAAATCATTATACTATTTATTGTAATTTTTAGTTTAATTGTTTCAAATGTAAACAGTGATGATCAAATTAGTTTTGATGTTACGGAAATTGAAATTTTAGACGGGGGCAATAAAATTATTGGTAAGAATCGTGGTACTATAACTACTAATGACGGTTTCATAATCGAGGCAAATCAATTTGAATTTGATAAAATTGAAAATACACTTAAAGCGAAAGGAAATATAAAAATTAAGGATAAAATCAATAACTACAATTTCTCTGCACAAAACATTCTTTATAAAAAAAATGAGGAAAAAATAGAAATTGAAGGCAAAGCAGAAGCTTTGATTAGGACAGGCTATAAACTTGAAAGTGAAAACATTATATTTCTTAGAAATGAAATGATAATTATTTCTGATGTTGGAGCAACAATAATCGATAAAGTTACACAAACACAATATGAAATTGGAAAATTTAGTTATTCATTAAAAGAAGAAATACTAAAAGGTGAAAAAATTTTCATTAATACAAAATTTAATCAACCTTTTAGTGATAAATATTTTTTTAAAACTGCAGTTTTGGATTTAAAAAATCAAAATTATATCGCTCAAGATATAGATATAAATTTTAAAAAAGATATTTTTGGCAACGAGGAAAATGATCCAAGATTTAAAGGACTTTCATCATCAAATAAGAATGGAATTACCATAATTAATAAAGGCGTGTTTACAAGTTGTAAGAGAAATGACAAGTGTCCTTCATGGTCTATAGAAGCAGATAAAATTACTTACGATGAAAGTAAAAGACAGATACACTACGATGACGCTTTTGTAAAAATTTATGATATCCCTGTCATGTACTTTCCAAAGTTTTTTCATCCAGGGCCCACTGTTAAAAGACAATCAGGTTTTTTAGTACCTTATATTAATAATTCAAATGTTCTTGGTTATTCGATGCAAATACCATATTTTTATGCACCCTCAATCAATAAGGACTTAACTTTTAAACCTACCCTTTTTGATAAAAATATTTTTATGTTTCAAAATGAGTATAGACAACAAAATAAGAATTCATTTTTTATAACAGATTTCAATATCGTAGAAGGTTATAAATCAAAAAAGACAAAAGAAAATAACACTCTAACACATTTATTTTCTAAATTTCAGGTAGATTTAGATCTTGATGATTATACAGAAAGTACACTCAACGTAAAATATCAAAAAGTAAATAATGATACTTATCTTAAAGTTTTTGACACAAATATAGTAAATACAGAACTTAAACCAGAAAATTTTGATACACTAACTTCTGACATAGATTTAAATTTTGAAAATGAAAAATTTTCTTTTAAAGCTGGATTTACAGCTTACGAGGATCTTTCAAAACAAAATAGTGATCGATATCAGTATGTTTTACCTTACTATGATTTTAAAAAAAGTTTTTTTATCGATAATTTTGCCAACTTTGATTTTATTTCCCAAGGAGATAACATCTTAAAAGATACAAATAGTCTTAGATCAAGAATGATTAATAATTTAAAAATACAAAGTGACAATTATTTTTTAAAAAACGGTATTAAAAATCAATTCAATTATTATCTTAAAAATACGATTGTTGCTGGAAAAAATAATATTGAATATGATTCAAGTCCTCATATTAAATTTATGAATATTTTTGAAGTAGCATCAAGTTTTCCTTTAATTAACGAAAATGAAAACTTTATAAATCATTTAAACCCAAAATTATCTTTTAGAATAAATCCATCTAAAATGAAAAGTTATAATAATAAAAAAAGACAAATGAACACTGAAAATATATTTAATATCAACAGACTTGACATAAATGACACACTCGAGTCAGGTCAAAGTTTAACATTAGGATTAGATTATAAAAAAGAAAAAATAGATGATATCAATAAATACTTCGAATTAAATCTTGGTAAAGTTATAAGAACAAAATCTAATAAAGACATGCCATCAAATAGTACTCTTGATAAGAAAAATTCTAATTACTTTGGTAAATTAACTAACAATCTAAATAAAAATATAAATTTCAATTATGAGTTCTCAGTCAATAATAAATTAGATCAAATTCAATATAGTTCGATTGGAACGACTATTTCAAAAGATAATTTTGTAACAACATTTAATTACATTGAGGAAAATGGCGTTATTGGAAGTACTAATATTTTAGAAAATAAAACAACATTTAATTTTGATGAACAAAACTTTTTTTCATTTAGGACAAGAGAAAATAGAGAGAAAGATTTAACAGAATATTATGATTTGATATACGAATATAAAAATGATTGTTTGGTAGCAGGTGTTAAATATAATAAAACTTATTATCAAGATAGAGATTTAGAGCCAACGGAAGATTTCATGTTTAGCATCAAACTAGTTCCATTGACAGCTGTAGAGCAGAAATTTGCAAACTAAATAAATAAATAAATGTATTTTATAAAAAGATTAAATATTTTCTTAATTTTATTACTTATATTCTTAAACAATAAAAACTTAATTGCCCTTGAAAATAAGATTTTATTTAAAGTTGATAATGAAATAATTACTTCCATAGATATTTATGAGGAAATCAAATTCTTAAAAATTTTCAACCCAGAGTTAAATAATTTAAATGAAAATGAATTGTTTGAGATTTCAAAAAATTCAATTTTAAGAGATAAGATAAAAAAAATTGAAATAATGAATTTTGTTAAAGAATTAAAGGTTGAAGATAAATTCCTACTACAATTAATCAAAAATAAATATTCAAAAATAGGTATTAGTTCCCTAGAAAATTTTGAGGATCAATTAAGAAAAAATAATTTAGATATAAAAAATATAAAAGAAAAATTTTATATTGAGTTAATATGGAATAATTTTATATATCAAAAATTTAATAAAAAAATTGTAATCAATAAAGAAAAGATAAAAAATGAAATATTACAAAATCCTAAAAAAGAACGACAAAGAGAACTTTTACTCTCAGAAATTACTTTTGACGTGAGTAGTAAAGTAGATTTTAAAAACAAATATGAAAAAATTCTTTTAGACATAAAAAATTTAGGATTTAAACAAACTGCATTAATACATAGTAATTCCGATACAGCGTCAAACGGTGGTATCATTGGTTGGGTTAAAGAAGATAATCTTAATCAAAATATTAAAAAAAATATTTCAGAACTTGATATTGGTGAGTTCACAAAGCCAATTAGAACATCTTCAGGATTTATTATAATTAAAATTGAGGACAAGAAGGAATATTTATCAAAATTTAATCTAGACGCAAAAATGGATGAAGTTATTAAATTTAAAACAAATGATCAACTTAATCAATTTTCTAGTATGTATTTTAATAAAATAAAAAAAAATTTGATAATATATGGCCTATAAACCTATAATTATAGTTGCAGGTGAGCCAAATAGTATTTTTTCTGAAATTTTTTTTAAAGCTTTGAAATATAAAAAATTTAAAAGTCCAATAATTTTAATTGCTTCACACCAATTAATAAAACTACAAATGAAAAAATTAAACGTAAAAATGAAAATTAGACCAATAAATTTTTTTAATTTAAAAAAATATCGTTTAAACAATAAAGAAATAAATTTGATTAATGTTGATTTTAAACAAAAAAAGGCATTTGATAATATTTCTGATAAATCTAATAGTTATATAAAAAAATCATTTAATATCGCTCTTAAAATTATAAAAAAAAAAATTACAAATAAGCTTATAAATGGTCCTGTTTCAAAAAAATTTTTTTTGAAAAAAAAATATTTAGGTATAACGGAATATTTAGCCTCACAAACAAATACAAAAAATTTTGCGATGCTTATTTATAATAAAAGATTATCTGTTTGCCCTCTGACTACTCATCTGCCCATAAATAAAGTTTCTAAAAAAATAAATAAAAATATAATTAAAGAAAAAGTTAAGTTAGTAGATATTTTCTTTAAAAAACATATAAAACAAAAACCCATAATAGCAATTACTGGATTAAACCCTCATTGTGAAAGTGTTGATATTTTCAATGAAGACGAAAATATTGTTAAACCTGCCATTAAATCTTTAGTTAAATCAAAGTATAAAGTGTTTGGTCCATTTTCTGCTGATACAATATTTATGAAGAAGAATAGGAGCAAATATAATGTGATCATTGGTATGTACCATGATCAAGTATTAACACCTATAAAAACTATATTTGAGTACGATGCTATTAATATCACTTTAGGGCTTCCTTTTTTAAGGGTTTCTCCTGATCATGGACCAAATGAAAGCATGTTGGGTAAAAAATTATCAAGTCCTCAAAGTTTGATCAAATCGCTTACTTTTTTAGACTTTAAATAGTGATCAAACCAAAAAAAAGTTTAGGACAAAATTTTCTAATAGATGAAAATATACTCAAAAAGATTGTATCTATAAAAAAGATTAAAAATAAATCTGTTCTTGAAATTGGTCCAGGCACTGGAAATTTGACAACTCATATTTTAAAAAATAATCCAGAAAAACTATTTGTAATTGAGAAAGATAAAAACCTAGTAATCTTTTTAAAGAAAAAATTTAAAGAAAAAATTATAATAATTAACGAAGATGTTTTAAAGATAAATGAAAAAAAAATTCATAAGGAAAAATTAATTGTTTTTGGGAATCTACCTTATAATATTTCAACAGAAATACTTGCTAAATGGATACTTAATCTAAATGATAGAAATTTTTGGTTTGATACTCTAATTCTTATGTTTCAAAAGGAGGTTGCTGAGAGAATAATTTCCAACTTTAATTCCTCTAAATATGGTAGACTTTCAATATTAGCGAATTGGAAATTAGATGTAGAAAAAATTTGCGATATTAAATCATCTAGTTTTTTTCCTAAACCTAAAGTCGATAGCACACTATTACTATTCAGACCAAAAAAGTTTTTTTTCAATTTTAAAAACCCAAAAAATTTAGAGAAAATTACTAGAGTATTTTTTAATCAGAGAAGAAAAAAATTAAAAACACCTTTTAATATTTTGTTTAAAAATAACATTGAGATTCTAGATAGTCTAAAAATCGATTTAAATTTAAGACCTCACAACTTGAATAAAGACGTCTATTATAAATTAACCCAAGAGTACGAAAAATCTATGATGTAAGTTTTTCTATATGATTTCTGATAAAATTTTTGTCGTAATCTTTTGAACCATCTTTTATTTCAGCCTGTATTAAATTATAGATCTTTTCATAACAATCACCTAAATTGTCATTTATTACAACATAATCATAATTTATCCAATGCAATACATCATGTTCAAATTGTTTCATTCTCTCATCAGCTATTAATTTATCT
>MDTA01180808.1_pt1 | contig 12954 bp, 13 predicted proteins | sample 811151 | NCBI WGS metagenome assembly MDTA01 (sample SAMN05326648, study PRJNA326480) | marine metagenome | isolation source: seawater | place: Indian Ocean: South | collected 2010 | reverse complement strand
TTTTTTAATTGGTAATCAGTTTTTAATATTATGTATTTAGATAAATTTTGAACACAAAATTTAAATATTTTATCAGGATGAGAGTAAAATAAAGATTTATCCTCAAAGTCTACGTACTTACTTAAGCTATTAAATATAATTCCCTTTCTGCAAGCTTTAAACATTTTTGTCAGAATTTTAAGCATTACCGCGTATGATTGTCTATGTTTATCATTAAACGTCCCAGACAAAACTACCCAATCGTACTTTTTTTTAACCTTGTGACGAGATATATCTAATTGAAGAAATTGTGAATTTTTATCCCTCTTATATTTTTTTTTTGATATTTCAATAAATCGTTCGTAAAAATCTATTCCTGTATAATTACATTTTAATTTTTTTTTTCTTAAATAAAAAAGAAAATTTCCAAGCCCACTACCTACATCTAAAATTGAGTCATTAGATTTTAAATTTGCACAATTTACCAAATGTTCAAACCTCAACTGCTGTTGCTTTGAGGTACGAGCTTTTACAGATGCTGGGCTGTCACCAAATTTCAGATATAAATTTTTATAAATATTATAAACTTTATTTTTCATTTTTCATTAGTGAACAAATATTATTAATATATTTAGAATTTGTTCCTGGTTTAACAAAAAAGTTTAAGATTGATCGATCCATAATATTGGCTATTTTTAAATTTGAGTTAGATTGAAATTTATTTATAGATGGATAATGTTTTGTCATTATTAACCCTTTTCGTTTAGCTTTATCTATTATTTTCTCCCTATCTTTTTTGTAAATGATTGGATACCTCCAATACACATCCTCTTCTCTAAATTTTGGTTTTATTATATTTTTCGAATTTAATTGTAAAAAAAAGTTTTTGGCATTATTGTTTCTTTTATTAATAGTTTCTTCTAGTTTATCAAATTTAATTTGAAATTTTTTTTCATTAATGTTGAATTTGTAAAACTCTGGATTTTTTTTAAAAAAATCTTTAATAAACAAAAATTTTTTTTTGTTCTTAATCATTAAGGCTCCACCACTCTCTGGTAGAATTTTATCGTATCCAAAACTAACAATTGATGCATCTCCAAAACTGCCATAATATTTTTTGTTGAGTTTTCCACCAAAATTCAAACACGCATCCTCAATTAAAAAAATTTTCTTTTTTTTACATAACTTAACTAAAGAATAAATGTCTGCAGCTAATCCAAAACAATGAACCCCAATAATTGCTAGTGTTTTTTTTGAGATTCTTTTTTTCAAATCTTTGATGCACATGTTAAAAAAGTTCAATTCCATATCAACAAATACTGGCTTTAAACAAAGGAAATTTACTGCAAACATTACTGATGGACAAACTACTGAAGGAATTATTACTTCATCTTTATTACAATCTTTAATTAATGACTTTAAAATAGCTATGATTGCTGACGTACCTGAGCTAGATCTTGTTATGTAGAAATCTTGAAAAAATTGACTTAAATTTTTTTCTATCAAATTATTATGCACAAAATTATTTTATTTTTTTTTTTAATTTTTTTGCTAGCTTTATTAACTTTTCATCTTTTTTCAAAATTTCTGATACAATTACCAATGTTTTTTTTGGGTTACTTTCAAAAGATAGCCTAAGTAAATCCATCCAATTTTTATTATTTTTACTTCTAGTTTTTTCTATATCTGAAAAGATTTTTTTTATACTTTTATCCATATTTATATTTTTAGTTGTGCTTTAAATAATAATTCAGCAAGTTTCCAATCCTCTTTATGATCAATATCTATAGCTCTTTCTTTAGGCAAAACGAAACCTTTAAAATTATTTTCTAAATTAATATTAGTTTTTTTCAAGAAAGAAATAGGAAAAACTGCAAATGCACCAGCATCATGGTATTTTTTTGAAAATTTTTGAGAATTTTCAAAAAGTTTTTTTGGAAACAAAGGCTTTAAATTACCTTTACTTTTAAGTGAAAAAGCCCATTCCACAGGAGCATCAAATTTAGTGATGCTTAATAAAATTTTATTTTTATTAACATTTTTTGAAGCTTTTATTAAATCTTCTTTTTTAAGTAAAGGGGTGCAGCTCGAAATTGTCCATACCTCATCAAAAGTATATTTTAATTTTAAATATTTATTGTAGACAAACCTTAATACATCGATAGTGGGAATTTTATCTTGAGATAGTTTTTTTGGTCGCAAAAAATCAATTTTAAAACCTTGTTTCTCAACAATTTTTTTTACTTTTTTGCTCTCAGTAGAAACATGAATAATATTAAATAAGTTACTTTTTTTTGCGTTATTTAGAATGTAGCTAATAACTGGTTTGCCAAAAAATTTTTTTATATTTTTTTCTTTAATTCTTTTTGAATATCCTTTAGCCGGAATTATTAGAAGTCTTTTTTTCTTTTGCACTACCATTTTCTAGGATCCATATTTTTAAAATTAAAAAAAGTTCTAATTCTTTTAATTTTTTTTATATTTAGTTTTTTAATCTTTTTATATTTCATTATTTCGTTAAATTCTTTAATATCTTTCACGCCATAAATAATATAATCGATATTTTTGTTTGAATATGCAAAATCTAGGCAAAGTTTTACTGGATTAATATTATTGAGTTTTATGTAGTTAATGTATTCTTTGAATGAGGAACTTAATTCATTATTTATAGTTTTAATTTTTTTACCAGTTAATAATCCTTGACAAAATATCGACCTAGCCAAAAATAAGTTTTTATTTTTTTTTATTTTTTTAAAATCACTATTCATCAAATTGTATGGAAACTGAAGAGCTGCATTAGGAAAGTTTTTTAATATTTTTTTTGCTTTATTTAAATCATAAACAGAAAAACCAAAATTTTTGATTTTAAATTTTTCTTTTAATATTTCAATTTTTTTTCGTTCATTTTTAATTATTTCGAAATCATTCTGGTGATGCATTAGAACACAAAATAATTTCTTTACTTTTAATCTTTTGTAAGATTTTGTAATAGATTCTGAAATTTGTTTTAAAGAGTCTTTATTTTTCTTTAACTTAGGAATTTTAGTTATTATATTTACCTTGTCATATAATTTATATTTTTCAATGAACTTTCCTAAAATTTTTTCACTTTTATATTCTGGTGCTGTATCAAAAAATTTAACTCCATTTTTGTAGGCACTCAGAAGTAAAGATAACAATTGATTTATATCTTTTTTTTTCGAAAAATTTGAAATACCATAGTAATCCAAACCAAATTGAGCTGTACCTAATACTTGTTTTTTAATCATTATAAGTTAATATATTGTTCAATATTTGAACGTTAAGTATTTATATAATAAATTGATTAAATTAAAAACATTTTTTGTAATAACAAGGTCCAATAATGATCAATCTTAAATCCATGTTAGCAATTTTGTGCAAGTTATTGGTTAAATTGAGGAAAATTAGTAAAAGTAGAATAATATTTTCAAGAGTTAAAAAATCAGAAATTTTAATATTTGGAACTCCAAGCTATTTAAATATTTTAAATAAAGAAAAATATAAATTTTTAAAATTTAAAGATATTAATTTTTTTCATATTTGGGGTGAAAATTATAATTTTTTTATTTTGATGAAATGTTTGTTTAATTTAAAATTTGATTTTCTTTATTATAGTAATCAATATATTTCTGCTTGCAATCCTAAAGTTATTTTAACTTTTTTAGATAATTATAAAATTTTTTATTTACTTGAAAAAAAAAAATTTCAAAAAAAAATCATAGTTCAGGGATCTTATAGGTCTAATGAGTCAAATTATTTTAAAAGAAATAAAAAATTTTTAGAAAATAAAGTAGATTATGTATTCTCCCATAATAAAGAGATTGGGAAAAAATATTCATTAATGCTTAGAAGTAAAACTTACCCTGTAGGTTCTTTTTTGTCCAATGATGTGCCTTTACCAAAAATTAAAAAAAAGAAAATCTATGACTTGGTTTATATTTCTACTTTTCGATTTGGAAAAAATGAGTCAACTATTAATAAAGATATAACTTTTAAAGAATATCTTAAATGTGAGAAAGAATTTGTCAAAAAAATTAACAAATACGCTAATGATCAAAATAGAAAATTACATATTTTATGTACAAATAAACTTTTTCAAAGGAAAGAAGAATTAGAATTTTTTGATGAGATATTTGAAAATAAAAAGTGGAACATGATTAAAAGGTCATCAAATCAATTTAATTCAACATATAATATTTTAGATAAATCTAACGTTGTTTTAGGCATTGACTCTACAGTTTTATATGAATCTTTTGCTAGAGGAAGAAAAACCGTTTTTTTTGACATAAGACCAAAAAATGATTTTTTAAAGAAAAATAGACATTTCGCATGGCCATTAAAGTTAAATAAAAATGGTCCATTTTGGACAGATAAAAGTGACTACAAAGAAATAGCAAAACTTATCAATAAAGTTGATAATTATGATGAAAAAAGCTGGTTAAGTATAAATAAAAAATTTAAAGACAAAATCATGTCTTATGACGAAGACAATAAAACATTTAGTTTTATTTTAAAAAAAGTAATAAATTAAAATTTATCTGTAAAAATTTAAAATTTGATCATTAATTGTCCCTAAACTTTTTTCATTTAAATAAAGTATATGATGATCATTAATTTTACTTTCAATATGAGACCAATTTCTTTGGAAATTAGATTTTAAAAATCTTACATTTGCAGTTCTACCATCTACTAGAATTATTGTTCCTGGGATTAAAAAATGTTCTATTTTTAATATATCACATGCCATTGGCATTAACTCTAAATGATTTAAATTAAAGCCATTTATCTTGCCAGTTACTGTTCTGGGATCAGGTCCATCGAGATATATAAAATCAGGGTTTATTTTTGGCAATCTCAAATATTCTGAACAAATTCTATCATTAAATTTTGTCATTTTATTTTGAGAATAAATTAAATTTATTTTACTTTTTTTTCCTAAAATTTTTTTATTTTTTTCTTTTGTATATCTGAGAAATTTTTTTTGATTATCTAAAGTAAAAATTTCAAAATTGTTTTTTTTTCTCAATTTATTTAATTTTAAAAAATATTTTTTTCTATTTTCTTCTAAAGCGTTTTTAATAATTATTGTTGACCAGCCACAACCAAACTCTAAAACTGTTGTTCTTTTATTTAAAATAATAAGTTCATGAATCTGATATAGATCATTTAAATCTGGAGCAATAGTCTTTTTATCATTTTTTAGGTGATCTAAAATTTTATAATGCTTAAAATATCTTTTTATAGACCCAATATTTTTTTTTGTAGGTAATCTTAATTTTATCATTCTAAACTTTAAAAATATTTATTATATAATGTATATGTTTAACAAAAAATAATATAAAAAATAAGAATTTATTTACACAAAATGTATGAACATAAGAGTAATTTCGAAGTTGGATATTAAAGGACAAAACCTTGTAAAAGGAGTTCAATTAGAGGGATTAAGAGTTCTAGGAAGCCCAAAAATTTTTGCAAAAAAATATTATGACGAGGGTGCCGATGAAATTATTTATCATGATATAGTGGCAAGCCTTTATCGAAGAAATAACCTTTCTACTTTAATTAAAGACACATCGGAAAATATTTTTTTACCAATGCTAGCAGGTGGAGGAATTAGAAATACTGATCAAGTGGAGACTATCCTTAAATCCGGTGCAGATAGAGTGTTCTTAAATACTGCTGCTCTAGATAATGTTTCAATAATAGACGAGATTGTAAAAAAATATGGATCATCAACATTGGTTATTTCAATAGAGGTAGTTAAATCCGAACAAAACTTTATTTGTAGAAAAGATTTTGGAAGAGAAGAAACAAATAAAGAGTTAATCAGCTGGGCAAAAGAAATTGAGTCAAGGGGTGCTGGAGAATTAATGATAACTTCAATTGACTCTGATGGAACGGGAACAGGTTTTGATTTAAATATCGCAGAGAAATTAGCAAAAAATTTAAAAATTCCTTTTATCGTAAATGGCGGTATTTCTAAATTAAAACATATCGACAAGTTATTAAACGTATCATTGCCTTCTGGTATAGCAATAGGATCAGCTTTTCATTACAGATATTTAGATAAAAATTTTATCAAAAAAAATAATTTGGATGGTAATGTAGATTTTCTTAAAAATAGCTCTAAATATAAAAGTTTTGGTAAACTTAGTATTAAAGAAATAAAAGAATTTTTAATAAAAAAACTCAAGTGAGATTTGTATGAATGACGTAGCTATCATTAATATTAATATGGGAAATCTATTTAGTATAAAATGTGCTTTAGATTATGTGGGATTAAAGTCAATAATCACTGATGATGATAAGATTATAAAAAATTCAAAATGTATCATAATACCAGGGGTAGGAGCTTTTCCAGAAGCAATGAAAAGGTTGAGAGAAAAGAAACTTGATAAAACAATTTATGATTGCCATGAAAAAAAGAAATCTATTCTTGGAATTTGTTTGGGTATGCAACTTTTATTTAGCGAAAGTCATGAAGTAACAAAAACAAAAGGTCTTAATCTCATTAAAGGTGATGTAGTAAAATTTTCTCAAAAAAATAACTCTAACAATACTACCACTTTCAATGTGGGATGGAATAAAATCTACACAAAAAAATTTGCAGAAAACAAAAGTTACGTTTCAGAATTTGATAATATGGAAATGTATTTTATACACTCATATTATGTAATTCCTAAATTAGATAATGTTTGCACATCTACTTCTAAATTTTTTTCAAAAGAATTTGTATCTTCAATAAAAAGAGATAATATACAAGGTATACAATTTCATCCAGAAAAAAGTAGAGATCATGGAGTCAAGATTTATAATAATTTAAAGAATAGTTTATAAATTAATGAAAAATTTATTTAATTTACCTAAAGAAGTAATTTTTTGCTCAAAATGTGTATATTCCAATCAAAGACCATCATCAATTCAAGAATTTCTTCATAAACCAAACAGAGAGGGTGCAAGATATCTTCAAATGAAAAAAATTTCAGGAAAGAAAGATCAGTATATTTGTGACGCTTGTATTGTTGCAGAAATAAAAGAAAAAATAAACTGGAGTAAGAGAGAAAAAGAACTAAAAAAACTTTTAGATAAACATAGAAGTAAGAATGGTGATTATGACTGTGTAGTTCCGGGTAGTGGTGGTAAAGATAGTGTTTATGCCTCTCACATACTTAAATACAAATATGGAATGAACCCCTTAACTGTAACGTGGCCTCCAATAATTTATACAACCTACGGATACCAGAATTTCAAAAACTGGTTAGAAATCGGTGGTTTTGATAATATAAGTTTTAAACAAAACGGACGTGTAATGCGGCTTTTAACAAAATTATCGATTGAAAAATTACTTCATCCGTTTCAAACTTTTATTCTTGGTCAAAAAAATATTGGTCCAAAAATTGCAGCTAAATACAATATTCCGTTAGTTATTTACGGTGAGTCAGAAGCAGAGTATGGAAACCCAGTTCATGAATATACTGCAAAAAGAGATACATCATACTGGCTGGAAAAAAATTTTAAAAAAATTTATCTAGCGGGAATGCCCATCAAAGATTTGATGAGCAAACATAATTTAAACCTAAATGACTTAAAACCATATTTACCAATTGATAAAACTGAAATGAAAAATAAAGTTGAGGTACACTATCTGGGGTATTATAAAAAATGGACACCACAAGAGTGCTACTATTATGCGGTTGAACATTCAAATTTTAAAGCAAGACCATTTAGAACCGAGGGAACGTATAGTAAATACAACAGTATAGATGATAAAATAGATGATCTTCATTATTATACTACATTTATTAAATTTGGAATAGGAAGAGCAACATATGATGCTTCACAAGAGGTGCGGAATAAACATTTAACTAGAGAGGAAGCTATTAATTTAGTTTCGAGATATGATGGAGAAGTGCCTTCAAAGTATTTAGATGAGGTATTGGATTATATAAGTATGAAAAAAGACGATTTTTTTAAATTATGCAATAAATTTAGATCTCCACATCTTTGGAGGCAAACTAGTAATGGCTGGGAGCTGAGGCATACTATTTTTGAAAAATAAACCTAAAATTTTGTTTACTCTTTTATCCTAGAAATGTATATTGTTCAAAATTTGAACAGACGCTATATATGAAAAATAAAGTTTTACTTATTGGCACGGGTTCGATTGCTGAAAGGCACCTAAAAAATATTTTTAAAATTAACAGGTCTGCTGATATCTCAATTTATTCAAAAAATGAAAATAGAGCGAAAAAATTCGTAAAAAAGTTTAAGCAAAGTATAAGAATTACAAAAAATCTTTTTAAAACAAACAATTTTACTCATATCATAATTGCTTCAAGTACAAATACACATAATAAGTATATAAAATTGTTAGCAGCTAAATCAAAAAACATCTATTGTGAAAAACCTATTCCTTATGATAAGGATTTTAAATTTTTGAATACAAAAAAATTTTTGAAAAAATATAATTTTCAAATAAAAATCGGCTATCAATTTAGGCATAACCCTGCAATTAAATTCATTCATAAAGAATTAAAAAAGAGAGAAAACAAAAAACTTTTTTTGATAAAATTACTTTGCGGCCAAAATTTAAAGGACTGGAGAAAAAATTCAAATTATAAAAATCTTTTTTCTGCAGGGCAAAAAAAATACGGGTCTGTATATTGGGAACTTTCTCACGAAATAGATTTAGTAAATTTTATTGTTGGAAAACCAAACCTTGTATTTTCTAATCATCAAAATACAAATTTTCTTAAAATAAAGGTAGATGATTTATCAAACACAATTCTAAATTTTAAAAAAAAAAATATTTCTTGTACTATTTCACTGGAAATGATTTCTCCAATACTTTATAGGAAACTTATAATTGTTACCTTATCTAATTATTATGAATTAGATCTTGTAAAAAATATTGTAGTTAAAAAAAATAAAAAAAGAACCCAATTTTTTAAATTTAAAGCAGAAAGAAATGAAATGTTCAAAAATTATATGAAAAGTTTTTTAAATAACCATAAGTACTCCTCTTCATTCCCTTTTTCTAATCTGCAAGATGGTATAAATGCAACTAAGATCATAAAAAAAATGGAAAGATCAAACTATCTTGGTAAAGCATTGAAGTTATGAATAAAGTAATTATACATATTGGAGCAAGAAAAAATTCCAAAGGCTTTAAAAATAAAAATATAAAAAAACTCCTGGGAAAACCACTCATTCAACATACAATTGAACAAGCACAAAAAATTAAAAAGGTTCATAAAATTGTAGTTAGTTCTGACTCAAAAAAAATTTTAAATATATCAAGAAGACTTAAAGTTGATATTCAAATTTTAAGACCTGATAAACTTTCTAGTTCTAACGCTTCCAAATTCTCTGTCTGGCAACATTCTGTAAAGCATCTTCTGAAAAAGAATCTGATGAATAAAGATGATCTTTTTTTAGATTTAGATTGTACTTGTCCGGTTAGAAATATTTTAGATATAAAGTTAATGATAAATAAATTTTTAAAGTATAAAAAAAAAAATAGACTGTTTGATGGTTTATTTTCAATCACCCCTGCAAAAAAAAATCCTTATTTTAATTTAGTCGAATATAATAAAAATAATTTTTTAATCTTATCTAAAAGACCAAGATCAGCAATATTTTCACGTCAAAAATGCCCTAAAGTATATGAGCATGTGGCAAGCATTTATTGCTTAAAGCCAGATTTTATAATTAGTAAAAAATCATTTATGCAAGGAAAACTTCTTGGACATGTAGTTAAACCTATTACCGGTTGGGACGTTGATTACAAATTTGACTTTGAAATAGTTAAATATATTTTAAAAATGAAAAATAAAAAATGAGTCCGAAAATAAAAATTGGTAACAGGATGGTAGGAGAAAGCTATGATCCTTTAATTATAGCAGAAATTGGTATTAATCATAATGGATCATTAGATGAAGCAATATCAATTGCGGAGTCTGCAATCAAAGCTGGTGCTGAAGTTATAAAACACCAAACACATGTTGTAGAAGATGAAATGATACCTTTTGCGAAAAAAATAAAACCAGGTAATTCTAATAAATCAATCTATAGTATTATCGCAAAATGCGCGTTAAGTGAAAAAGATGAAAAAAAATTGATGAGACATATTATTAATTTAAAAAAAATTTTCATAAGCACTCCATTTTCACGAGCAGCCGCTAATAGACTTCAAAAATTTAATGTACCTGCTTTTAAAATTGGTTCAGGTGAGTGTAACAATTACCCTCTTATAGAACACATCGCTAAATTCAAAAAACCTGTTATTTTAAGTACAGGCATGAATTCTTTAGAGCAAATAAAACCGGCAGTTAAAATATTAAGAAAATTTAGGGTAAATTATGCTTTATTACATTGTACAAACATTTACCCTACCCCTCCAGAACTTGTGAGGCTAAATTGTTTAAAAGTATTAAAAAATAATTTTAAAGATGCAGTTATTGGCTTGTCTGACCATACAGACTCGAATTTTTCAAGTTATGGAGCGTTAGCTTTAGGTGCTTCAATAATTGAAAAGCACTTTGTAGATAATAAGTTAAAAAAGGGACCGGATATACCATGTTCTATGAGTCCAAACGATTTAAAAAGATTAATAGAAGGAAGTAAAGTTATATCTTTGGCAAGAAAACCTGGTAAAAAAGAAGGTCTTAAAGAAGAAAATAAAACAATTAATTTTGCATTTGCGTCAGTGGTTTCAATTAAAGACATACTTCCTGGTGAGAGACTTAATCAAAATAATATTTGGGTTAAAAGACCAGGATTAGGTGACTATTTAGCAAAAGATTTTAAAAAATTATTAGGTAAAAAAGTTAAAAATAAAATTAAAAAAGATACATTCATAAAAAAAATCGACTTAAAATAGAATGAAAAAAAAAATTTTATTTGTTACAGGAACTCGGGCAGATTTTGGAAAACTAAAATCAATTATTAAGTTAGTCAAATTAAACAAAAAATTTAATGTTTTTATTGCAATTACTGGAATGCATTTACTAAAAGAATATGGCAGTACATACACAGAGGTCGAAAAAAGTTTTAAAAAAAATATATATAAATTCAAAAATCAGTCTATAGGAAATAATTTGGAAACTATTCTAAAAAACACGATTGAAAAATTTTCTAAATTAGTCAAACAAGTTAAGCCAGACCTAATTGTTCTTCATGGAGATAGAGTCGAGTCTTTAGCTTGTGCTTTAGTAGGATCTTTAAATCATATTTTAACAGCTCACATTGAAGGTGGTGAAGTTTCAGGAAATATCGATGACAGCATAAGGCATGCTGTAACTAAACTATGTCATGTCCATTTTGTTGGAAATAAAACTGCAAAATTAAGAGTAATTAATATGGGGGAAAAAAGAAATAATGTTTTCCAAATTGGATCTGCTGACATAGATGTTATGCTTTCTAAAAATTTAAAACCTATAAAAAAAGTAAAAAAATATTATGATATTTCATTTGAAGAATATGCAATATTATTATGGCATCCTGTAACCTCAGAAGTTAAAAATCTCAGAAGGGATACAACGAAATTAATAAAATTTGTAAATAAATCGCCAGAAAATTTTATAGTAATAAATTCAAACAACGATCCAGGAACACAAATTATTATGGATTGCTATAAAAAAAAATTAAATAAAAAAAAAAACAAATTATTTCGAAGTATTAGGTTCGAATATTTTCTAACTTTACTAAAAAATGCCAAGTTTATCTTGGGTAACTCAAGTACAGGAATTTATGAAGCACCAATATTTGGTGTTCCAGCTATAAATATTGGATCAAGACAATTTAAGAGAAGTAATATAAAAGCTATAAGAAACTTAGAAATTCATGAACTAACAAATTTTGCTATTCATAATTTTATAAATACTTACAAGAAAACTTCCAAAAGAATTTATGGAAATGGAAAAACGGCCAAAAAATTCATCAAAATTATTAATAAAAAATCTTTTTGGAAAATTTCTTCTCAAAAATATTTTTCAGATATTTTTATTAAAACAAAAAAATAGGTAAAGAGGGGTATTAGATAACTCTAGAGTCAATCAAAGATAAAATGCATATCATAAGCTCAAATTTTAATTTAATTGAATCAAATAGTAACTGGAATAGAATAAAAAAAAATAAAGTTTTTATTGATAAAAACTTTAATAATTTTCATCTTAATTTGTTAAATATTGAGCTACTAGAATCAAATGTTTCCTTTCATAATATTATTTTTTTATCCAATAAAAACTATAAAGAAATATTTAGAAAAATTAAATCTTTAAAAAAAAATTTTAGGAGATTTTCATCGAAAGCATTTTTTTTCTATTTTTTTAAGGACCCTTCTTTAAATGTTAAAAATCAAAATATTTGCTTAAAAAAAATGGGGGTTTCGAGTAATTTATCTTCAAACATATTTATCGAAAATTTTTTTAATCATAAGGGAAAATTTTTTGACTCTAGAAACCTTCTTTATTTAAAGTTTCCATTTGACGTTTCAGCTATAAATCTTTTTGTTGATTTCATTAATGAAAAAATTAAGCGATTAAACTCTAAACCTTATAAATTAATAATTTTAGATTGTGATAATACTCTCTGGGGTGGAGTATTGGATGAAAATAATAATAAAGAACTTTTGTATGGAAATAGTGGTAAAGGAAAATTATTCAAAAAATTTCAATTAAAGATAAAAGAACTTAAAAAAAAAGGTTTCTTATTATCAATTTGTTCAAAAAATAATGAAAAAAAAGTTTGGAGTCTTTTTAAGAGAAAGAAAATGATTTTACAAAAAAAGGACTTTATTTTTTCAAAAATAAACTGGTCAGAAAAATCTGAAAACATTTTTAATATTGTAAAAAACTTAGGTTTAAGATTTGAGGATTGTGTTTTTATAGATGATAATATTTTAGAAATAAAAAAAGTTCAAAAAAGAATTAAAAGTATTCATACAATTCATTT
>MDTA01118936.1_pt1 | contig 12955 bp, 11 predicted proteins | sample 811151 | NCBI WGS metagenome assembly MDTA01 (sample SAMN05326648, study PRJNA326480) | marine metagenome | isolation source: seawater | place: Indian Ocean: South | collected 2010 | reverse complement strand
TTATCTTTTTGATTTTTTCGGTTTGTATACTTCTATATGTTCATTATAGATCTACTTTTGTTTGGTCTGGAGAAAAATTCGACTATTATAAGTTTTATTATTTTTTCTCAATTTTTTTAATATTTTTCTCAATTACTACTTTTTTTTTTAACATAAATATTAAAATAAATTTATTTTTATCTTTGTTAGCTATTATTTTTTCTTTATATTTAATTGAGTTATATATTGTTCTAAAACCAAACGAAAATATTAAAAAATATAAAAAAATAAAATTATATGAGAAAAAAACAGGAAAAAAATATGATGTAAGAAATCGATATCAAATTTATGTTGATATGATAAATGAAGGAGAAAAAGTTGTTGTTAGAGCACCACCAAATTATGCTAATAAACTTTACAACAATAAATCAATTTTTTATTTGTCAGGAATTTCAAATTCTAAAACAATATACTGTAATGAGAATGGTTATTTTTCAATTTATCAAAGCGATAGGTTTGGCTTTAACAATCCAGATGATGAGTGGGATAGTAATGAAATTGAATTTTTATTATTAGGAGATTCCTTTACTCATGGCGCATGTGTAAATAGACCAGACGATTTATCTAGCGTTCTAAGACTATTATCTAACAAGAATGTTTTAAATCTTGGTTATGGTGGAAATGGACCATTAACAGAATATGCAACTTTAAAAGAATTTTTTCCTAATAATGTAAAAAAAATCATTTGGGTTTATTTTGAGGGTAATGATTTGAGTAATTTAAATAATGAACTGAATAATCCGATATTATTAAACTATCTAAATAATATTAATTTTTCACAAAATTTAAAAAATAAACAGGATAAATTAGATCAAATTTTAATTGAGGAAACTCAAAATGAGATAAAAAAAACTCAAAGAAAAGTTACCTTTAGGTTCAAAATAATTAAATTTTTAAAAATTTTTGAAACTCGGACTCAAATTAAACTACTTCTTAAAACTTTTAACAGGAAATATTTTGATCCAGATTTTGAAAGTTTGAAAAAAATACTTAAATTAGCAAAAAAATTTTCTAAGGAAAATAATTCGGAATTTTATTTTGTTTATCTACCTGAATATTCGAGGTACTTTGATGAAAATTATAATAATAAAAACAAGGACAAAATAATTGAAATTCTAAAAAGTCTTAATATAAAGCTCATTGATCCTGACGAAAAAATTTTCAAAAAAGAAAAAAATCCTTTAAAAAACTATCCTTTTGAAATGAGTGGTCATTTTACTGTCAAAGGTTATAATAAAATAGCAGAATTAATATATACCTATTCAAAATAATGAAATACAAAAATATATTTTTAGCAGCGTGTCCAGGAACTGCATCAAATACATTAAAAAATTGTCTTGAAAATTCTATGGGAGTTAAGTCTATCTCTTTTAAATATGGAGGTGGTTTTCATCAAACATCTCTCCGTAAACCAAATTTAAGTAAAAAAACCTTATTTTTTATAAGAAAAATATTTAAAGAACAAAATTTATTTTACCAACATTTTTTTCCAACAAAACAAAATTTAAATTTGTTAGAGAAATTCATAGGTAAAGATACTATTTTTATTGTTACTTATAGAAATATTTTTGAAATTGTTAATTACATTATGAAGTGGAATTATGAAAAAAGAAGGGGACCATTATCGATGATTTATTCTTATGATCGAAAAAAAAACTCTTATGACACGGATTTAAATATTATTCTTGTACTGCAATTTTATAAATTATGGTTTTTAAGGAAAAAGGAAAATAAAATAAACATTAAATTTATAAATTTCAAAGAAATTGTCTCAAAAGATAAAAATATAAAAAAATATATTCGAGAAATAACTTCAAAAAAATTTGATTTTTTAGACGCAGTAAATTTGTCAAAATCTAAAAAAAAATTTAAAATTCCAAAATTCCGAAGAGATTATATATCAAACTTCAAAAAAAAAAATCCGGAAATTAATTTTAAAAAAATAGGTTTATAAAAAATTATAATTTATAATTTTATTCAATCCACCAAATTATATTTAATTATACATCTTATTGCGCTTAAACCATCTTTCCAAGTAATTTTCTTACCTTCAGAATATTTTCTTCCATAGTAATTAACACTTACTTCGTAAATTCTTAGATTTTGTTTAGCAATTTTTGCGGTCACCTCAGGTTCGAAACCAAATCTATTTTCTTTTAAAATTATATTTTTTATTATTTCAGCTTTAAATACTTTATAACAATTTTCCATGTCTGATAAATTTAAATTTGACATCATATTTGAAAAAGTTGTTAGCAATGAATTACCAATGCTATGCCAAAAATATAATACTCTTCTTTGCTCTGAACCTATAAATCTTGATCCATATACTACGTCAGCATTGTCTTTTAGAATTGGATCTAGCAATCTTTTATAATCTTTTGGATCATATTCTAAATCGGCATCCTGAATTAGAATTATGTCTCCAGAGGACTCTTTTATTCCTTGTCTTATTGAAAAACCTTTACCATAATTTTTATCATTTTTAATTATTTTAAGCTTATAAATATCCTTTATTTCATCAATTTTTTTTCTACTACCATCATTTGAAAAATCATCGATAACTATTATTTCTTTTTCAATATCTGCTTCTTGTAAAATTTTCTTAATTATTTTTTCAATAGTTTTTATTTCATTGTAACAAGGTATTATTATTGAAATTTTCACTTTATTTATATTTTTTTGGGATTTTACATTAAAAATTAATAAAAATATATTATAAATTAGTTAATTTTGATTTAGTAAATTTTAAAAGATTTTTTTGAAAAGTTTTATTCAAGCATATTGGATTAATTTTTGTTGGCTTATCTATATTAAAATAAAAATACCTTTTATTATATAATCTTTTTTCAATTAATCTTATGATTTTTTTAGAAATAGTATTTATATCTTTTCCAAAAATAAACAAATAAATTTGAATTAATTTTGAAATTAATTTATCATTAAGTATACCAAAGTTTGATGACATTCTTCCAGGATTTATAGTAAAAACTTTAATTGAATTGTTTTGTTGTTTTAAAATGAAAGAATAGGTCGTTAAAAATAATTTAGACAATTTATATAGTTTCCATAAATTGTATATTTTATAAGAATTAATAAATTCGAATTTATCAATATTTTTATGTACATGCGATGATATAAAAATGATTATTTGATTATTTGATTTTTTTATTTTTTTGATCAGTTTTTCAGTAAGATATATGTGAGATAAATAATTTAAATTAATATTTTTACTTTTTTTTATATTCTGTTTTTCATTAATTAATCCACCTGCATTATTAATAAGTAAATCAATTGTTTTAAAATTCTTTATTTTGTTTAAAAACTTTTTTACATTTTTTAAATCTGCAAGATTTACCACATGATATTCATGGATATTATTATTAATTTTTTTTTTTAGACTCTCAATTTTTATCTTAGATTTTCCAATTATAATTAATTTAAATCCACGTCTAGATAATTTTATTGATAAGTCCCTACCTAAACCAGAGGTTCCTCCTGTTATCAGGCATACTTTTTTATACATTCAAAAAAGATTTAATATATTTTGACATCCAATTTAATCTTAAATAGTACGAATTATAAGATTTATTTAAAAGATTTCTTATTTGGAATTTATCAAATAATTCATGCTTATAAACTAATTGGTATTGATCAAAGTCTTCAAATTTATCAGTTATAATTTTGTCTTTAAATTTTTCATAGATTGGTGTTCCTGGATATGGCGTCCAAACACTAAATTGCGAGTAAGTACTATTTATTTTCTTGGCATAATTAATAGTATCATTTATTGATTTTAAATTATCTTTAGGAAATCCAATAATAAACATTGCTGAAACTTGTATTTTATTTTTTTCTAACTCTTTAATTTTTTCAAGTTGTTCATCTTTTTTTACAGTAAATCTATTTGCATCTTTAAGTACATTTTCATCAAAGCTTTCCACTCCCACTTTCACAGCTTTTAATCCAATATTTTTGAGTTTATTAATCAATTCTTTGTCTAAAATTCGCAAATGGGTTTCTATAATGAAAAAGCATTTGAGTTTTCTCTTTTCCATTTCATCACAAAATTCAATAGTATGTTTTCTATTTATTGAGAATACAGGATCTCTAAATGTAAACATGGTGATTCCTTTATTTACCCAATATTCCATCTCATCAACAATAAATTTTGGTTTTCTTTGTCTTACTTTGCGACCTTGTTGAAGTGGATAGACACAATAGTTAAAACATGAGTAGGGGCATCCTCTTGTTCCAAGTATGGGTACATTTTTGAACTTACCAAATAAATTACTTACTTTTTTAAAGTCCATAATAATTTCATCCCATAATTGAATAGGCAAATCATCTAAGTCATAATCATGATCAAAAGTGATTACTTTAGTGTTTTTTTCAACATCAATATTTTTATTTTTTAAAAAATAAAATTCTGGCTCTCCTGAAATTACAACTGAACCAGCATCAATATATTTTTTAGGATTTGAAGTTGCAAATGGTCCAATAGAAAAAATATTTTTATTAGTTTGAGATCTTATCTTTTTAATTATCTCAATTTCATTTTCACAACAAACAATTGATGAGGATAAAATAAAACAATCAAATTTATTAAAATTATCTACTAAAGTCTTAGAATAAATAACATCATGTCCATTATGTTTTAAAACCGTATGAGTATAAGCAAGAAATAATGGCGGCCAATCATGCTCTTTTTTAAATTTTTTTTTTAAAAAATTTGTAAAAATGCCATCTCCAAAATTATTACCAGTCCCATAACCACCACTTGTATCTTTTGAAATTCTATAATTAACATTTTTATAAATATCTAATATTAAAATTTTCATATTAAAATTTTTCCCAGCTTTTTTGTGTGTGAAAAAATGGTATATTTTTTTATATTCTTAAGAGCATTTAAATTCATTTTCTTTTTATCATTTAGATTTATCTTTTTAAAAAGCAATAATTTTTCCTTTAAATCTTCAATATCATTATTCTTAAATAGTATACCATTATTTCCATTAGATAAAATTTCTTTAGGACCATTAGGACAATCACTAGATATTATAAATGATCTAGAAGCTGCTGCTTCTACCAGTACAAATCCAGGATCTTCCCACTTAGAAGTGAGAATGAAAACATTTGAATTACGCATGTACTTATATACATTATTTTTATATCCTAACATGAAAACTTTGTCTTTTAAGCCACTATCATCGATAAATTTTTCCATTGAATTTTGATTTTCACCCTTTCCGATGATTGCTAATTTCAAGTGAGGATAATCTTTTCTTATATTCTTGAAAAAATTGAGAAGCAGTTCAAAATTTTTTTGTTTTGTTAATCTTCCAACTCCTAAAATAAATTCATTTTTTTTTAAATACTCTTCATCTATTTTTTCATTCTTATTCTTTAAATTTTTTACATGAATAATTGGATCCTCCAATAAACAAACTTTTTCAGGATCAAAAATTTTTGTGATTTTTAAGTTTTTTAATGTACCTTTAGTTGGACATGTAATTAAGTAGATATTTTTATTTGATAATTTCCATAAGTAATATCTAAAAAGATTTAATTTCGGAAATCCTGAAATACGTAAAATATGCTTTGTTTTGAAGGAAAAAAAGTTAAAACACATCAATGGCAGTGAAGTTATAAGATGAGATATAAAATAATCAGGTTTTTCATTTTTAATCAATTTTACTAAGGGAGAGAAACTTGAAAAAAAAATAATCAAATATAACAATCTACTAAAAATAAAACCTTTGTTTGGTAATTTTTTTATATATTTATATTTATTTAGATTAACTAGTCTTATTTTCATTTCTGTAAGTAACTTTTCATGTTCATCAAATTCGCCAAAACAATTTATTATTGTAGGATCAATATCTTTGTAATATTTTTTCAAACCATAACAAGAATTAATCACAGCTTTTACTGTAGCTACATTGTCAATAAAAGGGCACCAATAAAATACTTTCTTTTTCATTTTATAAAATTTTATTTACCATTTTAAAATATAAATTAAGGTTTTTATTATAATCGAATCTTACCAATCTTTTTTGAGCATATTTTAATTTTTTATTACATTCAGATTTATTTTTTTTATAAAACAAAATTTTATTTGCTAATGCTTTATAATCTCCAACCTCATACAACAAACCTCCTTTTCCTCTATCTAATATTTCGTTTGGTCCCGTTGAACAATTAGAAGATATAACAAATTTATTTAATGTAATTGCCTCAAGTAAAACATTCGGTAGACCTTCAAATTTTGACGTTAAAATAAAAATTTCAGAAGCTTTTATATAAGGAAAAGGGTTATCTTTGAATTCTATTAATTTTACAATTTTTTCCAAATTATTTTTTTTGATAAAATTTTTTAAATTATGTTTTTCAACCCCGCGTCCAACTATTTTTACTTCAAGATTAATTTTATGTTTGATGATATCAATTGCCTTTAAAAGAGTAATTTGGTCCTTTTGATCAACAAATCTTCCTACATTTATTATTTTAATTGATTTTTTTTTTATAAAAATTTTTTTTGTTTTTACTTTTGAAAGTTTCAATATTTCATATTTGTTAAGTGGATTATAAATACATGATACTTTAATTTTAAATTTTTTTTCTAAAATTTTCTTAAACTCTTTACTATTTGCTATAACACCTGTCGCATTATTTAATACTTTTTTAAAAATAAAATTTTTTAAAAAATTTTTTGACCAACCAAAAGGTGAGGAGTTTGATCTTACAATTATTTTAATTTTAAAAATTCTACATAAAATTATACAATATATATTTGCTTGAAAACAAAATACTGAAATATTTTTTTCTTTAAAAATAAGCTTTAGTAATAAAAATAAACATACTAAATATTTGAATCTTCTTCCGAGTTTATCCCACATATTAAGCTTTGGGCATACTAATCTAATCTTTTTATTGAATTTATTTGAATATTTTTTAGATGCAGTTATTAAATGTACATTATTAAGCTTGTTTGCAAAATAATTACAAATAATGAACATGTTTTTTTCAACTCCACCACCTTCAATTGAGGGCATAAAAAAAACTAATTTATGTTGTATCATTTTTATAAAAATTAAATATTAGTTAATTATGGATTTAGTAAGCATTATAGTACCATATTATAAAAAAAAAAAATTTATTAAAAGAGCACTTCTGTCTGTTTTAAATCAATCTTATAAAAAATTCGAGTTAATTTTAATTTATGATGATAAAAATAAAAAGGATCTTAGTTACATTAAAAAATTAGTAAAATTAGATAAAAGGATTTTATTGATAGTGAATAATGAAAATTTAGGAGTGGGCTTTTCAAGGAACAAAGGTATTAATTTTTCAAAGGGAAAATATGTTTGTTTTTTAGACTCAGACGATTATTGGAATAAAAATAAAATCAAAGAACAATTAAATTTTATGAAAAATAATAAAGCAGTTATTACTCATACCTCGTACAATATTATAGAAAATAATAAAATCATTTCTACAAGACATGCAAGAAATTTTTTAAATTTTAATTCACTAATTTTTTCATGTGACATCGGTTGCTCAACTGTCATGTTAAAAAAAAAAATTTTATTCAAAAATGAAAATTTTCCTCCTTTAAAAACCAAGGAAGATTTTGTATTATGGTTAAAATTGTTAAAAAAAGGAAAAAAAATTTATTCTATTGATAAAATTTTGTCTAATTGGCAAAAAACACCTAAATCGCTTTCGTCTAATGTTAAGCAGAAAATGTTTGATGGATTTAAAGTATATAATCAATATATGAAATTTGGAAAAATAAAGTCTTTCTTTTATTTATTTGTTTTATCAATAAACTTTTTAATTAAAAATAACTAAAATGTACTTAACCGCAATATTTTCAACAATTTTAATTATATTAATAAATTTAATCCTTAAAAAAAATGGTAAATTACTTAATTTTAGTGGAGAGAGACACCAAAATTTTTTTACTGAAAAAAAAATTCCATTGTCAGGAGGAATAATTATATTTTTTAACTCATTCTTTTTTATAAATTTGGAAATTGTTACAATTTTAATTATATCATCAATTTTTTTAATAGGATTTTTATCTGATTTAAAGTTTTTAAAATCACCTAAAATAAGAATTCTGTTACAAATTTTTTTTCTAATATTGATAATAAAATTTGTAGATGTTTATTTAGTCAATACAAGAATAAATTTTTTGGATCAACTTCTTCAATTTAATACTTTTAATATTTTTTTTACATGTTTTTGTTTGTTAATAATTATAAATGGCTCAAATTTTATTGATGGAGTAAATAATTCTGTATTAGGATATTATGTAATAATTTCATTATTATTACTTTATTTTCAAAATAATGGAGTATTATTTATATCCTTAGCTAATATTGAATTATTGCTTACAGTTTTATTAATTTTATTAATTTTTAATTTTTTGAATAAACTATATTTAGGTGATAGTGGATCGTGTCAGCTTGGATTAATATTTTCTATAATATTAATAAAAGTTTATTTAGAAAATCAGTTTATATCACCTTTTTTTATAATAAATTTATTATGGTATCCTGCATTTGAAAATTTATTCTCTATTTTAAGAAAAATTAGTTTTTCAAGATCACCAATAAAAGCAGATACCAACCATCTTCATCATTTAATCTACTTAAAATTTAAAAATCTCAATATATTCAATAAGAAACATTACATTAACAATTTTACAGGAATTACATTAAATATTTACAATATGTTTGTGCTTGTATTTGCATCTTTTTTCCTAACAAATACTGAATTACAAATCATGTTAATTATCATTAATATTTTTGTATATATGTTTATTTACAAAAAATTAATAGCTTCAAAAAAATTAAGAAGATAATTAACTTTTTCTAAATGAATTAGACATCATTAAAGAATAATTAAGCCAAAAAATAGTTGCTGGGTAAGTAGAAAAAAAGCTACCAGTAGGCAAGGGGATAAAAATATAAATTATTACGTATAACAATCCACAAAAAGGTAAATAATTAAAACTATAAACTAATCTTTTAATTGAATAAATTATTGAAGTTATAATAAAAATAATCCAACCAAAATATCCTATTAATCCTGTTTCAGCTAAAAATTCTAAGTGGATTTGATGAGGATGTGTTGAGCCTAAATATTTTTTATTCGATTGATCTTGATTTATATCTAACTTAAAACTTTCAACTCTAAAGTTTTTTAGCCCCACTCCAGTTAACTTATTTTCATCAAATATCCTTAAAGCAGCGTTATAATGTTTTCCATAAGTTGAATTTTCAATATAATTTTTTAAACCATTTTCTTTTACTGGTAAAATTAGTTGATAATAATATCTTACTTTGAAACTTGGAGAAAAATTAATTAAGATTGCAAACAAACTTAATAAAAATACTAATATTAAATTAAAGTAAAATATATTTTTTTTTTGAGTTAAATAAAAATGGAAATTTATTAGAAAATAACTTATCAAAAATAATCTTAAAAAGTTTGCTCTTTCACCTATTATAAAACTTATAAAAATTATAAAAATTACTGACATGACAATTAAGGTATTTTTTTTTGAGTAAAATTTCATTAAGTAACCAATTACAAAAGTTGACAAACCCATATACAGATTTCCAATTTTAAGTTCATCCTCCATGAAGCCCACTAGTCTTCCAGGCATGTAAGATTCAAAACCTAGGAAATTATACCCAAATATAAACTCATATATTAGATCTAGAGATATGATGAGAAAGACAAGCAACCAGAAATTTAATATTATATCTAAATATGTTTTTTTAAAATATTTAAAAAGATAAACAAGTGAAAATATCAATATTACAAACCTCAAAAAACCTAAAGTTCTATAAAATGAATTTTCAAAATTAATACTAAATAAAACTAAAAAAACTAATAACAAAAAAAAAATTGAAAGAATTATAAACAAAGTTTTTTCTTTAAATATTTTTTGTTGCTTTAAAAATAAAAATAAAAAAATTAGATTTATTATAACTATATTTAAATTAATTAGAGCAGATCCAATAATAAGAGAAATTGGTAAAAAAATAACTGATATTAAAAATAATTTTTCAATTAAATTAACCTCATTAAATTTTTTTAAGTAATTCATTTTTTTAAGAATAATTTAATCATATGTATAAGTATTAAAAAACCATCTTTAATGGCATTTACCTTTTTTTTACCCGCAATCCTTTTTCTTTCATGAGCGTTTATAGATGAGATTTTCATACCTTGTTTTTTTGCTTTGATAGGAAGTTCGACACATAATGTGAAATCTTTTTGTGCCAAAGATAATTTTTTTGCTTGAGACGTCTTACCTATCACAAATGTATATAAGATATCTGTTATTTTAAGTTTAAATAATATGTTTCCCAATTTTGTAAAAAAATAGTTTCCAATAATTGTTACGATTGTATCATCTTCGCTACTTGAGTTTTCCTCATAACGAGATGAAAAAACGAAATCTAAATTATTTTTTTTTTAGTTTTTCAAACATATTTTTGATTTCAGAAGGATTGAAAGATCCATCTGCATTAAAAATACAAAAATAATCTGTTTCACAATTATTAATTCCATAAATCAAGGCATCACCGTATCCTAAATTTTGTTGATAAAGTATTTTTACATCAATATTAGATAAAGATTCGATGGTTTTATGATCAGACTTATGTAAAACTATGTTTATATTATAATCAAATTTTTTAAGTTCATTTAAAACAATTGGAAGGCTCTCCGATTCATTTTTTGCAGGTATTATTAAAGTTAAATCACTCATTTTATTATATTTAAAATTAAGAATGATATCATATGTAAATAAAAAACTAATAAAGATTTATTTTTAAATATTATATTTTTGTTAGAAGTGACATTAAACAATGTTGTAAAAAGAATTATTAAAAAAGGATCGTAATATTTATGATATACGGTGTATTGAGGATTAGAAACTATTAATAGTAAAAATAGTATTAAATTTGCTTTGTCTTTTAAGATTAAATTTAAAATAACTACAAATGATATAAAACAACTCAAGAAAAATAAAATATTATTCCCAAATAAATAATTTGATAATTTAAAAAAAATACCACCACCAGTAAATTCATAATTGTAGTCAAAATTAAAAAATAATATTAATAACAAAATAAAACTTAATATTAATATTTTAATATTTTTGAAACTAAAATTTTCTTTTTCTATTATAATGAATGGTAACAAGTAAAACATTATTATTGAACTTATAGTCAAAACTTTATTTTCAATGTTATAAAAATCTTTTAAATCCACATTACTCGATGGAACTGCAGTTTTTAGAAAAAATAAATCGTCTAAATAGAAAATATAGAAGATTGCGGGTGTGGCTAATAGTAAATTTATAATTATTATTTTTATAATTTCTTTTCCAAATTTATAAAATTGTAAAAAATAAATAAAATAAAAAAAAGAAAAAACGGAAAAATTTGGACTCAAATATGATGAGATAGTGTAAAAAATAATACACTTAAAAGCATTTTTAAATTTTTTTTTTTTTTTAAATTTTAAAAAATAAAAAATACTAACACAAAATAAAAGTAATCCAAAAAGTCTACTATCTGGCCATATACTTAAAGACCAAAAAGATGGTGATAAAAGCAAGACACATGAAAAAAAAATAATATTCTTATTTTCATTTAAACTATATTTTAATTTTAAACACTTATAAAAAATAAATGGTAAAAAAAGACTTATGTGTAAAAAAAATAAACGTATAATATTTTCACTTAATCCAATTTTATAAAATAAAGACATAAAAATATAAAAAACAGGCGAATGTCTTGTTGAGTAATTGTCGTAATTAAAAAAGGAATTCTTAAAATCTATTGAAAAATCTTGAGCAACTTTAGAATGGTACTGAAAATCTTTAAATGCACCTCCATTTGGATCTAAATTTAATATAAAAGCAATAATAAGCGTTATATAAATTATCAGTATTGGAAATTTGGTATTTTGCATAGTTTTGTATTAATAATAATAAAATAAACATAATTTAATAAAAAAAAATTATAAATATTTCATGTCATTTAATTTCTTTATATTATTTTTATATTTTTTCATAATTATTACTGCTGTAATTGGTTATGGCTTAATATTAGATAAATTTATAGGTAAAAAAAATATATCTCAAAATTTTGGATATTTAGGCTTTTTGGGTATATTTTTTTTAACCCTTTATTCTTATGTAAGTCATTTATTATTTGTTCATTCTCAAATACATAATTTTTTAATCATATTAATTGGAATAATTTTTTTTTTATTTAATTTCAAAAAAAAATCTCAGCAAAAAAAGGATTTAATAATATTATTTTCAATTTTTATTTTATTGTTTAGTGGTTTATTAATTACAAAAAATCATGATGATTTTTCATATTATCATTTTCCCTATACATACTATCTTACACAACACTCACTATCTTTTGGAATTGGACAATTTGGACATGGTTTTAGAACTCAATCATCAATATTTTACTTAAATTCTTTATTTTATCTTCCTTTTGCTAAATACTATTTGTTTAATATTTATTATATTTTAATAATTGGTTTTGCGAATATTATACTTATTAATAAAGTCATAACTGATTTACCAAAATCTATAAACAAATTAAGCAAAATCAATTATATAAGATATTTAAGTTTAATAAGCTTTATTTTTATAAATATATTTTTTTATAGAATTTCAGAACATGGAACTGATAGATCTGCACAAATATTAATTATAGTATTGATAATTGAGTTACTGAACTTAAATCATCAAAAAAAATTTGAATTAATAAATTTAAGTAATATTTATTTAATTTCAGCTTTAATTATTTCTATTAAAGCATTTTTTATACTTTATTCTATTTTTATAATTCCAATCATATACTTA
>MDTA01074146.1_pt1 | contig 12955 bp, 15 predicted proteins | sample 811151 | NCBI WGS metagenome assembly MDTA01 (sample SAMN05326648, study PRJNA326480) | marine metagenome | isolation source: seawater | place: Indian Ocean: South | collected 2010 | reverse complement strand
ATCGTTTCAATTTTATATTTATCACACTTAAAAGGTCACAAAAAAGCTAAATATTTTTTATATTTTAATTATTTTGGCTTAAATTAATTGTATGTTATTATTACATATACAAGCAAATTTCAATATATTATGGAAGAAACACGTAAATTTAACTGTCATTTATGTGGGTATACATGTTCTAAAAGTTCGGATTTCGATAAACATCTAGAAACGGTAAAACATCTACAGAAAGTGCTTTCAAACAAAAAAAATAATAATAATTTATTCGTTTGTCAATGCGGCAAACAATATTCTCATAGACAATCGCTTAACAAACATAAAAAAAAATGTAATAGTCTGGAAAACAAAATAGACCAGATTTTAGAAACCAATAAAATATTACTCATGGAAAATGAAAAGATTAAGAAAAAATTAGAAGAACAGCCTACACAAATCAATAATTCGTTCAATTTACATCTTTATTTAAACGAAACGTGCAAAGACGCTATTAATTTACAAGATTTTATATCCAAAATCCAAATACAGTCAAAAGATTTAGAGCGAGTTTTAGAAGAAGGTCTGGACTATAGTGTGACAAACATATTTCTACAAAACCTTGAAAAATTAGAAGATGAGAAACGTCCTATTCAATGCACAGATATTAAGCGCGAAATTGTATATGTAAAAGACGAAGATGTTTGGCAAAAAGACGATGACAATAAAAAAATAAAAAGCTCAATTCGAGAAATGCAAGACAAACATCTAAAAGGTATTACACAATGGACTACAAATAATAGCGATGATACCGCAAATCATGATCCGTATATTGATTTGGTGTCAAAAGTCGCAGCAGATATAAATGTTAATGCAATTAGTAAAACTATTATGAAAAAAACAAAAATAGACAAACTAGGAGGAAATTAATATTTTTATTTTCATATAATATATTTTTTTGGGGTTTTTATGTTGTATTGATAGTTTCATAAAAAGTCTCGTATGGGAATTCTTTCTTCAAATAACATTTAAGACATATCAATACATCAATGTAAGAATTGTGTAAATTATCTGGTTGAGTGTCAAATAATTTCTCGTGTAGTTCGCACAAGGTAGGATATTTCATATATGTAGAACCATCTTCGCGTTTTTGTATTATAGCGCAAAAATCTTTATAATTTTTCATTGTGCAAAATGTTTTTACTTTTGGAAAATTAGACACCATTTTATTTCTAATATTTTCAACAATCAAAATTTGCTTATCAAATGAAATATTATGTCCGATTAGCATATCGGTTTTTGATAGTATTGAATTTAATTTTTGTAAAGCATAACAAATATCAATACCATTGCTTTGAGATAGTTCTTTAGTAATTTTATGCATGGAAATACTTTTTTCAGTAATTTCAATATTTTCGTCTAGTTTAATAATTTTGTCGAAGGTTTCTTCTATTTTGTTCGTTTCAGTATTAAACAAAATATAACTCAATTGAATTACATACGGCCATTGTTCCTTTTCATAAATGGATGCTTTTTTTTTTAGTGGTAGTCCGGTGGTTTCGGTATCTAAAACCAAAAGCCGCATATGTAACGTATTTATTTGAATAAATTATTTTCAATTTTTAATCTAGTAATAATGTATTAAACTAGACAATGGCGTCGGAAAATAATCAATTTCTAGTAATTATTGCAATTGCATTTGTTATTGTGTGTATATTAAATCCTTCTATCGATCCACTTGCCAATTACGAATATTCAAAAAGGGGAATAAAGGCAATTCCGGGTGGAAATAGAATGATAAATGTAATAAAAAAAATCATGAAACCATTCATTATAAGAGAAGTTTCAAAAAGAGCAAAGACTCTAATCAAACAAAAAGTAGGACGTGAAGTTAGAAGACAAAAGAATCGTCTTATTAAAAGGGTGACTAATAATACTACAAGAAGAGCAATTGGTAAATTTTATAATAGAGAAAAAAGTCTGCTAAGCCGTAACCTGGAATATGGAAAATTAAAGGACTTTAAAAGAGATATACAAGGAACGGTCGCGTCAAGTAGAGATTTAGCTAAAAAAGCTATGAGAAAAACAAGAGAAATATGGCCTTATGGAAGGAAAAGAAGTCTACCAAAAGTTGTTAATAATTTAAGTAAACAAATACGGCGTGAAACTAATATTAACAACAGACAACGTAATAATATTAAAAAGGCACACCGTAGAATAGACAGAGTGGACGGCGGAGAATACGGATTGCCTCTAGACTGGAAGATTGCCGATTCCAAAGCAAAGAAAGCGTAAATACAATTTTTTCAAATAAGACGTAGATTAAAATATTTAGAAATTATATAATGAAACTAAATAAAACCACACATTACAATATAAGTATTGCATTACTTTTTTTAATATTTGTAGGCACGTCAATTGTTCCGGTTATCGGGTCTATAGACGAGACTACAAACAATGAAGACAATCAAAAAAAGGATGAAATTAAGGAAGGGATGAGAAGAAATGTCGACGATTATCCCGGTATTGAAATATGTTATCACAAGAATCGTTTAAAAAACAGCTATCATAACTGGAGTGAAGCGAGTAAGAATCTTGATTCGGCCAATAAAGAAAATGATCCCATTAAAATAGAAGCTAGCTTAAGAGAACTAGAGAAACAAAAAAATTTAACTAAACGTGATGCAATTGCCTATAGACAATTTTGCCTAGAAAGACCCGAGGTTAGAGACTTTGTAGAAACTTCCGATGAAAAGCATATATGTGGGGATTTGTGCGATGCTAATGATTGGGCACTCATTGAATGATGACGTCAAACTAATTTTCTTTTATTTAATATTTTTATGAAATATTATATGGCAATTATAATATTATAGTATAGTATATGACTATTGCCAACTTATTCAAAGATAAAAATATTAAAAAAATAATTTATGCTGCATTATTTGTTATTTTAGTCTGTTCTTTCATCCCTTGTATGAAATTAAGACATCAAAGCTTTATTGAAGGAATGGCATCAGAAGTCTCAACAAACGAATCCTCTACTGAATCTTCGACCGAATCGTCAAATGAACCGGCTCAATCTGGTATTTCTATTCCTGTTGGTATAAATGTTCCATCGGCATTACAAATGAAAGAACCATCTCCAGTCGAAGCAACAACCGAAAACTCAACCTGTCCACCTTGTCCACCCTGTGCTAGATGTCCTGAACCAAGTTTTGAATGTAAAAAAGTCCCAAAATATCAACAAGTAATGTTAAATGACTACACAAAGATGCCTAGACCAATAAGCAGTGACTACTCAACTTACGCAATGTAAAAATTGAAAATATATTTATATTTAATACTTTTTATTAAATATAAATTATATACCAATGTATTCAGTGAAAAATGAACCGTTAGTTAAACCTAGGTTGAAAAGATCCTACAATCTAGATTGGTATGTCTTTAATGCTATTAAAGATGCAGAAAAAACGAAAAACGAAGCGGCGTTTGAAATCGAAACAAAAACGTTTGAAGATTGCGCAAAACTTTTCTTATCTAAAAAAATAGAAAACGATAAATGGTTTGAAAATAGACAATTTGTCGCAAAAAAATGATAAAGTCAGTGCCGCGAGTTTTTGTAAGTCTGTAGGGGATTTTTCGGGGGTTTTTTTTCTGGGAACACATGCTTTTCAGTCAAACAGTTGAAATTTTCAAAATCGTCGGCGAGTTTTTGTAAGTCTTTTTGGACTTACACAAAACTCGCCGAATTTGGCCGGCCACAAAAATCCAAAAAAAAAATTTTTTTTATGGTCACAAAAATTTTCAAAAAAAACAAAAATTCCCTACATACGAGACTGACTTGTTTTTTTTGCGATTTTTTACAAAAAAAAAATCAAAAAACCCGAAAATGGACAAAAATAAATGTCCAAAATCGGAAAATCCAGATTTTTTTTTCAAAAAATCGCAAAAAAAACAAAAAAAACAAACCTTACCTAAAATATTCAAAATTAAGAGCCCTCATATTTTATGCAGTTAGCCGAGACCGAGAGCGGTGGGCGGCAGCGGCGAAGCCAATCGCGTGGTCACAATCCCCGATCGCAAAGTTAAGATGCCTGTCTTTTTGTCAATAAAACAAAATAATATTTTATTCCATTAAAATATTATTAAAATATTATTAATATATATACTTCCTTATGGCTTCTAGAAGAAAAAAATTAAAATGTAGTCCGGTTTACAAGACTAGAAACAATAATTCCAAATCGCAAAATAATGATTGCTTATCTCATGAATTATTAAAAAAAATGAAAGACACTCATAATGTTCGTAGTGATAATAAAATATTTGCAGAAGACGATGAAATGATTAGAAAAGAGCTTAGAAATATTTACTCTTCGTGTATACACGACTTATGTATATTAAAACAAACCTTATCATACGATGATTATAATGTGGAAAAGAATAATTTCTTACCAATAGCCAACTGGACAAAGGACCCAAACAAATGGTTAAATACCAGCGATATTAACAATGTTTTGACACAATACGAACATATTTATCCGGAATTTCAATGTATTGGACCATGTCCAAGTGATTGGGAAATTAATAATGAACCCGAAAATACTTGTCATTGTAATAAATTATGCGAATTTGATCCGAAAGTGGCAACCGCTAATAATATAACCAAGGTCGGTATTGTATTCAACATAGACGAACATTATAAACCAGGTTCGCATTGGGTTTCTATGTTTATGGATATTCCAAAAAAACATATTTATTACTTTGACAGTGAAGGAATAAGATGTCCTTCAAAAATTAAAAATTTCTATCATAAAATGAAAGAACACGATAAACAATTCAAATATTTTTGCAATAATAATGTTGTTCATCAAAGAGACGACGGAGAATGTGGGATTTATTGTATTTATTTCATTTTACATATGCTTAAAACCGGAAATTATTCACATTTTTCAAAAAAAAGAAATGTGATTAAAGAGTCAACAATGAAAAAAAAAAAGAAAACAGTATTTTAATACTGTGTAACATCTCTTCTGCAAACTGGACACATTTTACTTAATCTAAACCAATATGTTAAAGAACTCTTTTTAAAATAATGATTGCATCGTCTTATTTGCAGAACCACGTCGTCCTGAGAAAAGGTTTCTAAAGAAATCGGACAAATAAGTGATGTAGGATTATCTATTTCGCCATAGGACTTTTCTATCGTGCAGGCCGAAATATCTACATTAATTTCATTTGTAGAATTTTCGCGATCATTATCTACTAAACCAAGGATATTTTGTAATATAGGATGAATATCTATTGAATTTGAAGATATATTGTTATTTAATAAAAGATTTTCCGACAAATCTGACAAGGATACACTATTTATTGATAAAGATACCGGAAATGATAAATAATCACTAGTATTAATATTATTACTATTGTTAGGAGGTGCGTTGCTATTAACTGTAGTCGAACGTGTCGGAGTTTCTTGTTCGGCGTTTGATTCTGTTCTCCTATAAGAATTAGTAAATCTAGGTCGGGTTGGTCTTGGTGTTATTATTGGGGGATTTAAATAATTATTTGAACGTTCTCTTGCTATAACACATTCTACTAATTGATTCATAGCCCTTTGCTGATTAGACAATAAACTTATAGATTGAGAAAAAATATTCAAGGTTTGGTAATTTACCGATAATTGATTATTTATTAATCTATAAATTGGGTCACTATTTTCGGGCATATAAATATTACTACAAAATATTTTTTTAAGTGAAAATTTGAAGAATATAGTATTTATATCTTGAATATAAATATTATATTTAATTGTTATTTATTTTATGAATCTAGTGGCGTCTGGCGCGGGATTTTTTGCCGCCCTTTGAGCGTCTGGCGCGGGATTTTTTGCCGGCCTTGGAGCGTCTGGTGCGGGATTTTTTGCCGACTTTTTTTGTTACACTTACGGATCCATTATTTTGTGCTTTCACTAGTTGTAATCCTTGTTCTATTAGGCTCACTTGAGCGGCTTGGTTTTTAGCTGTTGCTGCTTTACAAAAAGCTTGTGCAAGTTCTATTGGGATAGCAGAAACTTGTTTAGGCGAACCAGACATCTATACATTAATGCAATATTAAAAAATTACATTTTATAATCAACATAAAAGGATGTTATTAAATTAATAAAGTCAATCTATGCCAGGGGAATTAACAACCTTGCGTAATATCGGTAATAGTTGCTATATTAATTCTATAATTCAAATAATACGACATACACAAATTTTTAATGATTTTCTAAATAATCATTCGTCAATATTGAACGAGACAAAAGAAACAAATATATTAAAAGAATGGAATTCTTTGCGTGAAACAATGTGGAAACAAACGTGTGTTGTTAGTCCATATAGATTTGTTCATTATATTCGGAATGGCAATAAAACTGGAGAAATTACCAATAATTTCAATCAACAAGATGTGGGCGAATTTCTTATAATGTTATTAGACGAATTTCACGAATGTCTAAAGCGTCCTGTGAGAATGAATATTTCCGGTGAAGCCAGAAATAAAAAAGATAAACTATTTATCGAAATGTATGCAGAATACAAAACCCTGTATGAAAATAATTTTTCGGAGCTCATAGACATGTTTTACGGGTTGCAGGTGACAAATATTAAAAGACTTAATACAAATAAAATCTTAAGTAGAAAAATAGAACCATTTTCTATATTGAATTTGGCTATATTATCTGAAACATCAAACCCAACAACATTGTATGACTGTATGAACGATTATTGTAAAACCGAGGAATTATCGGGTGATAACAAATGGTATAACGAAAAAACAAATGAAAAGGAAGAAGTGGAAATCGCCACAAGATTTATAAGAATGCCTAAAACATTGATAATTTCTTTGAAAAAATATGTTAATGAAAAACAATTGATTACTTATCCTTTACAAGATTTGGATATGACGCCCTATGTCATTAACGCGTCCAACAAAGTGGTATATGAATTATATGGCGTTTGTATTCATGAAGGTATACAATCCTATGGTCATTATTATAGCTATGTAAAAATAAAAAATAAATGGTTTTGTTTTAACGATAATATGGTTAGGGAAATAAAAGAAAAAACGGTAGTATCAAAGTCGGCGTATTGTCTTTTTTATAAAAGGACGAATTAATATAATAATATATTGTATTATAATAATGGAAAAGATACGTGGCGACAATATATGTAAGTTATGTAATACCGGAATTAAAATGACTGGTGCGCATCCTATTATGGGTTCAATTTGTGCTTTATGTAAACCAGAAAAAGAGTCGTTTTTACAAGAGGGGCTTCGTGAATATAAAAAGGGCAAAAAAGACAAAAAAAATAAAATTAGAGTTAGAATTGATAAAAATAAAACTTTAACAGCAATTTTGCTTTTTTCGTTGGTGATTTTTGTGATCGTTTTTTTGATGAGAATACATTCTTTTACTATGAATTTGTATAACCAGGAAGGATCCACTAGCACAACATCTGATTCTACATCGTCATCGAGTGGCACCAATTTGATGGGAAAATCAAGTGCATCAAATAATGAAACAAAGTCATCTGGGTCTACAACTGCAACTAGTAGTGGGTTTTTTGCGATGCCTCTCCCCAATATTGATTCTTCTCTTAAAAATTTCATAGGATTTTTTATAATTTTTTATATTTGTCTTGTTGTATTTACTGGCTTACAGTTTATCTCGGACGAACCTCACGACGAAGAAGAGACTACACAAGCAACAAACAACAAACAAGCAACAAACAAGACACCAACACCTTCTACTTCGGGTTCAAGTTCAAGTTCAAGTTCAAAACCCCCACTATATAACACACCACAGGACATAATAGAAGCTATATTTAACTATATATTAAGCTTCTTTATCAGTAAACCGAATCCTATACCAGAAATTAAGAAAGTAAGTGTTAAACCCGACGAAAGAGATCTAGGCGAGGTATTTTATGTAAGCGATAAAACATACACATACGGAGAAGCTAGAGCATTATGTAAAAAATACGGCGCTACATTAGCGACTCCCAATCAAATACACAAAGCCTATAAAAAAGGGTCTACATGGTGTTCACCTGGATGGTCCGAAGGACAATATACACTATTTCCTGCAACTATGAAGAAAGTAAATGAAATAAACAGTAATGATGCAACATATGGAACGTGTGGTGTTCCAGGTGTTAATGGAGTTTATGATCCAAATACTAATAATAAATATGGCGTGAATTGTTTTAGAGAATAATTGACAGCAGTGGGATTTGAACCCACGAGTGCGAACACATCAGAACTTGAGTCTGACCCCTTAGACCTCTCGGGCATACTGTCCAAACATGACTTCTACATAATATTTTATTCCTATCTTTTTAAATACTATAATATTAAAAACAATATTATAATAATGGAAACCCCTTTATCCGGTTTTTATAACAAGTATTTGGTTATCAAATAAGCATTTACTCTGATTACTTATATCGGGTTTTGTCGTTTTTCTCGCAACCGGCGCTCGGTGAGTATACCCGCTAATTTTTTCCTTTTCAATAATTGACCAAATATCTGCTATTTTTTTTACAGCACTATTAAACCAAGCCTTATTTCTACATACAAGCACACAACTAATTATATCTAATTTCCAGTAGATTGTTCTCACCCACAATAAATTTGTTTTTTCGATTGTGGTATTTATCCACATTTCCAATTCGTCAAATGTTAAATCCATCGATGGAAATATGTATTTTGGAACATCATTTTCATTGAAATATAAAAATGCACCCTTCATTTTATTTGTATTTTTTGTGAGGAGTTTATTATTTTCATCGCTGTCCTCTATAAACGCCTGATAATTATCATATTCTACAAATTTAGTTTCTAAAAAATCGCATTCATTTAATCGACATACATTCATTTGCAATTGCATTTGAATCCAATATTCTTTTTTTGGAATACCGGTTATTTCGCGATTTACAATGTTTTTAATTTCAAGCATTCTCCCATACAACCTAGAGGTTTTATCTACATTAATTCCATCGGGCGATGCTCCCAAATAAGGATGATTGTCGTCTTTTATACAACCAAAATCTTCTACTTGTGTTTCATATAGTTTTTCATATAGCAATACAGATAGGGGTTCATATTTTTGCCCCCAATGTAGTGGAGATTCGGTATTTACATTTGATGAAAATTTCATATATGGTTTACATTTTTCATATATGAGTTGATTCATATTGGCCTGACTACCAAATACTTTCCATGCCGAACTAGCTGTTATCATATTATGTCTAAAACTATACCAGTCATCACTACGTTGTTGCGGTTGAGGAATATTTCGTAGAATATTTATTTGTGTTTCTAGTTTTGTAATTTTATTATTTGTAATGGGTTTCGTTAGATGTTTATTAGAACGCATTGGAATAATATAAACAAAATACCATCTGATAGCTTCTTTCATAATAGAATGACAATCGTTTAAAAATGTAAGCCCATACATATTTTCAAAAAGGGTTTCCAGATATTCTTTGAGTGAATCGTATAGCGCATTATGAAAGTCTTCTTCATAAAACAATAACAAATTTTCTTTGACATATTCGTCAATATATTCTAATGCGATTTCATATATGAAAACCTTGTCTTTTTTTGTTAAAATGGGAGGGACGCTAAGGTTTCTAAGTATAGATTCATGACAATCATTCATGTTTTGTTAATGTGATTACTTATATATAATGCATATCAATTTTTAATATGGTTAAGAATACTTTAATGTTACTAATGAAGATAAAAATGAATACACGATTTTCAACATTTTGCTGTAAAGTCTCTTTTCCATTTCATCTGGAATTAGGTCTACTTTGTATCTACCGCAAATGGTAACTTCACCTATATCAACTAAATCTTTATTAGATTCATACCAATTTTCTACAAATTCGTCTATTTTATTTATTATGTTTGCATTATTTTCCAAGTAATCTATTCGTTTACGAAGATTTTTATTTTCCTCAACTAGCGCATCAACCGAGTTTTTTATTGCTGCTAAATTTTCATCGTTTTTGTTAAAAAGTTCTGACATTATATTATATGAAGAAATATTTATATTTACCAATTATTGTAGTTCTAGCATTAGTCTTTATAATAACATATCATGAAATATATTTTGGGAGAGCAATAGACTTTTTGCCATTAGATTATTCTGAAAAAGACAAAGCAGAAAAAAGATTGACAGAGGACAAATTAAGAAATAGATACGCTAGGTTAAAAAGACTTAAAGCTAGTAAAGCAGCTGCTGAAGATAGTGGTGATGAAACAACTGCTGAAGAGAGTGGTGATGAAGAAACTGCTGAAGAGAGTGGTGATGAAGAAACTGCTGAAGAGAGTGGTGATGAGAAAGAGATAAATAACATAAAAAGAGAAATAGAAAAGGAAGAAGCGAGAATTAAATCGTTAAAAAATAGCCTCGTGTTATTATCAAAAGAAAAACGAATTGCAATATTATTTGTCAGTTATTTAATAACATATATTGGAGCATTTTACTTTAGAGGGTTTAGTAAAAAATTAACAATTGTTTATATAACTTTAATTATAGTAACTCTAAGTGTGTATGCATTTTCCTATGACGATAACTCTACCGGTTGGACCATTTTATCATCAGCAGCCGCCCCATTATATGGAATTGATAAAATATTTTCAACATCATCCACGTCTGATGCTACAATTTATAAATTAGATGATCATAGAACATTTCCTGATATTTACGTATCCACAACCCAATCTGTTCGCGGCGTCTCCAGCGCGTCAAGTGATATAAAAACTAAGGAAATATCCTTTAAATTATATTTATTTTCAAATAGTAGTAATAGTAGCGGTAATACGAATTATGTTAATATTCTTGATATAAATGGCATCGAGGGGCTTTCTAATAATTGGGACTGCTCTGATAATCCATATGGAAATTTTAGTTCATTAATTCGGTATAATTATTCTACTAGAAAATTAGAATATCCAAATGATGATTTATGTCATACGTCCTACGAGACGCAGACCACACGGAATAAAATAGATGTATTATTTGATAAATGGATAGATATAAGAGTAAAAATACAAGCAAATTCCGGATCATCTAGAAATTACAAGATAACATATATAATAAATGATAAGAAATATGAGACAGATGTTGATCTTAGTAATGGAGTCGAAGTTGGACTTGAGGACAGTTGGGCTCTGTTAGGAGATGTAAATGCTAAAAATTTAGGTAATTATACAAACGTTAGTGTAGCAAGTTATTAATTATGTAAGAGAACTAAAGCGACAATTGCAAATAGAAATCCTAAAATTTGTTTATATGTGTATTTTTCTTCGTAAACAAATATCCCAATTAAAAATAACATAGAAAAATGAAAGACGTGCCAAATAATATTTGCGGTGCCAAGATTTTTAGTCTTTAATAATAAATAAAAAAAGTGCCCTATCAATAAATAAACTATAAGTCCTATAAAATAATATATTTCATTATTTGTGTGAACATATTGTTTTAATGCAGTATCTGCAAGAATCTCAATACAAGTTCCAATAAACGCATAAATATATTCAATCATATATATTATTTTATTAATTTATTTAAATAATACCTTGCTTAAATTAATTCCATTATATAAAGAACTATATATATATATATCTTATACTCATTAATCATAAAAGGAACTGCTTAGATAATTTGGAAATTCTTCTGCTATTTCTGAGCCTTTAATTTTAGAATTGCTTGTATTTGGTTTGCTTTGAACAATTTTACTAATCTCATACCCATTTACACTTCTAGGATAGTAAACCAAATCAGCAAGAATACCCCATTTAATTTTATTTTTGTTAATTTCTATATTATCGTAATTTTGTTTGAATTGCATTTGATTACCGCTTCCATCTATATACTGATTAGTTTTTTTTAAAGATCCATTTATATAAACATACATGTAATTAGATTTTACGGTTATAATTACATTTACCCACTTTTGAATCGGCATTTTTTTAATAATTATTGGTTCAAGATTATAACCAGGATGTTGGGTTGTGTCCATAAAAATTATCAATGCAATTTCAGTATTTGCCGAAGCGTCCGGGCTGATATTTGCTAAATAAACACCCGGACCATTGTTTTCTTTTAATATTCCATTGCTGAAAAGTTGTCCACCTTTTGTGTTACCTATTCCTTTACTCTCATCGCTGATGAGGCTCAGATATTGTTCGCGCTCGTCATTGACTTCCTCCCGCTCGCCAGTGCCATAAGGCGCCAAGACCTCGCAGCTCACGCTCGTCCACGCGGCGAGCACGGGCTCGTACAAACGCTCCTCCAGCACTTCCTCGCAGCGGGCGAGCGCGGCGTCGTCGACGTCGCCCCCTTCCTCGGCATCGATGATATTTTGGCCGATGATTGCGTAAGAAGCGTCGTCCGGCCCCATGGTGCTATCCCAGGGTAAGTAGCCGAGAATAGTGTCGTCACTGCCTACATCGAGGAGGACCCCCGCGGTGGCGGGGAAGTGAACGTATAATAACATGCTTCTGTATAGGGTGAAGTGGTCGGGTGTCAACGCCCAAGTGGTGTTGTTCGTGTCGTAATTCCACGTGTCGACCGCCGACGCTTCATTATACGCGGCCTTGCCCGCCGCGATCGCGAGGTTCCGTTGATATACTTCGGTGTCAGTGGAGATCGCGAGATCCACGACTCCAGGAATTAGACAATCAGCCCAAGTCGTAGAACTCTTCCCTTTGATTTCTGAAATGTAATCGCCTTTGCTAAATACATGTGCAATTTTTTCACCATTACCACAAGACGACCTCTCGTCCTCGTCCGGCCACTTTCCGGCGGCGGTGTAGTCACAATAGCCTACACAAGCACTAATATCATAATCATCTGTCCCGATCTTTTCGGGGTTTATTTTTAACCAGAAACTATACGTGAATTCACTTCCGTGTTTTTGAT
>MDTA01092227.1_pt1 | contig 12957 bp, 11 predicted proteins | sample 811151 | NCBI WGS metagenome assembly MDTA01 (sample SAMN05326648, study PRJNA326480) | marine metagenome | isolation source: seawater | place: Indian Ocean: South | collected 2010 | reverse complement strand
TGCGGATGGCCTAATAACCGATATATCAGAAAGATCAGGTCCTGAGGAACTAAGATTAGAAAATACAACATATAATAAAGTTAGCATATTTATGAATGTTTTTAATTGTCATGTAAATAGAGTTCCTGCTAGTGGAAAAATTGAGGAAATTTATTATAAACCAGGGAAATTTTTAAACGCATCATTAGACAAAGCGAGTGAGGAGAATGAAAGAAACTACTTTAAAATTAAATTAAATAAAAATAATGAAGAAATAATTATCGTACAAATAGCTGGATTAATTGCAAGGAGGATTGTATGTGAAGTCGAACAAGGACAAGAATTAAAACAGGGTGACAGGATAGGCATGATAAGATTTGGAAGTAGAGTAGATCTATATTTCAAAAATAAAAAAGTTTTAGCTAAACTAAATCAAAACGTGGTTTCAGGTGAAAGTTTAATTGCATCAGAGTAATGGAACAAAATAAAAAATTCAAAATAGTATCTTCAAAAAAAACTAGATATCTTTTACCAAATATTCTTACTTTGGGAGGAGTTTGCTTAGGCATTAGCTCTATAAAATTTTCAATAGATGGAAACTTTAACTTAGCAGTAATTTTGATCATGTTTGCAGCAATATTAGATGCATTAGACGGAAGAATAGCAAGACTAATTAAAGGCACTTCAGAATTTGGTAAGGAGCTTGACTCTTTAACAGATTTTGTGAGCTTTGGTATTGCCCCTGTTTTTATTTTGTATTTTTGGGAACTTAATAATTACGGTAAACTTGGTTGGGCTATCGCTCTAATATACTCTGTTTGTTGTGTTCTTAGGCTAGCTAGATTCAACCTTACTAAAATCGATAGTCAACAAGATTGGAAAAATAATTTTTTTGAAGGTATACCTTCGCCAGCTGGAGGTTTAATTATATTAATGCCCTTAATTTATGAATTAAGTGATCTAAATTTCAAATTAGATATTATTAAAAATGTAACGCCATATCTTACAATTTTGGTTGCATTTTCACTGGTTAGCAAAGTCCCCACACCTTCACTTAAAAAAATCTCAACTTCATCTAAAACAACAATTTTTCTTTTGTTAACAGTTGGAATAATTTTTGTCTCATTATTATTTTATACTTTTGAAACTCTTTTATTATTTGGAGTTATTTATTTTGTTTCAATTCCTATAAGTTATTTTGTTTTTAAAAATCAACAAAAAAAGTATTTACATAAAATATCTGACGACGATCATGAAGATATTTTGTAATGAAAAAATCTAAAAGAGCTAAAAAAAGTAACAATTGGAAAATTAAGCAACACAAAGATCAGTACTTTAGAAAATCAAAAATTCTTGGCTATAGATCCAGAGCCTCTTTTAAGCTTATTGAACTAAATGAAAAATTTAATTTTTTAAAAAAAAATATTAGTCTATTAGATTTAGGCTCCAGTCCAGGTGGCTGGTCTCAGGTAGCGAGCAAAATCATAAAATCAGGCAAGATTTTATCGATTGATATAAAACCAATGGATAAAATTAAAGATGTACATTTTTATAAATGTGACATTTTTTGTCAATCTACAAAAAAAAAGATCTTGGATTTTTTTCCAGAAAAGCTTGATGTTATAATTTCTGATATGGCTGCAGACACTACAGGAAATAAATCACTTGATTCTATAAGAACTAATCAACTGTGCTCAGAAGTTCTCACTTTATCGTCCGTCATTTTAAAACCACAGGGTGTGTTAATAGCAAAAATATTCATGGGAGAAGATTTTATCGAAATAAAGAAATCAGCTAAATCCTTGTTTAAAGCTGTAAGTTTTTTTAAACCAGAGTCAAGCAGGAGAGAGTCTAAAGAGACTTATTTACACTGTAAGTTTTTAAAGACTTTATAAATTTTAAAAATTGTATATAAGTTTATATGGGTACAATAAAAGAGTCTTTAACCTTTGACGACGTATTACTGCTTCCACAATATTCTGAGATCTTACCCTCAGAAACAGACTTATCACTAGCTTTAACAAAAAAAATTTCACTAAAAGTTCCCTTTCTTTCTTCAGCAATGGATACTGTCACAGAGTCAAATATGGCAATTGCAATGGCAAAAGCCGGAGGTATTGGAGTAATTCATAGAAACCTAAATATAAAAGATCAAACTAATGAGGTTAACAAAGTTAAAAAGAAAAATTTATTTGTTGGCGCAGCTGTTGGAACAAATATAGAAGATTTAGAAAGGGCAAAATCTTTATTAGCTAATGGATGCGATCTTATTGTGATAGATACTGCTCATGGCCACAGTAAAAAAGTTTTAAATATGCTCACAAAACTCAAAAAAGTTACCAACAAAATACCTGTCTGTGCAGGAAATATAGCTACAGGAGAGGCAGCTAAAAGATTGTACAATAGTGGTGCTGATATAATTAAAGTTGGAATAGGACCTGGATCAATTTGTACTACGAGAATGGTAGCTGGAATTGGAGTTCCGCAAATCTCGGCTATTATGGAAGTTAGAAAAGCTATAAAAGATAAAAAAGTTAGAATTATTTCTGATGGAGGAATAAAATTTTCTGGGGATATTGCTAAAGCCTTAGCTGCTGGAGCAGATGCAATTATGATGGGGTCAATTTTTGCGGGAACAGTTGAAAGTCCAGGGAAAAAATTTAAAATAAAAGGTAAAATCTATAAAGTATATAGAGGTATGGGATCTATAGGTGCAATGTCCTCAGGTTCTGCAAACAGATATTTCCAAAAAAATTTCAAAGATAAATCTAAATTTGTTCCAGAGGGTGTTGAAGGAAGAGTTGAATTTAAGGGAAATGTGTCGAAAATTATTTATCAACTTAAAGGTGGATTACGTTCCTCAATGGGATACATTGGAGCAAAAAACTTAATAGAAATATCTAAAAATGCTAAATTTACAAAAATTACTAAAGCTGGATTCTACGAAAGTATGGTTCATAGTGTCGAAATGACACAAAAAACCATCAATTTTAAATTATGATATTTAAATTATTCAAAATAATGATATTTTTGCTAATTCTATCTCAAAACCTATTAGCTAAAAACCAATATTTTCAAGAAGGATTAGTTTTTTATAAAGATAAAAAATTTATTGAAGCAAAATTTAAATTTGAACAAGATATTGTTTTTAATCCAAAAAGTGAATTGTCATACCTTTATTTGTCTAAAATATTTAAGAATTTAAATAAAAAAGATTTAGAAGAGCAAAATCTTAATACAGTAATACTTTTAAACCCTAAAAATGAAGAGGCTATATATAATTTAGCTAAACTAAAGTTAGAGAATTCTGATTATAAAAAAAGCAAAGAACTGAATAAAAAACTAATTAAATTTTGTAAAAAATTTTGTGAAAAAAGTCAAAAGTTAAAAATTGAAATTGAAAATTTATCGAAAAAATAAATGCGATTTCTGAAGAATAAAGAAAAAATTTTAATTGTTGACTTTGGTTCCCAACTAACAAAATTAATTGCTAGAAGAGTCAGAGATCTTGGTGTTTATTCTGAAATTTTAAATCCTAGAGATGTAAAAAAAATAAAAGATTTTAGTGATATTAAAGGAATAATACTTTCCGGAGGACCCTCAACAGTAACTAGCAAAAAGTATCAAAGTATTCCTCACCAAATTTTCAAAAAAAAAATACCTATTCTTGGTATCTGTTACGGGTTACAACTTATTGCAAAAATATTCGGGGGTAAAATCAAATCATCAAAAAAAAAAAGAGAATTTGGAAGAGCATATCTTTTAAAAAAAAAGAAATCTCTTTTAATAAAAAATTTTTTTAAATTACAAAAAACTACAGTGTGGATGAGTCATGAGGATGCGGTTGTAAAATTGCCTAAAAAATTTTCAGTTGTTGCTTATACTAAAGACTCAAAATTTACTATCATCGAAAATTTAAAAGATAAAATTTTTGGAGTTCAATTTCATCCTGAAGTAACACATACCGAAAATGGGAGCCAAATATTTAAAAATTTCCTATTTTTTATTTGTAAAGTTAAAAAAAAATGGAGTGTAATTTCTCAAAAAAAAAGATTAATTGAAGAAATTAAAAAAACCGTAAAAAAAGATAAAGTTATTTGTGCACTTTCTGGAGGTGTAGATAGTAGCGTAGTTGCTCTATTAATCAATAAAGCAATTAAAAAGAATTTAATCTGCGTGATGGTAGACACAGGACTTTTAAGAAAAAATGAATTTAAATATTCATATAAAATTTTTAAAAATAAGTATAAATTAAATATTAAATTAGTAGACTCATCTAATCAATTTTTGACAAAATTAAAAAATACCGCAGATCCAGAAAAAAAAAGAAAGATAATAGGAAACTTATTTATTAAGATATTTGAAAAAGAGTCAAGAAAATATAAAAATGTAAAATTTTTAGCGCAAGGTACTTTATATCCGGATATAATTGAAAGTAGGTCCTCTACAGGCAGCAAAAGTTCAAAGATAAAATCACATCATAACGTGGGAGGTTTACCTAAAAAGATGAATTTAAAGTTGATTGAGCCACTGAAAGATTTTTTTAAGGATGAAGTAAGAATTTTAGGAAGCTCTTTAGGCCTTGATAGGAGTATTTGCTACAAACACCCTTTTCCAGGCCCAGGATTGGGAATTCGAATTATTGGTAATGTTACTTTGCAAAAAATTAAAATTCTTCAAGAAGCTGACGATATTTTCATAAAAGAATTAATCAGTAGCAATCTCTATGATAAAATTTGGCAAGCTTATGTAGCATTATTACCAATAAAAACTGTTGGTGTAATGGGTGACTCAAGAACTTACGAGTATACCTGTCTTCTCAGAGCTGTTACCTCGGAGGATGGCATGACAGCAGACTATTACAGCTTTCCAAAGAGTTTTATTGATAAAATTTCAAACAAAATAATAAATAATGTTAAAGGCATTAATAGGGTTCTTTATGATATAAGCTCTAAGCCACCAAGCACGATTGAATTAGAGTAAATTTTAAAATAATGAATAAGAAGATAATTAAAATTCAAAACAAAAAAAATAAATCAAAAATAGTAAGCTTAACTGCTTATTCAAAAAATATAGCTCAAATTCTAGATAAATATTGTGATATCATTTTAGTAGGAGACTCTATGGCGAATGTTTTATATGGTCTTAAAGACACTCATAAAATTAGTTTAAAAAATATTATTCAACATACACTCAGTGTTAAAAAAGGAGTAAAAAAATCTTTACTAGTAGTAGATATGCCAAAAGGGTCATATTCGAGTAAAAAAAAAGCAAAATATAATGCTAAATTGATAATGAAAAAAACTAAATGTGATGCAGTAAAAATTGAAAGTAATAATAAAAATTTTGAGATAATCAAAGAATTAGTAAAATTTAAAATACCTGTAATGGGACATATCGGTTTTACTCCACAATTTAAAAAAAAATTTAAGATCGAGGGAGACACAGATCTAAAAGTTAAGAAACTTTTGAGAGAGGCAAAATTAATAGAAAAAGCAGGAGCATTCTCAATTGTATTAGAATGTTTACATACTAAAGCTTCAAGTTTGATAACTAAAAATATAAAAATACCAACTATAGGAATAGGGTCATCATCAAAGTGCGATGGTCAAATTCTTGTGACTGACGATATGTTAGGTTTAAGTGGTTTTTATCCAAAATTTGTTAAAAAATATGTGAAATTAGACAGAATAATTGAAAATGCTGTGAAAAAATATACTAGAGATGTTAAAGAGATGAAATTTCCTACAAAGAAAAATTTTTTAAATGGATCAAAACGAAGACAAAAACTTTGAATTTAAAAATAAGCTTATTTTCTTTTTAAAAGCAAATAGAAATAAGTTATTATTTTTATTCAGTTTAATTTTTATATTAATCTCTTTTATTATTATCAATGGTATTTACGAAGATAAAAAAAATAATTATATCTCTGAGAAATATATAAAAGCAAGTCTGATGATTTCATCCAATGAAAATGAAAAAGCAAAAGCGATACTGGATGAAATAATCCTCAGCGAAAATAAATTTTACTCAATCTTAGCTTTAAACATACTTTTGGAGAAAAATTTGGAAAAAGACAAAAACAAAATATTAAATTATTTCGAAATAATAGAAAAATCAAATAAGATTAAAATCCAAAAGGAATTAATTATATTAAAAAAAGCTTTATATTTGTTAAAAAATTCTGAAATTGAAAAAGGTGAAAAAATATTAAATGAACTATCAAAATCTGACTCCAACTTTAAATCTTTGGCAGAGGAAATATTGTCAAAATAGCATTTAATTCATGAAAATATTTATTATAAGTATTCTTTTTTTATTTTTGTTTGGATGCTCATTTGATAATAAGTCTGGAATTTGGAAAAATGAAAATACAGTAGTTAAAAAAAAGGAAAATCCATTTGTTGATTTTAAAAATCTCACCTCTACTGATGAAACTTTTGATAAAATAATTTTATATCAGAATGATCAAGATTTAAAACTATCTGAAATAAATAATAATAAGAATTGGACAGATGTATATTTCAATAATAATAATAATTACGGCAATTTCTCTTATACAAATTTAAACAATTTAATTTTTAAAAGTAAAAGTATTTCAAGATCAAATATTAATAAAGAAATACTTTTTGAAAATGGAAACGTTATCCTAAGTGATCAAAAAGGGAATATAATCATATTTTCATTAAACCAAAATAAAATTTTAAGTAAATTTAATTTCTACAAAAAAAGATTTAGACAAATAGAAAAAAAATTAAATCTAGTAGTAGAAAATAATATAATTTACGTTTCAGATAACATTGGCTTTTTATATGCCTATGATTATATTAAACAGAAAATTGTTTGGGCCAAAAATTATAAAATTCCCTTTCAATCAAATATAAAAATTTATCAAGAAAAGATTTTAACATCAAATCAAAATAATAACTTTTATTTTTTGAATAAAAAAAATGGAGAAGTTTTAAGATTAATTCCAACTGAAGAAACTTTTGTCAAAAATAGATTTATTAATAATTTATCAATAAGTCAGCATAATTCTTTTTTTCTTAATACTTATGGATCATTGTACTCATTTGATAATAAATCAATGAAAGTAAATTGGTTCATAAATCTTAATCGTTCAACAGATATTAACCCTAGTAATCTTTTTATGAGTAATCAAATAATTACAAATGAAAAATTAATAATTGTATCATCTAACGATTATTTATACGTCTTAGATAAAAATAATGGTTCAACAATTTTTAAAAAAAATTTTCCATCTAAAATTAAGCCAATTATTTCAAACAACTATCTTTTTAGTCTTTCAAAAAAAGATCTGTTAATTTTAATGAGTCTAAAAGATGGAAAGATTATTTATTCCTACGATGTAAACCAAAAAATCGCAGATTACTATGAAACAAAAAAGAAAAAAGCTGAATTTCAAAGCATTTTAATTGCAGATAACAAGACTTTTGTATTTCTGAAAAATTCCTTTGTCTTAAAGTTTAATAAAAATGGAAGTTTATCAAATATTAAAAAATTACCTTCGAAAATAAATTCTAATCCAATTTTTGTAAATAGTTCTCTAATTTTTATTGATAAAAAAAATAAAATTTCAGTTATAAATTAGTTGCTAGATTTACCACTTAATAAAGACAACTGTCTAATCTTAAGTCCTGAAATATTATCAGTTGGTTTTATAGGGTAATCTCCGGTGAAATAATGATCGCTAAATTGAGGGTATACTGAATTTCTTTTCTCGTTTTTTAAAGCTTTGTATAAGCCCTCTAAACTTAAAAATTTGAGAGTTTTTGCATTAATATACTCACACATTTGTTCATTATTTTTTTCATGAGCAAGGAGCTCTTCCTTTGTCGGCATATCAACCCCATAGAAGTCTGGAAATTTAATTTCTGGGCAAGCAATCCTTACATGAATTTCTTTTGCACCCGCTTCATAAAGCATTTTTACAATTTTATGACATGTAGTCCCCCTAACAAGAGAGTCGTCTATTAGGATAATTGATTTATTTTTTACTAAAGTTTTTGTAGAACTAAGTTTTAACTTTACACCTAAACTTCTTATATTCTGCGATGGTTCGATAAATGTTCTGCCAACGTAATGATTTCTAATCAAACCTAACTCAAATTTCTTTTTTGACTGCGCAGCAAATCCTAATGCTGCTGGAACTCCAGAGTCAGGAACAGGGACAACTAAATCAGCATTTAAATCTGTTTCTTTTGCAAGCTCCAAACCTAAATTTTTTCTATATTCATAAGCACATTTTCCATTGATTAAACTATCTGGTCTGGCAAAGTAGATATATTCAAAAACACATGGTCTTGATTTTTGTTTAGGAAAAGGCTTAATACTTTCTATCTTATCATTTTCAATAAAAACAATTTCTCCATTTTCTACTTCTCTTATAAATGAGGCTCCCACAATATCTAAGGCACAAGTTTCCGATGCAAAAATATAAGAATTTTTAAGTTTTCCAATTACTAAAGGCCTAATTCCGAGAGGATCTCTCACTCCAACTAATTTTTTATTAGTCATTAAGACAAGGGCATATCCACCTTGTATCTGAAATAAAGTATCAATTAGTTTATCCAGGAATCTTTCTCTTTTAGATTTAGCTATTAATTGCACTATCGTTTCCGTATCAGTTGTAGTTCTAAATATTGCACCATCCTTTACAAGAGCCTCTCTTAGCAATAGAGCATTAGTTAAATTCCCGTTGTGAGCAATGCTCAAACCACCCATATGTAAGTCAGCAAAAAAAGGTTGAATATTTCTCAATGATGTTTCACCAGTAGTAGAGTAACGATTGTGACCAATAGCAAAATTCCCCGGTAATTTTTTTAAAGTTTCGTAGTCAGTGAAATGATCTCCAACAAGACCTTGTCTTTTTTCTGAGTGATAGCTATCTCCATCAAAAGAGACAATTCCACATCCCTCTTGACCTCTATGTTGAAGAGCATGCAATCCTAAAGCTACTAAAGCTGAGGCATCTTGATGGTTAGAAATCCCGAAAATTCCACATTCTTCTCTCAGTTTATCTAATTTAGATTTTTTCAATTTTTTCTTTCGTGTTTAAGAAATCATCATTTGACGGAAATTCCTCAATTAATATTTCACTTCCTTCTTTAATTATATTAAATGAAATAGCGTCTTCAGTTGATATACCCCAATTTTTGTAAGGATAAAACCAATTTAATATTGAAAATATACACACTGATACTACATACCCCTTAAAAATACCAAACAATATTCCAAAACTTTTATCAATTGAACCTACTCCTGTCCAAGTAACTGCTCTACTTAAAGTTTTACCAATTAAAATAATTAAAAACAAAGTAAAAATAAATATTGATATACCTAGACCAATATTGTTAACAAATTCAGATTCTACATATTGACTTACCACTGGTTGAAATTTTGGAACCAAAATTATTGTAATAACAGTAGAAAGAACCCACTTCATAAATAAAATCAGGCTTAATGAGAACCCTTTTAAAAAACATTGCAAAGTACAATAAGTAAAGATTAGAAATACTGAGGTATCAAAAAAGTTGAATTTTTCAAAAATTTCATTCAAAAAATCAATAGTCATTTTTAAATTTCTTTACCAAACGGTTTGTAAATCAATAATAATTTTGGAAGCAATGTGAGAACAGATATCATAGCTAGAAGCATTGCTATCCCTGTAAAAATACCAAAATAAATTGTTGGAATAAAATTTGATAGAACTAGAATTGAAAAACCAAAAACTATCGTTATTGAAGTATTAAGAATTGCGATGCCTACAGTACTATGACACCTATCAACAGTTTTATTATAATTATTAATTTTTTTAAATTCCTCTTTAAATCTATAAATATAATGAATACTATTATCTACTGCTATTCCTATAGTTATGGCAGCTATTGTAATTGTCATCATATCTAATGGAATATTCATTAATCCTATTATTCCAAGTATAAAAAAGGCGGCTAAAAAATTAGGGACTATGCCAATTAACGACAAACTTATATTTCTAAATAATATAAAGAACATTGTAAAAATTCCTAACATTACAATTCCTAAAGTTAAAATTTGTGATTTAAATAAACTTTGTAATAAATTATTAAATAAAATTAAAACTCCCGATAGCTTATACTCATCTTTATCTAAACCTAATTTTGTATTAAGCTCTTTACTAATTTTTTTAATTAATTTGTCTCTTTCTAAACTTTCAAGAGAGTCATTAATTCTGACTGTTAGTCTAGCTTCGTCTTCATCAACAGAAATATAGGGGGAAATTATTTCGTTCTTAATTTCTTCAGGAATTTTACTATATAGAACTGCTATTTCTAAACTTTGTAATTCTTTTTGATTCAAATCTTCAGCTACTCTTAAAATAGACCCAAAAGAGAGAACCTTTCCTATCTCTGGAAGAGAGTCCAAATAATCATGTACATTTAATATTCTATCCATTTTATCTCTAGTAAACCAATACTTAGCTTTATTAGCATTTTCATCGTTATCGTCATCCCATTCCGAAAACTCTTCATCTTTTTGCTGTAATGTTTTTTGTGGAAATTTTAATATTATATTTAATGGTGTTGTTCCGCCTAGTTCCTCATCAATTTTTTTCATCCCTTTATAAATTTCAGTCTCTTTATTAAAATAGTTTATAAAGCTGTTCTCTACCTTAAGCTTGGATATTCCAATTATACTTGAAACTAAAATAATGAAAGTAAATAAAAATATTAAAACGGTATTCCTTTTTGCAATAGACGCAAGTATTGCCGTAGTAAACGATTTTTCTTTGTCTTTAACATGAGTTTCATTTTCTGAGGAAAAAATATTTAATAGTGATGGTAAAAGCAAAAATGTGACAAATAAAGAGACTGTTAATCCTATTGTCATCATCCAACCAAAGTCAATAATTGGTTTAATACCACTAAAAATTAATGATAAAAATGCACATATAGTTGTTAATACAGTATAAAGTATTGGCAAGATCATTTTTTTACTAGCCTCTAGAACAACTTCGTGTTTTGTAAAATTTGGAAATTCTCTTTTAATTTGTAAAAATCTAGTAGTTAAATGAATATTCATTGCCATATTAAGTATAAGCATTAATGCTATAAAATTGGAGGATATGACTGTAACTTTCCAACCGAAAAAACCTAATAAACCAATCATAATAATTACTGAAGAAGCGCATCCTGCTAAAGGCATAATAACCCATTTAATACTTTTAAAAATAAACCAAAGAGTAATAACTATAAAAATAAATACGCCAACTCCAAAAACGATGATATCACTTTTAATAAAGCTCATCATATCATTAGCTATCATTGGTATTCCACCAAGATAAATTTTTGCGCTTTCACCATATTTGGAAATAACATCTCTGATTTCGGTAATATTTTGACGATTTCTTAAATTATAAAGATTTTTATATTGTTCGTATTCTTTTAAAAATTCTTTATATTTCGCTTTTTCTTCTTTATTTAATCCTATACTTTTAGATTGATTAAAATATTTGTCTTTTATTTTTACATATTCTTCCAATCTCTCATCTTTTTTTAAATAAACTACAATTCCTGACGTTTTTCCATCCTCACTAATTACATAATTTTTATATAACGGACTATTTAGTATTTCCTCGAAACCTCTTTTTCTATCGATTTCAGGATATGCTAAGTTTTTATAATTTTTCAATCTATCCATTAAATTTTCGTCAGTACTTTTTAATAGGGGGACGTCAATTATAGTAATCACACTATCAACCCATGTTAGTTTTTCTATTTTTGATTTTAAAAGCTGAAGGTTTAAAATAGTTTCCTTTTCAACGAAACTGGAAACTGGTGTGTAAGTAAGAAATAAAAAATCTTTTGTACCGTATCTCTCATTAATTTCTCTTAAATATTTCAAGTCTTTATCTCCTTCTAGAAGGAGCGCATCAGAAGACGCATCTAAATTAAAGTTTTTTGATTGATAAAAAGAAAAAATTACAATTAACGATATGAAAAAAAGAGTAATTTTCGAGAAATCAACTACAAATTTTTTATAAATATATGACCACATTGAGATATTTCAGATATATCTTAATTTCTTTATAACTAAAGAGAAAATTAGGTCTAATTTTTGGTTAAATCTTTAAATTTTGTATATATTCCCTCAAACTCTACCTTTACCGTCCCGGTAGGGCCATGTCTTTGTTTACCTAAAATGATATCAGCCAATCCATTAACATCATTCATTTTTGATTGCCATTCAGCATGTTCAATCGAGCCTAATTTCGGTTGCTTTCTCTCTAGATAATAAGCTTCTCTATAAACAAACATCACAACGTCAGCGTCTTGCTCGATAGATCCTGACTCTCTTAAATCTGCTAATTGAGGCTGCTTATCATCTCTTTGTTCTACTGCTCTTGATAATTGTGACAATGCTAACACCGGGACTGATAATTCCTTTGCAAGAGCTTTTAATCCTTGAGTTATTTCAGAAATTTCTTGAACCCTTCCCTCATTTTTATTTAGGTTTGATCTCATGAGTTGAATATAATCAACTACTACCAAACTCAAACCATTTAATCTTTTTATTCTTCTAGCTCTGTTGCTTAATGCTGCAATCGTTATTGCTGGAGTTTCATCTATAAAAAGAGGAAGATTATAAATATTCCGTGATGTTTCAATATATCTATTAATTTCTTCTTCTGTAACTTTTCCTCGTCTTATATCATCAGATCTAATTCTGGCTTGCTCAGATAAAATCCTAGTAGATAATTGTTCTGAAGACATCTCTAAAGAAAAAAAAGCAACTGATGATTTTTCCTGTCGTTTTAAAATATGCTGAGAAGCATTGTAAGCTATATTTGTTGCAAGAGCAGTTTTACCCATTGAAGGTCTTCCTGCAATTATAATTAAATCAGATTTATGTAGTCCACCCAGTCGATCATCGAGATCTGTCAAACCAGTAGGCACACCAACAATCCCTTCATCA
>MDTA01198093.1_pt1 | contig 12959 bp, 15 predicted proteins | sample 811151 | NCBI WGS metagenome assembly MDTA01 (sample SAMN05326648, study PRJNA326480) | marine metagenome | isolation source: seawater | place: Indian Ocean: South | collected 2010 | reverse complement strand
CCATCAATATCAAGATCAATTACGGTTGAAAGAAAATTTTCAGATTTTAATACATCTTTTACAAATTTTTCTTCTATACTTATTTTTAAATTCGGAGTTTTACCGCCATATAATACTGCAGGTATAAAGCCTTTGGATCTAAGAATATTTAATTGACCTTTGGTCTTGGTATCTCTTTTGGCAGCTTTTAAATTATTTATCATTTGAGAATGCAATTTATAACCCAACTTTGAAATAAAACAAGCGTTAATTGAATAGATCTGACACAGATGTTGAGTTCGAAATCCTTTTTATTGCTTCTGCCATTAGAGGTGCAATTGACAATACTTGGATTTTATTAATATTTTTTATTCTATTTGCATTATCGATAGTATCAGTAATTATTAATTTTTTTATTTTTGATTTTTTTATCTTGTTTATTGCCTCCCCACTTAAAACAGCATGTGTAATAAATACGTAAATATCTTTAGCACCTTTTTTTGTTAATGCTTCTGCAGCATTTACAATTGTGCCTCCACTATCCATGATATCATCAACTATTATGCAATCTTTATTATTAACCTCACCTATAATATTCATTACCTGAGATTTTCCAGCTTGTGGTCTTCTCTTATCTATAATTGCCAAGTCAGCATTTATTTTTTTTGCTAGTCCTCTTGTTCTTTCAATCCCACCTGCATCTGGTGAGACACATATGAAGTTTTTACTTTTAATATTTTTTTTAATGTATCTTGCAAATATCGGTGTAGTAAAAAGGTTATCTACAGGCATGTCAAAAAAACCTTGAATTTGTCCAGCATGTAGATCTACTGTCACAATTCTATTTGCACCTGCATTTGTTATTAAATTAGAAACAAGTTTTGCAGAAATAGAAGTTCTTGGAACTACCTTTCTATCTTGTCTCGCATAACCAAAATAAGGGATTACAGCAGTAACATTTTTTGCAGAAGATCTTTTCAGAGCGTCAATGCACAATAAAAGCTCCATTAAATTATCATTAGCAGGTGTCGACGTGGATTGAATTACAAATACACTATTCCCCCTAATATTTTCATTTATCTCAACATAAATTTCCCCGTCAGCAAAATTTTTAATATTTGTATTTACCAATTTTAGCTTGAGTTGTTTTGATATGCTTTTGCTTAGTGAGAGATTGCTTGTTCCTGATAAAATTTTCATTAGGACATTCTCTTTATACAGCCAATAGATCTAGGTTTCAATTATTTTTCTGAACTAATTTTTTTATTACCGATATGCATCTTCCGTAGTCATTCTCCCCTAACTTTTGGGCCCTTCTATGGCTAAAGTATTCACTCTTCATGGCAAAGGTATCAATAGATATATTGTCTATTTCCAAAACTCCACAGTCTCTTAATTTTTTATTTATGAAACCTCTTAAATCAAAATAAAATCTTTTTTTTTCATTTTTCAAAAAAAAAGAATCATTATATTTTGTTTTATTTATAAAAGTTGAGTAAAAGTCATCTTTGACTTCATAACTTTCTTGAGAAATGCAAGGACCAACACAGGCTTGTAGATTTTCTACATTTCCTCCAATTTGATTTAATTTCTCTATAGTATTTTCAATTATTCCATTAACTGAACCTTTCCAACCCGCATGTATAGATCCTATAATTTTTTCCTTTTTTTCATAAAGTAATATTGGAGCACAGTCTGCAGTTAGAACACATAGAGCTAAAGAATTATTTTTAGTTAAAATTCCATCACAGTCCATTCTCTTCAAATTTTTTTCATCTTCTATAATTTGTACTTTATTGCTATGAGTTTGACGCATAAGCACTAGCTGTTCTTTTTTAATTTTAAATTTTTTAGACACAATATTTAAATTTTTTTCTACATTTGCATTCTCATCTTTACTTCCAATCCCACAATTTAAACTTTCATAGATCCCAGAAGAAACTCCATTTTTTCTAGAAAAGAAACAATGTTGAATATAGTTATTTTTTTTTAAACTTTCGGAGTAAAACATTATTTAAAAGCCAATGAAAAATTGCATAATTTATTTTTTACAAATATTACTTTAAAAATTTTTCCCATCATTTCAGGATGAATTAATCTTTTTATCCTTAAATATAAGTCTGATTTTTCAACTTGATTCATTTTGTTGCTAGCAATTTTAAAACGTTCAATAATTCCCATTTTTTGAAGAAATTTACTTTGACTTATAATGTTTTCTGCGGTTAAGCCTTCAGACATAAAATATTTTTTATACAAATTAAAATTTATTAAAGATGTTATGTCAGCCTTACCTATGTTTTTATTTATATCGTTAAATTTATGATTCATCACAGATTGTAAAGTATCTAAATTTTTTTCCTTTTCATATCCATAATCAATAAATAGAGCTCCACCATTTAATTTCTTTATTTTTTGACAGACAGTTTTTAATTCCTTAAAACCATATTCAGGATATTCTATAATTCCATTTTTTCTTAATAGACTATAATTTTTTAATTTATTGATATGTTTTTTTTGGGCTTTTTTATAAACATAATTGATCTTTCCATTATTTAAAGCTACATATTTTTCAAATATATTACTATTTATTTTTCTGAATTGCTTGATAGGAAGTGCATCTAAAAATTCATTTCCAAAAAAAATAACAGGACCCTTTTTAATACTTTTTAAATTTTCTATCCAATACACTTTTTGAGATTTTATTCTTTTCTTTTGAATCTTTTTTAATCTACTACTTCTTTCATAAAGTATTATTTTTATAGAATTAAAGGCTTCAGGAAACTTTTTAAGCGTTTTGATCAATATTAAACAAAAATCTCCATTACCAGGTCCAAGTTCTACGAAATTTAAATTTTTAGGTTTTTTTAAATTTTCCCAAAAACTAACCAACCATACAGCTACCATTTCTGAAAAAAGATTAGAAATGTTAGGAGCTGTTACGAAATCACCTTTTATTCCAAAAGGGTTTTGTTTTTCATAGTAGCCGATATTTTTTTCATAAAGAATTTTCTCCAAATAAAGGTCTAGAGAGATTGCTTTATTTTCAGGAAAGATTTTATATATTTTTTTCATTAAAAAGCTTTGATAAAAATAATGTTCCGAAAAATATCATTACAATACTTAAAACTGAACCCATACTAAAATTACCAAATATATAACCAATATGTTCATCAGGTAATCTAAATTGTTCAGAGATTATTCTGAATATGCCATAAAGTATTAAGAATAAAAAAGAAATACTTCCATGATTAAAAATTTTTTTTCTCAGAAGATAATTTAATATAAAAAATAAAATTAACCCTTCTAATAAAGCTTCATATATTTGTGATGGATGTCTTGGAATATTGTCAATATTCGGAAAAATTACACCCCATGGTTTTTCTGTCGGCATCCCATAAAGTTCACTATTGACAAAATTTGCTATCCTTCCAAAAAAAATTCCAATAGGAGCAACACAGGAAATCGTGTCAAAATATATTTTAAAATTTAAATCTTTTCTTTTAGCAAAAACATAAATAGACAAAATAACACCAACCAATCCACCATGAAAAGACATACCTCCTTTCCATAATTTGAAAATTTCTAAAATATTTTCAAAGTAAAAAATTGGATTGTAGAAAAAAACATACCCAAGTCTTCCACCTAGAATAATTCCAATAACTATATATCCGATTAAATCATCAAAATTTTTCAAGTAAATTTTTTGATTTGTACTATCTACTTGTTTTTTAATGAGGATTTTTCCATACCACCAGCCAGCCAGAATTCCCAATATATATGCAAGGGAATACCAACGGATTTGAAAAATTCCAAAATCAATTAATATAGGGTCAAAATTATGAACCATCATATAAATTTATCATAATTGAAAATAAATTACTTATAATTTAAACTAAAATTATGAATAATTCTCAAAAAATTCTTAAAATGATATCAGGATTTATAGAGGCAGGTATACTGACCTCTCAAGATTTAAAAAAGGAAATTTTGACGTCTATGAAGTTTAATAGGGATAATTGGGTTAACAAATTAGATCTAGTTACTAGAGATGAATTGGTAGTTTTAAAAAAAATAATAGAAAAACAACAAAAAGAAATTCGAGATTTAAAAAAAAATAAAAATTCTAAAAAGGCAAAGAAATCTTAACCATTAAGCCATTATATTTACCTTCAGACAAAGAAATATTGCCCCCATGAGATTTTACTATATCTTGAGCAATAGATAGACCTAGACCAACTCCCGATCTATTAAGGCTTCTACTTTTGTCAATTCTATAAAAAGGTTTAAATACATTTTCATATTCTTTTTTTGGAATACCTGGACCATTGTCTTCAATCATAATAAATATACTGCCCACAGATTTTTTTATCTCTACAAAAATTTTATCTCCATAGGACAATCCATTTTCAATTATGTTGGAAATACTTCTTCTTATTAAATTTTTTCTACCATTAATTAAAAAATTATTTTTAGCTATAAACTCGTATTTAGATTTGTCGTAGTTTTCAAGAATATCTTTTATCAAGTCATTAATATTAATTTCAACATAATCTTCTTCAGATTGTGATTTTGCATACTGCAAATAATCATTTAGCATTTTTTCCATTTCATCAATATCAGAAGCCATTTTTTTAGCCGTATCTTTTTTTTCAGTCATTGCTAATTGAAGTTTCAATCTGGTTAATGGAGTTCTTAGGTCATGACTTATACCTGAAAGCATTTCAGATCTTTGATTTAAATGTTTATTTATTCTCTTCATCATTTTATCAAATTCTAATGTTGCTTTTCTAATCTCAGATGCCCCTGATGGCCTCAAATCGTCAACACGTTCCCCTCTACCAAATCTTTCTGCTGCTTTAGCCAATTTAACAATAGGTCTAGTTTGATTTCTAAGAAAAAGTATTGCTATCAAAATCAAAATTAAAGAAGGAAGTGTTATCCATAAAACAAAAATCCTAACTGATGAAGGAGCAATCTTACTTTTAGGAAAGAAAACTTGGATAACTTCTTTATCACTCTGAATTCTTAAATCTACAAGATCAATGTAAGTAACTGTATCAAACCAATATTTATTTCCAAAAACCGTTTTCATCTCTCTTCTTAAAGATCTATCCATAGGACTGAATCTTCTATCAGATTTTGTTTTTGGTATTTTTTCCTCTTTTTTAATATTAATTACAAAATCAAAATTTTTCTTATATAAATTTGTTAGAAATCTTACATCTCTTGACTCTTCAGATTTGTATGCATCAAATAATGTTTTAACTTCACTCACAAGAGATCTAGTCATTCCTTTATTTGCTTTAATCCAAATACTATCAAAAAAAACTACAGAAATAGTTATCTGCATAAGTATAACTGGAGCTGCTACTATAATTAAAGCTCTATAAAAAAGTCTTTTCGGTAAAATTTTTTTGAATAAATTATTTAATCCAAAGGACATATCCTGACCCCCTAATTGTTTGTAAAAATTTTGGATTTTTTGGATCAACCTCAATTTTTTTTCTTAATCTTGTTATCATTACATCAATAGATCTCTCTTGAGATATTTTGGATATTTTTCCGATTTCATTTCTAGAAAATATTTTACCTGGCGAAGAAAGCATTTTTGAAAGAACTTTTTTTTCAGCTAAGTTAATTTTTTTAATTTTTCCATTTAATTTAATAGTCATTTTACTTAAATTTACTTCAGCAAAACCAATTTGACTTTGTTCTAAAATATTTTGTTTATTATTTGATTTTATAATATTATTAATCCTAAGTAATAACTCTTTAGGCTCAAAAGGTTTCCCCAAATAGTCATCAGCTCCAAGTTCAAGACCATGTATTCTGCTTTCAACTTCTCCTTTTGCAGTAAGTAATATTATCGGAATATTTCTTGATTGTTTTAATTCTTTCGTTAGTTCATAGCCACTTTGTCCTGGCATCATTACATCAAGAACTATCAAATTAAAATTAAAAATATCAATTTTTTCTTTCGCTTCTTCTGCATTTGAGGCGCTTGATACAATATATCCTTTTTCAATTAAAAATTGTTTTATCAGATTTTTTATTTTGTCATCATCATCAACTACCAAAATATGATTTTTATTTTTTTCCATTAATAATTTTTTTTAATACCTCTTTAAATTTTATTACGGAGTCTGAGTCTGAATTTTTAAGAGCGTTAAAAATACGTTTTTTTTGAGTCTTAAAAATTTCATCGTAGAATTTTTTTCCTGCCTGATCTAAATATAATAATTTTCTTCTAGAATCATTATTATCTTTAACATGCTTAATAATTTTTGATTTTTTTAAATCATTCAATACTCTATTAAGACTTTGTTTAGTAATTTTTAATTTTATTAAAAGCTCATTAACACTTATACCCTGGTTTCTTTCAATCAAATGTAATGTTCTATGATGAGCTGCTCCAAAAGAATTTTTTTTCAATACTTCATTTGGATCTGAAAATGTCTCACGATAAGCATAAAGAAGTAATTGAATACAATCTTTGATTTGGTCATCTTTTAAATAAAGTAAATCTTTCATATTTTGGTCAGATATATTGACATATTTTATCAAGAAATATACTTTTTTGTTAGCAAAAAATTATTTAATTTAATTTAAATGGAAAATATTCCTTACGACAAAAGATCTGGAAAAATTTGGTTCAACGCTCAAATGGTTGATTGGAAAGATGCAAAAGTACATCTGCTAAATCATGGACTTCACTATGCGAGTTGTGTTTTTGAGGGTGAAAGAGTTTATGACGGAGAAATTTTTAAGTTAGAAGAACATACCAAAAGACTTTTTCACTCTGCTAAAAGAATTGGAATTAAAATACCTTATTCTGAAAAAGAAATTAATGACGCATGTAGAGAAACTATAGTAATTCAAAAAGTACAGGATGGCTATGTTCGACCTGTGGTATGGAGAGGAAGTGAAATGATGGCTATCTCTGCACAAAAAAATAAAATTCATGTTGCTATAGCAGCTTGGGAATGGGGATCCTACTTTGATCCAAAGTTAAAACTAAATGGTATCAAACTCGACATTTCATCTTGGAGACGGCCTGCACCTAATTCAGTTCCTTGGGATACAAAGGCAGCTGGTCTTTATATGATTTGTACTTTGTCTAAACATGAGGCAGAAAGAAAAGGATTTACCGACTCGCTTATGTTAGATCACCAAGGAAATATTGCTGAAGCTACTGGAGCTAATATTTTTTTTAAAGATGACTCAGGTGTATTACATACTCCAATACCTGACTCTTTTTTAGATGGAATAACAAGAAGATGTATTATTGAAATAGCAAAGACTAAAGGTATTAAAATATTAGAGAGAAAAATAAAACCAGAGGAAATGTCAAATTTTGTTGGTTGTTTTTTAACTGGTACTGCAGCGGAACTTACTCCGGTTTCTCAAATTGACAAATACAATTTTAAAGTTTGCGATCTAATTAAAAATTTATCACAAAGCTATCAAACTCTAGTAAGAAAAAAAGCTGCTGCCTAAGATTTTTTTGCTTCAATAAGTATAGCCCATGCAAAAAATTTTAAAAAAGGAATTTTAAAAAAAATTTTATCCATTTTATTCAAAATATTAAAAAGTTTAGAATTCTTTGGAGAGTTATACAGAGGAAGAAATAATAAGGTAAAAAAACCATAATAGCTTACATTAACTTCTGAAAATAAACTTTTAAAAAATTTAATATCAGCAAAGGTAAAAGGATGTTCGTCTTTGGACCTAGCACTAGGAGTTAATTTTCTGTACAGATTTATAATAGGATTTGTTCCTAACGGCTCAATAAAAATAAGGCTACCTTCCTTTTTTAATAGTCTTTCTATTTCACTCAAAGATTTTTTTAGATTTAAATGGTGCAAAATTCCTGATCCATAAATAATATCAAAGTTATTAGAGTCAAGTTTCGTATTTTCACAATTTTCAACAATATAATCTATTTTTTCTAATTTTTTAGCTTTTGCTATCTCTATTGCTTTTTCAGATATATCTATCGCTGTAATTTTGGATGGATTAAATTTTAATACCTTTTCAGCATATACACCATTCCCACAACCAAAATCTAAAACATTTTTATTTGGAGTTTTTTTTTCAAGATAAAACAAAAAATCTTCAAATAAATTATATAAGGCCTTATAATATTTATTTTGCGATCTGCCTTCTCCAGATTCATGTAATTTATTATGAAATTCTTTTTCTCTTAAATTTGTTTCTGTTAAATTCATAAATTATTTATTTTCATCACTACTTATAGCGCTGTCTATGCCTTTTCTTAAATAATCATAACCAGTGTATATTGTTAAAAATGCTGAAACCCAAAGCAAGATAATACCAATCGTTTGTGCATTATAGTCTTGAAAATTAATAATTTTATTACCTGTATCTCCAGTAAGAAGCATCGCAATTGAAAGCATTTGAATAAATGTTTTAAATTTAGAAAGGCTAGAAACTGGCAAGTCAGTTTCCTTCCTTTTTGCCAAAAATTCTCTCAATCCAGATATTAATATCTCTCTAGTAAGAATAACTATTGCTGCAATTACTTCATAATTTTTAATAATCCCATTCATCACAAGGAGTACAAGCGCAGCTGCTACTAGAATTTTATCAGCAATAGGGTCTAAAAGTTCACCTAATTTTGATTCTTCTTTATAGAGTCTAGCTAACAATCCATCCAAAAAATCTGTGAAGCTTGCTATAATAAAAAGAAAAAAGGGAACTAGGTCTCCAACTACACCTGGGATATAAAATGACAAAACAAAAATTGGGACAATTATTATCCTTCCGATAGTAAGAACATTAGGTATTTTAATTCTCATAGTTAGCCCTCATGAAAAAAATCGTGTATTTTTTTTGCTACTTTTTCCTCAATTCCATCTACAGATTTCAAATCTTCAAAACTAGCTGATTCAACTGATTTTGCAGAACCAAAATGATTAAGCAAGGCTCTTTTTCTATTTCTTCCAATTCCTTCAATCTGGTCAAGTAATGATTTACTTAAATTTTTTCTTCTTTTTGCTCTGTGAGTGCTTATAGCAAACCTATGTGCTTCATCTCTGAGTCTTTGTAACAAGAAAAGAGTAGGATCATTTTTTTGGAATTTAATTATTTTGCCGTCATAAAAAAAAGTTTCATCGCCAGCATTTCTATTTTTACCTTTTGCAATTGCTATTATTGGTAATTCGTGAAGACCTAAGTCATTTAGTGTTTCTCTACTTACAGAATATTGTCCTTTACCACCATCAATTAAAATGAGATCCGGCAATGTTAATGAAGTTTTTTCTTCTCTCAAGACTCTTGCAAATCTGCGTTTCAAGACTTCTCTCATCATTGCATAATCATCACCTTTTGCTTGATCTGATTTTATATTAAATTTTCTGTATCTTTTTTTAATAAATCCCTCGTTACCAAATGCAATTAAAGCTCCAACGGAATCCGAACCTTGAACATGGCTGTTATCATAAACTTCAATTAAGTTTACATTAAATTTAAGACTAAATTTATCTGTGATAGTATCAATTAATTTTGAATTACTCTCTGTTTCTAAAATTTTTTCAGTTAAAGCTTGCTTAGCATTTTTTTCAGCCATTTTTGAAACAATTATTTCATCCTTTGTTTTAGCTTCTTTAATTATTATTTCTTTCTTTTCTCTATCTGAAAAAGTTTTAATAAATAATTTTTCATCATCTATTTCATAATTCAATAGTACAAGTTTTGGAACGCTTTTATTTTCATAAAATTGTCCTAAAAAAGAAGAAAGTATTTTACTTTCTTTTTCATCTGGATCATGTTTTGGAAAGTAAGCTTGATTACCCCAGTTTTGTTTAGATCTAAAAAAGAAAACTTGAACACAGGTTCTACCAGACTCTTTAAAAATTGAAATTACATCTGCTTCTTTCAAATTTGTCTGGTTTATTTTTTGTGAAGACTGTATTTGTGTTAAAGCTTTTATTCTGTCACGCAGAATAGCAGCTTTTTCATAATCTAGATCGTCACTTGCTTTTTCCATTTCTTTTGATAAATTTTTTTGAATTCTTTGAGATTTTCCAGAAATAAAATCTATGGCATCTTTAACCAAGTTTTTATAATTATTTTCTTCTATGTTACCAACGCAAGGAGCAGAACATCTTTTTATTTGATATAAAATACAGGCTCTATCTCTATTTTTAAACACAGTATCATCACAAATTCTCAATAAAAAAATTTTTTGTAAGATTTTAATTGTCCAATTTGCTGAACCCACTGACGCAAATGGACCAAAATAATAGCCATCTCTATTTTTTTTTCCTCTTAACTTTGTTAACTGAGGCCATTTATTTTTATGGCCAATAAATATATATGGAAAAGACTTATCATCTCTTAATAAAATATTAAATCTAGGTTTGTGTTTTTTTATTAAATTTGCCTCTAACAATAAAGCTTCACTCTCATTTGTTGTTGTTGTGATTTCTAAATATTTAGTTAAAGAAATCATCCTTTCAGTTCTAATTGGCAAATAACTCTCTGTAATATAACTTTTTAGACGATTTGGAATATTTTTAGCTTTTCCAACATAAAGTATTTCTTTTTTGTCACCAAGCATCCTATAAACCCCTGGATTTTTTGTGAGAAGAGGAATTTTTTGTTTTATAATTTCTTTGCCTTTAAGGACGCTATTCATTTTAAAAATCAATTATATTATTTATTCTATTATAAACAAATTTGTGGCCTAATGTAGATAAATGCATTGGATCATATTTATAAAATAATTTTTTTGGATTTTTACTTTTGCAAAAATCATCTGTAAAATCATAAAATTTTGTATTACTCTTTTCCATTAAATTTCTAATCTTTTTTTGAGGTACAAGATCATCTTCTTTACAATTTCTAGTTTGAAATTCATAAGGCAAAACAATTATATGAAGTTCTGCATTTAGTATTTTTGCCTTATTTTTTAATAAAACCACAAACTCTTCGAGGTTTTTAATTTCATTATTTTTATAAAAATTATTGACATTTTTAAACCAGTTTTCTTGCGGGTCAAGTATCACTCCTTTTAAATACATATAAAAATAAGATTTGCTTCTTAAAAATGAATTAATTTTATAGACAAAATCAATATTGATAATTTTCTTTATTCTATCAATAAAATCGTAATTACTTTCTGATATTTTTTTTGTGTTAGGTGTTGTAACATTAGATGAAACAAGGACATCATTAAGCGTAAAAACATAAATAATTTTTGAAATTGGATCAAATTCATTAATTTCATTAATTCTTTTTTTAAAGTGTGAAATTTGATACCCAAATACTGAACTATTATAAATTTCGTAATCATTAAGATTTAATCTCATTAGACCCGAAAAGGTGTTTTCTTCCTTTACACCATTTCCAAAAGCAACACTGTCTCCGATTATAAAAATTTTTCTTTTTTTTTTATAAACATAATCAGGGTTAGGAATTCTATAGCCATATTTATCTATAAAAGTTTTTGAATTAAAAACTAGTCCCTGACTATTTGGCACAAGGTAATGCATATTGTTTTTTTCATATCTTACAAGTTTAAAATCTGTTCCCATTAAATTAGATAAACCCAGTGTTCTTGAGATAAATTCAAGAGCAAATAATATAATAAAGATAGCAAAAATATTTATGAATATAATTTTCGTAATTTTCATTTTTAAAATGTTTCTTATTTATATAGATTAATTTTGAATTTCACTTTTTTCAATTTCTATCCCAACCGAAGAAGTATTTTTTATAATATCTAATTTTTCAATTCTTAATTTGACTTTTTTGATTATTCTTATCTCAAAAAGTTTTAAAAAAATTTTTTCCGCCAAAGTTTCAAGAAGTGGATAATGTTTTTCATTTGTAATTTTCTTTATATTTTTAATTACATTTTCGTAATTAACTATACTATCTAAATTATTATTACTTGGCATTAGACTAGGATCAGTATTAATTTCTAAATTAAATCTTACTCTCTGCTTTTTTCTTTTCTCAAAACTATGAATTCCTACCAATATTTTTAATACAAGATCTTTAATTAGAACTTTTCTCTTATATCTATAAATTTTTTTTTGTTTAAATTTTATTACTTTCATTCTTTCGCATTTATTATATCTGGCGTTTTCCAAGCCAAACTTTGTCCGCTATCTACACTAATTATTTGACCTGTCACACTATTACTTTCAATGAAATATCTTACTAAAGCACATATATCGTTTAAATCTACTTGTCTTTTAAGAATAGTAGATTTCCATTGAGCCCTAAAGTGTTTTTCTGATTGTCTTTTGTTTTTTAATGTTGGACCAGGTGAAATTGCATTTACTCTAATATTTGGAGCTAGTTTCATGGCAGCTGTAGATGTTAATGTGGCAAGTGCAGCTTTACTCAAAGTATAAGAGAAGAAGAACGGAGTAAGTTTTTTAACTCTCTGATCAACAATATTTATAACATTTGCTTCTTTATTTTTAACAAATCTTTTAAAGTCTTTAATTAAAAAAGCTGGGGCTTTTAAATTTGTATCTATATGTTTTGAGAAACTTTTTTCAGTAAAATTTTCTAAATCATCTTTTTCAAACAAAGAGGCGTTATTAATTAGACAATCTAGACCTCTCATTTTTTTGTAGGCATAAGGGACTATTTTATTAACTTGATTAGTTTTACTGAGGTCAGCTTTTATTAAGTAAACTTTGCTGCCCATTTTCTCTAGTTCTACCTTCAATTGTTGTGCAGCTGTTTTTGATTTATTAAAATGAATTGTTATATCAACATCATAGCCAGCTAAACTCTTTGCTATAGCCGAGCCTATCCTTGTAGCACCACCTGTAATAATTATTTTTTTGGTTTCCATTTTTTCAATGATTTTCTTGGCTTAGTACCCGGCATTCCCATTTTCGATCTTCCTTGAGGATATACTTTTTTGTTTAAATTGTACTGTGAAATTTTTGGATTTAAATTAATTTCAAGTTCATTTGTCTCTAATTTTCTTATCT
>MDTA01181956.1_pt1 | contig 12959 bp, 15 predicted proteins | sample 811151 | NCBI WGS metagenome assembly MDTA01 (sample SAMN05326648, study PRJNA326480) | marine metagenome | isolation source: seawater | place: Indian Ocean: South | collected 2010 | reverse complement strand
TCAAAACTAGTTCTTCCTATAGAGCCGTAGTAGACCACTACGTTGATAGGCTGGATGTGTAAGCATGGCAACATGTGAAGCTGACCAGTACTAATAGCTCAATTGGCTTGATTTATGCACTGAAAAAGATTTTTAATAAGAAAATTTTTAGATCTCTATTCAATTTTATAATTCATTTAATAGCTTATATTGTTTATTTCTGCAATTAGTCACTAAATGTAGACATATAGAAATTTTTGACTTTACTGTTCAAAAATTGAACGTTATAAATGTTCAACTTTTGAACGCTATGAATAACGAACAAGATCATTTTGAAATTTTAAGAAAAATAGAAAAATTACCAGAAGCCTCTCAACGAGACTTAGCTAAAGAATTAGGGTTTAGTTTAGGAAAACTTAACTACTGTTTAAAAGCTCTTCAAAAAAAAGGATTAGTTAAAATTCATAATTTTAAAAAGAATCCAAAAAAAATAAATTATTTTTACATCCTTACACCAGCCGGCATTTCAGAAAAAACAAAACTCACCATAAATTTTATGAAAAGAAAAATGAAAGAATATGATGAGTTAAAAAAAGAACTTAAATGGAAAAAATAAATGTGGGCAATTTTAAAAATAGATAAAAAAAAACTTAATATCTTAAAAAATGAGTTTTCTAGCAAACTAGGAAAGGAAACTATTTTTTACCAACCAAAGTTAAAAATTGAAAAATATAAAAGAAATAAACTCGAAAAAAAGGAAATAGATATTCTAGGAGATTATATTTTTTGTTACCATAAAAGCTTAAGTTGCCAAAAAAAAATTAATCAATTGCAATTTTGTAAGGGTTTAAAATATTTTTTAAATGGATGTAATCAGTTTCAAACAGATATTTCTGAATTCATAAAAAAATTTAAATCATTAGAAAACAAAGAAGGTTTTGTTTCACAATCTTTTTTTAATTTAAATGTGAATTCTTATTATAAATTTACTAGCGGTCCGTTCACAGAGCAGATTTTTAAAATAATTGAAATACAGAAGAATAAAATTAATATAATGCTTGGCAAAGTAAAAACTACAATCAATCATAAAAATTTTTTATTTAGCCCAGTATAAAAAAATGTATCAAAAACTTAAGAGTGTAAAAGTCTATTTTACAAAGTGCGGAGCTTTGCCTAAATAAAAAAATATTTATCTCGATGAAAAAAATTTTGCTTATTGGAGGAGAAGGATATATCGGAAAATCTCTTCAAGACTTCTTTCTGAAAAAAAAATTTCAAATAATTTCTTTTGATAATTTAATTTATGGTCAAAAATTCACAAGAAAGAAAAAAGAAAAAAATTTAAAATTTATTAAAGGTGATATTAGAAATAATAACGATGTTAATAATATTCTAAAAATAAAATACGATGCAATAGTTTTGTTAGCAGGTTTAGTTGGAGATCCTATAACTAAAAAATATAAAACTTTATCCAAATCAATAAATAAGGAAAGTTTGATTAAACTTATTAAAAAAATTTATTTATCTGAAAATAGTAAAAAATTTATTTTCATATCCACATGTTCTAATTATGGCCTTTCAAAATCAAAATATCTCACAGAAACAAATAAACTAAGACCTCTATCTCATTACGCAAGATGTAAAGTTGATGTAGAAAAATTTATTTTAAAATTGAAAAAAAAAAATTCTTTTAACCCAACAATTTTGAGATTTGCAACGGCTTTTGGCCTATCAGATAGAATGAGATATGATCTAACAATAAATCAATTTGTTTTTGAATTATATAAAAAAGGTTTTATCCAAGTTTATGACTTTAATACTTGGAGACCTTATTGCCATGTAAAAGATTTTGCTCGCTTAATAAACAAGGTTATTTCTGCAAAAAATTCATTAACCTCGTTTCAAATTTTTAATGCAGGTGGAAACAAGAATAATTTTACAAAAAAAAAAATAGCTTACACAATTAGAGATAAAATCGGAGGAAAAATTGAACTTTTAAAAAAAACTCAAGATAAAAGAAATTATATAGTTGATTTTTCGAAAGTAAAAAAAATATTAAATTTCATGCCAAAATACTCAGTTAGCTACGGAGTTACAGAGATATTAAGAAATCTTAAAATGGAGAGAAATAAAAAAATCAATTATAAAAAACTAGGAAACTTTAAGATAAATAAAAAATAATTTTTAGAATGGATTCACAAGTTATAAAAAAGATAAAAAAAATTTTAGGAAAAGGAGTTCATTTCTTACATGAACCCTCTTTGAGAGGAAATGAGTGGAAATATGTAAAAAAAACATTAGATGATAATTTTGTATCTACAGCAGGGCCTTTTGTTGAAAAATTTGAAAATAAACTTAAAAAATACACCAAATCTAAATATGTAATTTCGGCTTCTAGTGGTACATCTGCTTTACATTTGAGTTTATTAGTAAACGGAGTAAAAAAAGATGATGAGGTATTAGTTCCAACAATTACCTTTGCCGCCACAGCAAATGCTGTGACGTATTTAGGAGCGAAACCACATTTTGTCGATAGTGAGTTTGAAACTTTAGGTATCGATCATAAAAAACTAGACTTGTATCTTAAAAACATTACTAAAAAAAAAGGAAGATATTTTTTTAACAAAAAAACCAATAAAAGATTAAAAGCAATTATCCCCGTACATGTTTTTGGCAACATTTGTAAAATAGATAAATTGATTGAAATAGCAAAAAAATATAACCTTTCCGTAATTGAGGACGCTACAGAGGCTTTAGGAAGTTTTTATAAAAAAAAACATGCCGGCACTTTTGGCTCTACAGGCTGTCTTAGTTTTAATGGAAACAAAATACTTACAACAGGAGCTGGAGGAGCACTTTTGACAAATAATAAAAACTTAGCAAAAAAAATAAAACATCTCTCCACAACAGCAAAAATAAAACATAAATGGGAATTTATACATGATGAAGTTGGATTTAATTACAGAATGCCAAGTATAAATGCGGCTTTGGGACTTGCACAATTAGAAAACTTAAAAAAAATATTAGTTTCAAAAAAAAAACTTTACTCAAAATACTATAAATTTCTAAGTGAAAGTAAAAAATATACTATGATTAAAAACCCTCCTAATTCATCAAGCAATAATTGGCTAAACACTTTATTTCTTAAAAAACCTTCACTTAAACTTAGGGACAAAATTTTAATAATGGCTCACAGGAAAAAAATTTTTCTAAGACCGGTATGGAAACCATTGCATACTTTAAAACACTTCCGAAAAATGCCAAAAATGAATTTAGAAAATTCTATTGTCATTTATAAATCTTGTATAAGCCTTCCAAGTAGCGCTTCTTATCAACTTTAAAAAAATTCATGAAAAAAATTATTCTAATAGGTGCTGGAGGGCATTGTAAATCGTGTGTAGATGTAATTGAAAAAGAAAAAAAATATAAAATTATAAAAATTTTTGATAAGAATAAAAAAATTAAAAGATTACTAAATTATCAAGTTTATTGGGAAAAATATCTTAATACTTCTTTGACAAAAAACTATGCGTTTGTAACGGTTGGTCAGATTAAAAACAGCGAAATCAGATATAATTTATTTAAAAAATTAAAAAAACGTGGTTTTAAAATACCAAAGATTATTTCTCCATACGCTTACGTATCAAAGCATGCTCATATCGGGGAAGGCAGTATTGTTATGCATAATGTTGTTATAAATGCGGGTGCCAAAATAGGAAAAAATTGTATTATAAACACAAGTTCTTTAATCGAGCATGATGTTATTATTGGCGATCATACACATATATCGACTAAAGCAGTAATTAATGGTGGGACAAAAATTGGTAGCAAAGTTTTTTTTGGCAGCAGCTCAGTTACCAAACAAAATATTATTATAAAAAATAATAGCTTAATTAGTGCAAACAAATTTATTAAAAAAGACATATAATCAAAATGGCAAATCAAGCTAAAACTTTTATTATTGCTGAAGTTGGAGTAAATCATAATGGATCTCTCAAAAAAGCTTTAAAGTATATCGATATTGCAGCTTCCTGCGGGGCCGATGCAGTGAAATTTCAAACTTTTGATGTCAATTTACTAGCAACAAAAAATGCTAAAAAAGCAAATTATCAAATAAATAGATCAGATAAAAACGAAACCCAATTCCAGATGTTAAAAAAATTACACTTCACAGAAAAAATGCACAAAGCTTGCATGAAAAAAGCAAAAGCAAAAAAAATAATTTTCTTATCATCAGCATTCGACATAAATAGTTTAAAATATCTTAAAAAATTAAAATTAAAATTCTTCAAAGTTCCATCTGGAGAAATAAATAACATTCCATATTTGGAATTTTTAGGAAAGATGAATAGTAAAATCATACTGTCAACCGGAATGAGTAATTTAAAAGAGATAAATCAGGCAATAAAAACTCTTGTAAAAAACGGCACAAAAAAAGAAAAAATTTCCTTAATGCAGTGTACATCTGCCTACCCAGCTCCTTCAGAAGAAATCAACTTAAAAGTCATAACAACTTTAAAAAAAAAGTATAGACTTAATGTAGGCTTCTCAGATCATAGCCTTGGTATAGAAGCAAGTTTAGCCGCAGTTGCACTAGGAGCAAATATTATTGAAAAGCATGTAACGTTAGATACTAAGATGAATGGTCCTGATCATAAAGCAAGTCTTAACCCAAAAGAATTTAAGTCTTTAGTAGATAACATACGCAAAGTAGAAACAATGTTGGGAAGTAGTATTAAAAAGATAACAAAATCAGAAAAAAAAAATATCAAAATTGTCAGAAAGTCTATAGTTGCTTTAAAAGAAATTAAGAAAAATGAAAAATTTAATTTTTCCAATATAATTTGCAAAAGACCTGGAACTGGAATCTCACCAATTTTTTTTAAAAAAATTATTGGCAAAAAAGCAAAAATAAATTTTAAAAAAGACGATTTTATTAAAATATAATATATAAAATATGAAAGTTTTTTTAATTTCAAGTTCTAGAGCTGATTTTGGTATATTAAAGAATTTGTGTAGTGTTTTAAAGAAAGACAAATCAATAAATTTTAAAATAATTGTCACAGGTTCTCATTTATCCAAAAAGCATGGGTTTACGTTTAAAGAAATTATTGAGAATAATTTTAAAATATTCAAAAAAATTAAAGTTTCTAATATAACAAAATCACAAAATAATGTTTTAAATGACACTGGAGATCTATTGAAAAAAATTTCAGCTTTATTTAAAAAAGAAAAGCCAAACTTGATAATTGTTTTAGGCGATAGACTCGAAATATTAGCAATTTCTTTAGCAGCATACATTTATAGAATTCCTATAGCACACATTCATGGAGGAGAATTAACAACAGGTTCTTTAGATGATGGATTTAGGCATTGTATAAGCAAATTATCAACAATTCATTTTCCTTCTAACAATATTTATAAAAAAAGACTTATCCAATTAGGAGAAAGTCCTAAAACAGTATTTAATGTAGGAGCATTAGGTGTTGAGAATATTTTTAAAACAAAATTCTTATCTAAAAATGAAATACAAAAACAACTTAAAATAAAACTTAAAAAAAATATTATCTCTATCTGTCTGCAGCCAGAGATAACAGAAAAATTAACAAAAGATTTAGCTAAACAAACTTTAGATGCATTAAAAAAATATAATGATAAGACATTAATATTTACGATGCCAGGAGCTGATTTAAATAATGAGATACTGTTTGAAAGAATAAAAAAATTTGTAAGTAATAAAAAGAACTCTTATTTTTTTAAGAATTTAGGGAGTCAAAAATATTTATCATTATTAAAAATGTCGGATATTTGTTTAGGCAATTCTTCAAGCGGAATTATTGAAATGCCAATTTTTAAAAAACCTACAATTAACATCGGTAATAGACAAGATGGTAGAGAAAAATCAGATTCTATAATTGATGTAAAACCTAACAAGGTGCTTATTCAAAAAAAAATTGATCAAATATACTCTGGTAAATTTAAAAGAAAATTTAATATTTTTAGAAAACAAGAGACTGCAAAAAAAATTCAGTCTCTCATAAAAAATTTTAATTTAAAAAAATATAACTATAAAAAATTTTACAACATATCATTTTAAATGATTTTAGATAATAAAGATTTAAAAAAAGTAATACTTTTTGAAAACTCATCAATAAATGATGCAATAAAAAGTCTCAATAAATCAGGTTTGAGAGTGGTAATAATTTTAAATAGTAAAAAGGAATTTCTTGGTATTTTACAAGACTCTGATATTAGGAGATCTTTAATAAAAAAGTATAAATTACAATCCTCAATAAGAAAAATTATTAATAAAAGATCATTTTTTATTAAATCATTTAGTGATCTAGAAAACGTACCATCCTCAGATCTCAAATATTACGACCACATACCAATTATTAAGAATAAAAAAGTTATTGGACTTTATATTCACAGTTTAGAAAGAGAGACAAATGTTAGATCAAGAGTTTATAATGATGCTGTAATAATGGCAGGTGGTTTTGGAAAAAGACTGGGCGATCTAACTAAAAAAATCCCAAAACCACTACTGTACTATAAAAATAAAACACTTATAGAACATATTTTAGAACATTTAAAAAAAAATAACTTCTACAACATCAAAATTTCAGTTTTTTATTTAAAGAATAAAATTAAAGATTTTGTTAAAAAAAATAAAAATTTCAAACTAAATATAAAATTTATTGAAGAAAAAGAATCGCTTGGAACTATCGGTTCTTTAGGGTTGCTTAAAAAAATTAGCAGAGATTTTATTGTATTAAATTGCGATGCTGTAACAAGTGTTGATTTAAAGAATTTTTTACATTTTCATAAAAAAAATAAATCAATCTTGACTGTAGGTATAAAACAATTCCAATATAAAAATCCTTATGGAGTAATAATATCTAAAAATAATAAATTTTTATCTTTTAAAGAAAAACCCGAAATTAACTTTTCAATTAATGCAGGAATATACGCTTTCAATAAGAAAATTATTCAAATTATAAAAAAAAATAATTTTAAGAGCATCCAATCTTTGATTAACTATCTTTTAAAAAAAAATCACAAAATTTCAACTTTTCAAATTTTTGAAAATTGGTTAGACTTAGGTCAGGATAAAAAAAATTTAAAAAAATCAATTAAATAAGGAAAATTAAAAAATGCCATTCCAAAATAACCAAAAACAAATCTACAGTACAGAAGGATGGTTAAAGGTAGAAAGATTATTGAGCTTGAAAGAAGTTAGATCTGTTAAACAAAAAATAAACTTTTTTTTAAAAAAAAATCATATGAGGTACACTGGAAGAGATATTAATTATTCTGGAGTTGAGAAAAATTGGAGAAAAATTAATTCATTCCACAAACTTCATGAATTTAAATTTATAAGCGAATATTCAAAAAAGAAAAAAATTTTACACCTTGTAAAAAAATTGATTACTAAAAAAAGAGTAAAATTGAGAGCAGCTGAACTTTTTGCTAAACCTTTTAAAAAAGGTTTAAAATCCCCAATGCATCAAGATAATTATTATTGGTGCATAAAAAAACCTAAAGCTTTAACTATGTGGATTGCCCTAGAAAAGTCAGATAGAAATAATGGTGGTGTTTTTTACTATAACGGTTCGCATAAATTAGGATTGTTAAAACATACTCCCTCTAACAGCAAAGGGTCTTCTCAAAAAATTGGAAGTTTGAAAAAATTAAAAAAACTTAGAAAAACCTATCCAAAATTAAAAGCAGGGGATTGTTTAATACATGACTCATTAGTAGTTCATGGCAGCAACAAAAATACTTCTAATCGATCTAGAAAAGGCTTAACTTTTCAATTTATTGATTACTATTCTAAAATAGATAAAAAAAGAAAAGCGAAATATCTTCAGTCATTAAAAAATCAAGTGAGCAAAAGAAAAGCTAACTAATGAGTTATTTAGTTTTTATACCTGCTAGAGCAAAATCAAAAGGAATTAAAAATAAAAACTTAAAACTTTTAAAAGGTAAACCACTTATTTCTTACACTTTAGAAACTGCGAATAGTATAAGTAAAAAAATCAAAGCTGATATATTTTTATCAACTGATAGTAAAAAAATTTTTAAGTACTGTAAAAAAAAAATAAAAATTATTGACTACATTAGGCCTGAGAATTTAGCGTGTGATAAAAGCAATATTATTGATTCAATACATCATTGCATAGAATTTTTAAAATCAACTGACAAAAAATATGAAACTATTATATTACTTCAACCAACATCCCCAGCAAGAAAATTAAATGAGCTTTACTCAGCTATAAAATTCTACGAAAAAAAAAAATTAGTCTCTTTAGCTAGTGTTTGCAGAGTAAGAGAGCACCCTAATGAAATAATTCAAATTAAAAAAAAAAATTTTAAATTTTTAATTAAGAAAAAAAATACAACTGATCAGAGGCAACAGTATAGCAACTTTTTTTTTGTTGACGGAGATTTTTATATCGCAAATTTGAATTTTCTAAAAAAAAACAAATCCTTTTTATCTGAAAAAAAAACATGGCCATACCTCACCAAGAAAACATGGCCGATAGATATAGATTATAAAGATGATTTAAAAGTAGCAGAAAATTTTATTTGAAATGCCAGGCTGGGAAATCATAAATCATAAAGAAAAAAATAAAATACTAGAGATATTCAGTAAATCTAATGGGGTGCTATTCGCTCATGGATTTGATGAAAGAAGGAAAAAAATATTTAGAGTAAGAGAGTTTGAAAAGCAAATTTGTAAATTTTTAAAAGTTAAATATTGTCTCGCGACAACATCGGGTACCATGGCACAGTATATTGCGATGCGAGCTCTTGGAATAAAAAAAGGAGACGAGGTTATCACACAAGCCTTTACATTTGTAGCAACAGTCGAAGCAATTTTAGCATTAGATGCCAAACCAATAATAGTTAACATTGATAAAAGTTTGAATATGTCAGCAATCGATTTAGAAAAAAAAATTACAAAGAAAACTAAACTTATAATTCCAGTTCCGATGCTTGGAAACCCATGTGACATGAATAAAATTCTTAAAATATCAAAAAAGAAAAAAATTCCAATTTTAGAAGATGCATGTGAGTCATTAGGTTCAAAATATAATAATAGGTTTGTTGGTACATTTGGTGACGTTGGTGTTTTTAGTCTTGATTTTGGCAAGGTAATCACCACAGGTGAGGGCGGCCTTATCGTCTCGAATAAGAAAAATATTATTGATTATTGTAGAGAGTTTCATGATCATGGCCATCAAAATAATCAAAAAAAATCAAGAGGAGAAGATACAAAAAAAATTTGGGGACTAAATTTGAGAATGAACGAGATGCAAGCTGCTGTAGGTTCTGCACAATTGTCTAAACTTAATTACATAATTAAAAAAAATAAGCAAAACAAGAAATATTTAAAAAAGAAGATTAAAAAAAAACAAATTTTTTGAATTCAGAAAGATTAATAGTGAAGATGAAATTTCAGATACGCTAATACTGATTATGAATACCAAAAGGAATTCAAAGAATTTAGTTAAATTACTTGCAAAAAATAAAATAGGAACTAAAAATTTACCGGACTCATTAGATTGGCATTTTACAGGCAATTGGGGGCATATCTTTAAAAAAGTAAAGAAATATAAAAAAAATTACAAGTCAACATGGAATGTGTCTAGAGACTTATTAGAAAGAAGTATAGCATTACCTATTTTTGTAAAATCTAAAAAAAAACACCTAGATTTTGTTGCAAGAACAATTAATAAATTTTTTTTAAAATTAGATAATTAATAGTCGATTTAAAACTAAAAAAACTATTCATCTTAATATGAAAATTATTTTAATAGGCAGTTCGCCTGTAATGCTATTAGAAGCTATTTTATTAGCTAGAAAGTATAATGATATCGAAATACATGAAAAAAGTAGCACTATTGGCGGTTCATGGAAAACAACAAGTTTTTATGGAAAAAAATGTATAGAAACAGGAAGTCATATTTTTGCTCCTTGGAAAAATAGATCTCTTTACGAGCAAAGTCGCAATATTTTGAAAAGTAAATTTAAGTTAAAAACTTATTATTTAAACCCACAACCATCAAACATTGTAAATCATAATATTAATAAAAAAGAAAAATTAAAAATAAAATATTTTTACATCAAGGGGGGTGCACAAGAAATTTTAAATTCATTGTGCAAAATGATTAAAAAAACAAAAATAAAAATTTTTTACAATTCCTATATAAAAAAGATAACTTTAGAAAAAAAAAATAAAAAAAAAATCTATTCAAACAAAAAAGTCTTTTATGCCGACCATGTTTATCTTCCTCATTATTGTAAGCTTAATTTTTATCAAAAAAAAACATATCAAAGAAGAAAATCAATACATATATTATTAGAATACTTGAGTTTAAAAAAAATTAACAATAAAATTTCTTATGTCCAAAAAGTAAATTTTTCTAAATTGTTTGACAGAGTAAGTTGTTTATCCAATATGTTAAATTTTAAAAATAATATATTTTGTTTAAGGTTGAGCAGAACTGGAAAAAGAAAATTAAAAGAAAAAAAAAGTGAACTAATCAAAGTGATAAGCTTTGATTTGTTATCCTTTTTAAACAAGAAATTAAGTAATAAAAAATTTAAAATAAGATATAAGTTACATTACTATGAAACAAATTTTAGGGAAAAGGCGGAATTAAAATTATTAACTAATTTTTCTAAAAAAAATAAATGTAAATTAGTTAATACAAGCGAACTCATAAAATATATTAGTCAAAATATTAATAGATTAAAAATTATTTAAGAATATGAAAAAATATAATCAAGATAAAATATTTTTGCATATTGAAGCTGATAAATATTTCAATAGAAATAGACCTAAAGAAAATAGCTTTATTTTAGATGCAATAAAACTTCTTAATCCATTACCTCATCATAATATTTTTGAGATTGGTTGCGGGTCAGGCGCAACACTTAAAAAATTAAAATCTAAATATAACTGTAATGTGTCAGGTATTGACACATCAAAACTTGCTATAGAGTTTGCAAAAAAAAAATTTAAGCTTAAAGAGGTAAAAACAGATACGTTCTTAAATTTCAAATCCAAAAAAAAATTTGACATAGTAATCGACGGTGGCTTTCTCTATGTAACTCCTGATAATCTTATAAATAAAACATTTAGAAAAATATTTAGAATTATGAAATCTAATTCTTATTTTATATTCTGGGATTATGATACTCCTTACAATTATACAAATGATTGGAAATACAACAATAAAGTTAAAAGTTATAAAAGAGATTATTTAAAATTAATAAACGGTTTAGATAAGAGATTATACTTATTATCAAAAAAGCAATTTATACTAGAGACCAAACAAGAGGTAAAATATTACACTAACAAGCTAGATTTCGATAAAATCATGACTGTTATGATCTTTAAAAAAATAAGCCGTAAATCTAAAAAAAAATAACTTTCCAGTAAAATTTTAAATTAAAATATAAATGAGAATTAAAAAAATATTTTTTCTTTTAAAAAATATTAAAAAAATTAAATTTAAGTTTAATAAAGAAAAAATCATTTTATTTGATGGAACTAGCTTAAATCATCTTCAATATATCTTAAAAGATTTAAAATATTTTGTAATAGAAGACCGTATAGAAAGAATAGATACAATCTACTTTACCCCTTCGATTTTATTTTATTACTTAAAATATATTTACTTAATTTTTGAAGGCTATTCTTTGAAATTAATTTACACCATTTCTTTAATTAAATCTATTAATCCAAAAGTTATAACCACCTCAATAGATAATTCTATTAATTTTTTTTTAATTTCAAAAATTTTGAAAAAAAAAATATTTTTATTAGCAATACAAAATACTAGCAGATATATAGGAACGGAAAAATTTCAACACTTTCTTAACCAAGGAAAAATATTTCCAAAAAATTATAGAGATTTATTTTATATTCCAAATTATATTTGTTTTGGAGAATATGTAAAAAAACACATAATAAAGAATAAATTAAAAGTTGATAAATATTTTACATTTGGATCACTACAGATTGGTAATTTTTTTTACTATATCAAAGAAAATAATATTAAATTAAATAAAAAACTTTTTGACATTTGTTTCATTTCAGAACCTGTAATGAGCAACGAGCTATCAGATTTTAAAGAAATAATAATAAAACTTTTAAAATATAGTATTAAAATTTCAATTAAAAATAACTTAAAATTTATTTTTGCCAATAAATATATCGAAAATACTGAAGAATATAAAAAAGAGATGAATTTTTACAAAACGAACTTAGATGATCATGAATTTGATTTTTTAATTAATAATAAAACTGTTAAAAAAAATATTTACTCTTCTTATCTAGCTTTATTTCAAAGTAATATAGCTATAGGCTGCCAATCTACGATGCTTTTACAAAAAATGAGCTGCAAAGAAAAAATTCTTTCTTGTAATATGTCAAATGATAGAATTTACGATTTTGAAATTAAAGGAATTTGTTCAATATTTAACCCTTCATATGATGATTTTCAATCAAGAGTAAAGATGATTCTTTCTATTAATAATGAGGAATATTTGAAAAAACTTGATTATGATCCAAATTATTATTTAAATTTTGATGAAAAAGAAAATATTATTGATAAAACAAGAAGACTTATAAATAGAAATTTAAATTAATTAATTAGAAGTTAAATTTAAGAAATTATAATAAATAAAAAATATGTTTGATAATAAAACAATTCTCATTACAGGTGGAACGGGCTCTTTTGGAAACGCATTTATCACTTATTTATTAAAAAATTATAAGTGTAAAAAAATAATAGTTTTTTCTAGAGATGAATTAAAACAATTTAATATGCAAAAAAAATTTGAAGGCAAAAAAAATTTGCGTTTTTTTATCGGAGACATTAGAGATTTAGAAAGGCTTAAATTAGCATTTAAAAATGTTGATTATGTTGTTCATGCAGCAGCACTTAAACACGTGCCTATAGCAG
>MDTA01164631.1_pt1 | contig 12963 bp, 11 predicted proteins | sample 811151 | NCBI WGS metagenome assembly MDTA01 (sample SAMN05326648, study PRJNA326480) | marine metagenome | isolation source: seawater | place: Indian Ocean: South | collected 2010 | reverse complement strand
ATTCTTGTATCACATTCATTAGATAAAACAGGTTCTTTATACTGGTTTATATTTTTGCTATTTTTATAAAACATGGAACGAAATTTATAAATAATAAAAGTTTTTCCATTTTTGCCAATTCTTTTCTGCTTAAAGATTGCCCCTCCTTTACTTTCTAAAATTATTGCAAAACTAATAAAAATAAATAAAGGAGCAAAAATTATAATCAAAAAGAAACTTAGAACGATATCAAAAACTCTCTTAAAAACAAGGAATGTAATTTTCAAATAATAGTCCTCCCTTATTTAAAAAAATATTTAATTTATCTTATCTTCATAGATTTTATAATTTTAGCATTTACTTCTCTAACATCGAATTCTTTTGCAAAAATTATTGATTCAGAAGACATACGTCTAATTAATTCAGGGTTATCAATAAATAATTTCATTTTTAGAACTAATGAATTTATATCCTTTGGCGGGATTAGAAATCCATTTTTATTGTTTTTAACTGTTTCTTTACAACCTATGGAATCACAAGTAATAATTGGTCTGCCCATTGCCATTGCTTCAAGACTAGATTTTGGTACTCCCTCCCTGTAGTAAGAAGGTAAAACAAATATTGATGATACTTTTAAAAAAGGTCTAACATCTTTTACTTTCCCTTTATATTCAATTTGTTTGCTATTTTTAATTTCCTCAAATAAAGACTTTTTTATACAACTTTTAAGATTAGGATCATATGGTCCTACTATAGTAAACTTGATATCCTTATTTGATGAAAGTATAATTTTTGCTGCCTCAAAAAACTCATAAACTCCCTTTTCTATTATTAAACGGCCGACAAATATAAAATGTATTTTCTCAGGAAGAGGGTATGGATAAAACCTACTCAAATCGATCCCAGATCCTTTAACTCTTAAAGCTTTTGATTTATCAAATAAAATGTTCTTTTTTATGAACTCGTTTAAATCATCATTATTTTGGAAAAAGACACTTTTACATAGATTTATACTTAATCTATACAAATTTACAATAATACTTTTCAAAATTTTATTCTTTAATTTTCTACTTTCTTTGAAAGTTGTTCCAAGCCCAGTAATCATAGAAAATATTTCTGGTACTCCCATAAAATAAGAAGATATATTGCCCCAAACAATCGAACTGACTGTATAACTAAAAACTATATCTGGTTTTGATTTACTCAAAATTTTATTTAAATCTAGAAAAGCCTCAAAACATTTAATTGGATTATATGAACCTCTATTTAATCTGAATGGATAAATTTTAATATCTAATTCATAGACTTCCTGGAGAAAATCATCAAGAGGGACTGCTGCTTCAACAATGCAATTATTATCTTTTAATTCATTAATAAGGTTCAGTCGATTTGCGATTAACGACCTTGCATTTCCAGCGATAAAAAGAATTTTCTTTGTTTTCTTAGTCATTAAAATTGGCTTTATCAAACATTCTTTTATGGTGATTTTTCATAAATATTACATTATAAGAATTAAATCCTTTGTAAAAGTGATCTTTTTTGAATATGAAAGGTGAGTATCCTAGATCCTTAAGAAATGCCACTTCTAAATCTTCAGATGGACGCTCCAAAATGATAATTGGTTCTGATTCAGTTATGGTTTTATAAGCTCCTTTAATAGTATTAATTTCATTTCCTTGAACATCAGCTTTTAAGAAATCACACTTTAAATTAAAAGAATCAAGTTTTTTTATTTTTATTTCTGACCTTCTAACTTTCAAAAGACTTTTTTTAAAAAATAAAAATCTATCTTTCTTAAAGAAACAAAGCGATTCTTCCTTACTAAGAGAACTTAACCCATAGAAGGGAACATTATTATAAAAAGGGGTATATATTGACGCAGTAGAATCTTTATTTGATAAACCATAACAAAAAGGATTAATGCTTTTACCTTTATATTTTCTTTTTATTTTTTTATATAAATAAGTTAAAGGTTCAAAAGAAACAATATTAAATTTCCTTAGCATTCTTACTGATTGAATAGTCTGGCCTCTATTTGCTCCAATATCAATAAAAATATATTCATTTTCAGGCTTTGATAAATTTATGAGTTTTAAAAAATATAGATGATCCTCATGGGGAATCTTGAATAAGTCCCGAAAAAAGAATTGCAAATCATATTTAAGTTCATTAATCGATGGATGAATTACTTTTATTTGCCTTACGATTTTATTTAATAGGTCTTTAGGTAAAATTCTCATATTATCAAAATAATAAATATATGCTTAGAAAAAAAAAAAAAGAAATTATTCGTAAAAATAATTAATCATTTGTTCTTCTAAAAAAGATATTATTTTTTTGTCTTAGTAACCTATTACCGTTTATTTCATGCGATGTTTTAAGATGCGATTTACCATTAAGAAAAGAATTTAATTCTGATAAATCTAAATTTAAAAAAAATCCTAATTTAGAAAAACTTTCTAATGGTTTATCTATTAAATCCTCAAAATTTAAGGTATAGTATTTTTTATAATTGATTATTTTATATAAAAAAGTTAATTTATTAGAAATCTGATAACTAATAATAGTTTTAATAACTGTAAATCTTGTGTTAACCTTCATTTTAAATTCTAAATCCGTATTTTTACCTTTTCTAGCTGATTTAATTACCGCTTTTTGTGATCTTTTTAAGTGAATAATGCTTACATCATATCCCGATAGAATAAGTCTTAAAGGTCTTGTCAAATTTCTCCAAGATGTTTTAGTTGAATCAACTATAAATTGACATTCTGTTTTTTCAAAAATGTATTCAATAACAACCCCCACTTTTAAATAAGGATTTTCTAATTTATTAGAACTAATATTAAAATTTTTATAGTATTTATTATTTCTAATTAATTCTCCCCAAAAACTACATGAAATTAATTTTTCTCCGCATGTACAAGTTCTATCATTTTTTAAAGCCGAAAAAATTACACCTATTTCTCCTAAAGAAATTATATTTTTGTGCTGTCCAAGGATAAGAGCTAAAATTGTTGAACCGCTTCTGCCATACCCAGCAATATAAATTATTTTTTTCCTCATTTCTAACTTTATTTATTATTTAAATATAATTCAAGATATTCTTTTTTATATATTTTTGAGATCTTTTCTTTGGAATAATTATCAATAACATAATTTCGTGCATCCAACGCTTTTAATTTAAACTCTTCTAATCTTTCTTGAATAAAGAATTTTTTCATCAATGTTATCAAATCTTTAATACTATTTTTTCTATAAAAATTTGCATTTTTATAACCACCTAAAACCTCAGGTAAAGGATTTATATTAGTTGCCAATATAGGGATGCCCAAAGCAGCTGCTTCGACCATCGCATTGCAAAATCCCTCAGCAAAAGAAGAAATAATAAATCCATCGAAATTACTTACCCTCTTATAAACGTTATCTCTATCTAACATTCCAGTAAATTCAACTTTTTTTGTAATACCTAATTTTTTAACTAGATTTTTCAAATCATTTTCTATTGGCCCAGATCCTATTAAAACAAGTTTTGAATCATAATTATTTAAGGTAACTATTTTTTGAAATGATTTTATTATCAATGGTATATTTTTAATCTCAACAAATCGACAAACTGTACCAAATACAATTTCCTTTCTTTTACTATTATTTTTTTTTGATTCTTGAAGATATTTCTTAATCTTAAAAATATCAATTGAATTATATATAAGAACTTTTTTATTATTACTTAGTATTTTTGGTATTGAATTTTGGGTAGCTATTGAATTAGAAATTATCTTATCTGAAAAAATAAAAACTAAAGAAAAAATAATTTTTTGTATTTTGTTATAGCCTAAACAAAAATTAGAATGAACTGAATGAATAAAATTAGCTCTTAGAAAGATTTTTAAAATCAAACCAATAAGAGCAGATTTTGTATGATGAGTATGAATAATATTTATCTTAAGTTTAAAAATTTTCACAATTTTTGCGAATTTATTCCCTTTAAAACTTAATAAAACTAACTTACTATTTGGATAAAGAATATTTAATTCTTCTCTTGCTATATTCTCAGACTGATCTAATACCAAAATATATTTTTCAATTTCATCATCTAAATTCAAAAAATTCTCTAATGGAATAATCGTAGTATCCAATTTATTTAAAATAGAAAGTACTCTTACATTTCTAGCCATTTTTCTTACCAGGTAAAAAATCCCCATTACTAGGATTTTTTATTAATTCTAAAAAAGCAAAAGGCAACCAAAACATTCTATAGTTGGAAGCAATATTAAAAAGTAGTATAATATTAAATAGCAACAAAGATAAAAAAGAAATATTATTTATAAGTTTTAAATTACCATCATTACAAAAGAGATTTTTTATTGAAAAATTAAAATATTGTATAAACAAAATAATCAAAGCCAAAAAAGTTATGAAACCTCCTTCAACAATCATCGAAAGAAAATAATTATGAATTGCAATAGATCTATCCGATAAATATTGCGAATTCCCAAAGCCAATTCCAAACAAAAATTTATGCATATCAATATTTTCAATTACACTTACTACATCATCAAGCCTGCCAGAGCTGGCGATTTTTGTAAACCTAATTAAAGTATCAAAAAATTCTGGTTGAAATGATATCAAGGAGATTAAAGTAAATACTATAGAGATAAAAATTATTTTATTTTTTATTCTCAAGTAATTTTTATTTTTAAACAAGTAAAAAAAAATAAATTCTATTCTCATATATCAAAAACCCAATGGTTAGTAAAACACACATAAAAGCAGTTCTTGATTGAGTTGCATTAATTACTAACATAATTCCCAATAATGGAAGAATCATAAATATATTTTCTAGAAATTTATTTTTCTTAAAAAATAATTTTGGTAAATATAGTAAATATGGCAAAACCAAGATACATGTCCATGCAATCATATTAGGTTTATCAAATAATCCTACGAATCTAACTCCCTTTAAATAAATAATATCTTTAGTAAATAATATTAGTAATGAATTTAAAGTAATTAATATACTTGAGAAATAAAGGGAGAAGAAAAAAATCTTTAATTTCTTAAAATCCTCAACTGCCACTTTAAAAAAGGGTATAAATACAATAAATAAAAATATTATTTGATAGAAATAATCAACAGAATTAATGAAATTTATTGAAAAAACAGTACTTAAACCAGAACAAATAATAATAAAGAAAGTTATCTTCCAGTAAAACTTTGACATTTTTGGTAGAGAATTACTTTCAAGAAAATATAAAATTGCTTTAATTGATATTAAAAAATCAAAATATGTAAAATTTAAACCATTGACAACTTTAAAAGCTTGAAAAGGGAGTAGTAAGCCTAATAAAATTAATATTAAATTATTTAAGAGGTTCATATTAATGCCAATATTTATGCCAAAGATTAAACATTAAAATCCTCCATATTTCATTGTGATTACTTTTACTATTATTCTGATGTTGTTCCCACAAGACTTTTAAAAAACTTTCATTAAAAAAATCATGCTCTTTATCATTTAAAAACAAAATATTATAAGCCCACTCTTTTAAAGGTCCTCGTAACCAATCCTCAATAGGCAAACCAAAACCTGTTTTTGGTCTTTCAACTAATTCTTTTGGGACGTAATTATATAAAATTTTCCTTAATAATAATTTTCCTTTTACACCTTTATATTTTTGTTGAATAGGAATGCTCCAATTAAATTCAACTAATTCTTGATTTAAAAAAGGAGTCCTAGCTTCAAGGCTGCAAAACATTGATGCTCTATCAACTTTTGTAAGAATATCATTAGAAAGATATTCAGTTTGATCTAGAAACATCATATGATCTCTAATATTAGAGAATTCAGGAATACTTTTAATATCTTCTTGATGAGTATAATCTTTTTTAAATTTTAAAATTGAATCTGCAAATCTTTTATTAGAAATCAATGAATAATAATATTGTCCAAAGTCCTTTGAGCCTATAGCTCTAAAAAATTTATTTGATTTAGCTCTAAAATTAGAAAGATTAATATTTGGAATATTTATAAATTTCAGGAAGTCTGAATAATTACTATCAAACTTATCACTATTATCAGAAGCAAATTTTCTTAAAAAAGATGGTACTAAATTACTTAATTCATAAAGCCTTGCTCCAATTAAATGCCTATTATATCCACAAAATATTTCATCTCCACCATCGCCAGTAAGTGCTACCTTCACATATTTACTCGCAAATTTACAAAGAATATAAGTTGGTAATTGTGAAATATCTGCAAAAGGTTCATCATAAATCATTGGCATTAGGTTTATATTTTTAATTACATCATTTTCTGTTAGGTAAAGTTCTCTATGATTTGTACCTAAGTAATTAGATAAATCTTTCGCATAATTTGCTTCATTATAATCTTCATCAAAAAATCCTATAGAAAAAGTATTTATTGGTTTATTACTTTCTCTTTGCATTATTGCAGCGATTGTAGATGAATCTAATCCGCCTGATAAAAAGCATCCAAAAGAAACATCCGTATTTGACATTCTTGATTTAACAGAGTTAACTAACAATTCTTCTAAATAAGGATATTCAAGAAATCTTATATTTTTCTTATATTGTTTTTCTTGATTTATAACTTTTTCTACATCCCAATAAGATTTTTGTATTAAATCCATATTTCTCATATTAAAAATGAGATATTTACCAGGTAAAAGTTTATAAATATTTTTATATATACTTTGATTTGAATTTATATATCCAAATTTTAAATAATTATGTAGTACATTTTGATCAATTTCTAAACTAATATTTGGATGGTTCCTAATTGCACATATCTGCGATGCAAAAATAAAAAAATCAGAAGACTTATAAAAATATAAAGGTTTTTCTCCCAATCTATCCCTTGCTATTATTAAATTTTCTTCCAGATTGTCCCAAAATGCAAAAGCAAACATTCCCTCAATTATGTCCAGAGTTTCTTCAACTCCAAACAAAATTAGTGAATTAAGTAATGTTTCAGTATCACTAGTTCCATTCCAGGATATAGAGTTAAATTTTTTCTCAATTTTTTCTCTTATAAACTTATTATTATAGATTTCACCGTTGTAGACAAGAATAAATCTTTTGCATTTAGAAAGCATTGGTTGCGATCCAGCGTTAGATAAATCATTGATTGATAACCTTTGATGCGCCAATCCAATCTTATATTTTTCATTTATCCAAATCCCAGAATTATCTGGTCCCCTATTAAAAAGTGCAATAGACATTTTTTTTAAAATGTCCTCTGAAACTTTATCAGAACTTGTTAAGTAGCCTGATATTCCGCACATTAATTAATTTATCTTTATCATTTATTGTATATCATTAATTAGCTAGGAAATTTGTTAATAATTTTTCTTTCATGTTATTTGAAGAATAAAATTTTCTAAGTACTGATTCATTCGAGTATCCTGATCTTTTAATATTGTTAAACCAACTTAAAAAGGAATCATTTTTTAATTTTAAAATATTTTGATCTGAATCAAATATTAAATTTTTTATTTTTATGTATTTATAATCTAAATCATTTACTATTGCAGCAGAAATATATCCCTTAAAACAACACTCATAATATAGATTGCTAACCCAACCATAGTGGCCAACGGGAAATAATAAAATATCTGAAAAATTTATAAAATCATCTAGATTTTTTTCTAAATATAATTCATTTTTTTTTAAATAATGTAATAGTTTAAAGTCTCCAGGATGAGGTCTAACAAAAATTTCTGCATCTATATTACAAAAATTGAGTGCTTTTTTAATTTTTTCTAATTGATAATCAATTAATTTTTTATTTGTATGGGGTAATATTAGTCCAATCCTTTTTAATGAACCTGGAGTTAAAACTTTATTAATAACTTTCTTTCTTTTAATTTGGGAGTATTCCAATCGACCAAAATATAAAATCTTAATTGAACTATTTCCCAGATAAAAATTTTTATAATCTGTTACCCAATAATTAGAATATTTCCAATAATAATGAAATGGTTCACAGAAATCAGTTCCATGAGGTAACAAATAAATTATATTTTCTTTATAAATTAATCTTAAATACTTTATTAATGGATCATTGATACCTCTAAAAATGAAAATATCATTTTGAGTTATATTAAAATTTGCGATCCAAAATACTCTAAATATAAACCAAGATAATCTTATAAAATTAAATTTACTATTCTTCAAATCTTCTAAACAAATTGCAATTAAAGTTATATAGTTTATTTTTCTTAAATCAAAAAAAGTGTTGATTTTTATTGATTTTAAAATTAATACAATGGCATTTTTATAGAGTTTCTTTTTAATTTCAATTTTTATGTCTGGCAGCAATAATACTGAAAAATATTTACAAAAATATTTCGAAAATTCTTTCTCTATCTCAACTCTATGGGAAGATGAAACCCATAATAATTTATTCATTTAAGTTTTTAATAATAAATAACTATTTTAGATTATTAAGCACTAATCATTAATATTAATTAATTTTTTATATACTTTTATTCCTTTAACTTTAGCAAATTCATTAAGGTCATCAAATTCTGACCATGAAGAGACAAATACAAAATCTATTCCATAATAATTTGCAACTTCAAAGTCTAATTTACTATCACCTATAAATAAAGATTTGTTATCTAATGATTTATTTAATAACAACTCTTCTATTATTTTATATTTACTTTTTGGACTTCCATATATCCCCTTATTGAATAAATATGCAATTGACTTTTTGTCAAATACTTTTCTCAATTCGTTCTGATCGCCTCCTGAGACTATCATCCAGTCTGAATACTTTGTAATTTGTCTAAGTTCACCAAGGCCACTTGCAACTTCAGCTTGAATCAAACTTTCAAAAACAAGTTCGCTATATTTTTCACATAAAGTCTTCCATAATTCTTTACTATATTTTTTATCTTTTATATCTAAAATTTCCTCAACAAAATATTCAATCTTTTTATATCTTGAAATCCCACCGTTTTTCTTATGATATTCAACAAGTTTATTAGAAAAATGATTGCCATAAGGGATTGATATTTTTGCAAAGGCATCTGTTTTTATAGAATTAGAATTTAAAACAACCCCATCACAATCAAAAATAAAATTTTTATAATTTTCCAGGATCATAAAATCTTTTCTAAATCTATTTACTATACTTTTCTTATTTTGTTGCTCATAATATTTTCTGCTATTATCCAATCCTCTTCCCAATCAATATCAAATGCTGTCAAATGATCAATTTCATATAAGAATGGAGATATTCCAATTCTATTCTGAAATTTCTTATATAGATCACTATGTGCTATAAAAACACCGCTATTAATTTCAAAAAGTGGTTTTATAGTTTGAGTTCTAGGCCATTTTTCTGGATTTAATGAATAACTAATTGGTCCTTTATCGTTCCAAATAAATTTTTGAACCTTTGTTACTGACATTAATGAATCATTTGTAATATGAAGAGTTTCAAAATATTTATCGATAAATTTATCATAAAATTCTGAATTAATAAATGGAGAAGTTACATGCGTCCAAAGAATATTTATATTATCAAATTTCTCACCAACATATTTTATCAATTGATCAGTTGATGTTTTATTTGAGCATAAGAAATCTGGTCTTACATCTAAAATTATTTTTTTATTATCTAATCTTTTAGCAAAATTTATTATCTTGAAATCATCAGTAGATAAAAATATATTTTTTATTTTTTCAACTTTTAAAAGTTGATTTAACTTTATTTCAACTAATCCCATCTCATAATTACAAATTTTTTTTATATTCTTATCTCGAATCCTTTGACTACCCTTTCTACAAGGCAAGAAGGCAACTAAATTAGACTCATTCATTGGTTCAAATATCCAAATACGCTTTTTTTCTTTAAGTTATAATTTGTTGGAGTTATGGAAATCAAATTTAAATTAGAATACTGCATAAATAGTTCAATTATTTTATTATTTTCTTCATTTCTTTTATCTCCTACGGGATAGCCATCAAAACCTGCCATAAAAACCTTTGAAGCATTTCCGCTTGCTATTGTGGCAAGTGAATAGGCTATTACGAGAGATTTTGGTACTTTGCAGAAATTATTATTAAATTCAAAAACCCCATCTTGAACTACTATTCCAAAATCTAAGATTTTTTTATCTATTAATCTTTTTTTTAGATCACCATTAAAAATAGATAATGGTGCAATTAATGGTTCTTTTGTTTTAAGATGAAAATCTACATCAGCCATGAGTCTTACTTGATGACAACCAATTCTATAGTTAATAAATTTATGAGATATTGAATCTTGGCTGTTTAAGGCAATAACAATAGGATTATATTTTTCTATGAAATTTATTAACCCATTTTTATATTTCTCTACTCCTGGACCTGTTCCTAATATTAAAACTTCTTTATTTTCAAAAACTTTTCTGGGATTCCAACTTCCAGACCTTTTACTATTATGATAATCTTTAGCATGAGCTAGAATACTATAACTAAATTTTTTGCTTTCATTCTCTTTTAAATAATCTATTACCTTAAGAATTTCAACTTCAGAATATCTACTATCATTTACCATGATTTGGATGAATGTAGGATGAATAGAATACTTGCCTGCTAAATAGTAAAAGGGGTTTGTTCCCCATTTGTATTGAGCTTTTAGAGGTAAGAAATATTTATTTATTAAAGAAATTAATGGGGCGATGTTTATTTTGGATTGATTTATGAACTTCATTTCTATAATTAGCTCCTCAGTTTTAGCATTTCCTGAACCCCTGCCCATACCACAAACTGTAGAATCTAACCATTCAACACCCATTGAGGAAGCTTTTAACGTATTAGCCAAAGCCAAACCTAAGTTATCATGAGCATGTATACCTAACTGTCCTTGCCAAAAACCTCTAATATTTTTTATTATTTCCTCTAATTTGTTTATATCAAGATTGCCATAACTATCTGCTATGTACAATGCGTCTATTTGAAAAACTTTTAATTCAGGTAAATATTTTTCAAACTCTTTTAAAGAGTTTTCACTGATTTTCATTAAATTTATAAAAACTTTAAAACCCTCATTTTTTAGCCAATTAATAACTTCTAATAGACTTTTTATTTCACTTAAATTGCTAGCAATTCTCACAAATTTAACTTTAGTATTTTTTTCTGTTAACGGAAATAAATTACTCAATAATTTATTTATATTTTCCTTTCCTGCGAATTCATTTCCGTTAAGCATAATTCCTATATTTATATTTTCAGGAATATTAAGGTTATTTAAAAAATAATCATTAGCAAAAGCGTTAGGTCCCTTAAATCCTTCATTATCAAGACTTCTATAACCTATTTCAACATAATCAATATTGCAGCAAGACATTGCATAAAGATAATCATTTATCAAATCTTCAGAAAAATCCCAATTGTTGTAATATCCTCCATCTCTCAATGTACAATCAACCAAATAATTAAATTTTTTATAAATCATTTTTTAAAACATATATTTTTGAAAAATCAATTGCTCAATTTAAGCAATTTATAAAATAAATCTGATTTTTCAGAAGCCAATTTCTTAAAATTCCCTTCTTGGATAATTATACCTTTATCAATTAAAAATATATTATCTACATTTTTAATAGTTGAGAATCTATGAGTAATGATTATTATAGTCAAAGATCCTTTTAAGAAATCAATACTTTTTTGTATTTCCCTTTCAGATTCAACATCGAGAGAACTAGTAGCTTCGTCAAGAATTAATAATGATGGTTTTCTAAATAATTCTCTGGCAATGAATAATCTTTGTCGCTGACCTCCCGATAATTTAACCCCTCTATCTCCAACCAATGTATCGTAACCTTCTGGTAATGATTCTATGAATTCATCTATAAAAGCCATTTTTGCTACTTTCTTTATTTTATTAAGATCTTCATAAGCATTCTTATTTTCAATACTGCCAATTAAATTTATATTATTTTTAATTGTGTCATTAAATATGATTGATTCCTGAGAAACGTAGCCAATTTTACTCCTCCAGGATTTATTATCGATCTCAGAAGAATCAATTCCATCAATTAAAATATTCCCTTTAATTGGTTTTATTAGAAATGTTAAAAGATCAGCTATCGTCGATTTACCTGCACCTGAAACTCCTGCAATCCCAATAGAATTACCCATAGGGATAGTAAAGTTTAAGTTATTAAAAATTAAATTATCATTACTTTCATACTTAAAACAAACATCTTTAAATTCTATCTGCCTTTTAAATTTTTTAAGAATAACTCTATTTTCTTCTTTTTCTATTTTAGTTAACTTGTTATCAAATTCTTTATCGACTTTTTCTAAACTGCCGGCGAACTCTAACATATTTATCCAAACTCTTTGCGAAATCAGGATGGAACTTAATCCTCTATAAAATAAAAGAATTGAAACAAATAATGGGGTAATTGATGAATTTAAAATAATTATTTGATAAAGAAGCAAAATACACATAAAAAGTACAATAAATGGCTCCCTAATTGATTTTGTAAATGACTCAATAATTCCTGTTTTACTAAGATTTACAGAAAGGGTAGATATTAATTTTTTTGTTTTATTTCTAAGTATTTCAATTTGATTAGTAGATCTAAGATATTTAAAACTTTGAATTATCTCAATTATATATTTTGTTAAAGAACCATTTAGTTCTGCAGATTCTATTGAAAAATTTCTAACTCTTTTGTTTAATTTTCGAAAAAAATATAATAAAGCAAGAGATAATAAGGCACTTATAAAACCTATTTGCCAAGTAATCATTAAAGCCAAAGAGAGATATACGATTGAATTAATCAAAGAAATTCCTACAGAAATAAAAAAGTTAAATGATTGAACGGCCCTCGTACTTTGTTCATTTAATAAGTTTGTAAAGTACCCAGTATCTTCCCTAAGGAAGTATTTATAATCTATGCGGGAATAAAAATCAAATAATTTAGTTTTCAAGATATCTAAAAAATTACCTCTTAATAT
>MDTA01217874.1_pt1 | contig 12965 bp, 10 predicted proteins | sample 811151 | NCBI WGS metagenome assembly MDTA01 (sample SAMN05326648, study PRJNA326480) | marine metagenome | isolation source: seawater | place: Indian Ocean: South | collected 2010 | reverse complement strand
GGTGTCTTTGATTTTTCAGAAAAAAGGTTTGGCTCACTAAAGGATGTGCCAAGTCCTAGATTACCTGATTTAAGTAATCCCGTGAAATAAGGTTTTAGTTATTTTAGAAAAACAGTCCTTTCAATGATTTCTGTTACTTACTGACTATACTGTTAAATAACAATTCAGTAACTGCACTTGCAATTAAGACTTCCACAAATGAAAACTAACGAATTTTATTTAGGTAGTAAAGCGCGGATATCTTTTTACTCAGAGTCGTTGTACGAATGCCTAAGTTCAGTTTTAAGCCTTCTTGTGTACTCGTCTTGAAGCCAAGTTCTGTAATTGTCAGTTGTCTTAGCCATGCACTTTGAATACTGCTTTACTCTAAAATTAATATCCTCACTAAGTTGCTCAATTAACTCTACAGCATCCCAGTAATCGTCAGCAGCGTATTTAATCATAGCCTTATGCTGCTCTAAGCTCAAATCGACAGCCTTCTTAGGTCTTTCAGCTTGCTTCATTACTTGTTCATAGACCTTTAGCATGTCAAACTCAGTCTCTGGGCCGCCTTCGAATTTCTTAGCTAATTCCTCAGGCATTTGGTATACAAACTCATTTTCAATCTCCTCGTCTGAATAAAGACCATCAATAAATGATTGTGGTGCTCTGAAAATTTCTTGCCAATTGATGTGAGCATCCCAAAGTCCAAACCTTCTGGCATTATTCCCCAAGTCTATTACGTTGAATTCCTGCTTTTCATTCAAAAATCTTGATCCTCTACCTATCATTTGATGATAAAGTGTCAGAGATTTAGTTGCTCTGTTTAGAATAATAGTTTGAACAGTAGGTTCATCAAATCCAGTAGTAAGAATACTAACAGAAGAAAGAATAGCGTCAGGCTTAGTGTGGAACCACTCTAAGATTTCAGCTCTTTCCTTTTCACTGTGAGTGTTATCTAGGTGCTTACACTCGTATCCCTCTTCTTCAAACAGGGCCTGCACCTGCTTTGAGGTGTTGATACCATTGTTAAAGATTAATGTCTTAGTGCCCTTAGCCTTCTCTTCGTATGCATAAAGTAGCTTCTCTTGCATGAGGTAGTTGCCGTAAAGTCTTTCAGATGAGCTAACAGTGTAATCTCCGTTAATACCCACTTTAAGAGCTTTAAGGTTTACATCGTAATTATAAGTAGAAGCTTTAGCTAGATACTTTTGTTCTACAAGAGAAGAGATACTTTCTCCAATGATTAGTTCATTGTAGTTATCGTGAAGAGGAAGTTTAATGTTAGAGCTTAGAGGGGTAGCAGTAACTCCTAAAAGAATTTGCTGGTCAAAGTGCTTGAATAACTTTCTAAAGCTGTTGTAGTGAGCCTCATCGACAATTACTAGACCTAAATTTTTAAACTCCATTGCTTCTTCGTTGATACGATTGTTAAGCGTCTCAACCATAGCTACATAACACCAGTGGTCTTCACCATCATCAAGATCCTTAACCTTTGCGTTAATCACCTTGTTAGTCACGCCTATTTCGCTAAGCATGTTAGAAGTTTGACCTAAAAGCTCAATTCTGTGAGTTAGGATTAGTACTTTTTTCCCCTTTGCTAGAATGTACTTCTTAGCTAATTCGGAAAAAATAACTGTTTTCCCACCTCCAGTTGGTAGCTGAAACAGAAGATTGAATTTCTCTTCGTTTTCGTCGAATTTGCCTAGAATCTGATCGATAGCGTTTTGCTGATACCCGTATAGTTTCTTGCCTTTATTGCTTTCGAGTTTTGATCTGAATTTAGGATTCATTGAAGGTGTGGTAGTTGTCTGCAATTAGTATGGAAAAACGCAAAAATACCTTGTACTTTGCTTAGTCAAAAATTATACAAAGGGTAATATTTAAAAGTTTATGCAAAGACTTTTTGATAAAAGTGAATTTGAAATCGCAGAGTCATTGAAAATCAAGTCGTTAAGGATGTTGATGGGTGATTTAATTCAAGTTGATGGATATGATGAAGTTGTTAAGGAATTCTTGAAATCAGATGAGTTTTCATCTTTAGAGAAATTTTTAATAGATGAATACTCAAAAAATTACTGTTTTCCGAGACCTGAAAACATATTTAAGGCGCTACGCTTGGTTCCGCTAAGTGAGTTGAGAGTTGTGATAATTGGTCAAGATCCATATCACGCTATGGGGCAAGCAGATGGTTTGGCCTTCTCAGTTCCAGTGGGTGTCAAGCCTCCTCCTTCACTAAGAAATATTTTTAAAGAAAGGATGGATGATTTAGGATTGGGGGAAAGGTCTACAGATCTTGAGGATCTTGCTAATCAAGGAGTTTTGCTGATTAATAGTGTGCTCAGTGTAAGGAGTGGCGAACCAAGGTCACATAGAGGTCGAGGATGGGAACTGCTTGTCAGCTTAGTGCTTAAGGCTGTTAATGATTTACCCAGGGGTGTGTGTTTTATTCTTTGGGGGAAAGATGCTGAACAATTAGGTCAAACTATTAATAGACACAAGCATAAAGTGTTCGTGTCAGCTCACCCCAGTCCGCTTTCAGCATATAGAGGTTTCTTTGGGTCTAAGCCTTTTTCAAATGTTAATAAGGCTCTAATAGAACTAGGATTTGATGAGATAAATTGGTAGATGAATTCATAAATTTGCTTTGATGAGTAAACCTTCTATACCTAAAGGAACAAGAGATTTTGGGCCGCGTGCAATGGCTCGAAGACAGTGGATTTTTTCTACGATTAGAAATGTCTTTGAAAAGCATGGATTCTTGCCTGTAAATACTCCGTCTTTTGAGAATCTACAGACTCTTACTGGCAAGTATGGAGAGGAAGGTGATAAGCTGATATTTAGAATTCTCAATAACGGTGACTACTTATCTAAGGCTAATTCTGATGCTATAGAAAATAGGGATAGTAAAGCTCTTACTCCATCAATAAGCAAGAAAGCATTGAGATACGATTTGACTGTTCCTTTTGCTCGTTTTGTAGTGATGAATAGAAATGATCTGACTTTTCCATTTAAGAGATACCAGATTCAACCTGTATGGAGAGGCGATAGGCCAGGTAAGGGTAGGTATCAGGAATTCACTCAATGTGATGCAGATATTATAGGATCTACAAGTTCACTTTGCGAGTTGGATTTAGTACAAGTATTCAGCGAAGCACTTACTGATTTAGGAGTCCCAGGGTATACGATCCTTATCAATGACAGAAGAGTTCTTTCAGGATTAGCTAGTTCGTTAGGCGTGTCATCTGATAAGCTGACAGATTTTACTGTGTCAATTGATAAATATGATAAGGTAGGGGTTGATGGTGTTGTAGATGAGCTAGTAAATAGGGGCTTTGGAGAAAACGTAACTGGAGGAGTTAAGGGATTGTTTGACGCAAACAATAGCTCAACAAATGCTGGAGTACTTGATTCAATTGCAACTATTGTTGGAGATGATGAAGTAGGATTTGAGGGGCTCAATGAGGTTAGAAAACTTCTTGAAAGGGCTAATGCCTTAGGTATAAAAGAGGCTAATATTAGATTTGATGCAATGCTTGCAAGAGGGCTAGATTATTACACTGGCGCTATTTTCGAAGTTCGAGTAAAGGATGCACCTGTAGGAAGTATATGTGGAGGTGGTAGATACGACGATCTAACTGGAATATTTGGGTGGAAAGGAATGAGTGGTGTTGGCATAAGTTTTGGCGCAGATAGAATTGAGGATGTTCTGGAGCATTTCAATGGATTCCCCAAATTCTTAGATAAGAGCACTGATGTTTTGATTGCTAACATGAGCGATGAGTCAGTAAATGAGGAGGTCATACTTTCATCTACACTTAGAAACTCTGGATTCGCAGTGGAGCTTTATCCAGATACTTCTAGGCTTAAAAAGCAGATGAAGTACGCAGACGATAAGTCGATTCCATATGTAGTAATCATTGGAGAACACGAAAGAAAGGAGGGGTTAGTTACTCTTAAAAAAATGTCGTCTGGAGAGCAGATTAAGCTTACTCAAGACCAGCTAATTAAGGAATTAAATCAAGCTTACAACTAAGCTCGCTTTGATCAAACTAAGCTGCATCAACCTCTCTGTAGCTAACCAGCTATTTGGCTTTTCCTCTCTTAAATCTAACTTAGTTAAAATTCTAGCAAGGAAAAACCCAGCAACAGCTGAAAAAACAATCCAGCCAGGCTTCATGATGTACCCGATTTACTCTAGGAATTCATCCATTCCCAAGCAGCTGAAAAGGCGCTCATCTCACCGCTCTCTACGCTTTGAGATAACCTATCCCAAACCTCCTGAGATCTAATACCATTAATCTTATTTTCAAAAAGTAAATCCTTTGCATGGCTCGCCATTCTCTCACTTCTCTGCAAAGATCTTTGGCTTTCAAAAAAACCATTGCCACTCCAAATATCCAAAAGTCTCCCAACACAACTTCTAAATTCATCATGACCGTCTCCGCTCATAGAACTCGCAGTAATAACCTCCACTTTATTGCCTCCCTCAGTCTCAGGGAATAAATGAAGGGCATTCCTATAAGCAGATGCTGTATCTCTACACTCACCCACATTCTCACCATCCGCTTTATGCACAACGACTATATCTGCCATTTCCACTATCCCACGCTTAATACCCTGAACCTCATCACCAGCCCCACCAATAAGTAGCAGGCAGAACACATCCACCATATCCCTGACTGAAGTTTCGCTCTGGCCAACACCAACAGTTTCCACAAGGATTATATTATACCCAGCTGCTTCGCACAGCAAAATAGCCTCCATTGTCGCCCTAGCAACCCCACCTAAAGTATCAGCAGCGGGAGAGGGCCGAATGAAAGCGTTATCGCTAACAGCTAGCTTTTCCATTCTCGTCTTATCGCCAAGAATACTGCCGCCGGTTCGCTTACTACTGGGATCCACAGCTAGTACAGCAACCCTGTGGCCTTCATCAATTAAATCAAGTCCAAATCTCTCAATAAAAGTACTTTTCCCAACTCCAGGAATGCCTGTGATTCCTAGTCTTAAGCTATTAGGATGGCCGTGGTCTCGTAGTTTGCTCAGGAGCTTATGAGCTTGTGGTCTATCTGATGGGTTGTTGCTTTCAATAAGTGTTATAGCTCGAGCAAGAGCCTCACTCTTTCTATCCAATAATTCATTAGCAAGCGAAGTTATGTCGCACAAATCAGCACGATTAGATCTAATCCTTTCCTGGGCGGCCTCGATGGCCTGTGATTTGGACTGATTGTTTGTGGGCATGCTGTGAATTTAAGACTTAACTTGCAAATATGTTAACTAGAATGCTGGCGATAGCTGTTTTTTTACCTGCGACATTTATAGCACAAACCACCTGCGATACCACCATTGTTGTTAGCGGATACGTGCTATCAACAGACGCTCAAGTAGTCCCAGCATCTATGGCTGTTAACAGGAATTCTGGTGGAGGTTCCTTTGTCGAAACAGACGGTAGTTTCCTAGTTAGAGCTTGCCCTAGTGATACCTTAGTGTTTGGCGCAATAGGCTACTACTCTGTTGAGAAGGTAGTTGATGTTTCAATGAAAACAGAGTCGTTGGACATAATTTTAAGGAAACTTGAAGTGGAGGTAGGAGTTGCAGAAATTTTTGCTCCAAGGACTTTAAACCAAATACTAAAGGACATAGAAACTCTTGGTTATGATGAGAAGGATTATAGAGTATCATCAGTCAATGCTCTTCAGAGTCCTATTACTTTTCTTTATGAGCAGTTTTCACGAGTTGAAAAGTCAAAAAGGCTTGTTGCAGAGTTAGAGAATACTGATAAAAGGAGGGAGCTACTTCAGGAGTTGTTTGCTAAATACGTTGACTACGATATAATTCAGTTGGGCCCAGAGGAATTCAAGGAATTTGCGGAATACTGTGATCCTGGCGATGAACTGTTACAAGAGTGGACTCAATATGAATTTATCCTTTACGTAAAAAGGCAATATTCTCTGTTCAGAATGCTGCCAAGTAGGCTAGATGATTCTGATTACGAATACGATAAGTAACTCTTTAGCTTAAGTAAGATGAGTCCAGGAAGAACACAAAGAATTTGAAGATAAATCCTGTCACACAAATCCCTACAGCTATAACGTGAGGTGTTCTGAGTTTAAGATTCATTCTGTCAAATCTTAAAACGAGATCCATAAATAAAGTAGAGATTGCAAAAACCTCAACAATAGTAAGTGGCACTATGATAAAATCTAATCCATCGAGTAGCCAAATAGCACTTTCTGGCATGATATGGCTAAAGAATTCTGTCCAAACAAATATTACATTATAACCTAAAATCATCCATAGGGTAAGGGTGATCATCTTGAAGTTGTTTGATTTGAGATTTGACATGGTGCAAAAGTAGTTGAGCAATCTGCATAAAATGAGGTACTAAATTCAAAAAGTCCGCGTTATTTTAGCATCATGAAAAGAAATTACGCAATTGCAGCAATTATTTTGGCTTTAATCATGCTAACTCTATCTGCGTGCGCTTCTAACAATGAAGATTGTAGCGCATACCAAAGCGTAGAGGTAGAAGGGTAGGCCTCTAGTTCTGGCTAAGTTAGAACTGGAAATAAATAAATGGTTGTGGGTCAGAGGCTCCTACCAACCAGAGTATCACAGCTAACACGCATGTGATAGTCCAAATCGTCATCGTATGTAGGTTTGTGAATCTATCGATAAACCTCGTGCTTAGATTTTCAGGCACCATATGAAGGGTGAATCCTAATCCCATAACTGCAAGTACAATGCTGTTTGTAGAGATAACATCGAGCACTGTATTCAAGTTGAAATTATAGAGTATCTGGTTTACAAGATCATTTGCTGTAAACCATTCTGTCAAGACGTCGTGCTCCCCGTAAACGTCGTCTTCACCTGAAAAAGACCCAGACCTAAACCAAATTCTCGTAATTGTTATAAAGTTGAAAGTTAGGATTACGCCTATTGCTCTTGCCCACCATGCTTCAATTTTAGACCATGGGAGCAAGTCTTTACAGAACTTAAACGTCATTAAGCCTAGGCCGTTTAAGGCTCCCCAGAGAATAAAGTTCCACGAGGCTCCGTGCCATAGGCCGCCGATAACCATGGTCGCAAACAGGTTCATGGAGGTGGCCGCTGTTCTGCTCCAGGCCGGAAACATAAACGAGAAGCCGTAGCTGAGTAGGAGGATTCCGGTGCCGATCAAGAAGGTGCTCTCGCTTTTGAGTGCTATAGATGCGAAGAGCACTAGAGAGAAGGCGAAGATGCTGGTGAAGAGCGTGGCGTTTCTATTTCCACCCATGGGGATATAAAGGTAATCCCTAAGCCATGTAGAGAGGCTAATATGCCATCTTTGCCAAAACTCGCCTACGTTGCGCGCTTTATATGGCGATCTGAAGTTTATGGGGAGTCTGAAGCCCATGAGTAAGGCCACGCCTATGGCAATGTCGCTATAGCCGCTAAAGTCAGCAAATACTTGTAAGCTGTATCCGTATAGGGCAAGAATTACTTCAAATCCACTGTAGCTTGAAGGAAGCTCGAATACTTTGTCTACTAGATTGGTTGCGATATAGTCAGCAAAGACTATTTTTTTTGTGAGACCTGCTAGAATCCACCAAATAGCATGTTTGAATTCCTTATTGCTTATGTCGTATGGCTTGTGGAGTTGAGGGATAAATTCTACTGCACGTACAATAGGGCCAGCTACTAGTTGTGGGAAGAAAGTGACATAGAACCCAAAGTCAAGAATAGACTTTATTGGTTTTATTTTCTTCTTAAAAAGGTCTATGCTGTAGCTGAGGGTTTGGAATGTGTAGAAACTAATACCTACAGGAAGAATAATGTCCTTTACTCTTATAGATGTGCCCAGGTTGTCATTTAGCCATTGAGCTCCTGGAACAACTGCTTCCCATGTTGTACCAAACAAGTCAGCGCTTGCAGAGGCGAAGAAATAAGCGTACTTGAAGAATCCAAGGAGTCCCAGGTTTATTAGTATACTAAGGATAAGTAAAAGTTTCCTGCTTACACCTTTACTATTATGCATTATCCAGCCTATAACATAGTCAGCTAAAGTTGAGAATAGAAGAAGGAGCACAAACCAACCACTGGTTTGGCTATAAAAAAATATGCTGGCAATAAATAAGAAAGCATTCCTCAGTGCAACCTTATTCTTAGTCAGGCTAAGGAAAATAAGTACCACTAAGAAGAAGTACCAGAACCCGGATACAGTGAATATCAATTTATCCATTTCACCCAGCTTTTATACTCAGCCCTAAAGGCTTCATCAAATTTTTCACCTACAACTCTTGCGCCTTTTGGAGAGAAGTGAATCAAGTCTGTTGAAGCAAGTCTTGGTTCAAGATTTGACCATCGTTCAATAGAACCCTCACCTCCCATAACTCTCCTTAAATCCCAGTACATGCAGTCTTCAAGGATGACTTGCTCTTTAAGATTTTCAATTACAGATCCTAGCATAGGGTAGGTGCCTGCAGCTCCCATGTCTGAAGGTCCTATTACTATCACTGCTGCCTCAGGAATAATGAGCTTTAAAAATTTCAGTTGCTTTCTAAACCTTTTTGCAAATTTCTGAGCATCAGCTGAGTCTTTTAAATATGGAACGACATTACCGCCAAACTGCAGTACCATTAACCCAACTTCACGCTTCTCCATAAAGCTCTCAAGATGCCCTCTGTCGAGTTTAGTGAATATCATCCCAGCTGACCCTCTAAGAGGTATGTTGTGCATTACAACACCGTGTCTACTTCCTAACTCTATCCCAGTAACTTCAATATTGTATCCTTCAAACCCTACTATTAGTTCTTTTTCTCCCTCGGTTAAATCTGAAACAATAGAAGTATGCATTCCAGGTCTAGTTGGTCTGATTGAAAAAGCCTTGTATGGCGTTGCGCTTCCCTTAAGAGTGATGTTTCCGCCTAAAGGAGCATCACCTATTAAAAACTTCACATGGCCCCAACGTTTATTTAGTTTAAACCCAGCAGGATTCGGTTTTAAAGTAACAGTACCTTCACCTTTCACCCTGGAAAATGCTGCCATTGCTCCATAAGCATTATGAGTAATAGTTGAATCGATTTTGCCAAACCTAGTATGCCTTTTCCAACTGCCTGATTCTCTTTGTTTTATTGAGAGAGCAGGTATAGGTTGAACTGCAGGGATTAAACCAGGCCCATTGCCTCCCCAGCTTTTCTGCCAGCTAGATCTTAATACTCCAGTAATTCTGTCTCCTTCGATTTGAGAATCACCCCAATGAAATACCTCTATAGGATTAGTGTCTGAAGTGTCAATAGCTTCAAGTTTTGCAAAGAACAATCTCAAACTAGCTCGTGCAATCTCAGACCCCTCAAACTTTAAGCTGTCGGGCAAGGTTGATAGATCGCTAACAGCATATTTAGGAAACCATCTGTTGGGATTGATTTCTAATGTGTCAGAAAACTTGTCAGTTACGATTGTGTCAACTGCGATTGAGTCGGTTACGACTGTGTCAATTACAAGCTCTTCAATAAGTAGAGTGTCCAAATCGTTTAGCTCAGACCAAACCGGAGCAATCTTCACTGTTTCACTTCTCTCAAAATAAGAAAGTACATCTATTTCTAGCTTTTCAATTAAATAAAAAACTGCAAGAAAAGGAACAAGAAATACGATGGTCTTTTGTGGGCTGTGCTTCATGCTCAACCACTAAGGTATAACTAGAATGCTTCCACTTTTAATACTAGTGCTTGAACCTAACGAGTTTGCATTTTGAATCTTTTCAATACTCACGCCATAAGTGACTGATAACCTGTAAAGAGTTTCACCATCCTTCACTTTATGCGTCCTGAAAGTTTTTTTACAATCCTGAGGTAGATTTAGATTTTCTAGTAGTCTAATGATGATTCTGTAGTCGTACAACATATCATTAAACCCGACGTCACTTCCCCACATACTTTTAAGATGACTAATGTATTCTGAGCTTTTACCGCTGAATCCCCCCATTTCTATAAAGTACTTTTCAGCTTCAGAACAATTGGTTGATGTGCTCTTAAAACTAAATGCAAGAGGCAGGTAGATAGCAGTTTCTAAAAGTTCATTTTCTTCAAGATAGCTACGCCAAACCTCCTTACACAGACAAAAATCCCTATTTACTCCAAAGAGCTTCCTGCTGTTATTATCTCTGAATGATTGCATGGTTTGAAGAACCTTTAGTTCGTCACTAGTCTCAGTTTCCAGGATTAATTCCCATTTATCAGGAATCCTGATTTCATCCTTTAACTCTTGGGAAAAAGAATTAAAGCATAACAGGATGGAAGCTCCCAGGAATATGAGACTTACTTTACCCAAGCTTGTTCTATAATATGGCGTAAGTGAGCTCTGTGAGCCCTAGTAAGTGAGTCAGGAGAGCTGCTGTTTTTTTGCTGAAGATCAATACTATTTAACTGATCAAAAATCACACCTTTAGCTATTCTGTCGTATCTCTTGTTTTCGTATGCTTTAATTAGAGATTCAACATAAAGAACCTGCAATTGCTGACGGAAAGTATTCACCTTTTTATTCAAATCAGTTTTGAAGATTGCATTAGAAAGGTCATACATATAAGAGGCCAAATCATACTCGTTACCATACTTAGAAGCATCAGTAATTCTCATTAACACATTAGGGTGTAGTAGGTGAGAAAGAGCATCGTATTGTACGCTTAAAATGGCGTTGTGTACCCTAGGATCTTCGTTTTCACCGTAGTGGTTCCAGCCTCTTCGCTGTGACTGAAGGTATGAGTATGCGCTTTCTTGCGAGTCAAATGCATGAGGAGAAAAAGCATACTTAGCAAGAGCGTTCATTGCTGCTTTTTGGTCTTCTAAACTAACTGGAGTAAAAGGCTTGTCATTTCCAATGTTGCTGGGACCAGCTCTGTTGTATCTAACACCACCAATCTGCCTAGTCATTACTCTTATTTGAATTCCGTATTCGCCGTGTAATGTGTAGAATGCATCTCTAAAGTCCTGGTAACTAGTGCCTTCTTGAGCATATCTGTCAACTAGACCTGGCAATAAATCATTAACAAGCTCGCATCTTTCTGAAGCATAAGCAACAGGGTCGTCACTTAAGTCGTAGATGTTTACATCAGGGTTAATACCTCTTCCTGAACCACGCATATCGTCTGCATCATTTCCAAAGCCCAAATTCTCATCAGTGCTTTTTGATAAAATAGCCTCAAGTCTAGCGTCTTCTTCAGATGCATCTTCTAACCCCTCACTGTAAGCGTACTCAATAACCCAGTAATCATAAGGACCTGGAGAATCGTCGTAGTAGAGGGTTTGGTTTTCAGGGTTTCTCGCAAAATTTATAGCAGGGTATTCCATAACCGTACTGCACATGCCGTTTTCTGCAACTGCCTCAGGATCCTTAAGCTCTTCAGGGCTAAGCATAGTGCTGGCGTGCATGTTGTGGCTTAAACCTAATGTGTGACCTACTTCGTGAAGACTGAGTCTGTGCAAGGTTTGACGTATAAATTCTTGATGCTCTTCGTCTGAAAAATTCATTATTTTCATAGCAGAAAGAGTAAATAGACTATTGTGTGACATTGATTCACCTAAGTCACATCTGTGAAGCATTACAGCAGTTTTTTCTCTCGAGCTTAACTCATCAAAATCGATTCCTCCAGAAGTTGGTGCATCAGAAAACACACCTGATTTCCATAATCTTCTAGACATGCCTCCATACTCGAGCATAACATCAGCTCCAAGAATCTCACCTGTTCTGGGATTTACAAAGCTGGGGCCGTAACCACTAAAAGGTGCAGTTGGAGATGATGTCCATCTTAACACGTTGTACCTAACATCACCAGCTTCCCATTCTGCACTATCTGGTTGAATTTTGACAACCACAGCGTTCTTGTATCCGATTTGTTCAAATGCAAGATTCCATTTTTCTACACCAGTTCTAATGTAATCTCTAAATTCATAAGGAGTAGTGTTTTCGATCCACCAGGTAATAGGCTTAACTGGCTCAGAAAGCGCTGCCATAGGATCCTTTTTTTCTAATCTCCATCTGTGAATCACATCCTTCCAAGGTGTAGTCGAAGTGCTTGTCATATCTGTTACCTGAGTAGTGAAAAATCCAATCCTTGCATCGTCTTTTCGAGGAGTGAATCCATCTTCTGGCATTTGTAGAATGCAATGACGGTATCCTACAGTAACATATCTAGCGTCTGTAATAGCTGATACATAAACGGAAGGACTAGTCGATTCGTAAACGTAGTCAACAACAATTTCTGTGTTTTCAGGGTAGTTGTTAAAGCCAGTAATTGTAGTCTTACTAGAGCTTAGCTTACCAAGTGGGCTTTTACTTCCAGGTCTAGACGGAGGCTTGATTTGATTTATTTTTTCATTTTTGAATACTGCATCACCAGAGACCAGGTATGACGTCCCATTGTTGTTTTCCCCAAGGATTTTTAAAGAGGCTAGAATAGGCCTATTGATGTTTGCGCTTTCAGCTTTTGATAGGGGACTTTTAGGATTGAAGTAATATGATGTATTCTCTCCAAGAATCTCTATTCTATCATAGTTTTTTCTAAAACTGATGATTTTAGACCCTTGATATGCTCCTCTGTAGTTGCCAGTTTGTAATACAGCATCTTCAACTTGGGAAAAGTATATGAATTCACTGCCTAATGCTGATTGTTGAATTTCCATCCAAGATTCTCCAGTTACGGTATCTCTGTATAAAGTGAAAAGACCTTCAAAAGCTTCAGCTTGTTTAGTTACTTCAGCTATGGATTTGTTGTTTGATTTCTTATTTGAAGATTCAGTGCTTTCAACTTTTTTCTTTTTCCTTTTGTAAAACTGAGCGTTTGAAGTTGATGGAATAAAAAAAAAGGCACTCATTAAAAGCGTGCCAAGTAAATAAGTTTTTCTAGTAACCATTTTCTGACAAATTCATAAGCGACTAAGATAGGGTTATTTAAACCCTCTAGTCTTTTTAATTTTTTCGTAGGCATCTTGTATTTGCAAGAACCTATCTTC
>MDTA01087286.1_pt1 | contig 12965 bp, 1 predicted proteins | sample 811151 | NCBI WGS metagenome assembly MDTA01 (sample SAMN05326648, study PRJNA326480) | marine metagenome | isolation source: seawater | place: Indian Ocean: South | collected 2010 | reverse complement strand
GCTTCGGCCCCAAGATGGTCTATAAGCTTCTCGACTCGGGTCGGCTGCGCTCCCTCGCGGACCTCTATCGCCTCACCGCGGGCTCCTTTCGAGACCTGGAGGGCGTGGGAGAGGTCCTGGCCGCCAAGCTCGTACAGAACGTTCAGGAGCGCGCCGAGCTCCCCCTGAGGGTCTTCCTGGCCGCCCTGGGCGTTGACGGCCTCGGCGCGGTGACCTCAGAGAAGCTCGCGCAGCACTACCTTACGCTGGACCGAATCCTTACGCTGGAGGTAGGCGCGCTCGCCGCGCTCGACGGCTTCCAGGAGACCCTCGCGCAGACCATCGTCGAGTGCCTGCGCGCGACGCGACCGCTCATCGATGACCTGAGAACCGTCATGACGGTCAAGGACTTCGAGGTCGCGCAGGTCGCCATCGAGGCCGAGGCTATCGCCGACCAGAGCTTCGTCTTCACCGGCGCCATGGCCACCCTGGACCGTAAGAGCGCGCAGAAGGCCGTGCGGGAGCGAGGAGGCCGAACGCCGTCGTCTGTGACCAAGGAGCTCGACTACCTCGTTGTGGGCGACAAGGGCTCTCCGCTCCTCGGCGAAGGGAGCTTGTCGAGCAAACACAAGACCGCCGAGAAGTATCGCGGGGATGGCGCAGAGATCGCGATCATCACGGAGTCTGCGTTCCTTGAGATGCTCGAGGGCCGCCCCGCTCCAGCATTTGAAACTGAACGCGTAAGCTCGTCGCCGGCCGAGGAGATCGACTCTCCGCGCGTCTCCGAGAAGGGCCCGAAACAGGGCGAGCTGTTCTGACGCGCCATCGCAGGACCCGGTTGGTGACCACAGATGTCCACCACCCGTGTTCAAGTCGACCGTGATCGTGGTAATTTCGCCGCCTTGCGAGCCGTGAATGGGTTCAGGGGGTATTGGGACGTGTGGTTTAGAACCTCATTGGTCATTGGTGCGCTGATTTGCGCGGGTCTTCAAACGTCATGCTCAGAGAGCAAGCCAGGACGAGCGCCGACTGAACCTGTCGACGCGATCGGTCCGGACGCGATCCCGACGGACGTCTCCGGAACGGACACGACGCCAGACACGGCACCGGACACGGTCCCGGACACCGTGCCCGACACGACTCCAGAGCCGGATATCGTGGAGCCTCCTGTGGAGGGCGCTGCGATCACCTGTGAGCTCATGGGCTCAGCAGGGGACCGGATCGACTGCCCCGTGCACATCGCGCGCGCCGCCGAGAGCTTCAAGCCGGCAACGGAGGTCGCCCTCGCCGTATCCTACGGAGCGGACTTCGCGAGCCTCGAGAGCATCATCGAGTTGACGTGCGCCGGGGACAACTGCCTGGAGAAGGTCGTCAGCGGTAGCGGGGACGCGACCGGTCAGACCGCCTCAGGACACGCACTCACGCTGAGCCCAGGTGGGCTGGAGGCCTGGAGTGGAGAGGGCTCCATGGAGTTCAAGCACCCTGTCGGCGGCGTGGCGGTATCTCTGGCCTACATTGATGCCACGGGTACCGTGGTGGGCGACAGCCTGGTCGTCATGCTGCGCTTCGCGCTCACCGAGGCCCTGGATGTGCCCAGGCTTGTGACGGTGACGTTGGACCAAGCTCTGGCGGCCGCAGGTGAGAGCCTGCCGGTCGCGAGCAAGCCCCCGCTGCTCGTCACAGCGGACGCCGGAGGCTGCGGTGATGAGGTGTGCTTTGATGGCAACCCCTGCACGGACGACAGCTGTGAAAACGGAGCCTGCGTCTTCACCCCCCGGGAGGGTGCCTGCGATGACGGCAACGCCTGCACGGCGAATGACAGTTGTGAGGACGGGACCTGCGTCGGAGACGCGGCTGCGGCCGCCGACGCTCCATGCACGGGCGAGGACCTTTGCGCTGAGGTAGGAACCTGCGATGGCTCCGGAAGCTGCGCCTACGACTCGGCCCTGTCCGTGGACTGCTCCGCATTGACGGGCCCCTGCGCCGAGGCGACCTGCAACCCGGCGACAGGCACCTGCCTCATGACGGCCAAGAGCGGTGGGAGCTGCGACGACGGCGACGCGTGCACAACAGGAGACGCCTGCAATGACACAGGCAACTGCTCAGGCGAGCCGGTGCTCTGCGACGACAGCGTCGACTGCACCCACAACACCTGTGAGCCCGACACCGGGTGCGTCTTCGTGGCCCAGGACGGCGCGTGTGATGACGGCAACCCTTGCACCACCAACACATGCGGCTCCGACGGCTGCACGACAGCGGAGGTCGACGGCGGATGTGACGATGGTGACAGCTGCACGCTCAACGACGCCTGCTCTTCCGGCCTCTGCATGGGCGAGCCGGATATCGCTTCGTGTGGCTGCGCGGTCGATGAGGACTGCGCGCCCCTGAGCGCGGCGGACCTCTGTCAGGGTGAGTTCCAGTGCCTTGAGGGCATCTGCACCAAGGTCCCTGGGAGCGCTGTTGTCTGCCCGACAGACGGGTATGAGTGCATGGATGAATGGACGTGCGCGCCGGACACAGGCGAGTGCAGCGCTGAGGTCAGCACCAACTGTGATGACGAGATGTCCTGTACCGTCGACTCCTGCTCGGTGTCGAAGGGCTGCCAGTACGAGGTCGTGGACCTCTGCCCCCTTGGCCCTCTTTGCACGATCTCTGGCTCGACCGGGGACACCGTCGAGTGCGTCCTCCGCGTCGCTCGCGGATCCGCCGAGCACCTCCCGGCGACAGGCGCCAACACGCGCTTCGGCTGGGACGGCACCAAGCTCGCTCTCGATCAGCTTGTGGACAGCTACTGCTTCGGTGGTGGCTGCTGGCCATTCGACGCGCTCAACTGCGCGGCAGATGGGACCGGCTGCAGCTCGCAGCCGCTGCAGTCCGGCCATAGCATGCTTGTGGTTCCCAATGACCTCGCGGACTGGAAGGACTGGGTCAGCATCACCTTTGTCCATCAGTCTTCCGTGGACACGGCGCTGACCGCCGCGGTCCTCAACAGCGACGGCGGCGTCGGGGACGCGGCGAACGTCATCACCCTGAGATTCAAGCTCTTAGAAGATATACCACCCGACAACCCGGAGACCGTCGAATACACCGAGGCGAGCTTCGACCGTGTCGACATGCCGCTGCAGGCCTCCATTGAGGAGACCCTCGACGGCTCGGCCGTGATCACGGGAGGTGCAGAATGAACCGCCTGATGAACAACCTCGTAACTGCTGCGTTCGCTGTTGGCCTCCTCCTGACCCCCTCCGTGGCCTGGTCGGTCCCCGCCGCGACCGTTCCCAGCGCTGATCTGACAGGTGATGATGACGTCAACTCTGCGGACTTCCAGTGCCTCGTCCTCCTCAACACCGCGATCCAAACCGTGGGGGGGCCGACGCAGGATCACTGCACGAGCGACGCGGACTGCGCGGAGAACCACTTCTGCGACCTGGCGTTCGCGAAGAACCTGTGTCTTCCCGACTGTCTCGCAGAGCGGTCGGTCGTAGGAGATAACTCGGTGATCCCCGACTGCTTCGAGCAAGGGGATAATGACGACTGCTTCCTGGGCATTCCACGTCATAATGCCGACCTGAACTGCGACCGGGTGATCAACAACGCGGACTTCCAGATCCTCGTAGCCATCGTGCTCCAAAAGCTGGGCGGCCCCGGCACACCGGATATCGACAACGACGGCATCCTGAACTTCTGCGATCCGGACACGGACGGCGACGGTGATCCCGACGAGACGGACTGTGCCCCGACGGACCCCGAGATTCACTCGGATGCCGACGAGGTCTGCGATGGGATCGACAACAACTGCAACCTCCTCGTGGATGGCTCCGACCCCGACCTCGTGACCGAGCCCTGCGAGCTCCAGGAGGGCGTGTGCGCAGGGATCGGAACGTCTCAGTGCGTCGACGGCCAGTGGCTCGAGTGCCTGCCGGTCGAGTACGAGTTGTGGTCCGATGATTATGAGGCAACCGAGACCTCTTGTGATGGCGTCGACAACGACTGCGATGGCCTCATTGATGGGGAGGACCCCGATCTCCTCGACGCCTGCAACTGCGGTGACGGGCTCTGTGGCGACGGCGAGACCTGCGATGACTGCGCCGAGGACTGTGGCGTATGCCCGATTGGATGTGGCGATGGACTCTGCGCCGGAGCAGAAGACTGCCTGACCTGTAAAGCGGACTGCGGTGACCCCCTCCCGGACGGTACCTGCGACAGCATCTCGTGCGGCGACGGAACCTGCGGCACCACGGAGAATTGCGTGGAGTGCGCCGACGACTGTGGCTCGTGTGACAACGACACCTGCGGCAACGGGCTTTGCGACGGCAACGAGAGCTGCTCCTGGTGTCCGTCTGACTGTGGTCCTTGCCCAGAGATCTGCGGCAATGGACTCTGCGCCGCCACTGAGACGTGCGGAAGCTGCGCCCAGGACTGCGGGGACCCCGTGGCCACGAGTGACAGCGGCTGCTGCACCGCGAACGACGCCGTCGGTGGCTGCGAGAAGCAGGCATGCTCGGATTGCGTCTGCGCCCTCGAGCCCTCCTGCTGCGCTGGCGCGAACGCCGCGTGGACCCAGGAGTGCGTGGACCTGGCTCAAAGCTCGGCGTGCGCCAACAGCTGTGAGTGTTCAGACTGCGACGGAGATAACCCGACCTGCGGTGACCAGGTCTGCAACGGACAGGAGTCTGTCCTGTCCTGTCCCGAGGACTGTGGCGATGGCCCGCCCTGCGGGAACTCGGTGTGCGGCCCGGGCGAGAACTGCAAGATCTGCGCGAAGGACTGCGGCTCCTGCCCTATCATCTGTGGCGATGGGGTCTGCCAGGCCGGTGAGACCTGCCTCAACTGCAAGGCGGACTGCGGACTGCCCGACGCGTCGGGGCTCTGCATTGGCGATGACACGTGCGACGACGGCATCTGCACGAACGCCGAGTCCGGAGGCGACGAGACCTGTGACTCCTGTGCCGCCGACTGTGGCGCCTGCGTGGGAGACTGCGGCGACGGCGTTTGCGCTCCCGACGAGACGTGCGGGAGCTGCGCCGAGGACTGCGGGAGCTGCGGACCCGGTGACGGCTGCGCCAACCCGCCCTGCGCGAACTGCGGCAATGGGGTCTGCGCCGGAACCGAGGACTGCCTCTCTTGCGCCGCCGACTGCGGCAATCCCCTCGCGGACGGGACCTGCCTGGGCACGGATCCGTTCTGTGGCGACGGGACCTGCAGCACCTTCGCAGGTGGGGGCACTGAGAGCTGCCTGACCTGCGCCGCGGACTGTGGTCTGTGCGAACCGGACTGCGGAGACGGCGCGTGTACGAATGGAGAGACCTGCCTATCCTGCGCCGCGGACTGCAAGGGCCCATGCGATGATGGCTGCGCCGACGGCGACATCTGCCTGGCGCCCTGCGGCGACGGGCTCTGTGAGGTCGGCGAGAGCTGCGCGACCTGTGAGGCCGACTGCGGTTCCTGTCAGGCCGGCTGCCTGCCATCGGCGGCCGACGCGAACAACGACCTCCAGTGCGTCGATGATAACGATCTCGACTTCACCCAGTGCTGCGATGCGCAGGACCAGGGCGTCTTCTGTAACATCCCCGAGTGCGAGGGCTGTGTCTGCGATACGCACCCGGAGTGCTGCTCCGAGGGCTGGAGCGCTGTGTGCGCCAAGATCGCCAAGAAGGAGCCGTGCATCGGCGCATGCCTCTGCGAGGACTGTGGCCCCGCTCCCCAGGACCCTGGGCCCGAGCTGGTCTGCGGAGACGGCGAGTGTGTCGACGGTGAAGACTGTGGTTGCTGCCCAGCGGACTGTGGAATCTGCGATGCGTTCTGCGGGGACGAGGTCTGCCAGGTCACCGAGGACTGCATGACCTGTCCTGGCGATTGCGGCGAAGCCCCCGTGATTCCGGGCTCTGAGAACGACGTCTGCTGCACAGGCGATGGAGATCTCGGCTGCTCAGACCTTGGCTGCTCAAGCTGCGTCTGTGGCCTCATGCCCGAGTGCTGCGGTGCTCCGGCGGATGATGGCGCGGCGTCGGGCTGGACCGAGGCGTGCGCAGAGCTCGCCAACGGTGTGTGCGGCGCGTCCTGCCCCTGTGTGGATGCCAGCTGCGGCGACCCCGTTTGCGGCGACGGAGTCTGCCAGTTGGGTGAACAAACGTCCTGCATCGAGGACTGCGGGAGCGACGATACGTCCGAGTGTGGTGACGGCGTGTGCGACACGGGCACAGAGAACTGCGACTCCTGCCCCGCCGACTGCCAGCCCTGCGCCGACTACTGCGGCAACCTCTTCTGCGGCCCCGGTGAGGACTGCCAGAGCTGCAGCGCTGACTGTGGCGCCTCCCCGCTTCCCGATGGGAGCTGCGACGTAGGAGGCTTCTGCGGCGACGGGCTGTGCGAAGCCAATGAGGGCTGCAAGACCTGCGCCGAGGACTGCGGCCAGTGCCCTCCTCTCTGCGGTGACAACGTGTGCGACGGCAACGAGACGTGTTTGTCCTGCGAGTCGGACTGCGGCACGTGCTCTGACGGCTGCACCGACGCGGCCAGCTGCTGCGGCAACGACACCTGCGATCTCCAGGAGGACTGCGCGAGCTGCCCCGGCGACTGCGGTTCGTGCGACAGCGTCGGCCCCTGTGGAAACAACACCTGTGATCCGGGCGAGAGCTGCGCGACGTGCGCCCCCGACTGCGGGACCTGCCCGTGCTCCACACCGCCCTGCTTGAGCCCCTGCGGAGACCAGCTCTGCGGCACGGGCGAGACCTGCGCGACCTGCAGCGAGGACTGCGGCACCTGTCCGTCGGACGGCTGCGTCATCGATGGCCTGTGCGCGCCCAACGAGACCTGCGAGAGCTGCTCGGAGGACTGTGGAGCGCCCCTCGGAGATGGCACGTGCGACGACTCTGTGAAGACCTGCGGCGACGGCATGTGCGCGGGGGCAGAGACCTGCACCAACTGCGCGACGGACTGCGGCGCTTGCCCCTCCGAGTGTAATGACGGCGTCTGCGATGTGGTCGACGGTGAGAGCTGCGCGACCTGCAGCGACGACTGTGGGCAGGGAGCGCCAGGTGACGGGGCTTGCTGCACCTCGAACGCGGATGGGTCCTGCCTCGACACCGGCTGCCTGACCTGCGTCTGCGAGGCCCACCCCGAGTGCTGCGACAGCCCCTCTCCTGTGGGAGCCGACCCGGGCTCCTGGAGCGCCGAGTGCGCGGCGGCCGCCAGCGCCCCTGACTGCGCTCAACAGTGTTCGTGCGTCGACTGCAAGAACGACACGGCGGAGTGCGGCGACGACATCTGCAACGGCGGAGAGGATTGCTCGATCTGCCCCTCGGACTGTGGTCTGTGCGGAGGATGCGGCGACTCGCTGTGCGGAGACGGAGAGAGTTGCAAGACCTGCCCGAAGGACTGCGGCGACTGCCCGCCTGTGTGCGACGACGACGTCTGTGTGGGCGTCGAGAACTGCTTCAACTGCGAGGCAGACTGCGGATCGCCCATTAATGGCTCTTGCGAGCCTGACGGGGGGCCCGTCTGTGGCGACGGGCTCTGCAGCCCGACCGAAGGCTGCATCTGCGACCTCGACTGCGGCCCCTGCGGCATCGACGTCTGTGGTGACGGGGCCTGCAATGGCGCCGAGACCTGCGGCTCCTGTGAGCAGGACTGCGGCGAGTGTGGCTATCTCTGCGGTGACGTGATCTGCGAAGGGATCGAAGACTGCTTCTCCTGCCCCGACGACTGCGGCAACCCCGTCCTTCCTGGTGACTGCGACGGCGGTGAGCCCGAGTGCGGAGATGGCACCTGCAACGGCGACGAGGACTGCGGTACCTGCGTGGACGACTGCGGGAACTGCACGGGCGTGAGCATCTGCGGTGATGACATCTGCGACGCGGACGAGAGCTGCAAGGCCTGTCAGCTGGACTGCGGCGTTTGCCCCTGTCCACCTGGCGACGTCTGCACGGCCTGCGGAGATGGCAGCTGTGACGCCGATGAGAACTGCGCCTCGTGCTCGGTCGACTGCGGTGCCTGTGATCCGGGTTGCTCCGTGGGCGCGGGCGCTCCCTGCGCTCCTGTCGTCGAGGACGACTCGGGCGATTCGGTCGTCATCGCGCCGGACTGCTCGGGTGCCTGCGTGGGCGGCAGCCTGGATGCAGCCGCGTGCGCGCTCGACGCGTGTTTCCCCGATTACCTGCTCAAGGTGTCCTACTCGAGCCCCACGGGAGCTCCGCTGGGCTCGGGTATGCGAGCCGTGACCCAATACGGGGACGCGAGCAACGATCTGGCGCCCCTCGCTGGGCCTTCGTACCTGAGTCTTGGCTCAGGTGACATCATGACGAAGAACACGCATGACAACTTCACGAGCGCCGGGGCCAGCGACCCGTTCGCCACCGACGGCTTCAAGATCCATGACGCGGTAGAGTTTGAGATGGAGATGATCGCTCCCGATGGAGTGACCGGCTTCTCCTTTGACTACATCTTCATGTCCGCCGAGTACGAGGAGTGGATCGGATCGTCGTTCAACGATCGCTTCTACGCGATCCTGAACGCGCCCACGACGACCGGTGGTGTGTCTCAGGTCATCAACTTCGCTCCGTGCTCGAACCCCTTGGCGTACACGGACTTCACGGACGCGGACGGATCCTGGTGCTACATCGCCATCAACACGGCCTTCTCCGAGCCCTGCTCCAATCCGACGACCTCCATCTCGGGGACGCCCTTCGCGTGTCCTCCCATGGGCGGCGGAAGCTCCACAGGCTGGCTCACGACGACCTATCCCATTGAAGCGGGCGAGACCTTCACCCTCACCTTCCATATCCATGACACGAGCGACACCGCGTTCGACTCCGTGGCGCTCATCGACAACTTCCGATGGCGCGACGGAGACATCACGGCGTCCACCGGGACAGTGGAGACCTGCGACGAGGACAAGAAGGGGCCGACCTCATGCGGCGACGGCATCTGCGCGGCGGAAGAGCACTGCGGCTGCTGCCCGGCGGACTGCGGCTCCTGCCCGGACGTCTGCGACGACGGCGTCTGTGGGCTGAGCGAGACCTGCCTGAACTGCTCGGAGGACTGCGGCGACCCGATCCAGGGCGTGCCGGATCTGTCCTCCAACTGCTGTCAGGCTGGAGCCCAGGGCCCCGGCTGTGAGGACGCTGGCTGCAGCGACTGTGTCTGTGCTGTGAAGCCCGAGTGCTGCCTCGGAGGCGATGGCCAGAACCCGGGTTGGAGCGAGGCGTGCGCGGACATCGCGATCAGCGTGACGTGCGCCGCCGAGTGCCCGTGCAACGCCCTCGACTGTGGGGACGACACGGCCACGTGCTCCGACGGCATCTGCAATGGCCAGGAGAGCTGCTCGACGTGCGAAGAGGACTGCGGGAGCTGCGCGAACCCGCCGTGCGGAGACGGCATCTGCGATCCCGGCGAGACCTGCAACTCATGTCCAGATGACTGCAACAACTGTCCGCCCGACTGCAAGGACGGCGTCTGCCAGGCCTGGGAGACCTGCGAGTCGTGCCCAGAGGACTGTGGCGCTCCGCTCCTGGATGGCACGTGCGGTGAGGGCAACGAGGACTGCGGCGATGGCGTCTGCACCACGCCGACAGAGGGCTGCTCGAGCTGCGACGAGGATTGTGGGCTGTGCGCCGATATCTGCGGCGACGACTTCTGTGGTCCGTCCGAGGGCTGCTACAACTGCCCGAGCGACTGCGGTCCGGATTGCGCCGATGTCGATTGCGGTGATGGGTTGTGCGTCAATGAGTCGTGCCTGACCTGCGCGGCGGACTGCGGCAACGCCGTGAACGGCTCATGCGACGGACCCTGCGGCAACGGCGCCTGCGGGGAAGGTGAGAACCCGGATAACTGCCCGGAGGACTGCGGTAATCCGGACGGCGAGTGCGGCGACGATGTCTGCTCGGCCGGCGAGTCGTGCACCTGGTGCATCGCTGACTGCGGCGAGTGCCCGAACTGCGGAGACGGCGCCTGCTCGGCCTTCGAGACCTGCCTGACGTGTCCCGAGGACTGCGGCGATCCCATCGCCGATGGGATCTGCGTAGGCACCGATGGGCCGGAGTGTGGCGACGGTGTCTGCTCGCAGGGCGAGACGGCGGATAACTGCCCCGAGGACTGCGGGACCCCGCCGATTGGGTGTGGCGATGGAGTCTGTGACAACGCCGTTGAGTCCTGCAAACTCTGCTCGGTCGATTGCGGAGTCTGCCCTGGTGGATGTGGCGACAAGCTCTGCTCCGGCACGGAGAACTGCCAGAGTTGTCCGGCCGATTGTGCGCCCGACGCGCAGGTCTCCTTCGCGGATGCCTGTGACGACGGCGTCTGCGGCGACGGAGTCTGCAACGCCTCTGAGAACTGCCAAAACTGCGAATCGGACTGCGGGATCTGCTCCAACGGCGGCGACTGCGGCGACGGCATCTGCGCCGACGAAGAGTCCTGCGACACCTGCCTGGTCGACTGCGAACCCTGCGGCGATGACTGTGGAGCGGCCATCTGTCCGACCTGCGGGGATGGCACCTGCGAAGGCGGTGAGAGCTGCCAGAGTTGCCCGGTCGACTGCGGCAGCCCCTGCCCGCTCCTGTGTGGCGATGGGGTCTGCGGAGCGTCAGAGGACTGCCTATCCTGCCCGGCCGATTGTGGTCTCTCTCCGAGCCCAGGCCCTGGCCCGGCCAGCGAGCTCTGCAGCTCCTTTGACTGCGGTGATGGACTGTGCGGATTGGACAGCGAAGACTGCGCGTCGTGTTCCGACGACTGCGGCAACTGCCCGATACAGTGCGGCAACGGCCTCTGCGAGTTTGGAGAGGGTTGCGAGAACTGCCCACTCGACTGTGGTCCTGGATGCGCTGACATCGGCTGTGGCGATGACTTCTGCAGCGCCGACGAGACCTGCCTGACCTGCGCCGACGACTGCGGCAACGGTTTCGCGACGTTACTGGGCGACAAGCAATGCAACCCCCTCGACGGGGACGGCGACTGCGGCGACGGCACCTGCAATGGGCAAGAGAGCTGCGAGACCTGCTCCGAGGATTGCGGCCAATGCCCGCCGCCCGATTGCGGTGACGGAATCTGCGCTCCGGGTGAGTGCGGAAGCTGCGAGGAGGACTGCGCCTGTGATGGCGACCCGTGCTTCCTTTGGGAGTGCACCCAGAGCGGCGGCTGCGCCCAGGGTGAGCCTGCGATCTACTGTGATGATCTCGACCCATGCACCACCGATGAGTGCGACTCGGACACCGGGGAGTGCGTGCACTCGCCAGTGGACGGCTGCGTCACCACGATCCTCTGCACCCTCTCAGGTGACGAAGGGGACTGGGTGAGCTGTCCGGTGAACTACGCTCGGGCGAGCGTCGACAAGGTACCCGCGGTGGCGACAGACATCCTGTTCACCTTTAACGCGGACATGGTGGCGGCCAAGGAGATGTCGGCCTGCGTCCCGCTCCCCGACATCCCGCCCGCGCAATGCGATCCGGGAGCGGCTGGCGACAGCTACTGCAGCACGACCTTCGGCGCCGATCACATCTGTGACGTTGCGCTGGCGCGCTGCAGCCAGTGCATCTCGGTGAGCACGGAGGACAGCTTGGATCTGGCCTCGAGCCACACAGCGCAGACCTGCGACACGGGACTTGGTGATTGCGATCCGGGCGAGCTGTTGCTCTTCCTGTCGTCGTTCTCCTCGGCGCCTCTCACCGAGTCGTACCTGGATACGGACGCGAAGACCCTGGTCAACGATCCCTATCTGCTCGACCTCAGGTTCCAGCTCGCTCAGACCGGTACTCTGCAGATCTCGTACGACCATCCGGCGACGACCTTCTCCAATGACATTGGAGAGGAGATGGACTTCACGTTCGAGTTGAATCAGGGGATCCCGACCAACCCGAACAACTGGTTCCAGACCGACGAGGTCGCCGTGGGTGACCCGGTGGCCGCGTGTGAGGAGGAGTGCGACGACGCGAACCCCTGCACCGATGACAGCTGCGACGTGGACCTCGTCTGCACAAACGTGCCGAACATCGCGTTCTGTGATGATGGGGACCCGAACACGATCAACGACGTGTGCACGGATGGCGCCTGCGCCGGCTGCGCGCCCCAATGCGGTGGCAACATCTGCGGTGAGGACGGCTGTGGCGGGTCTTGTGGGGTCTGTGGAGGCGGAGACATCTGCGTGAACGGGACCTGCGAAGCGAGCTGTGTCTCCGACTGCGCGGGTAAGACCTGCGGTGGAGATGGCTGCGGTGGCTCCTGTGGTTCGTGCGGCGGCGGAGAGCTCTGCGACGGCTTCAACTGCTACGTCCCCTGCCAGCCCAGCTGTGGCGGCAACCAGCAGTGTGGATCGGATGGCTGCGGTGGCTCCTGTGGGTCCTGCCCTGGTGGCCAGGTGTGCGACGGCTACAGCTGCTACACACCCTGCCAGCCCAGCTGCGGCGGCAACCAGCAGTGTGGTTCGGACGGCTGCGGTGGCTCCTGTGGCTCCTGCCCTGGCGGACAGTCCTGCGACGGCTATAGCTGCTACATACCCTGCCAGCCCAGCTGTGGCGGCGCGGAGTGCGGAGGCAACGGCTGCGGTGGCTCCTGTGGGTCCTGCGGTGCGAATGAGCAGTGCAGCGGAGGGACCTGCGTGCCCATCTGCGTGCCCGACTGCGCAGGCAAGGCCTGTGGAAGCAACGGCTGTGGCGGGTCCTGCGGATCCTGCGGTGGCGACCAGGAGTGCGTCGACGGGTCCTGCGTCTCTATCGACGTGCCTGATTGCGCCGGAAAGAACTGCGGACCGGACGGCATCGGCGGCTCTTGCGGAACGTGCAGCGGCGGCCAGGTCTGTAACGCATCTGGCGTTTGCGAAACACCGCCGTGTGTGCCCGACTGTGGCGGGAATACCTGCGGCGGCGACGGGTGTGGCGGTAGTTGCGGCGTATGCGGACCCGGTACGGAGTGCTCCGGCGGGAAGTGCGTCAATGTCGGCTGTCCGGGGACCTCAACCGAAGGTGGCTGCCCCCCCATCACGGACATGGAAGGCCTGGTGG
>MDTA01174201.1_pt1 | contig 12967 bp, 14 predicted proteins | sample 811151 | NCBI WGS metagenome assembly MDTA01 (sample SAMN05326648, study PRJNA326480) | marine metagenome | isolation source: seawater | place: Indian Ocean: South | collected 2010 | reverse complement strand
CTGCAGAACCAGTTGCTGCGTTCCCTGCAGGAATCGGCTGCCTCAGAGCTGGCTAGCCGGATGACGGCCATGAACAACGCCAGCGACAACGCCAAGGAGTTGGCCAAGACCCTCACCCTTGACTACAACAAGGCCCGTCAAGCAGCGATTACCCAGGAGATCCTGGAGGTTGCTGGTGGCGCCGCCGCCGTTGGTTGACTCTCTCAGCCCACAGAACACTCAAAAGCCGGCCCGATGGGTCGGCTTTTTTGTTGCGATGCTCTAAATAACAAGACTATTGTTGTGGATAGCGATGTCTAAATAGGCGCCACTCTCGAGCTGTGAGATATCGCTGAACGACGACAAGTTCAAAGCACCTTCTTTGCCAAGTTCTTCAAAGGTGGCACGGTCGTATGTGTAATTATCTCCCCATGCTTTGCTGCTATTTGCTGACTTCTTTAATTTGTTGAAGAATTTTTTGAAGCTGTAGTTTGTTTTGCCGAACTTCACTTTTTCGATCTTGTTGGCCTTATTGTATTTGCCAAAGGGGTCGGCAAAGACGATGCCATTGGCGCGCCCTCCGTCCGTCAGGTCCGTGGTTAAAAAAAGTACATCGCGATTGTTGATTAATACGGTGCTTACGGCAATGTCCTCGTGCCAGAGTTTTGGATTGAATGCACTGTTCCTGTTGAATAAAATGGTGTCTTTTCCTCCTCCGCCATCAGCAATGAAGGCCCAGCCATCGCTTTTGAATTTATAGGTGTCGTTACCTCTGCCTCCTGACATCACTGAGGGGTAGGTGGAGTAACCCCCTGGTGCTTTCGGGTCATCGGTGGTGAAGCTTGCATTGGTCAGGATGTCATTTCCACCGCCCATGTAGAAGCCTTGGCCTCCTGCGCAATTCAGCTTGTCTTTCTTCTTCGTACCCAAATTGGTGGTGTATGGCCCGAAATTAATTGGTTGCATTGCTGTGGGTTTGCTTCTCTAAATAATGTTGCTTGCCCCTGCTGACTACGTTTGGGACGAGGGGTTTGTTTTTGGAATTGCGTGCTTCAGCATCATCAGTTGTTCCCCACGGTGGTCTCCACGGCTCAGCTGTCGATCGATCCTCTGCAGCAAGCCATCGTCCTCAAGGCGCTATTGGCCTTGCGTGGTGAAGATGACGGCAATCCGAACGATGGGTGTGCCTGGACAGGAGATCTCCATGGTGTGTGGCAGCTGCATCGGCATCCGGCTTTTTCGGCACTGGCGGATCAGGTGGCGCTCCATGCCAGGACCTATCTCGATGAAACTGGATTTGCACGGGGCCAAGTTGCGCTGCATTTGCAGCGTTGCTGGCCTGTGATCAGTGAGTGGGATCAGGCGATCGGACGGCACCATCACCCGAATGCCCATCTCAGTGCTGTGCTCTATCTCACAGGCAGTGGTTCTGGTGCTGAGGGTGTCTTCCGTCTGCATGCGATGAATCAACCCAACGAGTTGGTGGCTGGCTTGGCCGTCGGTTACGGCGGTCCGATTGATGAAGACCACCCGTTGAACCAGTCCCACTGGGATCTCGCACCCCGCCCTGGACTGTTGGTCTTGTTCCCGTCCTGTCTTCAACACAGCGTGCTGCCGAATGACGACCCCGATCAGCTCCGCTGTTCGATCAGTTTTGATTTTGTTCTCACAGCTCCCGAGCAGGGTGGGTCTCCGGAGTATCTGGCCCCCCACCCCAGACAATGGGCCTCCCTGTGAGGAACCCTTTGCCTGAGAGAATGCGGCCTCCTCTCTGTTGACACCGGACATGTCCGACGTGGCCACCTACACCGTCCGCGCCGAGTTCGAAGGCGAGAGTCATGTCTTTCCTTGCCGCGCTGACCAGACGGTGCTCAACGCAGCGGAAGCAGCTGGCGTCATGCTCCCCAGCTCCTGCTGCTCCGGCGTCTGTACCACCTGTGCCGCACTGGTCAGTGAAGGCAGCGTTGACCAGCCGGATGCCATGGGTGTCAAAGGGGAGCTGCAGAAGCAGGGCTACAGCCTGTTGTGCGTTGCCTTCCCCCGGACTGATCTCACCCTCAAGGCTGGACAAGAGGATGCGCTCTATGAGGCCCAGTTCGGTCAGTATCAAAAGTGAGGTTGATCCGTCTGCAGCGGCAGTTGTTTTGGCCTGCTCAGATGCCGTTGACTGATCTGCGCGGTTGGATTCGGCAGCAGCTGGCGGTTGAGGGCGAGTTGCTGCGTTGGGCCATGACCGAGGTCTGTGCCAATGCCGATGGAGGCCGAACGATCCACGTGGAGGCTGTGATCAGCGCATGAGCTCGGCACCGATGCCAACCCTGATGCTGGTGCCCACCGGGATTGGCTGTGCCATCGGTGGTTATGCGGGTGACGCGCTTCCTTCTGCTCGTTTGTTGGCTGCTGCGACTGGCTGTCTGATCACCCATCCCAATGTGATGAATGGGGCCTCGCTCTATTGGAGCGATCCCCGCGTTCATTACGTGGAGGGCTTTGGTCTCGATCGTTTTGCCGCCGCTGAATGGGTGCTGCGACCGGTGCGTCGGCAGCGCATTGGCCTTCTCCTGGATGCGGGGATCGAAGCGGAGCTGGCCCAGCGCCAGATTCAGGTGGCTGAGGGCTGCCGCGCCAGTCTTGGTCTGGAGATTGGCCCAGTGGTCAGGACGGATCAGCCATTGCAGGTGAGCCTTGAGCGAGGTGCGAGTGGTGCCAGCTGGGGCCGACTGGGCTGCCCCGATGCCTTGTTGCGTGCCGGTGAACGGTTGAGGCAGGCGGGGGCGACGGCCATCGCCGTGGTGGCGCGGTTCCCGGAGGATCCGGACAGTGAGGAGTTGGCGGCCTATCGCCAGGGCAGTGGCGTGGACGCTCTGGCCGGCGCTGAAGCGGTGATCAGCCATTTGTTGGTGAAGCACCTGCAGATCCCCTGTGCCCATGCGCCGGCCTTGGATCCGCTTCCCCTGGACCCAAAGCTCGATCCGAGGGCGGCGGGTGAAGAACTGGGCTACACCTTTCTGGCCTGCGTGCTGGTGGGGTTGAGCCGGGCGCCGGATCTGGTGCCCGATGCCCCCAAGGCCGGAGATCTCAGCGTCGATCAGTTGGGGGCGGTTGTGGTGCCCGATGGAGCCTTGGGGGGGGAAGCCGTGCTGGCGTGTGTGGAACGGGATGTTCCGCTGATCACGGTGGAGAATCCATCGGTGTTGTCGGTCACTGCTGAGCGGCTGGGGATCGGCGGGGATGTTCTGCGAGCACGCAGCTATGCCGAAGCGGCTGGCCTCGTGATGGCGTTGCGGGAGGGCCTCGTGCCAGCGTCCCTGGGCCGCCCTCTGCCGGCGTTGCAACGGTTGGACTGATGCCTGGCGGTTTTGGTGGAGCGCTGGATCAAAGCCCCTGCCCCTGTGGCGCCGGTGTTTACAGCCGATGTTGTGGACCGCTGCACCGGGGTGAACAGAGGGCCAGCTCGGCTGAACAATTGATGCGCTCGAGGTACTCAGCCTTTGCGCGCGGGGAAATCGACTATCTGATGGCCACCCATCCTGAGCCGGATGTTCCAGTGCAGCAGCGGCGCCGTGCCCTGGAGCTGAGTTGTCGCCAGACCCGTTGGCTCGGCTTGACCGTGCTCGCTGTCAGCGGCGGCGGCCCCAGGGATCTGGAGGGAACGGTGCAATTTGAGGCGCGCTACCGCGGTGGGGTGCTCAAGGAAACATCGTTGTTTGCCCGCCGGGGTGGGGACCAGGCGGGCGATTGGCTCTACATCCGTGCTCTGACGCTGGAGGACTAACGCAGGCAGGCCATGGGATGGCGCGGCGGAACGCCGAGAGCCTTGGCAACGCCTGGGTGACAGACAGCCCCCTGCACCGTGTTGAGCCCTGAGAGCAATTCCGGCCGTTCCGTCACCGCTTCCTCTAGGCCTCGCCCGGCAATCCCCAGGATGTAGGGGAGCGTCACGCTGACGAGGGCTTCGGTGGAGGTAAAAGGAACGGCACCGGGCATGTTGCCCACGGCGTAGTGCTGCACGCCGTGGATGGTCACGGTTGGGTCGCGGTGCGTGGTTTCCTGACTGGTGGCAATGCAGCCCCCCTGGTCGATCGCCACATCCACGATCACCGAACCGGGGCGCATCTGCTGCACCATGCCTTCGTCCACCAGTGTCGGCGCCCGGCCACCGGGGGTGAGCACGGCACCGATCACCAGATCCGCTGTCGGCACCAATCGTTCCAGCAGTCCGCGGCTGCTCACCACACTCATCAACCGGCCGCGCCGGTCGGCCTCCAGGCTCCGCAACCGCTGGGGCGACCGGTCCAGCAGCAGCACTTCCGCATCCATCGCGGCGGCAATGCGGGCGGCGTTCCAGCCCACGGTGCCAGCGCCAAGCACCACCACCCGAGCCGGTTGCACGCCGGTACAGCCCCCCATCAACACGCCACGCCCGCCATGGGGTTTTTCCAGCAGGTGGGCACCCACCTGGGCCGCCAGCCGCCCTGCGATTTCGCTCATCGGTGCTAAAAGCGGCAGGCTGCCGTTCTCCAGCTGCACGGTTTCGTAAGCGATGGCAGCGGTTCCAGCTTCCAGCAGGGCTTCGCCAACCGTGGGATAGGCCGCCAGGTGCAGATAGGTGAACAGCACCATGTCTTGCCGCAGGTAGCGGAATTCCTCGGCCTGCGGCTCCTTCACTTTCACCACCAGGTGGGCACCCCAGGCCTCTTCTCGGCTGACCAATTGGGCTCCTGCCGCTGCGAAGGCGTCATCGCCGATTCCTGCTCCAGCCCCAGCACCGGCCTCGATACGCACCTCAAGTCCTTGGCTCACCAGTTCCCGAACGGCGTCGGGTGTCAGCGCCACACGCTCTTCATCGAGCTTGATCTCCTTCGGCACACCGATGCTGGCCATCGGGGCCGTGAGAACGGAGGCTGCCATGGCGGCTTGGGTGGGACTCTTTCAATGTGGCTCCGCCGCGCACAACCCGCCACAGCTCAACCTGCCGTAGCGCAACGAGGCTGCGCTAGGCCGCCGCAATCGGCAACCGCCAACCGCTGCCGAATGCCTGGGGGCTCATCTTCAGCACCGGCGCCGCCTGTCGCCGCTTGAATTCGGCCCGCTTCAGCAGCCGTTCCACCCGTTCCACCAGAGCCGAAGCGTGGCCTGCAGCCACCAGGGTTTCGCTGGAGTGGCGCTCCTGAATGATCGCTTTGAGTAGAGCGTCCAGCGCCTCGTAGTCGGGCAAGGAGTCGCTGTCTTTCTGGTTGGGCCTCAGCTCAGCGCTGGGGGGTTTGCGCCGAATCGCTTCGCCCACCAGCTCCCCCTGCTCCGGTAGCCCCAGCGCCTGCCGGCAGCCGCGGGCTGCGTCGCTGTCGAGCCAGTCGCACAGGGCAAACACGCTGGTTTTGTAGAGATCGCCGATCACCGCCAGGCCGCCGTTCATGTCGCCATAGAGGGTGCAGTAGCCCACGGCCAGCTCTGATTTGTTGCCGGTGGTGAGCAGCAATTGGCCCTGCTGGTTGGCCACGGCCATCAGCAGGGTGCCGCGAATCCGGGATTGCAGATTTTCCGCCGTCACCCCCTGGGGTGCTTCCCCCAGCGGTGCTGTCAGGGCTTGGTCGTAGCCCTGCATCAGCCCCGCGATGGGCACCGTGTTGGTCTGCAGCTCCAACCGTTGGGCCAAGGCCAAGGCATCGTCAATGGATCCAGCGGAACTCCAGGGGGAGGGCATCAACAGCGCCGACACCGCGTCGTTTCCCAGGGCCGCGGTGGCGATCACCGCCACCAGCGCCGAGTCGATGCCGCCACTCAATCCCAGCAATGCTTTTTTGAAACCGCATTTCTTGGCGTAGTCGCGCACCCCAAGCACAAGGGCTCGGAACAGCCGCTCCAGGGGATCCACCGGCTGGATCTTGATCGGGGCGGGATGGCCGCTGTCCCAGATCGCGAGATGGTCCTCACAAATGGGCAGCTCCAGCTGCACGGCACCATCGGCCCCCACCACAAAACTGGCCCCGTCGAACACCAGTTCGTCGTTGCCCCCCACTTGATTGAGATAAATCAGTGGGCAGTTGAGGCGCTGCGCCGCCGTCGCCGCCAACTGCTGGCGCAGTGCCGGCTTGGCGGCATCGAAGGGGGAGGCCGCCAGATTGATCACCAGATCCGGCTGTTCGGGGATCAATTGATCAATGGGATCGGGTCCGGCCAAGCGCTCCCGTTGCAGGCCGTCATCCACCCACAGGTCTTCGCAGATGGTGACTCCCAGTCGCTCGCCACCCGGCAAGGTCAGCAGGCAGGGCCCATCGCCGGGGCGGAAGTAGCGCCGTTCATCAAAGACGTCGTAACTGGGCAGCAGCTGTTTGTGGGCAATCGGCCGCCAGCCCAGGCGATTCACCAGCACCACACCATTGAGGAGCCGTGGGCTGCGGGCATCCGCGGCCGGCAGGGCTGCACCCACCAGCAGGGTGATGCTGCTGCTGAGTTGGTTCACCAGCCACTGCAGCATCGTCTCCTGTTGCTGAATCCGGCTGGGCTCGAGCAACTGGTCCCGGGGGGGATAGCCCCAGAGGGAGAGTTCAGGGGTGAGCACTAATTCCGCCGCCTGCCTCTCCGCCCTTCGCACAGCGTCCATGATCCGTGCTGCGTTCCCGGTGAAGTCACCGACCACGGGGTTGAGTTGGGCCAGGGCGATGCGCATCAGCAGAGGCTTCCCGAGAGGCCATAGAGATTGTGCTGGAGCAACAGCGGCCACACCGATTCCGGGATCTGATCCGCGTTGGGCTGCCGTCGAAGTTGCGAACTGGCGGTGGCGGGCACCTCCAGATCCAGCAGCTCCACCCGTCCGCCCAGATCCCGCAGCGCCCGCAGCGTGTCGTCGTCGAGGGGCCAGCCCTTGCGCGGCGCGATCGCTAGGCGGCACCGCGGCAGCCAGCACTCGCTCTGTTTCCAGCGGGGGATCTGACCGGCTAGGTCGCTGCCCACCACAAACACCAGCTCCCGAGCGGGCCAATGCTGGGCGGCCCGTTGCAGGGTGATCAAGGTGTACGGGCTGCTCAGATGCTGGGCCAACTCCAGCCGTTGATCCTGCAGTTGCTCCACCAGTTGGCCAAGCAGCATCGCCCGCAAGGCCAGGGGAGCATCGTGTTGTTTCAGAGGGTTGTCGCTGGCCCAGGTCGCCACATGGCCATAGCGGTTCAGCAGCCCCTCCAGCAGCACCTGATGGCCGCGGGTGGGTGGATCGGCGCTGGTGCCCAGCAGGGCGATGGCTGCAGCGCTCATGTCAAGGCAGCAGGGGTTGGAGGTCCTGCTCCAGGGCTTTTGGCCAGCGCAGCAGCCAGTGGCGCACCACAGGATCTCGGTCGGCCAAGCGGCGCAGCAGGGCCCCGGGTTGACCGCCGCGACGACGTAGCAACTGTTGGGCGACCAGTCGTCCCGTTTGGCGGCTGGCATGCACCGCAAGGGCGGCCTGCGCCAGGGCCACGGGGGCTGCCGGGGCCAGACTGCCGCCGCCGCTGACGGGCACCAACAGCACGAGCGCCTGTTTGAGGGCCGCCAGACCCAGTTGAATGCCGCCCAGCAGTGCGTTATGGCTGGAGAGTCGGGCCAGGAGCAGCCGCGCTGACGCTGGCGTCATCGGCAAGTTGTAGAGCTGGCTGAGCTGCAGCACAAGGGCGGTGTCGCAGGCCATGCCGCCCGCCATATCAAGAGCCACCACAGGGTTCACGGCCACACCGGTGGCCTTGGCGGCGGCATAGCGACCGATCAGGCTTTGGGCCTTGCGCCGGTGCTGTTGCAGCCGGAGCTGCTGGCAGGAGCGTTGGAAGCGGTCTGCTTGGCGCAGCGACTGAATTGCCAGAAGCAGTGTCCCCTCGTTCTGAAGCTGTTGACAGAGTTGCTGGCGCAGGTCATCCACCTCTGGTGCTGTGATTGTGCTGCGCACCCGGCCATCGGCCTGCAGCTGGGGGCTGCGGGGTGCTGCCGCGGCAGCAGTGATCGGCAGATCCACGGGCAAGCGTGAGCGAATGCTGCGCAACAGTGTGGTGAGTTCTTCCTTGGGCCAGCGGTCCCGCCGGTTGAGCACCAGATGCAGAGGCTTGCCACTGGCCAGCAGGGTGTTCAACGCGTCTAGATCGGCTTGGGTCAGGTAGCTATCAATCACGAGCAGCACCAGGTCGGCTCCCATGGCCACGCGGGCCGCCAACCGGGCACGCCCCGCCGCATCGATTTCATCAATGCCGGGGGTGTCCACCAGCTCCACCCGCCCCAGACTCTCGATCCGAATGGGCCATGTCACCGCCCGTTGGCGGCGGGTGCTGCCATGGGCGACATCCGTGGCCAGCAATTGCTGGTTCACCAGAGCATTGATCAAGCTGGATTTGCCAACGCCCACCCGGCCAAACAGTGCGATGCGCAGGCTCCTGTCCTCGAGCCGTTGCAGCTGCCGATCCAGGAGGCGCAACTCGCCCCCCAGCAGTCCATGCTCACGCCGGCTCAATTGCAGCTGGTTCCTCCAGCGCTCCAGCAGCAACTGGCAGCGTTCAACGGTGTGGGGTGGGTTGGGCTGCATCTCGCTCATGCTGCCGGCTTGCGCCACCATCCCGCCAGAACCGCCAGCACTGATTCGGCTCCGATCACTCCAACGAACCCTCCGAATTCATCCACCACCACGCGAACGCCGCCGCTGTCACGTCGGAAGCCCGTGAGCAGCCTGTCCGCCCGGATCATCTCCGGTACGTATTCCACCGGTTCGCAGAGATCGACGGCAGTGAGCAGGCCGCGGTTTTCCAAGAGGGCTGTGAGCACCCGTTCGCGGCTGGCTACCCCGAGCACCTTGTCCACCTGATCGCCGAGCACCACCCACCAGGGGGCGTGGTTGCTCATCAGCTGGGCCCGCTGGGCTTCGATGCTCAAACTGCCATCAAGGGTGGGGGCAGCTACCCGGGGTGTCATCAGATCACGGGCAGTGAGATCGTTCAGCTGGAACACCTTGCCGATCATGGCGGCTTCGTCGGCTTCGATCACTCCCTTCTGCGAGCCCAGGCGAGCCAGCAAGCGGATTTCCTCCTCGTTGGTGCTGAGTTCCGCTTCAGCCGTAATCGCCGGCAGCATCCGTTCCAGAAGCAGCACCAGCGGCCTGAGCGCAAGCCCAAGCCAGTGCAGCAGCGGGGCGCTGGCCAGGGCCACCGGGAGAGCCAGACGACTCCCGAGGGCCTTGGGCAGGATCTCCCCCAACAGGATGACCAGCACCGTCAGGCCCACTGAGAACACCGGTAGTGCGGCACCACTGATGTTGCGTTGCTCGAACACCCAAGCGGCATAGCCGCCCAGCATCAGGCTGCCGAAAATGTTGAAGCCGTTGTTGGCGATCACCAGGGCCGACAGGGTGCGGCCCAGCCGTTGGCGCAGTTGCGCCAGCCTGCGGGCACCGGGAACGGGGCGATCCCGGGCCGCCAGCTCGTGGACGCGAATTGGACTCACAGTGAGTAGGGCGGCCTCTACGCCGGAGCAGAGGGCTGAGCCGAACAGCACCACCAAAACCAGCAGCAACAGCACCAGGAGGTCGGAGCTCATTGCCGTCTGAAACTCCTTTCATGGTAAAGGCCCTGGCCAGTTCAGCCCTGCCAACTGCCATCCTGTTCCCCTGAGCTCTCTGCTGCTGTGAACGGCTTCGATTCCGGCATTCATGCGCGTCGTCGCGCCCTGTTCCTTGAGCAACTGGGCGTAGCCGCTGCGGTGATTCCCGCTGCAGCACTGGCCACCCACCACGCCGACTGCGAGTGGCCCTTCCGCCAGGACAGCGATTTTTTCTACCTCACTGGCTTTGATGAGCCCGATGCGGTGGCCTTGTTGCTGCCGCATCGGCCGGAGGGAGAGCGCTTCGTTCTGTTCGTGCAGCCCAAGGACCCTGCGGCCGAGGTGTGGACGGGGGTTCGCTGGGGCACGGAGGGAGCTGTGGAGCGCTACGGAGCGGATGTGGCCCATCCGCTGGATCAGTTGAGTGAAAAATTGCCGGAGTACCTCGCCGGTGCCGAAGCCATCGCCTTCAGGGTTGGCCGTCACGCCTCTGTGGAGTCAAAGGTGCTCTCCGCCTGGGGGCGACAGCTCGATACCTTTGCTCGAACGGGCACGGCCGCCCTGGGCCTGGTGGCACCAACCCCGATCCTGCATCGCCTGCGTTTGCGTAAGGAACCCCACGAGCTGGAACGCTTACGGGAGGCTTGTCGCATCTCCGCCGAAGCCCACGAACTGGCCCGCTCGATCACCCGCCCAGGCATGAATGAAGCTGAGGTGCAGGCTGCGATCGAAGCCCACTTCCGCAGCAATGGTGCCCGCGGCCCTGCTTACGGTTCCATCGTGGCCGGCGGCGACAACGCCTGCGTGCTGCACTACACCGCCAACACCGCACCGTTGCAGGACGGTGATCTGCTGTTGATCGATGCCGGCTGTTCGCTTGAGGACTACTACAACGGCGACATCACCCGTACGTTCCCGGTGAATGGGCGCTTCACGGCGGAACAGCGGGAGCTTTACAGCCTTGTGCTTGCGGCCCAAGAAGCCGCAGTCGAAGTGGTGGCTCCAGGAGGTACCGCTGAAGCAGTGCATGCCACGGCTTTGCGGATTCTGGTTGAGGGGCTCGTGGAACTGGGCCTGCTGATCGGGGAGGTTGACGGAATCATTGAGCGGGGCGACTACCGGCATCTGTACATGCACCGCACCGGCCATTGGCTGGGATTGGATGTGCATGATGTAGGGGCTTATCGGCTGGGTGAGCAACCGGCCCCGTTGGAGCCTGGAATGGTGCTCACGGTGGAGCCAGGCCTTTACGTCAGTGATCGCCTCAGTGTTCCGCAAGGGCAGCCTGAAATTGACGATCGTTGGAAAGGCATCGGCATCCGCATTGAGGACGATGTCGCCGTCAGCGACACCGGCCATGAAGTGCTCACCGCTGGAGCCCTGAAGAGCGTTGCCGCCATGGAACGCTGACCCTGATCAGCTCACCACCTGTAAGGCAACCCAGACCAGGCCCACGGTGAGCAGCATCAGGCCATCTAGTTCGCTGACGCGGCCGCTGATCGGTCGCACCAGAACCAACGTCAGCACCAGCAGCACTGATTCGAGGGGATCCAGCCCGAGAATCACATCGGTTCCAGTGAACTCGCCGATCGCCAGAACCGCCGGAACCGTGAGGCACAGGGTCGATAGAGACGACCCGTAGAGGGTGTTGAGCGACCGTTGCAACTCCCCCTTTCCAGCGGCCTGGAGGGCGTTGAGGGCTTCCGGTGCCACCACAAGCAAGCCCACCAGTAAACCGCCTAGGGAGCTGGGCAGGCCGAGGTCGTTGATGCCGGTTTCGATCAGGCTCCCCATCGATTCCGCGATCAGCACCAGCACCAAAAGGCCGGCCGCCATCAGGGCGCCGCTCCGCAGGATCGAGGCCTGGTGTTCGTCCTCCGGTGTTGGTTCCGCTGTGGTGCTGTTCTCGAGGGACAGGGTCCCGGAGCTCTGGGGTTGAGCCGTTGCGATGAACAGGTTGCGATAGCGGCCGACCTGGCCGCGTAGAAAAATCCCGTAGAGGCTGATGGACACGAAGGTCAGCAGCCAGTTGATCGGCAGGGAGTAGTTGGCTTCGAGGCTGTCCTGGCTGAAGTTGGGAAGCACCAGGGCCAACACACTGATGGTGGTGATCAGATTGATGTAGGCACTCGAACCGCTCTGGTTCACAGTCGCGAGGTCTTCCGGCTGCATGGGTTGGGTTCGCCCCTGTCTTTGAACCCTGGCCGCCACGATCACGGTCACGCCTTTGACCCCCGTGAGCACGATCATCAGCACCGAGAACATCGAGTCGCGGGCCAGGGTCGGGTTGCTGTCTCCCGTCAGCATCGTGGAGGCGATCAAGGCCAGTTCAATCACGATTACGGACCCGGTCAGCACCAGGGTCCCCAGGGGCTCTCCCAGGCGCTCCGCCAGTTGATCGGCATGGTGCGCCACCCCCCGCGCCATCAGCAGCACCAGCAGACTCAGTAGGCCGAGGCCGGTGAGGACGGGCAGGGCGGGCTGCAGCAGCAGCCAGTCGAGCAGTGTTGTGCTTTCCAGGCCAATCAGGACCAGGATCCCGATTAGCAGCGGAGTTTCGCGGAGCAGGGTCGCCCTCATGCCGCAGCTCCCTGCCAGGCCAAGACAGCTTCCGTGTGGTTCAGCACCACATCCGCTCCAGCCTCGCGCAGCCCTTGTTCATAAACACTGCGCGCCGGAGCTTGATCAGCGGTCTGTAGGTGAGGAGGCACCACCGCAAGACTCACAAAGTGTTGATCTGGCCAGCTGTCCCGCGCCCGAATCACGGTTTTCACATCCGCAACGGTGTCACCGAGATAGGCCACCTGAGCCTTGTCCGCTTCCGCCCCCAGGGCCTTGGCCAGGCGGATCAATCCCGTGGGGTCTGGTTTGTCGGGGGCATCGCCCATGGCGATTAAGGGCGGATCCTGGAGCCCCAGCCGCTGTTGCAGTACGAAGCGTGCAGAGGGTGGCTCAGCGCCGCTCACGAATCCCCAGCGCACTCCCCGTTGGGACAGCGCTGCAAAGAAGTTGTTGTCCACCTGCAGGGGCTCGTCACCGATGAATCCAGTCCACTGGCTCGGGTCGCCCTCTGGATCTCCCCCGAAGTAGAAACCACTGAACACATCGATCAGCTCTGATCGATCCGGTATGGCAGCTCCTTGGCGCCGTAGCAGTTCAAGGCTGGCGTCCCAGTCGTTGTTCCAGGCCCCTTCAGCTTTCAGCGCATCGATGGCGTCGGCACTGGGCTGCCAACCGCAGTAGTGCTGCACGGTGCACTGGAGGGCCCGTCGGTAACTGCCCGCCACATCTCGGATCACACCATCGATGTCGAACAGCAGGATGGTTGGAGATCCCAGAACAGTTGATGGGGAGCGGCTGGTAGGTTAGTTGTTTGTATTTCTGTCTTGAGCGCTGACACCATGACGGTCACCGAAGGCGCTGCCCCTACCGACCAGGAGGT
>MDTA01025656.1_pt1 | contig 12967 bp, 8 predicted proteins | sample 811151 | NCBI WGS metagenome assembly MDTA01 (sample SAMN05326648, study PRJNA326480) | marine metagenome | isolation source: seawater | place: Indian Ocean: South | collected 2010 | reverse complement strand
TTGAGTCGCAGTCAAAGTCTACTAGTTCAGCTGTAACGCAACATCTGACGACGAAAACTCGGCAACGTCGATGTGCACTGCCGATGACAATGTCCTCCGTGTTTGACGCCGAACAGCGTATTAGCAAGCGGTCCAGCGCGCGCGCCGTCCAAACTAGGCGCAATACACGTGCGACCCTGTTTGTTTGGCTCGAAGCACGTGTCTGTATTTGGAACCGACCGGTGATCGTATGGTAACCACCCTGCCGACCGAAAGTCAACGATAAACGGAGAATGGTCTATTGATGGGGTTCAAAATACGGTACGTACAGCAAAGAGAGTCAGGTCGGACTAAGAGTCAGGTCATGCCGCTCCGCGATTTTAAAAGTGTATTTTGGACCCTTAGAAATTCAGAATACTTACTCTCGTGACACTTGCTGGCAAGTTGACGCCTTCGTCAAATATCTTCTGACTGATCCAAACGCCCCGACGGAATTGAAGTCAACCGCCTTAGAGCCACGAACCCGAGGCACGAAATCGTAGTCCGCTGACGTTGGATCTATCTCAGGAGGATCACCGGGACTAAAAATTTACTCAACGACTTGCCGCTCGATCATGTCAAAGCGCGTTTTCCGGGATTCCATCTCTCTGTTAGAAAGATTACGAAGGAGCGAACTTCAAAGCTTCGTTGGGACTCGAGCTCTGCAACACATAGAATTTCGTTCAACTCCTAGGTGCGCATTATAAACGATCCTGCCTTCCGGAAAGCGGCGCTAAGTGCCCGCGGTCATTCACCTCGAACATGCGCCCTTCGGCTATTTTTCAAATTAGGGTTTTCCTTCGATGTGTTCTTATCAATGTCCTCGAAACATAAGCTTACGAGCCATAGACCATTGCCCGTGAGCTCTCGGTCGAGTTTCTACCTCAACACTATCCCACGCCATGGCGAACAGTCACTTAAAGCTTGGCCCCAACTCCCAGTTCCTGTACCCTTGGGATTCGAACTGTGTCCCTTCAGGTGGTAGCTCAGCGGATGAAGTCTGTTGGCAACATTCAAAAAATTACGGCTGCCATGAAAATGGTAGCTGCCTCCCGTTTGAAAGGCGCTCAAACGAAAATGGAGACATCCCGTGGACTTGTGCAGCCCTTGTTTTGCTTACTCGGCGACGTTCCTGGTAGGTTGGCCTGTTCCGCACAGTTTCAATCCCTCATCAAACACGCGTGAGGTGTTGATTACTTATAACTCCCCGCTGTTATAGGCACTACCTCCGGCGAAACGATGATCATCCCAGTTTCTTCGGATAAGGGCCTGTGTGGTGGAATTAACTCCACTGTCGTTAAATTTTCCAAAGTCGTTTCGCACTCGTCAGAGGGAGAGACTTCGCTAACAGTCGTCGGGGAAAAGGCTCGAGGACAGCTTTCGAAATCTTACTCCCATCTCTTAAGAAATGTGATGTTAGATGTGACGAAGATCCCGTTAACTTTTGCGACTGCTTCGATGGTCACAGACGTCATTTTAGGGCAAGATGCCCCGAAGAATCAGATAATCTACAATAGGTTTCAGTCGGTCATATCCTTCAAACCTACTGTGGCCACTGTGCTGTCTGTGGAGGAATACGAAAAAGCTTCGGACAAGGGCTTCAACAAATTTGACGAATACGAGTTAGAGGGATCCGGGCGCTCCGAGCTGCTTCTTGACCTCGCGGAATTCAAAATGGGTGCTGTCCTGTACAATGCATTGCTTGAAAATAGCACCTCTGAACTTGGTTCAAGAATGCAGTCGATGGAAAACTCTACGAAGAACGCAAAAGACATGCTCGGTAAGCTCACGCTGCTGTACAATCGGACGCGGCAGGCATCAATCACGACAGAGCTGATAGAGATCATATCTGGTGCCTCGGCTCTTGAGGGCTAGATTCGAGTGACGCTTCGAAAACTTTGTAGTTTTGCTTGTATCTGTAACTCTCGTATTAAAAAATAACTGGTCCGTTCTCGTCTCAGCTATCATTTTCATTCGGGGTTTGCGACAACAACCTTAGTGCTTTTGAGGAACCGCGCTGGAAATTTTCGTAGCCTCGAAAGTTAACCGTTGATCCGGCTTCCAACAACAGTGTCTGTGGTCTCGAAAGTTCTCGATCAAGGTTTTATCGATAGCGCTTAAGAGAAAGTTGCTGATTACGCTTCCAAGTGCCACGTTTGGAAGGGCGAGCCTTATTATAGTTATGTCCCTGCCCCACAAAAACACTACTAAGAGGTAGTTCAGTTGAAAGGAAAACTACCATTAAATACCTTGCCGCGAAGGCCGCGATACTTGCGCCCAGCAGACGTGATGCCGCGCATTTCGCGATGTTTCCGTTTCAAGGGTCGTTATTGAGAACGGTCTCATTAGAATTTGGAAGGAGGCAGTCAAACATTCTCGTGCAATGACTTTTTGTCATGCCGCCCAGTGAAACAAATGTTACAAGCCTTACGTGCACAGGATCGCAAATCCAGTTGATGCGAGGATCACTCCTTATGACTTTATGCATAGGATCGACCATGATAACTTCATAGTACTTGTAAACAGAATCCTGGAAAAGATGTGTTATTTAGTAAAGGACCATTAAAAGCCCTTCAGTCCTTCTCCTCACCTCGTTCAGCCAGTACGAGTTTAGCACACGGAGTGCTCCGCAGCGTCGGGCGGCGCGCTCCTCGGCAACGGAGCGGAGATTGCGAGCGAACTTCAATTTTTTAACGCCTTGATGGACCGGCTTGCCATAACGGATACCCTATTGTTGATTTTGGGGGGGGGAGGGAGGAGGGTGTTGGTGACTGGCCCATGCATCCGACTCATCCGTCCGCTTGGACACCGTGCTTTTGATGAAAAAGATGGGGTAGACAAAGTAAACTCGAAGCATTGCAAATGTACCTTGGAAACTGGACGCTTCCTTCCACCGCGGCGAACCCTTGACCGGTAGATGCAATATCCTTGTTTTGCCTTGTAGCCGAGCCGGCGGGCCTTGTCGGGACGAGTGGGACGGGACACACGGCACACCGAAGGTAGTTGACGGTATTCCCAAACTCGGACTCGCTGCAGGAAACGAAGAACATCGCTTTGTTTCTTCTTCCAAAGTTCCTCGACGTATTTGTATGCCTGTGGCGCATTTCGATTTTTGCAAACTTAGGTTTTGTTTCAAGAGGAGCGACGTGCTGCATGGCGAGCCCAGCAATGGATGCGCAAAAGCAGATGATAGTGGAGAGAACACGTCCGTGTCGCATCACGAAAAACCCTATTCAAGGTTTAAAAGAAGAGCTCTGATGTCCTCCTCTAGTATGCCGGTTCTTCGGCAAAAGTAGACGTATCCCGAGCCGTGGCGGTGGAGCACGGACGGGTGGGAAACGCGGTAGCGACAAACCGATGGAAAAATCCGTATTGGGAAGAAATATCGGGCGTGTACTCTACTGGCGTGGAGCAGCCTCGTTGACGTACCCCCATGCTCGGATGTAGCTGCGACAAAGGCCGTTGGCCTGCGTATTAGGGTTTTGAGCGGAAAGCTTGAGATTCAGGGTTTTTTAATGAATGACTTTTATGTGTTAGAAATAAAGGGGTGGGTAATACGCCCCCAAAATCCGGGCTCTAAATTCTCACACAGTAGACTAGCTACCGAGGTTGCATTTTGGAATTTTGGGTTTGGGATAAACGGATATCCGTTCGTAGTGATAGGCACCAGTAGACTAAGATTACGAAGGTAGCTAGCATGTACTGTAGCTACAGTACGTAGACGTCACCAGTGAACTGGTTACCTCGTCCCAAATGAAGGTAGACTACCTTCGTAATTTATCTTCGTAATCTTTAGACTATTTATTCCCTTCGATTCGTATATTAGTTACGAAGGCATATTTTACGAAGGTATATGATAGACTATCACATGATAATAACAGTTACGAAGGTAATAACTAACGATCATAAGATCCACAAATCCAAGCCGGATGGAGCATCCGTACAAATTCTCCACCATGTGGTTTTTTATTTAGTGTTCGTGTTCATGTGATAAAAAGCTGTCCCACACGCTTGCAAGAAATTCAGAATTATCTTCGTGTTTGTTCAATTTAATATATGTCATTTAATAACCCTTACGCACACACGGTTACGTGTTGAAGTAGACTAGTGTTTATATGGGATACTGTATTTAATAAATGTAGAGCAAGAACGAAGAAGAATCCTTGGCTGTTTCGCAGAACCTCTGTCTTCCCGAACTGTCTTGTGAGCACAGCAGGACGCAGAAAACGAGAGCGATTGGATCGCTGACCTCGTCAGATACGTTTCTTCATTGAATCTAACCAGGAAAGTTATCAAACGATGCTACCACAATCTGCGCTCGCTTCTCGAAATGCTGTCAACTACACCGTCACGAGTTGTCGCACGGGCCTCGCCAAGAAAACATCGCGAGCGTCGTCTTGTATTCGCTCATCGGGTTCGTGTATCGGGCATTGCACTTCTCGCCATCGCCATCGGACACCGAGTGCACTTTCCCGGTTCTTGTTTCGAATGGCTGCTCCTCGACACACGGTGTTTGCTTCATCAGTCGATTCGGCAGGTCCAGAGTCGCGTGATGGTCCGACCCTGAATATCCCAACTGCGCTTACCCTGATTCGGGTCGCGGCAGTGCCTTTGGTGACGCTCATTTTTTTCATGCGAGGTGCATGGGTGGCGCCATCCTGTTGCACTATCTTCATTTGTGCTGCTATAACTGACTGGGCCGATGGATTTCTTGCGCGAAAATTGCGACTTGTATCTTCTTTTGGGGCTTTTCTCGACCCAGTTGCAGATAAGCTGATGGTTGCTGCCGCGCTTGTGCTGCTTTGCGTTCGCGCACCTCCGGATGTCGGTGGCGCGTTTATTGCGATCCCGGCGACAATAATTATCGGTCGCGAGATAACTATGTCTGCTCTTCGAGAATGGGCGGCCTCAGCAGGGGGGGATGTACATGACGCAGTCGCAGTAAATTCTTTCGGAAAATGGAAGACGGCCACTCAGCTTGTTGCGATTTCTATACTCCTAGGAGTGAGGGATGGTGCCGCATGGTTGGGGTTGTCCAAAGACGCAGGGATGCTACTCACAAAAACCGGATCGTGTTGCCTGTGGATCAGCGCCGGTTTGGCGTTGCTTTCAATGGGTATTTACATGTCAGGGATTTTAAAGTACATGAGTTAAACAAGCTTGTGAGAAGGTCCCTTCGATAGCAACAAATGCATGCTGCACCTTGCTGAGATCCAACTGCATGTTGAGTTGATAGGCGAACAACAAATCTTCAGATCGTGTCTTTTAGTTATGGAAATCATGACATTATATGTTCACGAGTGAAAGAACTGCGACCGACACATTCAAGAGAATAATTGGGTACGTTGCTAGCTCCTTCCTTTTGCCTGAAACGGAGGCCGAAACAAATTGAACAGACGCGTAGCTCGACCACGCCACAGACGAAAATAACAGGCAAGACCTGTAAGCCTTATTCGCGCTGGCCAGAGTTGCGCCTGCGGCCACAACTGTGGGAAGCATGCAGTAGCCAATCCAACTAAGCGCCTGAAGAAATATGATGCGTCCTCCAAGAAGCAAGACATTCAAAGTTAGCATGATCGACCCTAGGACTACGGTAGAAAAAACTACTGAAAAGACGCCGGCAGTTTCGGTTGCGCTCATAGACAAAAGAATGCTGAAGCTGAGGACGGACACAAGTGGACCCCATAAGTCCCAGTCTACTGACACTTCACGCGTGGAGACCTGAGCGGTTTTTTCCCTGAAAACAAAAAGCACCGCCTTTGTGTTTGATGCCGCCCGTTTGAAGTCCCGCCAAAACGTAGACCAGATAGATTCGTCGAGGCTGTTAAAAGCTTCTCGCATTCCCCACCATGATAAAGTGGCAGCGCGCAACACTCCCCTGCCGACCCTGTAAGGGTTATTTGTTGCCGTACCTCTCTATCTGCAGTGTGCGTATTTTCTGCTCGTCTTGGTATCAAATGGCTATTTGGGACGAGTCAGGTACTGACGAACGAAGCCACGCACATTGATATTAATGTGTATGGATATGAGGTAGACTAATAAATAAACCTCATGCATGTATGGTTGAGAATTTGTAGTCTAGCTAGCTAGTCTACGGATGCTCCATCAATACTAAAATTTTAAAAGCCCATACAAATATAATGCCCTTTATTTGCATACAACTCATATACATATTGAGCAGTAGTTGAGGGAGCTCAAGTGCAAATAACCCGTGTTTTAATTTAAGCTTCGTAGTTTCTTCGAATCGCGGAACGCTTCTCCCTTGCTTGCCTGTTCAAATCTTTACATTATCGCGAGCCTTTCGCGAACGTTCAGCATTCCTTAAGATGTGCATCTGGAACACATCGACGATCAACCCGGGATGAGCCAAGGTCAATGCGTATGTTGAGCTGGCGCTTACTGGGTGTTTTGTCGTTTCGTGCGCATCTGCTTTTCTGCTCGATACGAACAACTCACGGAGCTGCACATACTCGGAGCCCTGGTTCGGTGGGCATCTTACGTGATTTATGTCCAGGTGTGTTTCTTGGTGGCATATAATCGATTTGTTGATCTGAACAGAAGTCGAGCCCCTAAATGTCGCCACAGTTGCACCCGAGCTTCGTGCTTTGCATCCGGACCGTGGACCTTTAGAGGGGGGCACCTCACTAACTATAGCTGGCAGTGGCTTTTCCCCTTATTGTCGGCTCGAGGTGCGCAACATACTCTTCAAGAAAATCAGAGTACCTCGAACTCAAATTTATTCAGCTCTGTCGCACCTCATATTTCTTCTGCGTATGAACTGAACGTAGCCCCAATGTTGGATACGCTCCTCAGGTGAAGATTGTGTCACTGTCTCCTGACGTTCAAATCGATTCATTGCCAGCGACATTCATAGATACGACTACCATCAGTGAGAATTTAGGTTTTACCCACCAGCTGACCTTTCCTTATTTCTTCAGTATTCTCATGCTTCTTCTGTTATTTACAGCCGTGCTCTCGCCTCCTCGAAAAAGAGCACATGTTGCACAGGTCCAAGTTATGGCTGATGCTCAAGTGTGCTCGTGAGATATCTTAATCCACTTCGCGTTCAGCTTCTCTTACCCAGCTCAGGTGATGTTGATGTCTATACCTGAAAGGAGTGTTGATTTGCAGGAACATGACAGCTGTAACCGAACCCTCGGCTCAGTTCGAGTTTACTTATGCGTCCTCTTCTCCATCAGTAAATAAAGATTTTACTCACTGCGCGAATGTTCATGTTGAAATCCACTTCATAGGGAATCTGGGACCTGAAAGGTTCGACCTTATCTTCTCAGGGAAACGAAGAGGTAATAATATGAAACATGGTCCCAGCTCCCATCTGATTTTTCTGGCTAGGTCACCATTCTGCCAAAGGAGGCTTTGGCAAACAGACAGATAAACGATAACATGATATCTGGAATCTCCAGACCACAATGTGCATCTGGTGTCTCAACGCGGCACATGTTTAGTCACTTTACTGAAGTTACTTTCCAGACAAAAGAATCGAGCACCAAAAAGAATGATCGAATGCTTCACATCATGCCTTTTGATGCGAATAACTATGATTTTACTGTGCAATCCAATTTAACATACGAGATAGTTGTTGTTTCCTTTGCTGGACAAGTCCACTGGAGGTGGAGGAAATGGTTGACTGGCACAGAACCTTCCGGAAATCCCTCTAAACTTTTGCCCTTCTCCACACTACCCGTTCGAATAGATCATAGTGTGACTATCCGCTTTGCAACCGCGACTGGCAAACACGTTGGTGATACGTGGCGTTTTGACAGTGTCAGTCGTAACCAATTTCGTGTACAGGGAAAATATGTTTCGGGCAATATAATCACGTGCCGCCTGCCTCCTCCTGACACAAGTTATTCAGATGCCAAGCCGGACTATGAAGGCATGCAACAAGAAATCAAAGTCAGCGTTAGCGGACGTGTTTGTTTCTCAAAGCCAATTTATCGACATATTTCTGTGTTGAATTCACTGTCGAGTGCTTCAATGGAGAGCGCTAGCAGCCAAGATCTCGAGATTGACATAGATGGATACTTTACTGGTCCTGAAGACTACTCATTCGAAATAGTAATGACATCATCAACAACATTCAAATGGCGTAAGTATCGACCGGGCATGTCCACTTGTACCATCACGGGTGTTGGGTCATGGTGTAGATTCGTTGGACAACATGATATAGAGAGTGGACGTGCCATTTATCTTCAGCACGGCGTTTTCGTAAAGTTCGCGACAACCAATGGGAAAAATGTCGGTGATCGATGGGAGTTTACTGCATTCACGTGTTGGTCGACCTCTTTCAGTCCGGTGAAATTTAAGGGAAGACAGCTTACGTCAAATGAAGATGCATTATTGGTTGTTGAAGGAGCCTTTGTGGGCGCCGAGGATGCGACCTTTGAAGTGGAAACTCTGGCAGACCCCAGCATGTTCCGATGGCGATATTATGCACGAACATCGAACTATAACGCATCAGAATGGACTGAAACACGGCGCACCCGTATGGTTAGCACGTCCCCTTTGTACCTTGAGCAGGGAGTTTCAATATATTGGCTTACGACGGGTGGTAAGTACTTTGGAGATCGATGGAACTGGAAAGCTTTTTCAGGTCATCTTGTTACAACTTTAGCAAAGCCACATGTAAGTGCCATTCTGCCCTCAAACACAAACATTCCTGGCGATCCTGCCGTGCCCTATGTATTTGGCACGTACCTTGGTCAAGAACGCGTCAGATTTGTGATTGAAATTGGCGGTAATTGTTCGACATCATGTTTCGAATTCCGCTGGAAGAAAGAACAGCTGCCAAATGATAGCGCATATCAAACGTTGGAGTCACGTGGATTGAACTTCTCTGTGCTATACGGAATGAAAGATCCCCGGCCTTTGACAGACGGCCTATACATATCCTGGGTGGTGACTACCGGCTATGCGCACGGAAATACATACACAATCACTGTGAGTCAGATCCCAACGAGCGTGCTTCCTGTACGACCGGCGCAATCATCGATATTTTCTTCAATTGTTTCTGCGTCATCGTTTTCAAATGGCCCTCAAGGAGAGTCACCAGCAAAAAGCAGCGTCCTCACTATCGAGTTCTGGAATTCCTCTGCATTCAAATGGCGAAAAGACACTGGGCCATATAGTAAGTGCATATCAGTTGTATTCAATCGGCCCGTGCACATCACGGGTGGTGTGAGCATAATATTTTCGTCTAAAATTGTATTTGTGCCTGGTGTCCATTATCTTATTCCCTTGCAAAGTCACATTCCACATGTTTTCAATGTCGAGTCTGAACACCATGGGGCGCGCGTGACGTCGACCATTTCAAGACCAGAGGCATCACTTGCGAATCTGCTGAATGGTCCCAACTATGGGAGTGTGGTAGGGGACGTGATACCTCAGATGGAAAGACTGCTGCCCATAGATCAGCAAACGGATGGCGAAATTCTCTTTCAGCAAAATGACGTTATCGTTCAGAATAATTGCATTTCTGATCAGGCGTCTTTGACAGGAATCACTGCCAGTGCCACAAGGGGTCATGTTACGGAGAGGTTTCCGGCTGTTTACTTGAAGATTGTTGGAGATCCTACATTGTCCAATGTACTTGGCGGACCTGCAGACGAAATTGAGGTCCTCGGAAAATACTCAGGAATGTCATCATATGTCTATGAAATTGAAACCTACGGACCCGGTGATCATTTCATATGGCGGAAATACCCTTTTGGGTCAAACGACGTGACTGCACTGTGGTCACAGGCATATCGCATTCAAATCTCAAGCAGCTCCCCACTTGACCATAATCTTTCAGTTATTTTTAAACCTCCTTCTGAACCAGTGCCATCGAATAAACGTTGGATGTTCACTGCTCATCAGGGGCACACATTCGTTTTCCGTATCTCTGGCAGGGCCACCTGGAGTGAAGAGAAGGCAATCACTGGTCGGCCACAAGAACTTGCATCTGGAATCAGTGTGCAGTTTTCACAACTATCAGGGTACTCTTCAGGTAAACGCTTTGTGACTATTAAAAACAATTTAAAATACTTCATGTTTTCCGTCAGGAAGGATCACTTCGTCTAACTTGTGCTTTTGCCACTGATTCTCGTGTAGGGAACCGGTTCATGATTTCGAACAAAACGGTCGATACTTTTGGAACTTATTTTGGTGCCGAGGACGCCGAGTTCACTGTGCGAATTGCAGGTCAGACGAAGTACGAACTTCCAATTTTTCATCCATCTTCCCTCGGAAACACATCTGGGCCACCTGCAATCATGATGATCACCGGCACGTACACCGGGATGTCGACGTATGTTTATGAGATATTGATAGTAGAGGGTATCCGCGCTGGATTACCTTCATTTACCTGGCGAAAATTTCCTTTGGGGCATAAGGATGGTGGTCCGTACCACCGATGCAGAAAAATGCTTGCACTTTCGCCAATCGAACTTGAGGCGGGGATATTTATATCTTGGGTTGCAATCTCTGGGCAGAGCGAAGGGGACATTTGGCGATTTACTGCACACGCTGGAGATACCTTCCAATGGCGACGTCAAAATAACGAATGGAGCCCCCATTATCGGATAACCAATGTTGGTCTTGTGATGCCAGATGAAAACAATATAAACTCACAAGCCAATCAGTCCACCGTACTTGCCATCGGTGAATATGAAGGGTCGACTGATGCGACGTTTGTGGTTGAAATACTTCGTTATCGCGATGCATTTCGATGGAAAAAGGACGTGCTTCTGCTTGATTGCAACGGCGTCGCGATGAATCTGTCATGTTCCCGCGGTAATGAAAATGTCGTATTTGATTCAGGACTCAACCATGCCATGGACAAAGAACACACCTGCAAGTGTGGTAATTGGAGTCCTGCGATATCGATAGCGCTTTCAAATATCTTTCACCTGATGGAGGGAGTCCACGTCGTATTCACGAAATTGAGCGGGCTAGCGCACGGTGATCTGTTTTACATCCCTGTGAAGTCAACTCGTCATCATGAGTTAGATCAGGGGATCAATATTGTGTTTGGCTCAGATTCAGGGTATTCGCCTGGCGATCAATGGCATTTCAAAGCAACATCAGCCATGACAGCTCGCGGTCCTTTGGCAGGCAATACAGGTATAGTGATTCGGGGAGCTGGTTTTTTGAAAACACCAGCCTTACGCTGCAAACTCTCCGACACGCGGACCATGTACACCATGACCATTCCTGCACATTATATTTCGCCTTGGGAAGTGCGATGCACTACTAATATGCACCCACCAAACACCATCACCGATCCGGAGCCAATAGGCTTTAGTGACCGGGCCTTGCATGCTCATGGGACTTTCGGAAGCATCGGTAGTGCCATAATCAACGTGAGGATGAACTCGTCCACGCAATTTCAGTGGCAAGCTCGCGCTATGAACTCTACAAAAATATTTGTGAATTGGTCGTCGCCTGAATACATTTCACCCGGTACCATCTTGCCAGTTTTTTACGGTGTTGCCATTAGATTTTCAAGATCAGAAACATATTTTGCTGGCGATTCATGGTCAATTTCAGCTTATGCCAATGACAGGTTGTCACTTGCAGCCTACTATCGAACTGTCTGGGATGATAGCATGCGCCCTGGAATCATGAAATATGTATCGGTTAGCCTTGATGGGGGCTCAACATGGGCAGCAGAGCAGAACGGCCTCACTCGATTTCTTTTCTCAGATATTCACGTATCTTCACATGGAAACGATATCACCGGAGTCGGCACCTTCTCGTTGCCATATCAGACGTTGCAGCAGGCAATTAATGCTGCCTTGTCCTTTCCAAAGTATGCTTTATTTGAAACCTATCCACCATATTTTCTTTCATCAAATGTTTTTAAAAGATGTTCATTTTCCCCGCAGAACATCGATGAAGACTGATTTGAGTCCACGTGTCAACTCAAATTCAACATTGAATCTGGTGAATCGCGACAACATTGTCGTGCATCCCGGGCAATACACCGGTGTCGGCAACTCAGGCTTATTCGTGGTAAGGAATCTGGAAGTCGCAAAATTTCCAGTCCCTCATACTTATCACCAAAGGGCCTTCTGCACCTGACCTTTCATATCGTCTGGAAAAACGCTTACAATATCAGCCTCACAAAATCAGATTACAATAATCGAGTGTTTTCCAAGTCTAGGGAATGACCGCCCCTTCGGCGATGTCTTGAGAGAATCGTATGTTCGCCTTGATGGCGTCCAAACAGTGAACTGTGGGAATTGACACCCAACGTGGAAAAGGTTTCCGTCTATACTACTTTGCCGATGGATGACATTCGTTCTTGATGGTAGCCCAAAACTGTTAAAACTGTGTTTAAATCATAAGGACAGGGCCTGGTAGCCTCTATGCCCTTGTTATACCCATGATAAGTCCGCGGTTTTTTGCTGGAGTGTTCAGTTGATCCTAACCGACGCGGCCCGAAGAGACTTGCGGTACCGTTTGCAGTGTCCTTAGTACAAATACGCGAATTATTTTAACTTTGACGAGGGTTCGAAGTTTAACCTGGTTGAAATGCAGAACATCAGGTAGCTACCACCTTCTATATGCTAGCTAGTGGCTAGTAGCTACCTTCGTACTGTCGCAGGCTTACTAGTACCTAGCTAGCTAGTAGCTATAGCCAGCTTGCTAGTAGATAGCTAGCTAGCTAGGTACGAAGCTAGCAGCCCAGCTATCGACGCCCTCTTAAGGTCGCAGAATATCTAATGACATGATCGAGTGCGAAGACATAATGGGGCATGTGAAATCAGAAGCGTCTTAAAACGGCGTTCAAAGGGGCAGGTATTGGCACTCTCTCGTAGAACTATGTTATGGCAAGCGCAGATTGTGCCCAAGCCCTCAATTTTATGAGATGTTGAGAAACAACAATTTGCTTCTTTCCGCGAGAACTAAAAGAATCACAGAAGGGATCTACAGTCATCTTTAA
>MDTA01128982.1_pt1 | contig 12969 bp, 14 predicted proteins | sample 811151 | NCBI WGS metagenome assembly MDTA01 (sample SAMN05326648, study PRJNA326480) | marine metagenome | isolation source: seawater | place: Indian Ocean: South | collected 2010 | reverse complement strand
ACCCAACTTCAACATCAGATTCACTTACACGCTTAGGTATGTGACCAAATTCAATCACTAATAATTCAGCTGTGTCGCAGTCAATTGTTTGATTAATAGTTGCCATAACTCCAAGTTTCATCAAAGATTTAATTAAATTTGACGACTTTTCAGCAAGACGTGACGCAAGTTCATTTACAGTTATAACATCAGGAATTATAACTTCTTTCTTTTTTCTTTCTTTACTTTCCTGATTATCCTTATTTTCAGATTTATTTACGTTTCTGAGCTTTGCTTTCTCTCTTGCTCTTTTTATTGCTGCAAGTGATCTTACCTTTTCATTGTCATCATCAAGAGCTTGAGAGATTGTAAGCTTGCCCTGTCTTCTATTCTCGAAGCTTTTTGGTGTTTTTACAAATTTTGGTTGTTTAGGTTTCTCAACAACTTCGTTATTTTGTTCTTCAATAATTTTATTATCTGCGAAATTTTTTGTTGTGGTTTTTTTAAAATTTCTTTTATCATTTTTTTCAATTAATGTTTTACTTGTATTTTCTGTAACTACAATTTCAGGGTTTTCTTCCTTCTCTATTTTTTCTGGTTTGGTGAATGAATTATCAGGTGATTTTGGTTGTTCAACTATTTCATTTTTTGAAAAACCACTGATTGATCTTTTTTTCTTGACCTCAACTGAGACAGATCTGCTTCGTCCGTGAGAAAAACTTTGTTTTATTTGACCAGCGTTTATTGTCTTTTTAAGTTGCAATTTGCCAGTCAATTTATCCTTATTATCATTATCAGTCATCTAGTTTTCACTTTTATACCAATGTTTTCGGGAATCCATAATTACTTCATCAGCTTTGTCTTGATCCATATCTTTAAAAATATCAATTAATTCTGAATTAGACAAATCGGCAAGCTGATCTCTAGTTTTAATATTATTGTCGTTAAGTTTTAAAAGTTGATCTGTATTTAAAAGTTTTGTAGTTAACAAATAATCATCGAATCCAGATTCCTTTAACTTTGATAAATTCTCAACCTTAATTTTCTCTACGCAAATTTTTGCCCTTTGAATAAGCTCCTTTGACAAATTTTCATCAAAGCCCTCTATAGATGTTAACTCCTCAAGCGAAACCATTGCAATTTCATCAAGTGATGTGAAACCTTCTGTGACTAACAAATGAGCAATCACTTCGTCAACATCTAATAAACTAATAAATTTTTGAGATAGAGTTTTAAACTCCTCATTTCTTCTGTCAGACTCCTGGGAAGTTGTTAAAATGTCAATACTCCAGCCAGTCAATGCACTTGCCAATCTAACGTTTTGACCTTTTCTTCCAATTGCCAAGCTAAGTTGTTCGTCAGGAACTATAACATCAATCTTCTTAAGATCCTCCTCTATAATTACTTTATCAACCTCTGCTGGTCCTAAAGCGTTTACAACAAATGTTGCAATATCCTCTGACCAAAGAACAATATCAATTTTCTCTCCTTGCAACTCGTTAACCACAGCCTGAACTCTACTACCTCTCATTCCAACACAAGCTCCAACTGGATCAATACTTTTCTCTTTCGTGAAAACTGCAATTTTAGCTCTACTTCCAGGGTCACGTGCAACAGACTTTACCTCTATTATTCCATCGTAAATTTCTGGAACTTCTTGAAAAAACAATTTTACCAAGAAGTTGTTATGTGCTCTTGATAAAAAAATCTGAGGGCCCTTTAAGTCGTGTTTAACCTCGTTGATATAAGCTCTTATTCTATCGGATCTCCTAAACACTTCTCTATTTAAAAGCTCTTCTCTTCGTAAAATTGCCTCACCTTTTCCTAAATCCACAATCAAGTTTCCGTATTCAACTCTTTTTACGATCCCATTTACTATCTCACCAATCTTGTCTTTAAATTCATTGAATTGCATGATTTTTTCAGCTTCTTTCACTTTTTGAAAAATGACTTGTTTAGCTGTTTGTACCGCAATTCTTCCAAAATCAAGAGGGGGCAATTCCTCTCTGAGAAATTCTCCTATTTTTAGAGACTTGTTTTTTAAATCAGACATATTAATTTTGTTTATTCTCTCTTCGGAAGGCAAAATCTCTATGTCCTCAACAACTTCCTGATATCTGTACAAGCCAATCTTACCAGTTTCTTTATCTACATGCGCCCTAATATCTAATTCGAAACCATATTTAGTTCTTCCAGCTTTAGCAATTGCCATTTCCATTGCTTCAATTACTTCCATTTCATCTATTCCCTTTTCTTTAGCAATATTCTTGGCAACATCAATAATGTCAAATGATAGAGTATCTTTAATTTCGTTCTTTTCCAACTTATTACCCCTTTAGTTATTCTTACAAATTATATATTTATATTTTGAAATTTGAAAAAGTTTTAGATATTCATACCAAGACTTTGAAGAAACTTAAATAATTTAATATTTTTTTTTAATCTTTACTTTTTATAAATAAAAAAATTGATTCTTCTATTTTCTTTTTTTGCTTTTCTAAAATATTTAGTTGGGTAAATATTATAATCCTCTAAACTTTGACCGTCAGTTGACTTAAAAAGAAGTTGAAAGAAATTTTGCTTTAAAAATGATTTTGAAATTTGTTTTGAGTAATCGTCATCATCAGTTGCAATGTAAATTTCAGAATTTTTAAAAGTTATTTGATCAAGATTTTTGACAAATTCTTCATTAATTAATCTTCTTTTTTTGTGTTTTTTTTTAGGCCAGGGGTCAGGAAACAATATGAAGATTTTTTTGAAATTAAAATCACCTATTATTTCAAAGAATTGAGAGAAGGGTATATTTGAAAAATAAATATTTGATATTTCGAATATTTCAATCTCCTTTTTTAATTTTAGTCCACCTGCAATAAATGGATCAATTGCAAAAAAAATATCTTTTTTTTTTGTTTGTGACTGAAAGATTAAGTTTTCACCTTTCCCAAAACCTATTTCAAGATTAAAATTTCGGTAAAGTTTGTTTAACTTTTTTTTTTTATTCCTGAAATTTATTTTGTTAAAAAAAAACTTGTAATTTTCTAGGTTAATTAAATTAGATCTCTTAGTTTTTCTAGATAGCCTTCTACCATAAAATGGAAGCATGATTAAAATTCATTTAATATTTTTTCAGCTAAATCTAATTTCTCCCATGAAAATGACCCTGAATTTGATATGTAGTCTCTTCCAAAATGACCGTATGTAGAAGTAGCTTCATAAATAGGTTGATCCAATTTCAGATGGTTTTTTATTCCTTCAGGAGATAAATCAACATGATCTTTAACAATGTTTATGATTTTATTTGTATCTAAATCTGAATCACTGTCTGTTTTCAAATAAATTGAAATTGGCTTTGCTACTCCAATAGCATAAGAAAGTTGAAGCAGACATTTTTTAGCAAGTTTTGTGGCTACTACATTTTTAGCAATATATCTAGCAATATATGCAGCAGATCTATCAACCTTTGTATAATCTTTTCCTGAGAAAGCACCACCACCATGTGGAGCTGATCCACCGTAAGTATCAACAATAATCTTTCTCCCTGTTAAACCGGTGTCTCCGTCAGGACCTCCGATTACAAATCTCCCAGTTGGGTTTATTAAAATGTTTTCAGATTTAGGAAGGATTTCAATAGGTACGGACTCTTCTATTATTTGTATAACTTTTTTTCTTATCTCTTCATTTTTTACATCTTCAAAATGTTGTGTTGAGACTACAATCGAGGTTATATTTTTTGGTATATTGTTTTCGTATTGCATTGATACCTGACTTTTTGAATCAGGACCAAAAAAAGAATTATTGTTTTTTCTATAATTCGATAAATTCTTAAGAATTTTGTGTGAATAATGAATCGGTGCAGGCATTAAAAAATCAGTTTCAGAACAAGCATAACCAAACATTATTCCCTGATCCCCTGCACCTATAACCTCTGATGCGTCAACTCCCTGAGCAATATCTTGAGATTGATTGTGTAAATAGTTTTCTATCTCTAAATTTTCCCAATGGAAACCAGCCTGTTCATAACCAATTTCTTTGATTTTTTCTCTTATTTTATCATGTATAATTTCATCTTTTACCTCTTTATGGTTTTGATTTATTTTAACCTCTCCTGATAAAATAACTCTATTTGTTGTCGCAAGAGTCTCACATGCTACTCTAGAGTTTCTGTCTGCTTTCATATAAAGATCGACAACTAAATCCGAAATTTGATCACATATCTTATCAGGGTGTCCTTCTGAAACTGATTCACTTGTAAAAATAAAATTTGTTGAATTGTTTAACATAAGCATTACTACTATTTCAAAATTATAAAACTTTCAAATCTTTTCTTTTTTTTATTAAAAAGTCAGTAAGCGTGTAGATAAATAGAATTACTAAAATTAAATATATCAAAATTGTATTTTTGTGTGTCATAAAGAAGGTTTCGCTTTTTCCTAAATTCAATTCGTGATCAATAAAACCACTGGTATTTAATTCTAATCTCTTTAAGGTCTTTCCATTTTTATCAGTTATAACCGAAATTCCTGAGTTAGCAGAGCGTACTAGTGGAACTCCTTTTTCAACTGATCTAAAAATTGATGCAGTCAAATGTTGTTTAGGACCCGTAAAGTTTCCAAACCAAGCATCGTTGGTAATGTTTACTAAAAGTTCAATTTTTCTATTGTTAAATGTTTGAAATATTGCTTCATAACAAATTGAGGGCTCAAGATATATTTTTCCTTTTTCCAACTCCAAAAACAGAATTTCATCCATATCTCCTCTACTAAAATCTGTTTTTCCAGGTGTTAGTTTGAATATGTTAAATAAAAATCGAAATGGTATAAATTCCCCAAAAGGTACTAATTTTTTTTTATCGTAAAAAATTAAGTCATCTTTTTTTATAATGTAAAAGGAATTGAAAACTTTAAAATCGCCACCGTAAAATTCTCTTCTCAACCCTCCTGTAATTATGATTGTATTCTCATCAATATTTTGTTTAATATAAGAAATAAGATCTTCATTCTCGTTTAAAAAATCCGTTATTGCTGCCTCTGGCCAGACAACTAAAAGCTCCTCCTCATTTACCTTATTCGACAAAGTCAATATTTTATCTAAATGTTCTTGAAACAAGGTTCGATCCCACTTTTTATTTTGAGGAATATTAGGCTGTACAACTCTTACAGAAATAGTTTTAGATTCAGATTCAGGTTGATTTTCTTCAAGTGGGAATACTGAGAAAGATACCAAAACAATTGGAAATAATATTAAAGGAATTATAAAACTACGCTCTTTTCTTGTTAAGTATAATACTGTGGTAACTATCCATAATATTGTCAAAAAAGAAAGACCAAACACTCCAATAAAAGATGAAATTTTAATAAAATTTTCATTAAAAATCCAAAGATGTGCGTAAAGGTTAAAAGGCAATCCGCCAAAAATATTTGATCTTAACAATTCAGATGTAAAAATTAAAAATGAAATTGATAAAGTCTTAGTGAAGAAAAATTCATTGATTTTTTGAAAATTTATTAATTTATTAATCAAAACACATGGAATAGCGAAGAACAAGCCCATCAAAGATGGAAAAATAATTAAAACCAACGGAGCCAGAATTTTGTGTTCTTCATAAACTAAAAAAGGATTTACAATCCAATGCATGGAAGTAAAAAAAAAACCTGCCCCAAACAACCAACCGGAAAATAGAGAATTAATTTTGCGATCTTTACAAAATAGCCCTTTTATTAAAATATAATGCCCAAGGATCAAAAAAGGAATTAAGATTGAGGAAAAAAAGGAAACACCACTTAATGAACCACCAATGAAAAATGTAATATAGTTTGCGGGTTTATTTAACATTAACAAGAATTCTTTTGATTTTTCTTGTATCCGCGTCTCTTATTGTAAATTCCAAACCACTTTTGTGGTTAATAACTTCTCCTCTGCTTGGAATTTTGCCTAATAAATTAAAAACCAAACCTCCCACTGTATCAATATCTTCTTTTTCTTCGTCAGTAAAATAACCACCAATCTTTTTTTCTAAATCTTCCACAGGCAATCTAGCTGAAACATCATATGTTTTTTTAGAAATTTTCTTTATCTCTCCAATTTCTTCAAAATCATGTTCATCTTTTATCTCACCAACTATCTCCTCAACCAGATCCTCAATTGTAACTAGTCCATTAGTACCTCCAAATTCGTCAACGACTATAGACATGTGAATTTGTTCTGATCTCATTTTCAATAAAAGATCGAGAATCTTCATTGAAGGAGATGAAAATAAGATCTTTCTTGTTATTGTTTTTGAAAGACTTGTATTTTCTTTCTTTTTTTTATTGTTTACTTTTTCAAATAAATCTCTGATGTGGATCATGCCAACAATCTTATCTAAATTCTCTTGAAAAACAGGAATTCTAGAATGTTTAGTTTTATTTATAAAAGTTATGAGTTTGTCAATTTTTATATCTGAAGAAACCGCGTCTATATCAGCTCTAGGAATCATTACATCTTCTATACATTTATCACTAAGATTAATTACATTTTTAAAAATGTTTTTGGTTCCGTCATCAATTTTTTCAGAACTACTTTTATTTTCGTCAATCAAGTCTTCAATCACATTCTTAAGTTCTTCTTTCTGGTTTGATCGAAATAATGAAATAAAATTACTGTAAATTTTCTTTATCATGACTCTAAAAGTATTTTTTTCATAATATCTTTTTCTTTGGCTTCCATAACAATTGATTCTTTCTGGTTTGAATGATCGAATCCATATAAATGCAATGTACTGTGAACAATCATATGAAGAAGGTGATCAAAAAAATTTTTTTTTTGCTGATTTGCTTCTGAAAGAATTTTTTCCAGTGAAATTACAATGTCACCTAAAACCAAATAATTATCTAAATTACTTATCATTCTTTTTTCATTTTGAGGAAATGATAAGACGTTAGTGGATTTGTTAATTTTCCTGTATTTTGAATTAATTTTCTTTATCTCTTCGTTGTTTGTTAAAAAAACCGAAACATACGTTTTCCTTTTTTTATTTTCAAGTATTTCAAGAGTTTGATCAACAGATTTTTCAACAAAACTTTTTATTTTTTTTGTTTTAAAAACCTTTTCACAATCAAACTTGATATCAATAATTTTTAGGTTACTTTTTTTTATATTTCTCTCCAACCCTTTGGATTTTTTCGAACTCATTATATTTAGACACAATTCTTGAAACTAATGGATTTCTTACTACATCACTCTCTTCAAACTCTATAAACCCAATATCTTTTATATCTTTGAGAATATTAATTGACTCACGCAGTCCGGATTTTGTTCCTGAGGGCAAATCTACCTGAGACAAATCACCATTGACTATCATTCTGGAGTTTTGACCTAACCTTGTTAAGAACATCTTCATTTGAATTGCAGTTGTATTTTGGGATTCATCCAGAATGATAAAAGAATTAGATAAAGTTCTACCTCTCATAAAAGCAAGGGGAGCTATTTCAATCATTCCATTTTCTATTTTTTTCAAAACCTCTGAAAAGGATAGCATATCGTTTAAGGCGTCATAAATTGGTCTTAAATAAGGATCGATTTTTTCTTTCAAGTCACCTGGGAGAAATCCAAGTCTTTCTCCAGCCTCAACAGCTGGTCTAGATAATATTATTTTCTCGATTTGTCCAGATTTTAACATTGAGACTGCTAACGCAACAGCCAAGTACGTTTTACCTGTTCCGGCTGGGCCGCAGCAGAAAACTAAATCTTTTTTCCTTACTAAATTAAAGTATTCTACTTGTTTTTTGGATCTTGGTTTTATTAATTTCTTTCCAGCTGTAAAATTTAATGAATCGATATTTTCTTTATCATCTAGTGCTCCTTTTGTTGTGTCATTAAATATATTTATCATTCCATAGACTTCACCTTCGTCTAAAAAATTATTCTGTTTAGCATTTTCAAATAATGTTTTTAGTAAATTACAAGTAATTTGTACTTTGTCTTCCTGACCGCTGACCTTGAGAAAATTTCCTCTAGTAATTATTGATACGCACAACTTGTTTTCAATAATTTTTAGGAATTTATCATGTTCACCAAAGACAATAGGTAAAATAGAATTATCACTAAAAGATATTGTTTTAGAAACAATATTTGAGATTTTATTTAATTCCTTTTTCAATTGTTTCTCTATGTAGATAACTTTCCGTGAAAGGAATAAGAAGTAAGGTCTTCTAGTTTTACACCCAAGAGCTTGCCTTCCAGGTTTTTTGAGGAAAAGACATGAACAGGTTGAAGATGTGGTGTTCTGCCCACATATTGATTACGTTTTTTTCCTTTACCAGAAAAAAGAACTTCTACAGTTTTATCTATAAAAGACAAATTAAATTCGGTTTGATGTTTTTTTAAAATACTTTGCATCTCTTTTAGTCTCATATCAGCTACATCTTCGTCAATTAAGCTACCTTTCAATGAAGAGGGAGTTCCCGGTCTTGGTGAATATTTAAAAGAATATGAACTTGCAAATCTGACTTTTTCAATTACTTCTAAAGATTCTTGAAAGTCCTTATCTGTTTCTCCAGGATAACCGACAATAAAATCAGAGGAAAACGCCATATTTTTATTTATCTTTTTTATTTTTTTAATCAAACTCAAATAAAAAGATCTATTATGTTTTCTATTCATTTTTTTTAAAATTCGATCAGAGCCAGATTGAATTGGTAAATGTAAAAATGGCATTAATTTTCGGTTTTTTTGATGTTGATTTAACAAATTATCGTCAATATCTATAGGATGAGATGTAAGATATCTTATTCTTTCTAGGCCCACGATATCAGACAAAATTTGACACAAATCTCCGAGTCTAATTTTTTTTTTCATTCCACTATTAATTACATCAGACTCGTATGAACTTACGTTTTGCCCAAGTAGTGTTAGTTCTTTAGCACCATTTTTAACCAGGGTCATTGTCTCTGCATATATGTTTTCAACCGATCTTGAAAACTCTGCACCTCTGGTGTACGGAACAACACAGAATGAACAAAATTTGTCGCATCCTTCCTGGATTGTAATTAGTTTACTGACTTCTTTGCTTTTTGATGGAATTAATGAAGAGAATTTATTCTCACATAAAAAATCATTATATACTTTGTCTTTATTTGAGTTTTTGAGGATCATTGGGATCTTGTGAAAATTTTGAGGTCCGAAGACAAAATCTACACTTTTGTTTCTTTTAAGTATCTCCTCTCCTTCAGCCTGAGCCACACAACCTGTAACAATGATATGCATTTTTTTTCCAATCTTTTCTTTATTGTTTTTAAATTTTGAAAGCCTTCCCAAATCTGAATACAATTTCTCTGAAGCTTTTTCCCTAATATGACAGGTATTAAGAATTGCAATATCAGATTCTTCAAAATTGTTTGATTGTTTATACCCATTAAATTCGAGAAGGTCGTTAAGTTTTTCGGAGTCATATTGATTCATCTGACATCCATAGGTTTTGATAAAGAACGATTGATTCATGTATATAATTAATTAAATAATTTTTAGTCTTTTACAAGAATTTAAATTCATTTAATTTGATCTTATTGTCAACTTCTAAGAGCCGATAGTCCTTAATGACTTGTTTTGATATCTTTTCGAAACAATACTTGCAAGCTTCTTTTCTATTCAAAAAGTCTGAAAACTTTTCTGACTTGTGAAAACGTATATTAACTTCACTGGTTCCAAGTCCTAGAAACTTCCAAACGTGTGGTGCTAAATTCATAGCACCAAACCAAGCTAGTAATGGTCTATGAATCTTTACCAAGGGAAGGCCATCAAGCTTATTGTAAGAAATTGAAATTGGTTGTAACTTACAATTTCTTAATTCCTCATAATCAACGACCTCAAAAAGAGAGCTTTTAAAACTCAAGACTTTTGAACCGTCACTTGAAGTTCCTTCTGGAAATAAAATTACATTCAAATCATTCTCCATATTTTCTTTTATTAAAACAGCTTGTTTTTTCACTGATCTTCGATTTTCTCTCTCGACAAAGATTGTTTTACCTAGCTTGCAAAGTTTATTAATTATTGGCCAATCTCTTATTTCTGACTTAGCTACAAAGACACCATTGACTAAGGAACCTAAAATAATAATGTCCAGATAAGAAATGTGATTAGAAATAAACATTACTCTTTTTGCCTCTTGTTCTCCTGACACCTTTAATTTAATTCCAAATATTTTTCTTATACCAAAAAAAAGTAATTTATAAAAAACAAAGAAAAAACGTTTAAAAAAACAAACGACAAGGAATTGGAAAAACGATATTATTGTTATCCATGGAACTAAAATTATTAGTCTGATAAATGATAATATTGGTGAATATAGCATTAATGAATTTTCTCAAAAGAAAGTTGAGCATATTTCTTCAATATTTTTTTTGAATTTAATACGATCAGCACATCAGTAGTGTCAAATTTTAAATCAACTATAGCTCCAGGGCCTATCCATGCTCCCACTCTAAGGTAGGCTTTAATAAGTGGTGGTAAGTTTCTAAATTCTTGCTCAATATCAATTTTATTTTTATGCATAATATTAAAGTTCACTTTGAGTTTTTTAATTGGACTTGTTCTTAAAGATTTTGGTGTTCTGTGGTAATGATACAAATATGAAAGCTGTTTTATAAATAGTTTATAATTAGAGGATGGAAAGCATGCACATCCAAAAATAAGATCCACCCTATTATTAACTATATATGTTGCAAGCCCCCTCCACAATAATCTAATTATTCTTCCATCTCTATACTGTTCGTGAACACATGATCTTCCAGCCTCCAATAGAGTAAATTTGTTACCAGCCAATAAGTTTGTTATATTAAATTCTGACTCACTGTAAAATCTTTGTCTAGCCAGAAACTTTGGTTTTAGTAAAAGTCTATAAGTTCCAACAACAAAATCGTCTGCTACAGATTTGTCAATGACAACTAGATGGTCACAAAATTTATCATATTCATCAGAATCTGATTGTTTTGTTTTTGAGTTTTTAAAAAAACTTTTTTGTCTTAACTCCTTAACTTGGTTAATTAAAGGGTGAGAATCATTGATAATTTTTAAGTTAAATCGACCTAAATGAATGTCTAGAAACCTTGGATTCGAAAATACAGCTTTCGAAAAAGTAGTACATGAACTTGTTTCTATTTTTTGTTTGACCATTTCTTTACGTAAAAAAAGTTTTTTACTACTAACCTGATCTTATAAAAAAAATCTCTTAATTTTTCAACTTCAGAAAAACTACTCGGATTCGATTTATTTTTTTGATCTACTTTTAACAGGAACAGCATATAACTCTAACCTATAATCCATTAATTTATAACCCATCTCTTTTGCTATTTGTTTCTGCATAGCGTCTACTAACGTATTTCTAAATTCCTTTACTTTTCCAGTTTTAATATCAATTAAATGATGATGGTTTTCTCTAACAGTTTCATATCTTGAGCTATATCCCTTAAACTCATGCTTTTCAAGTAGATTGTTATCTTCGAATAGCTTAATAGTCCTATATACCGTGGCAATACCAATTCTTTTATCAATTTTAGATGCTCGTTTGTGTACAGACTCAACGTCTGGATGATCTGAAGAATGAGATAAAACTTTAACAATTATTTTCCTTTGTTCAGTTAATTTAAGTCCGAGCTTCTTGCATTTTTCTAACAATGTTTCCAATTTTTCCACCAATTAATGAAGTTTTATTAAGTTTTTATTAAGTTTTTATTAATTTACATTAAGCTATTATAATTAATCATTCTTTTATTAACATAACATAATTAAGAGGGTAAATGAAAAAAAAAGTTTTGGATGTTACAGAGTATAAATGTCCAATGACATTTTTAAAAACAAAAGAATTTATAAAACTTAATATTAATCATAAAAAAATTATTATTCTCAAAGGTAAAACAGATCTAGAACTTTTAAAAAATAGTTTAAAAAGAAATTTTGAACTTAAAGTTATTCAAAAGAATGATGATATTTTTGAAATAGAGCTAATATAAAATTAAACAATTCTCAACATTGTAAAAGAGTCATTGAAAGATTTATCATTTCTATAATAGTTTTTTCTTCTCCCACTAAAAATGAAATTATGTTTTTTATAAAATTTTATCGCATTTAAATTTGTCTCTTTAACGTCTAAAATGATTTTTTTTAATTTATTTTTCTTACAGTATTTTAAACAACAATCTAGAAAATTTTTTGCTACACCCTTATTTCTATATTCAGGAACAACGAAAATAGAGTAAATCTCAATAAAATCGTCTATTTTTTTAAAAAAACAAAACCCATTTATTTTTTTATTTAAAGAAAATATATATCCCTGAAAAATACTATTTTTTATTGAATTTTCTAATTCTTCTGTTCTCCAAATATTTGATCCAAAATCTCTTAAATTCTTTTTTTGTAACATAAAAATTTCTTTTGAATGGTCTTCATTTAATGGTAATATGTAAAATTTATTCATAATATGTATGATGATAAATCAAATTTTTATCATCTTGACCGTAACCAGAAAAGACAGCATTCGCTATTCTTTTAGCGCAAGGTTTAAAAACTTTTTTTTTATTGTCAGTTATCGAATTTATTGTTGAAAAAAATTTATTTGAATTTGAAACTATAGTAAAGGTTTCGTTCTTTCTATTTTCTTCACTTATAAATTTTTTTAACTTTTCTAAATTTCCTGCAAAGAAATTAGAATCTGGTTTAAATAATTTATCATCATGCATAAACAATTGATAAAAAAAATTATTGTTGAAATTTTCATAGTAAACTAAAAGCTTGTTCTCTTTGTTTTTAATACAAGACAAATATATTTCAAATTCTGTTACATTAACAATTTTAGCTTTATGTGAAAATGCAATTGCCTGAGCGATGGCCTTAAGCCCTCGGAGAGCAGTGAAACTTCCTGGTCCAACCGAAAAAAAAACATTTCTTATATTCATTCTTTTACTTAAAACTTTATTAATAAGTAAAAAAATAGAATCGTTAGTTTTATCTTTAACTATT
>MDTA01139359.1_pt1 | contig 12972 bp, 10 predicted proteins | sample 811151 | NCBI WGS metagenome assembly MDTA01 (sample SAMN05326648, study PRJNA326480) | marine metagenome | isolation source: seawater | place: Indian Ocean: South | collected 2010 | reverse complement strand
ATTGGACCTCCTGGGAGCTCCACCAACTTTGAAGATCGTTAAAATTTTCATTAATTTTGGTCGCTGCCGATGTCCCTTCCGAGAACAAAATACCCACCCGCCTGAGATTATCAAAATATGGTGTGGCCTCTGGTGACAAAGGCCATGTATTGTCATTCCAAAAACAGATCGTTGGAACATTTGCAGCCATGGACATATTCAAAGTCGTTCCTGGATGATCTAATACAAGGACTCGGCAGCCCAGCATCGGCCTTTCTAGCGAACCATCGATGGTCTTTAACATCGGAAAATATTTTAAAACATACTCTTTATCGGCGAGTTCTCCCTGGCTGCGGAGATATGGCCTATAATAGAAATTTTTCATAATCTCCGGGTCCAAAGCGGAGATAAATTTGATTTTTTCTTTGCGATAGAGAGGGGTATAAGAGGGATCAGGAGTATAATCGATTCGCTGAGAACGCAGCCATGTTTTTGTGCCGACCAGAATAATATTCGCGTTGAGTGGTCGATGACGATTTCGAATTTTGCTCAGTAAAGGTGAGGGTAAAGCAACAAATTTTCCCTGTAAATTATTTTGACTTTTCCAACCCCAGGTTAGGAAGGCCGACATGGTATATTCAGTAAGCTTTTTCACATGTGAGTGGGCCATGGTGCCATACGAGGCACCATGTTGAGCTCGAGTGAATGCTTCTCCTGCGTTAATGGCATGGGCAGCTTGGAAATTTGCTTCCTCATTGCTATGGCTAGCCGCATTAATAAATAAACGACCAGCGACATATTTGTGTTTTTGCGCTCGTTTATTATTCTCATAGAATCTTTTAGTTACGGATTGAAGCACAGTATTTTCTAAAATAATGTCGAGCATGTCCAGAAACTCAACTGGAACATTCAGTGGTGGATTTGGGAAATCAAAAAAATAATATTTTGTTTTAGTTTTTTTGGGGATAATTTGAAGGAAGGTCGAAAAAACGATTGTCCAGGCAGGATTTACCCCTGGAATGTCACTAAAAGGTAGTCGACCTAATAACCTTCGTCCCAGTCGTTTTGCAATATTTGTGCTGACAGGCAGTTGTTGGGGTAAAAATTGCTTGGTTGAGCATAATTTAGATGTATCTGCTTTTTCAATTACCCAATCTGAAGGCGCCAATCTCTCAATAATGAGAGAGTAAAGCCACAAGTCATATTCAGGGGATAGCAGCCCAAGATCGATGAATTCGGCTAGCCCAGTAAATTGCCATTTTTTTTGAATTGCAGGAGTTATAATTGAAACCTTAAATGATTTCTCCCGATTCTTTTCAATAAATTGTTTTACTAAGTTCCATCTACGCCAAGCAGCACTGGTCGAATGAAATACCCAACGGGTGATCAAGGGGCTCCAAAATTTAGTTTTATAATCAACACCATTAAGGGCATTCAATTTATTTGCCCATTGGGCAACCATATACCCGGTCAAGTCAGCGCATTCCTGCGAGGCCTGGGAAACAGCTGCCGCAGAGTCGAAGGCATTTAAAAAAGACATGTCCTGCCAGTTCGGATAATCATTTTCTACCGAAGCAAAAGACCACGGTCCCAGAACAGAATCGTAATCCTGGCGATAATCCTGGTCGACAGTTGATAGATAAAGGCTTCGCATATTAAAAAGGTCTCTTATGCTCGACCGTGCAGGGTTAGACTAAGCAAAAGAGGAAATCTATAAAGGCTGCTTTGATTAGTAAATACCGGCAATCATATTTATTGATGTCGACAGTGAGAACTTGGCTGATAGGATAGTCCTTTGTATGTTTCGGGTTGTATGAAGGTATTTTAAACAACCCTAATCATTAAATGATATACCAATAAGGATTAGCCAATGAAGGTCAGGCGGGCTTGTAGCTCAGACTCAAAGGATATCTGGAATTGGCGCAACGATCCAAAAACCAGAGAAAATTCGGTGAATCAAAATGAGGTGAGCTGGAGCGATCATCATGCCTGGTTTACTCATTCTCTCGCTAATGATTCCAGGGCAATTTACATTGGCTTGTGCAGGAACAGCGGAGATTCCATGGGCGTGGTATTATTCGATTTTGACGCAGATCTCGCTACCTCTGAGGTCTCAATCAATATAGCTCCTCAGTGGCGGCGAAAAAGTCATAGCAAAGATCTACTTAAAAGCGCAATTAAGGAGTTCCAATCGAACCGGGCGTATGTGATGACCGCTAAAATAAAGTCAAATAACATTGCCAGCATTAAATGTTTTGAAGGTTGTGGTTTTACATTAGAAGCCACATCGGATGGATTTTTAATTTATAAAAGTAAGCAAGCGATAATCGACGCCATTGAGCAGGTACGATCAACAAACAATGTGAACTGGATGGATTTACTGCGTCTTGCTTTTAAGGTGGCCCCAAAAGAAGCACAAGAAATTGTTCGGAGAATAAATAATGATGATGGTAAGATCTCTGACTTACTCAAACGGCTCGGAAATTAACGGTGTTTGAAATTGCCATTAACGGGAGAAAAATTGGCAGATTACACCCGCCATACATTATTGCCGAGATGTCAGGCAACCATAATCAGACGCTAGATCAAGCAATTTCAATTCTTGATGCGGCTGCAAACATCGGGGCCGACGCAATAAAATTACAAACATATACAGCCGATACCCTTACAATCGACTCGCCCCGGCGTGATTTCATCATTAGTGATGAAAATAGCTTGTGGAGCGGAAAATCATTGTATGAACTATATCGAGAGGCTTATACACCCTGGGATTGGATCGAACTGATTTTTACTGAAGCAAGAAAAAGGAATATTGATTGTTTTAGTTCGATTTTTGATGAGGGCTCCATAGACTTTCTGGAAAATTTGAATACTCCAGCATATAAAATATCATCATTTGAAAACAATCACATTCCTTTGATAAGGAAAGCTGCAGCTACGAAAAAACCTTTAATAATCTCGACTGGAGCCTCATCTGAAGTCAATATAACAGAGGCAGTTGAAAATGCCCGGGAGGCCGGATGCAAGGAGTTAGCTCTATTAAAATGTACTTCGGATTATCCTGCCGCAATATCCGACTCCAACCTTTCATGCATTCCTTATTTAAGGGACACATATAATTGCGTGGTTGGCCTGTCAGACCATACGCTTGGAATCGCTGCCGCCTTAGGGGGAGTGGCACTCGGCGCTTCAATCGTTGAAAAACATTTTATTGTCTCTAGAGATCAAGGGGGTGTGGATTCATCATTTTCCGCTGATAAAGCGGAACTAAAGCAGATAGTCCGAGACGCAAAAAATGTCTGGGGGGCAATCGGTAAGCCTGACATTCACATATCTGAACGAGAGGTAGCGTCGCTGATGTACAAGAGGTCCATCTATGCGTGTAAGCAAATAAAGAAGGGCGAGATTTTTACTGTTAACAACATAAGGGTTATTCGACCCGGGTTTGGTCTCCATCCGCGCCATTACAACGAACTTATTGGAACTGTCTGTCACAGCGACTTAACAGCTGGTGATAGGCTGGATATATCTTTTTTAACCGGCGGATCTTAAGACTATTAGATCCATGTACTTTATTCCACAAAAAGGCCTTTTGTCGTGAAGAAGGAGGAAATTGGTGTCAAAGTTTTGGCACTTTTGGAGAAAAGTGAGCCTATTCCGCGTGACCTTTATCAAGAAAAACTTGAATACCGATATCTTGACGACGGCCATATCGACTCATTTGATCTATTTAATTTCATTATCGAAATTGAAGTAGCGTTTAATATAACGCTATCACCGGAGGACACGCAATCAGATGATTTTCGGACACCGGGAGGGATCGTGACTCTTGTGTGTAAACGATTAACGAAATAATATTTCTATCTAGGTTTTATTAAGCTAAACCCCAGGTTTACTTCATTGAATACAAATTTTTCTAGCACCGCCCAACCGACGTTAAAATTAGGATTTATAGGCGGCGGCGTGTCTGCGGCAATTGGACCAACGCACTTTTTCGCGAGCAGACTTGATGGCCGTTGGCAATTGGTTTCAGGCTGTTTTAGCAGAGACTACGAGATTAGCTTACGAACAGCAAAACGATGGGGTGTTTCCAAAGATCGAGTATATCCCTCGTGGGAGGATTTTATAGAGGGCGAAAAAAATCAAATCGATGCGGCGATTGTTTTGGCGCCGACACCAGATCACATGAAAATTATACTCGGTTTATTATCTAGTGATATTCCTGTCATATGCGAGAAACCGCTTGTTGCCTCCCACGCAGAAGCGAAATTGATATACGAGAAGCTTATATCAACATCGGGATTCGTAGCGATCACGTATAATTATAGCGGATACGTGATGATCCGAGAATTAAGAGCTCGGATTCAGGCCGGCGAATTTGGCCGTTTGATCAAACTGCAATTCGAGATGCCGCAGGAGGGTTTCGTGAGGGTCGACCCCGAAACTGGAGAACTAATAAAACCTCAAGAATGGAGGCTTATAGATGGCAGTATTCCAACGATATGCCACGATTTAGGAGCCCATCTTCATCACTTATCGCATTTTCTAACCGACAAAAAAATCCATAAAACCGCAGCTGTATTTTCCAGTCATTCGCCCCATGGTGGAGTGGTTGATGACGTTATGGCTTGGCTAGAGTATGACGATGGGATGATGGGTAGTTTTTGGATGAGTAAATCCGCACTCGGCCATAGAAATGGATTAAAAATTCGTGTTTACGGAACTGATGCTAGTGCAGAATGGTTTCAGTCGGAACCCGAAGAAATGAGATTAAGTTATAAAAACGGCACCCGCACAATTATGGACCGAGCTTCATCTGGTTTAGTATCTCTGCACCCTCGCTACAATCGTTATCGTGCCGGCCACCCCTCAGGATTTATTGAGGCTTTTGCAAATTTATACAGTGATATTGCCGATGCGCTCTGCCTTTATAAAGAAATCGGTAAACTCGATAATCAATACGTTTTTGGGGTAGAGCACTCCCTGAGGGAATTGGAACTTTTTGCTGCTATAGCAGAGGCAAACGAGACTAAACAGTGGGTGCATGTAGATCCACCGAATGACAAAAGGACTTAAATGAATATTCTGATCTATGGTGCCGGTGCCATCGGCTGCCACATTGGCTACTGCCTGTATAAGGCTGGTCACCAAGTAAAATTACTGTGCCGTGGTGAGCATTTCACTGCGATGAAGCAAGATGGAATGAACATAACAATTTGTGACAACGAACATATTATTACTGAGACAACTCTGCGAGACAACAAGCACTTTCAAATTATAGACCAAATCGAAGACTCAAATGATCTTTATTTTGACTATGTCTTCGTTACCGTAAAATTAAAAGATTATAACAATGATTCAATGAGCGCGCTTGCCCGGTTTCTTGGTGAATCTACCGCGGTAATACCCCCCTGCACAAAACTTCCGTTCTGGTGGTTTTACAATCTCAGCGGCCTTGAAAATAAAAAATTCAAAGACGTTGAATTTGATCCTGGACTGAGTGGTAATTTTATAAAAACTAATCTGATTAGTATGACAATGTGGGTTTCAGCCGTTTTGGAAAGACCCGGCCATATCATTGTGCGGCATGTGCAAAGAGGGTATCCGGTAGGAGCAGTTCATCCAAATATGATTGATAGGGCAGAGACACTGAGGGATATCTTCCAGAAGATATGCGGATCACCCGTGGTTGAAGATATAAGAAGCGAAATATACATCAAGTCAATTAATGCATTAGCATTTAATATGGTTGCAATCGATACAGAATTTACGAATCTTGAGTTTAGTAAGGATCCTGCAGCAAAGGAATGCGTGGAAAAAATTATGCTTGAGGGGGACCAGATATTAAAAATAATGAATATTCCAGTTATCCAAAGTATCGGGTCTAGAATTGAACAAACGCTATCTAGCACAAAGCATACCCTCAGTATGCTCCATGACTATAACACTGGAAAAGAAGTAGAATTAAAATTTCTCTGGGATGGGTTCGATAAAGTCACCAATATTCTTGGGATTGAAATGCCATATACACGCGCACTATACGAGCGCGTTAAGATTAAAATTGATGCGCGCTCGCTGATAAATTATTAGACATGTTCTGGCGCGCCAAGGAAAGAAACTTGTGAGTATAATTCGTTTTTTACTCGATAATGCTCAGCGGTTCCCGAGAAAAAACGCACTTATCTTAGGTAATGCCACAATGAGTTATGAGGAATGTGTTGAAAACGTTCGTCAACTCTCCGGAGCACTGCATAAGCTAAACATAAATGATAGCTCAACCATTGGCATATTACTTAATAACTCTTTCGAATTTATTATCACTTTGTTGGCGGCAGCTGATATCGGAGCGACCGTTGCCCCATTGAATTACACAATCAGCCAAAAAGACTTATTATCCGCAATAGATACTGCGGATATAGATGTTGTTGTGGGTCAAGCAGTAACATTGAAGCGTGTGCTAACTCACACTTCAGGCATACCTATCCCGAGAGATCGTTGCATAACTGTTGGTGGTCACGTGGGAGGATGCCTAGATTATCAGCAGATCCTCACAACGGCATCCAAAACTTTTCAACTAAATAGTCAACCGGCAGAATTGGAACGTGACTATATACTAACTATGACTTCAGGTTCTACCAGCTTGCCAAAACCAATTGTTTTTACGCAAGGCACCAAAATAAGGCGCAGTTTTAGCGCTCAAAAATCGTATCAAATAACGCATCAGGATACAGTCCTAGTCGCCACACCACTTTATCATTCTATATCCCAGAGATTAATCATAACTCCATTGATATTGGGCGCAACCTGCGTGATTATGCGCAATTTTTCCCCAAATGCGTGGTTAAAACAAGTGGACTCAACAAAAGTGAGTTTTACGATCGCTGTTGCTTCACAATTGCAATCTATTTTGGCAGAGATAAAAAATACAAACAAATTTCCAGGGAGTTTACGTTGCGTAGTCTCATGTTGTGCGCCACTAAGTGACGCCTCAAAAAAAGAAATGATTGAACATTTCAAATGTGATTTTCACGAATGTTACGGCACATCGGAGATGGGCGTAATCTCCAATTTAAGTAGTTCCGACCCATTAGAGAAAGTCAAATCGGTTGGACGCGTGGTATCTGGAGTGGACATTAAAATACTTGATTCAGAGAGAAAGACTCTACCCCCCTGTAATATAGGTGAGATTTCATGCTGCTCTGCAATGAAATTTTCACGTTACTACAAGAATGACGCGGCCACTCGTGAAAGTCTTGAAAACGACTATTTTTGTACTGGGGATATGGGTTACATAGATAACGATGGCTATTTATTTTTTTCCGGTAGAAAAAAAGAAGTAATTATAACCGGGGGTTCCAATGTTTTTCCTAAGGATATCGAGTCCGTATTAATCGAACATCCGCAAGTGAGAGATTGTGCAGTAATTGGAGTCGCTGACCAACAATTTGGTGAGGCAATAATCGCAGTCATAATTGCTGAAGAGCAATCTGGATTGAATGAGCATGATTTGAGAAGTTTTGTAATGGAGAGATTAGCCAACGTTCAAAAACCACTGGCGTATGTTTTTGTAGATGAATTTCCTAGAACGGCATTAGGCAAAACAATTAAACCAGAGTTACAGCGAAAATTATCGGGTCTCGATGCCTCTGCAAGATTGCGAGCTGCTCTAAAGCAAGATGACAATTAGTCTAATTTTCTTTGGCCATTTATTAATCTGATTATGAATTTTAATAGCTACAATTTTACCGACATTGTAAATTCTTTGGTTACAGCCGGACTGAGAGAGGGAGACACAGCATATTTTTCAACGAGCCTCGGCATGATTGGAAAGGCGAAAAATCAAGTACATACTGTTAACGAACTTTTCTTGAGGGCTATCAAGACAGTATTGGGGAAAACCGGTACTATACTTATCCCATCTTATTCCTACACATTCTCCAATAGTACCCAAGAAAATCCAAAAATTTTTGATCCAAAAACTTCGCCAACCCGGGTTGGCCCATTTCCCCAGTATTTTTTGGAACAAAAGGGCGTCGTTCGATCTCTAGATCCAATGGTTTCAATGGCTGGACATGGCCCAAGCAGCTCTGCGCTATTTAAAAACCTTCCACCAACCTCTTATGGGGAAGATTGTTTGTATGCACGGCTGGTTAATCACCCAAATACAAAATGCGTAAGTATTGGCCTGGGACCCAATTGGATACCATTCCTTCATCATGCTGAATGGCTTGCTAGGGTACCTTTTCGATACGAAAAAAAATTTTACGGGGCGATAAAAAAAAACTCGGGCTTGGAGTACCTGCATTGGGTTTATGCTGTCAGAGCACCGATGGAGGAAAGTCGCGCCGACGGTCACGAGCTTGGTAAAAGAGCCACCGAAGCGGGCATTTGGAGCTATGTACCTCTAGCTCGCGCTCGTGTTTATACCTGCGATTACAAAGAACTTTTTGAATATACTATGCAACTAATTTCAACTGACAAATGGCTTACCGCTAAAGGCCCACCGCGAGAAATCCCTGAGGAAAACTAATTTCTAACGTTACTGCTTATTATCTACTATCGAGTGACCTCCAAAATATCCGCCTCCACAAGTTTCTCAGCGATAGGGATCAAGTCTGCCATGCAAACGTCTTGCAATATTGCTATGTCGAGTAGACTATTATAGCCATCCGAGTAAGCTATCAAATTCATCATGTCTGAGACTTGTTCATGGGAATCTCTGGTCGAGAGCATTGGATACAAACCTCTTTTTCCTAGTTGCGGCTCTCCTCTAATCTTGGTTCGATAAGTTTTATTAGCTTCTAAAAATTCTATCATTTTTTTGTAAACATTGTACGCTCCTTGCAGTCCACGGGGAGTTACAAGCTTAAGATTGTCAAGCGAGGTATGATACTCCGGATACTCGTTATATTTGGTCCGGCATACACTGCAAACCGGCAAATCTATTCCAGGACTGCAATATTGTCGCTCATCACTGCCACGGTCCAGGTACGAATACTCAACAAAGTCACCGGCAATATGCCTTAAAGTATGTTTTGCGATTCTATCGGCTACAGTATTGCCCTGACGTGAAGCAACATAGGAGTAGCTTCTTTCATCCCCCACGCAAGTAACGACGAATCCAGCAATTGTGTTCTTTTTCATTTTTTCAATATGCTCAGAGAGATAAGCGATCGCACCGATTGTCTCGACCAGAAATAAAATACGATAAGTGTAGTGTCTGTGCTTTAGGTCATTTATCCATTTTGCAAGAGCGGTTACTACTCCTGGTCCCGACAGCTCGTTGTTAGCCATAGAGGGGTGACAAACGTAAGTTGAAAGCAATATTTCCTCATCAGTCGTTCCAGGAATAACAAGTTCGCCATAATTCAGCATACCCGGAGCGAGTTCGGAGTCTATCTTAACCCTGTATTTTGCGTCAGGATATCTGCGCAGTTGCGCCCGTTCACGCTCTGATAAACAGAATCCCCAATCACTTTTGTAATAAGATGTTACGTAAGGAATTGCCTCGGGTAGTTCCGGAAGAGAATGAAGGTGCTTGTCTAGTTGAGAAAAGGATTTTTCTTCATCGATGGGCACAGAGTAACCAACAACATGAAGGTTATTTTTATTGAAATCGATCACTCGGTTTCCGCAGGCATCTGCAACGTAGGCGTCTTTAATGTTCCATTCATCAGGGATTGTCCAATCGAAGACTTGGGTGCCTGAGGGAACAGATTTAATTCTGACTTCAGGTAGTAGACCCTGTATGTACGAGAGGGTATCCCTTACGCCGGCGCCTGACAGGCTGCGGCAAATCGGGAAGAGATCAGTCAACCAACGATGTATTTGGGTTCCAGTATCTAGGTTCATACCCGTTGGGCTTGTTGCACTTGACCATTCCCATCTCTCACATAGCCCATAGGCAGCTTGAATTTCGAGTGGACGAGTCCAAAATATTTATAACGAACATCTGCAAATTTACGTTCCCATGCTTTCAAATCTTCTAAGCTCATATTATATGGCTTGATGACAGCAGAGTTTTGATGCGGGCGGAAAGGTGTTCGCCAGTAATCGGCTAAATCAAATTTCTCGATGAATAGATCGTCCCGAATGCATTGATCAAAGACAGGGGTTCCCGGATAAGGGATTAGAGTGCCAACATTTGCCCGATCTGGCTTAACATCGTTGATTAGATCGTACGTGGCTTGAAGTGTTTCATTTGTATCTTCTGGAAATCCCATTATCCAATTTGTACCGATACAAATTTCATAACGCCTCAAACTATCTACGACAGTATATATTTTCTCAGTTTGAATAGATTTTTTGATTACCTCGTCTCGCATGTATTCGGAACCGTGCTCGATATTCAATATCGTCGAGACCATGCCAGCAGCAGCCAGTGCGTCAATAACGTTATCATTATAACTGTTTACATAACCCCCAGCGATATCAAACTGTATATCAAGATCTCTCGCAACAATCTCGTTGCAGATACTTATGATGTGTTTGTTATTCACTAACACATTATCATCTTGAAACGTAAAATACCTTAAATTGCGCTCTTCGGCTAAATATTCTAGCTCGTCGACAAACTTCTTAATCCCTCGCGATCGTACTTTTCGACCTTGCATCATGTAAAGATCGCAAAATGTGCATTTAAAAGGACAACCTCTCTCAGAAAAAACACTGACAATATTTTTTAAATCGTGACCCTTTGGATTAAAATAATTGCTGAGGTCCATCTCGTACTCGGTAAAGTCAAGCAAATCCCACGCCGGCATTGGTAAAGCATCATAATCAGCTAGGTCGCGGTGAGTATTTATCTTAATCTCTCCTTGGTCGTCGCGGAAGGCAAAACCAGAGAGATCTTCAAGGTCCCCCATATCTCCATTTTCGGTGCGATTAGCAATCTCTACCATTTGAGTCTCGCCCTCGCCAATTGCGATATAGTCTATCTCGGGGCAGTTCATTAATATTTCTTTTGGGAAAGTCGTAGCATGAATACCGCCGGTAATAATGGTAACCTCAGGCGCATTTTTCTTGATGTGCTGGGCTAGGCTTAATGCATCAGGAAAGTCTCCCCCAAATAAAGAAGATATGCCTACGAGTTTTACCGAATTATCCCTGATTATATCCATCGTCGTGTCGTAGGAATATTGCCGAGGATCATCCATCGCTTCAATTCTATTTGTAGTGTAATTCTTTATTATGGGCATATGGCCGTTCTCGCGCAAAACAGCAGCTAATATTAGCAATGCTTCAGATGGCAAGATATCCTGACGGAATTTTTTTCTTGTCAAATTTTTACGATATGGAGCGACTAATAGGATATTCATTTCAAACCACGATAATTATTATCAGGGAACCTTCTGCAATGCCTTTATCTGTTTTATTAAAAACCATTGCAACTAATTTTTGCGTTGACAGATTTAGGGGCTGAGATCAGATTTTCCAACGCTGCAAACGCATTGGTGCTATCTCGAATTTAACGTGATTACCATGCCCAATAACTCGCAAAAACGAGAGGTTATGAGACGTGTTTCGCAAGAACTGGATTATTCCAAACACGGGAATGGTGTCGCAGGTAAACGCTTCATGCGTATTTCCAAAACACGATATCCTATAGAGCCAAACTTTAGCTGTGAGCTAGAATTTTCAATTTATCTGCCAAAACCGAGGGGTCATTTTGATAATATTAAAAATGCTTTTTATTTCAACGATGATGCCAAAGAGGCTGAAGCTGACAATTTGAGGGCAAACAAATCCGAACTGGCGCGGGACGCTTAGGAAGGCAGATTTCCTATTACGCAGTCGGAAGGCGATAACAAACAATTAGCTAAAAAGAAAAAGCCAAAGGCTAAATTCAGACCAATAAAAAGAGGTCATAGCAGGAGGCCCCGTGCTTCAGGATCTTAAATCAATGATGTTTGCGTGTGAGCATGTAAGCCACTAACTTGTGGCCGTTTTCAATAGGGGAATTACAAATGCGAGCGTGGTGGAATTGGTATACACGACAGACTTAAAATCTGTTGTCCGTAAGGACATGCGGGTTCAAGTCCCGCCGCTCGCACCATCCTAAGTCGTTTGCAAACGACAGTGATTAATTAAAATTCTTCGCTATGCAGCTTGCTATAAAATTTTTCGAGTGGAAAAAACGGGCAGACTGCGGGTTAAAGGCACCACCCAGCGCACTTAAAATCATTTGGCCTTCGGGCTGTGAGGGTTTATGACCTGCCTTCTGCACCGACTTGGGCTCTTATGCCATTAGGGCGGCCTTCCAGTCTCTAATGTTCCTTGACTGCTAGGTTTTGGGGGTTCTCAGATAAGAAAAAGCCAATTGTGAGCTTATTGTCCCTATTGTGATATGAACGTCGGATATCGGATAGAGTATCAGAGGCAACAGGCACGCTGTTTGACGATCCCCTCGAAAGTAGGGTGAAATTACAAGCGCATGGGGCTCTGGATTTTTTCGTTGCGGACGCCCCAAAACAAGAACATAGGTGGGTCCGCGCATTCAGCGCTTCTGCCATCGCTCAAAGGGAAAGATCATGAAACTTTATTTCGCACCTAAATCGCGCGCCGTCCGCACCGCTTGGCTGCTCTATGAGTTGGAGCTCGACTTTGAGATCGAGAGGTTTGAGTTGGGCGCCAAAGAGATGCGATCGCCTGAGTATCTGAAGATCAATCCTAACGCCCGTGTACCCACCTTGGATGACGGCGATGTCCGGATTACCGAGAGCGGGGCCATTGCGCAGTACTTAGCGGCTAAGTATGGCAACGGCCGGTTCGTGCCAGACGTGTCGTCTCCTGAGTTCCCCGTCTACCTGCAATGGCTTCATTACGGGGAGGGTATGATCATGGGCGCAATGAATAATTTTGTCGTGGAAACCGTGTTCCTGCCGCCGGAAAAAAGCTCTCAAGTGCACGCTGATAGGGCCTTTAAATTGTTGGGGCGCTATTTGCTCGCTGTGGATACACACCTTACCGACCGAGAGTATCTAGCAGGGGATT
>MDTA01003275.1_pt1 | contig 12976 bp, 5 predicted proteins | sample 811151 | NCBI WGS metagenome assembly MDTA01 (sample SAMN05326648, study PRJNA326480) | marine metagenome | isolation source: seawater | place: Indian Ocean: South | collected 2010 | reverse complement strand
GGCGCCGCGGGCTCGTTCGCGTCCGTGGCACGCGGGTCAACCTCGGGTTCGACTACTTTATCGACACCCACCCGCCCCGGCTCCCCGGCGTCGATTTCACCCCCGGCCGACCCCGCCGGCTCGGGGGGCTCCGGCGACTCCTCTCGTGTCACGTCCGGCTCCCAGTCGAGAGAGCCCCCGGACGCCTCGACCGTTTCATCCGTCGGGGCAGGGATCGGGACGGGTACCTCATCGGGGACGGGTACCTCATCGGGGACGGGTACCTCATCCCTCGGCCGCGGCCTGGACGTGACCGAGGTCTCGTCGATCGCGAAAACCACGATCCTGCTCCCGTCAGACAACGCAAACCCGCCGCCGCGTGATTCCCCGGATGGATCGGAGCAAGACACCGCGGCGAACGCCGAGGTTGGGAGCCTGAACGCCGGCGAAGACCTCGAAAGGCTCTCGCGAAGGTCCCCCGATGTCCCCTCGCTCTCGCAAGCCATGTCTCCCCGGCCGCCGTTGCGCCACCGAGACCACGGCACGAACTTCGAGTCCTCAACGTCGGCGGCGGCGTCCGGCGCGCGAAGCCCGCGAGGGGTACCGTCCGGCGCGATCGCCCTCGCCGTGCCGTCCGCGGCCAGGATCATCAACGTCCTTCCCGACCGCGACCACGCGAGCGCGGACGGGTGCGCCTCGTCCTCGGTCCACGGCGTCGCCGAGACGAGAGAAAGGTCGCGACCCGAAAACACCAAAACCGCCGCCGCCGTCGCCCTCGACGGGGACGCCGTCGGTTCGTTCTCGTCGGACGCGTCCCGGGGGTTCGCGCCGCCCTCGATCGCCACGGCGAGGTAGTCACCCCTTGGGCTCCACGCCGTGGCCGAAACCCCGCACTTTCTGGCCATCACCCGGGACTGAGCCACCGTCGCGTCGAGGTCGACGCTGACGTCCGACATCGCCTGCGACGCTCGAAGCGACGAGCCTGGAGCCGACGTCGCCGGGTGCCAGCTGTGCCCGGGCTCCCGCTCCGAGCGTCGGGCGGCCTTCTCGTCGTCTTTGACCACGCACCACCCGCCCGTCTCGGCGAACTCGAAACGGAGGCTCGTCTCCACGACGGTGGTGTCCGGGAGCGCGGGCTCCGCCGCCGGCGCCATGGACAAATTCCCGAGCGGCGCTCCGTCGACGGAGAAGCCGTCCTTGATCGGCTGCGTAAACGCGCACACGCGCAGGGTAAAGCCGACGTGGTCCGGGGATTCGTCCGTCGGGGTAGACGAGTCGGGGTAGACGCGGGCGATGTCCACGCGCGCCTGCGCGAGCGCGCGGTTCGAGCCGTCGGCGTCCGACACGAACGACGAGGCGCCGACGTCGACGCTCGAAGGTTTCCTACCCGGGGGCGCATCCGCCGGGGCTCCCGCCCAGGTCGGGGCCCCGGGCGCGGGCCTCCACGCGGCTTTCGCGACGCCCGGGATGCCCTCCGGGACCCCCCAGAGCCACGTCGCGCCGCTCCTCGTCACCGCCCAGAGCGCGTGACCGTCGTCGCTGGGTCGCATCGCCGCGACGGCGTCTCCCGGTACGAATTGGTCGAGTTGACCCGCGGACGACGGCACGGGGGGCACCGACCGCGGTCTGCCGCGGGGTGATCCCACCGCGCCGAGGTCCACCAGCGTGATGGCCCGGCCGGGGGTCGCGGAGGCGACCGCGAGCCACTCGCCGCGTGCGCTCGGCCAGAGCTTGGCGTCCCCGGACGCAACCGCCGACGAAGCCGAGCCGGCGAGATCCTCCGCGGGTTCGACGAATGCGTCGTAGGCGACGGCGATGTCGGCGCCGTCGCCAGGGGTTCGCCCCGGGGGGCACCGCACGCTGCCCCGGAGGCTTCCGTCGGGGGCGAGGGCGAGGAACGCGCCCGCGGGGGAGATGCCCTGCGCGGTCCAGTCCAACTCCGCGGCTGGGTCCCCTCCGGCCCCTTTCTTGAGGCCCATGCCTCGCTTCGCCGCGCCCCACACGCCCCCCAGGGGCTTCTTCTTCTTCCCTTTCTTGCCCTTCTTGCCCTTCTTGCCCCGCGAGCCTCCGTCCGGTGCCGAGAGGGCCACCGCCTCCGCCACCTTGCGATAGAACTCGGCCGCGGCGGCTCCCGCGGCGGCGCTCCTCGGCTGCGTCACGTCCGTCCACGCGATGCCGGTCCACGGCGGGTCCCCGCAGGGCTGGACTCCGAGGAGCAGCCGCGGGTGGAGCGCGACGGGGCCGGGTTCGACCGCCTCGGGATCAACCTCGGTCGTCATGACGACGCGAGTCGACCCCTAAGCGACGCGCGCGGCGATGAAAGTGGCAGCCCCGGGGGAGTTCGGGTTTCAACCTCCTGTTGGCGTTGTTGGCTGCGTTTCGCGGCGTTTCCGAGCCACGACAGATTCCGACGCCGGGACGCGGAGGATGACTCGCCCGTCCCCGCGGGGTGTCCCGCCCTCGTGGATGTCGCGCTCGCCGCTCCGACGTACCGGGTACGGAGTCACCGGATATCCCCCGTCCTCGGGTGACGGACGGCGCGGGAGCGGAATGCGCGCTCGATCCAGCGGCTCGGCACCCTCGTTTCGTTTCGGACCAACGGACAAATAATGAAGCTCCCTCGATGCGTCAGATCGATAATCACAGCGTGCACGCGGCTCACGCACTCGCCACGAATGGCGCCTTCCCGTCGCAGCAAGGGAATCCGGGGCTGGTCCCTCGTCATCTTCGTGCTCGCGGCGAACGTCGCGTACCAGGGAACCCGGTACCTCTGGCGACCGACGACGGGAGCTACGCCCGTTTCGGGGCACCAGCGCGAGAAGCTCGAGATCCGTCATCGGGACGATCGTCGAGGAGGCGCGCTTCTCCACCACGGTCACGGCGCGGGCCACGGCCACGGGTTTCACGACGCCGGGTTTCATCGCGACGACGACGATGTTGAGGTCATCGAGGAGGTGGTGTACGAGGATGTTGTGGTCGAGGACGAGGGGCACCACGGGTCATCGCGCGGGGGGGCATCGTCCGGGGGCGAGCGGGGCGGGGATCCCGAGCCGTCCGGGATACACGTCATGGCCACGTCCAACGGGAGCCCGTACCAGAACTGGCAGACCCGGATCATGTACCGCACCTTCCTCGACGCGGCGAAGAACAGCGACATGAAGCACTTCACCAGGCTTCTGCACAGGCGCACGGACGACGAGCTCATGGCGGAGGTGCCCACGGTGCGAGTCGACTCGCTGCATGCGGAGTGCGACAGGTGGTGCGAGTTCCCCGTCGCGGACAGGCCGGACGCCATCAAGAAGTGGCTCGCGACCCCCGACAGCCGACGCGGGGAGTGGATTCTCATGATCGAGATGGACTACGTCTGGAAGAAGGCGGTGCCGATGCCGGAGCCCGGGTCGCCAGCCGTGGCGTTTCACTTCAACTACATCAACCCGAACTACCCGAGGCTGCCGGAGGTGATGAGGAGCCTGATGCCGCCGGAGAAAAGGGACGAGATAAAGATGGAGGACATACCCTGCACCGGACCTGCGCCGACGATGATCCGCAGGGTCGACCTCGTCCCGCTCATGGACGAGTACGAGCGCATCGCAGCGGCCATCGAGGCGGATCCGGTGGCGAAGCAGAGGCTCGGATGGGTCCGGGAGATGTACGCGTACGACTTGGCGGCGGCGATCATCGGGGTCAAACACGTGGTGCAGGACCCGGGGGAGACGATCATGATCGCGCAGCCCCCCGCGGACGCCAAGATGGGCAGGGCTTCGATGTACCACTACACCTGGGGGGCGGAGTATTTCAGGAACGGGGAAAAGGTTTGGTCGTGGGACAAGAGGCCTTACGTCGAGACCAAACACGTGCGACAGCCGGCCAAGTTCAAACCCGAGTTGCCCCCCGCGGACGGCTCCGAGGGGGTGTATAACCTTCAGGACGGTAAAAAGGTGTCGAAGGGAACGGACGAGCTGCTGAGAGACATGTTGACGCTGATAAGAGGGGCCATCGACAGGCTCGACGAGTTGCCGCACCAACCGGGGTGCGGCTGGGACCAGGGCGAGCCCGAGTGCGACTTTGGGTGCGAGCCGGGAAAGCTCTGCGAGCCCGCGAAGGTTTGGAAGGCGCGGGAGGTGTGACCGGACGGCACATATCGCTACTGAATGGATCTTGATTTTTAACCGAGGAAGTACTTCCAGTGGAGGTAGACTAGGAACCACGTCAGATACCCACCCCCGGCTAGGGCGCAGAGAGACATCACCGACGCCCACGCCACCGTCCACACCACGCTGCCAACCTTGACCGGGCGCCTGGCCCCGGCCCCTAGGGACCCGGGAAGCTTCGTCATGCGAACCGTACCCGTGGGGGTGTCCGGATCGAACCCTCGCCCGCCGCGCGTCCTCTTCATTCGAACCGTGCCGCTCGAACCGTCATCCGCGTTTGAACCGTCGTCCCCAAACCCGGCGCTCTGACCCGTCGCGAGCTTCGCGTCGTCGGGCTTGAAGTTTCTGTCCACCCCGACGTCCCCGGGGGGATAGCTCTGCTTCCACCGCTTCTTGTCGTTGGTGCTGAGCGCGACCGCGGCGAACCCACCGATCATGATCAGGGCGCTGCCAAGGAGGTTCCTGATACCCGGGGACTCGCCGAGCGCAATCATGATTGTCAGCGCGATGACCGGCTGGAGCGTGTTGTAGCACGCGGTGACAACCGGCGTGGTCCTGCGCTCGGCTCTGGCGGTCAGGGTGTACCCAGCGGCGGAGAGCGCGGCGACCGCGATCGCCATGATCCACGCCACGCCCGGCGTGCCCCGCATCCCGCCCATCACCCCGACCGCGCCCCCCTTACCCGTCAGCGCGAGAGGTATTCCCACAGCCACGGCGACGACGGCGCCAATGAGCTGCGCCGTCGCCGCCACCGTCACCGGGAGGTACGCTCGCAGCACCGGCGCCTGGAGGGCGAGGTACGCGGCGAAGACCGCGGCACGTCCCAGGAGGAGCATGTTCCCCAGCGAGAGCCACATCTGCGACGGGTCCAGCATCACCGCCGCGCCAATCACCCCGGCGGCGATGGCGGTGAACTTCCCCACGCTCGGGCTCTCCACGCCTTGGAACACGGCGATAGTGGCGCTGTACACCGGCACGAGCTGCCCGAGGACCACCGTGTTGCCCACGCTCACGCGCTCCAGGCCTAGGACTAGGAGCATCTGACCCAAGGACACGAGGATCCCGAGGAACACGAGGTAGCCGCTGCTGAACAGCTCTCGCCAGGATCCCACAAACTCCCTCCAACTCTTGGCGTCGGATTTCGCGAGCGCGAGGATGAAGGGGAGGGAGACGAGCGCCCTGACGGCCGTGAACCCCGCGGGGGTGAAATGGTCGATGCACTGCTTCACGAGGACGATCGCCAGCACGAAGCACACCTGCGCGGCGACCAGAAACTTGGCCGCCTTGATCGACCGCTCCACCTCCTTCCGAACCTTCTTACGCGTCTCGGCCATCTCGGCGGGGAACATCTTGGAGAGCTCCTCCATCCAATCCTTGTTTGGCATGCGCTTGCTGTCGCCGTTGCTCAGGGAGCCCACGCGGGAGGGTCCCCTCGGTACTTCGGGCCCACCCGCGCCGCCCTTTCCCGGTTTCGCCCCCGCAGAGACGTCGCGTCCGCCCCGATGCGTGTCGCATTCGACCCGACGTCTGCGGTTCCGGAACGTCGGATCGGGGCACCTCGCGCGGGGCGCGCATCGCGGCGACGTGGAGGGGATCGGTTGGACCCGACAGCGGTCGTGACACTGCCACGATGAGACCGAGGCGGTCGCGAGACCCACCGTCGTGTTCATCGCGGGCTCCCGCGCCACCCGACTCTAACCACGGACGTGCAGATTTTGCATTTTTCTTTTCGTCTTGCTTTGGCGGTCACCTTATCATAACTACCGCCACCGGGTGGGTGCCTTGGCAGAACGATGACGGAGCCGTGCGGCGCGGCGATGTCGCTCGCGAACCTCGCACGCGCATCCTCGGGACCCGGCGCGTCGGTGCGTCGCCCCGCGACAGTCCACAGACACGCGGCGTCGCTCTCCGGCACGGCGCCGGGGAAGGCGAGCGCGTCAAAAATCTGGCGGCGGCGGGGCCCCGTGCTTCTCGGCGCGCGAGCCGCGTCGAGCGACGACGCGGGTCCGACCGGAACGTCGCCCCCGTCTTCCGTCGCAGGGTCAAACGACGCGACCGGCGCCGCGGCGGCGTCGGACGCCCGCATCCCCACGTACCACCTGCACGAGGAGGAGCACGACTTCGACGTCATCGTGGTCGGCGCCGGTCACGCGGGTTGCGAAGCCGCGCTCGCCGCCTCCCGCCGCGGCGCCAGGACCCTGCTCCTCACCCTATCTCTCGATCGCATCGCGTGGCAGCCGTGTAACCCCGCGGTGGGAGGACCCGCGAAGTCGCAGCTGGTGCACGAGGTGGACGCGCTCGGGGGAGAGATCGGGAAGATGGCGGATAAGTGCTACCTCCAGAAGAGGGTGCTCAACGCCAGCAGAGGACCCGCGGTGTGGGCGCTCCGGGCGCAGACGGACAAGTGGGAATACTCGCGCGAGATGCGTCTGCGTCTGGAGCGCCAGCCCAACCTGATGATCCGCGAGGGCATGGCCACGGACGTCCTCGTGGGTTCCAACGACGACGTCGAAGGCGTGCGAACATTCTTCGGGATGGAGTTTCGCGCGCCAGCCGTGGTGCTCACCACCGGGACGTTCATGTCGGGGCAGATCTGGGTCGGTCGCAAAACCCTAGCCGCCGGACGCGCCGGGGAGGCACCCTCCGAGGGCCTCACCGAGAGCCTCGTCGACCTGGGGTTCGAGACGGACCGGCTCAAGACAGGGACGCCCGCGCGAGTGGACAGCCGAAGCATAGACTACTCGCGGCTCGAGGCGCAACCCGGGGATGAGGACGAGCGGTGGTTCTCGTTCGACCCAAGGGCGCACGTCAGACGGGAGCAGATGGCGTGCCACCTCACGCGCACCACCGCCGCGACGCACCAGCTCATCCGAGATAACCTGCACGAGACGCCCACCTACGGCGGTTGGGTGGGCGCCAAGGGACCGCGATACTGCCCGTCCATCGAGGACAAAATCGTTCGCTTCGCGGATAAAGAATCGCACCAGATCTTCCTCGAACCCGAAGGACGATCGTGCCCGGAGGTTTACGTGCAGGGGTTCAGCACCGGGCTGCCCGAGCGCCTGCAGCTGGCGCTGTTAAGGACGCTTCCGGGTCTGGAGATGGTTAACATGCTGAGGCCTGCGTACGCCGTCGAGTACGATTTTCTCCCGGCGTACCAGTGCGACAACACGCTGGAGACGAAGAAGATCCGCGGTCTCTTCTTCTCCGGGCAGATCAACGGCACCACGGGGTACGAGGAGGCCGCGGCGCAGGGGCTGCTCGCGGGTGCCAACGCCGCGGCCGTGGCGCTCGACGGCGCGAAGCTGGTGCTGCCCAGGGAGGGGAGCTACCTCGGAACTCTCATCGACGACCTCTGCACCAAGGACCTGCGCGAGCCGTACCGCATGCTTACGAGCCGATCGGAGTACAGGCTCGTGCTCAGGTCCGACAACGCGGACCAGCGGCTCACCCCGATCGGTCGCGAGTGCGGCCTGATCGACGACGAGCGATGGGGAATGTTCACCGAGAAGATGCGCGCGGTGGAGGACGAGCTTGAACGACTGAAGAACACGAGGGTGAAGAGCGACTCGGAGGTTGTCCAGGCCATACTCAACGCCGGCGCGGGCGGGGCGAAGAAGCCGAGCAGGCAGTCTTTCACGCTGGAGGAGCTCCTGCGCCGCCCCGAGGTGGACACCGCGATGCTGGACGGGTTCGGGCTCGGGGGCGGTTTGACCCGATGGGACGCGGAGGCTGTCGAGGTCAAGGTCAAGTTCGAGGGTTTCATCAAGCGACAGGAGGGGCAGGTGGCCAAGGTGGCCGGTAAGATGAACAAGAAGATCCCCGAGGGCATAGACTACGGCGCCATCACCACGTTACGCATGGAGGCGAGGGAGAAGCTGGCGAAGATGACGCCGCGGACCGTGGGGCAGGCGAGCAGGATAGGGGGCGTGACCCCCGCCGATATCTCGTCGCTGCTGGTGCACCTGGAGGTTGGAAACAGGCAGAAGGGAGTCGGGAAGGACGCCAGACGCGCAGCCAAGGCGGATAGGAAAGCTGCGGTCGAGGCGGCGGTGAAGGAGCGGTCGGAGACGCAGAGCCAGTCCGTGGCTCCTCCTCGATAGTGGTGTTGACGCTTAAGTTTCACGGAAAATATAACGTCCGAAGTCACCCGTTTTTTACTCGAACTGTTAGGTTTACGCGGGAGGGTTCCGTTCGTTCGCGGCAGACGCACGGGCGCGCCTCGGACAACATGAGCGCAAGGCGAGCTCTCGCGCGCGCCATCAGCGGTGCGTGTGCATCGACTAGACCAGCGTTTGCCGGGGCGTGCTTCCGCGCGTGGGGATCCGCGGACGAAGGGGCGATCTTGGGCGGCGGCCGAGCGATCGAAGGTCTGCTCGCCGGGGCGGTGACGCGCGACGGGGAGGGCGGCCGCCGGTCGAATGCGCCCAACCTCGGCTTCGCCGCGCGCGGACTAGAGACAGCGGTCCACGATGACCGACGAGGGGCGCGGGGGCTTCCTGGCGGGGCGTGGGGGGGGCGTCGAAGCGTGCCCGGACATCCGATCGCCCGATCGTCCTCCCGCGGGTTCGCGTCATCGACCGCCGCGGCGGGCGGTTGGGGACGAATGTTGGGCATCTCCGGGGTGGAGGACGCCATGACCTCCGTTGCAGAGGCCTCCGCGGTGACGGCGCCCTTCGTCGCCGCGATCGCGGAGCAGGCGGCGCCCGCGGCGATCGCCGCGAGCGAGGTGGCCGACATCGCATCCAGCGTCTGGAGCACCACCGCGGGTCTCATGTACTTCATAGAGTACTTCCACTTGGCGCACGACATGGAGTGGTGGGCCGCCATCATGGCCACGACCGCCATCATGCGCCTCTTCGTCATGCCCTTCATGGTCATGCAGCAGCGCGTGGCGGCCAGGATGCACATCGCCAAACCTGAGATTGAGGCGCTGAACGCGCGAATCAAGGGCATGGGCGGGGACCAGCAGGTGATGGCAGAAGCACAGAAGGAGATATTCGCGATTTGGAAGAAGCACAACTGCAATCCGGCGTACATGATGCTGCCCATCGCGGTGCAGGCGCCGCTTTTCATCTCCTTCTATTTCGCGATATCGGAGATGGCGCAGGGGGTGCCATCGTTTGCATCTGGCGGCCCGGACTGGCCGCTCGGGCCAATCTCGATGCACGATCTGACTGCCGCGGACCCCACGTACATCATGCCCGTGCTCTCGTCCGCCACGTTCCTCGCTACGGTCGAGCTGGGCGGTGCGGGCAACCCGGAAACCTCCGGGGCCGCGCAGCAGACGATGATGACCAAGTGGGGTCTCAGGGCGCTCTCCGTGGCTCTCATTCCGATGACGGCTGGGTTTAGCAAGGGCGTGTTTGTGTACTGGATCACCACGAACATGTTCTCGCTGGGCCAGACGCTCGCGTTCAAAGTTCCGTTGATAAAGAAGATCGTCGCGATCCCGGAGATTCCGAAGGAGGCGACAATCGGGGCCAAGGCGTCAGTGGTGACCAAGCGAGAGATTGAGCAGAAGTTTGGGGCGGAGCCCGTCGTTCACACCTCCAACCCGAAGGTGAGTTTTCGTTCGCATCGCTCGCTCTGATTTCGCGTTATGCCCGATCTCTTCCCGTTTGGCTGCCGCCGCTGCTGTGACATATATGACGAAGAACAAGACTCGAATGAACCTTTCTTTGATTATCTTCTGACATTTCGGTGTTCGACCACCTGATGGTACGGGGGGAGAGATACCCGCCTTCCAAGATGACGACAAGCAACAGTGGGAAAATGATTTTCCTTGATTAATCTGCTTCGTGGATCCTTCGGCACCAACCATATTCATGCGTCACTAATCCGATATGTCACCGCGGCGGCGTGCCAACCTTTGCCTGTGTGCTCTTGTTTTCACCGGTTTTCCATTTCGGTCTCGTGGTCGCCTGAACATCGAGCCTGACGGACCCTGTCTCCGTTACGTACGCAGTTGAAAAAGTTGAAGAGGAAGCGCAGCGGCGAGGAGGACAGGTCGTCGTGACGCTGACGTTATATCATTTATTAGGCGGCGGGTGGGTTCGGGTGTGATGTTGACTCAACACCAATCAATCTGTAATCTCCACCTCCCACTTCATGGGCAGCTCCCTCTCCATGCGACGGAGTAGGCTGGTCCCCATCGCCGTCGCCGGGGTCAACACGCCCGCCTTCTTCTCCCCTCCTGCCTTCGCCGCCTCCAACAGCTCCACGCCGCTCTCTGCGAGCATGCGTCCGGTGCACAAATACCCGGTGTCTTCGTCGAAGGTCATCAGCCCCTTCACCTTGAACTCCTTCCCGTCGGGCGCCTTTCCTTCCGCCCGCAGGTGCAGCTTCAGGTACCCCGCCTCCATCTCCGTTCGCGTGGGGCCCTCCCCGGGGGCGGGGAGGAGCGTGCGAAGCGGCGGAACGTAGATGGCGGCTCCGATGAGCGCGTTGTACGATGAATCGGCGATCCACCGAACGAAAGAAGGATGCCGCAGCTGCGCCTCGCTGTACGCGAACGTCTCGCCGGCGTTGTATCCGAGCAACGCGTTGGACCGTCGAACGCAGTTGCCCATCACTGGTTGCATGATCCAAGGCCCGCCGTACGCTTCGAACTCTTCGTAGTACACGTCCGACTTTGGCGATCTCACCTTCGTCGCCTCTTTCGACTTGGACCCGTCCGGCAGCCTGAGCAGCGGGTCGAACGCGGTCCTCGATCCCCCGCGTTTCTTACCCAGCTGATAGATGGCCGTGGCGAGGGTACCCCCCGACGCGCCCACGCCCGGGGGAAGCTCCGTGAACGTGGAGGCGGCGGAAAGCGTCGTTCCCGGACCGAATCGATCGCGCGCCAGCTCGTGCGCGGCGAGCACCGCGAGGTCCCACGGCACGCAGTCGTTGCCGCAGTGCGACACGATTCTCGCGCCGATGGCCCTCGCGGTGGCGTCGTGGAGGTCGATGCAGCGCCTGAAAAAGTCCGACTCGCCCGTGGTGTCCGCGTAGTGCGTGCCCTCCTCCGCGCACATCCTCACCAGATGTTCGCCGTACTTCTCGAAGGGCCCGGCCGCGGTGATGACAACGGCGGCGTCGCGCACCACGCCGCGGAGTCTGGCGTGTTCCGGGTCCGCGTTCGAGGGTTGGAGGTCGGCGACCAAGATCGGGGGCAGGACGTCATCGGGGACTCCGAGGCGACTGGCGATCGACGCGAGCACGGACCGGGCCTTCGCCTCCGTGCGCGCGCATACCGCCCACCTGACGGGGTATCCCTTGGAGAGGAGGTGCTCGCACGCGAGCTTTCCCGTGAAGCCGGTGACTCCGAAGAGGACGATGTCGTACTTGCGGTTGGCCATGGTCGACGCCGCGCGGACGACGTTTGTGACTGTGACGTGCGGGATACCTCGTATTTCTCGTTTTTAGCGGCGTTGTTACGTCCCATAATCGAGCGCGCGATAGCAGTGTATGGCGGCGCAGATCCGAGCGGCGACGGCGACGGGCATCGCACGCGCGCGGTGCAGGCGGATGCCATCGAGATGCGCTCGCGCGTTCAGAGCCGCCGCGTCGGGGTCCAACAGCGGGGCGCGATCCGAGTCCGACGAGAGGAGAGATGCGGTTCGCGCGCGATTGTGGCGCGAACTCGCGCGGGGCCGAACCGGGTCGGTCCCAAGCGTGATGGGTCCGATCGTCTCGGAGCCCCGGCCGGACGACGGCGTCGTCATCGATCGCCTCACGCTCGCGCCGGAGTCCCGGAACGAGGGGTCGGAGCACGCCGTCCCGATCGCGGTCGTCAGGCCCCACGGGGACTGGGACGACGCGCTCCCGGTCGTCGCGTTCCTGCACGGCACCGGCGGTGACACCGAGGGCTTGATGCCGTCGCTCGTCGCGATCGCCGCGCGCGGGTACGTCGCCGTCGGAGTGGACGCGCCCTGCCACGGCAGGCGCCTCGACCCGGGGTCCGCCGCGCCATCCCACGGGAACGACGACGAGCGGAATCGCCATCCGTCGAACGCATCCGTGGGGGCGCCGGCGGCGGAGGGGCTGGGGCACGGCTCCGGGAACTCGCGCGAGCGCACGTTCGAGCGGTACGGCGCCGCGCTCGTCGCCGCGTGGCGGCGCGGGAACGTCGAGCGCGAGAACGGGACGGGAAGCGGGGGGAACGAAGGGAGTCGCCGAGGCGACGCTCGGCCGTTTTTGTTCGACGGCGCGTGGGATGCGCTCAGAGCGCTCCGGTTCGTGACGCGAGGCGACGAGTACGGCGATCTGACCGATCCCGCCAGGGTCGGGATCGGGGGTATATCGCTCGGGGGCATGTACGCGTGGCTGGCGGGGGCGGCGGACCCGGGGCTGGTCACCGGCGCGGTCGCCCCGATCATCGGCGTTCAGCACTTTGCGTGGGGTTTGCTCAACGACTCTTGGCGGGCGAGGGTCGATTCGCTCCCGCCCGCGCTGTTCGCCGCCGCGGCCGAGGAGCTCGTGGGGGATCCGCGCGCGGTGGACGCGAGCGTCGTCGGGGCGGTGTACCGCAGGATATGCCCGGGTCTCATCGACGAGCTGGACGGCCCGGCATCTCTGCCGCTGATCTCGCCCCGGCCGCTCTTGGTCGTCAACGGCGAGCTCGACCCTCGGTGCCCTTTCCCGGGACTGATGAACGCCGTGACCGAGACCAAGGCGGCGTACGCTTCCGAAGGTAAGACCTCGCTGTTCCGGACCCTGGTCCAGAGGGGGACGCCGCACCGGTGCACGCCCGAGATGGTGGGCGTCGTGAACCGATGGTTCGACGAGACCCTTCGGCCCGCGCGGCCCGACACGGCGCTGCCCACTCGCGGACACCTGGACCCGAACACGTGGATCGAGCT
>MDTA01122873.1_pt1 | contig 12979 bp, 6 predicted proteins | sample 811151 | NCBI WGS metagenome assembly MDTA01 (sample SAMN05326648, study PRJNA326480) | marine metagenome | isolation source: seawater | place: Indian Ocean: South | collected 2010 | reverse complement strand
TCATATCTCCACCCGCAAGCCCTCGCGAGTCGGCCGTCAGGAAGCGGCCCAAAGACGCTGAATAGTATCGCGTTCGCATGAAATAGAGGTCATCAGACTCTCGCATCACGCCCAGGCCGCCGCCCCACGTGAATGGATTCGAGACGGTCTGCTCATGAAGCACATGAACTCCAAACGGCGTGTAGGCGTATCGGTTCAACACCTCGCCTGAGGCCGAGACCACTGCGGCGACGTTGCCCTGGGTGTCGAAGACAAAGTACCGCGGCGCGTCCGAGGCGGCGTAACAGCCCTCCACGCGCTGCCCGCGGGGACACGTCAGGAGCAACGATCCATCTGCGCCGCGGATCGACACGACGTGCCCGGCGCCACTTGGATCCACGGTGTAGCTCACGGACTCACCATCCAAAACTCCCGTGAGTCGACGACCCCAGGCGTCGTAGGTGTGAGACGCCTCGCCATCTGCCCCTGTTCGGCCTGACATCCGGCCCTGGTCGTCATAGGTGTAGGACGCGCTAGAGCCACCATTCGATCGCGAGGTCATTCCGCCTCGGTCATCGTAGGAGAAGCTCCAGGCCCCGGAAGCGGTGACCACGTTCATGGGATCGAAGGTCGCGCTCTGGGCGACACCGTCGACCGTGGTCGTGATTCGGTTGCCCGCCGCGTCCCACTCGTAGGCGATCGAGGTCGAGCTCACGTCCGGATCCGTCGAGACGAGCGCCGCCGATGTGATCCGGCCGTCCACATCGTACCCGTAGGTCCAGGTTCCATAGTGGGTCGTGACCGACGTCGGTCGGCCGACCGGGTCGTAGGTGGAGACGAAGCTGGCGATCACCGCGCCGCTCGCGTCTGTCGTGAGGACGCTCGCGCGCTTCCCGAGGGGGGTGTAGGTCGTCTCCGTGGTCACGCCATTTCCGAGCGTTCGAGTGACCTCGCGCCCCGCGACGTCGTAGGTGTACTGCACCTCGAAGTCGGCCGAGGCCCCGGACAGGAGCATCCCAACGCGGGTCCCGCCGTCGTACTCGAGGAGCGTCGTCTCCCCTCCCGTCTCCTCGCGAGAGACCACCCGGCCCTGCTCATCATACTCAAACGCCAGAGCGATGGAGCCAGGCCCATCGACGGCGATGAGGTTCCCGTTCTGATCCCGCGTCCACACCGCCGTACCCGACGTCCCCGTCGCGCCGAGGGGTCGACCGAGCGTGTCGTAGGTGAGGTCATGCTCGATGCTCACGCCGGTCACCACGGAGGCGAACGCGCCGGTGGAGTCGTGCGTGTAGTTCGTGGTCACTCCCGCGCGGTCGGTCATGGACGTCACGAGACCGAGCTCGTCATAGGTAAACGCCACATGGGTACCGTCGGGGAAGTCGACCTGAAGGGCCTCATTATTCGCCCCGCGCGTGACGGTCGTCTCTTGACCGTTGGCGTCCGTATATCCAGAGAGGCTGATACCGTTGCCCCAGGACAGGAGCTCTACGCGGCCCGCGCGGCTCGTCCGCTGGATGGGTCGACCTTGAGCGTCATGCTCAAGATGAATGCTGTAGCCCATGGGATCGACGACCTCATTGAGACGGTGATTCGAGTCAAAACCAAAGCGGGTGGTGTAGCCGTCGGGGTCGATGATGTAGCTCAGCAGATAACGGGCATCCCAGCCGACCCACCAGGTCTCTCCTGGCAAGACGGAGTGCAGCACAGAGCCGTAGCCCTGCCAGGTCGTCATGTAGCCGTAGTTGATGCCCTCGATCGCACCGCCCTTATCCGACGAGAGTCTCGTCCTGTCGTCGTAGGCGAAGGAGCGCTGAAGCTCATCCCCGATGGACCAGCCGGTGATCAGCACGTCGCCCTTGAACTCGTTCACGCCCCAGGTGTAGCTGTGCACGGTTCCGTCGGGGCGCGTCGCTGAGACCAGACGATCCGCGCCGTCATAGGCGTAGGTGACGGTGTTCCCGTTCGAGTCGGACACCTCGGTGAGGAGCCCGTCCGTGTAGGCGAAGCTCAAGGTCGCGCCAGAGCTGTGGGTGAGCGCGGTGAGGGTCTCCGAATCCTGCCAGGTGGCCGCGATCGTGTTGCCGAAGAGATCCTCGGCGTGGACCTGTCGCCCGTTCTCAAACTCCCGAATCAGGCCGTTCTCCTCCGTGATCCGATACTGACCGGCGCCAAGCTCGACCAGCGTCGAGGTGGAGCCCGGAGCCGGGAAGAAGCCCCCACGGCTGTCCGACTTGTAGTGCCGCATGGTCGCGTCACAGGCGTGGACCTTGATCGAGCCATCACCGAGCTCCTCAAGGGCGACCTCCCACTCGTTCTGCCAGCCTTTGCCGAACATACCGACCCGCTGACGCGGGTTCATCCGTGGGTCGTAGCAGCGCGCCTGACGAAGGCGAAGCCCTGGAGCAGGGATCGCCATGTCGACCTTCGTCTCGAAGTCCTCGATGCTGATGAGCCCCGTCGCCTCGCCCACAGCCTGGCTCACGTACTTGGCCACAGAAGACGCGGTCGAGGAGTCGATAGAGCCATTCAGAGCCATCTTGGCCTCTTGCTGGGCGCTCGACACCATCGTGGCGTGCAGATCTCCCCAGGTCTCTCCCAGGTCCTCGGCGACCCAGGGCAAGAGAGCCTCCCAATCCTCATCGGAGACATCGGCGGGGCGGATGCTCGTGCCCAGGGCGTCCCAATCGATGGGCTCGGTGTTGCCCTCGTGCAAGAGATAGGACTGGAAGGCGACGTCATCATCCGCCATGTCCCAGGGCTGCTGAAGGCCCGCATAATAGATCGGCACCGTCACAGACTCCCCGGCCGCGAGCGTGCCTGCGCTCGCGCCGCTCGCGAGGAAGAAGATGTGGTCCGAGAAGCCATCTGGTTCAGAGTCCGTCCAGAAGCCCACGGTGACCAGGTCCGCGTGGAGCGTCATCAACGCCAGGTCGGAGCCGGTCACCAGTACGATCGGCGCCGATACGCTCACGTCACCCAGATTGGTGACCGTAGCGTAGAGGATCGCCAGGGCGTGACGCCCCACCTCGCTGGGCACGACCAGGCTCACCTCGACCTCGGGCTCCACGCCCGTCGCCTCGGTGATCTCGAAGCTCTCCGAGCCCTGGGCGCTCGCCGCGCCGAGCTCTGCGACGACGGTGTACAGACCCGCCGCCATGCCCTCCAGATCCAGCTCCGCGTAGGCGCTTGAGGCCCCGACGACCTCGACCGCGCTCGCCAGATATTCAGTGCCGTTCTCCGCGACCAGCTTCACCGTGAGCCCAGGCTCGAAGCCGGCGCCATCCACGGACAAGGTCACCTGCCCGACGTTGGCGTGAATCGCGGGCGCGAAGCTCGAGAGACCGAGGGAGTAGGTGTCCGCCATGAGCGAATACTCCGCACCGGCGTTGGAACCATAGACCAGGACGTACCAGGTGCCAGGAGCAGGGTTGCTCAGGGAGAAGGTCTCCGTGCCGCCACAGACGGTGACGCTGTTCTCGCTCTGGCCACGCACCGGAGGCGTCCCCTGACCCAGATAGACCTCGACGCACTCCCCCTCTTCGGCCGTGATGGTCAGGCTCAGGCTCTCCCCCTGGGCGACCTCAAGGGCGAAGAAGCTCTCCGCACCGTTTGAGGCCACAACGCCCTCGAAGGGCACCTCGTCCTCAAGGGACTCGTAGTCCACCAGGACCGGCAACGCGAGGTGGTTGTTCTCTCGATAGCTGTCGACGACCCGCCAGGACTCATCCGAGACGACGATCAGATGGGTCAGACCGCTGGCGAGCTCCTCGTCCAGGTCAAAGGAGAGGGTCACCTCGTAGCCGTCTCCGGCCTCCAAGGTCTTCGTGTGCTTCACGTAATCGACGCGGTCATCCGTGACGTCAAAGACGGAGTCGCTGGAGAGATAAAGGGCGTCGTGGACGCTCGTCGTGGTCAGCTTGGCTGACCCCGCGTTCGCGACCTGGAAGGTGACGCTCACGGACTCTCCGACCACGAGCTCAGTGGGGGCCTCGGCTCCCGCGATGACCAAATCGAAGCCTTGATCGGCGACGACCTGCAGCGCACGAGCGCCGACACCAACGGACGTGTCGCCATCGAAGGCCTCTACATCCACGCCGAGCGCACCCTCCTCGAGCAGCGCGACATAGCCCGCCTCCATGCCCTCCACGCTTCGGCCGTCTGACAGCTGCCAGGTGGCCTCCGGGGAGAGGTAGGCGCCCGAGGCGTCCAGCAGCCGAGCGCTGGTCCAGGGCGCGTCTCCCACCACGAGAGGCTCGGACCATCGTGGCGTAACGATCTGGACCGGTCGCGCGTGATGAATCGAGGTGTGTTTCACGGTGTTCGCGTTCTTCGATCCCCACAGCCCCTCTGTGTACTCAAGGAGCACGGCGGCGTACCCATTGCTCCCCGAGTAGGCAGGCTCGTTGTTCTTCCAGGAGGTGTAGGCGTCGCCCGTCCCCGTGGGCTCGTCCCAGCTCCCTCCACCTGCGGTCAGCGACATCCAGGTGTCATCTCCGTCCACGTCATGGAAACCCGTCCAGCGCGTCTTCTTTCCGAAGGCGAGCGCGGCAAACTCGCGCTCTTCATCCGTCGTGATCGTCGCCAGGATGCGGCCGTTCGAGGCGGCGTGGGCCCGCGCTCGATGCCAGTTTCGTTGCTCCTCATCGAGGCTCCACTGCTGGCCAGCGAAGTCGAAGGTCCCCCCGGGTCCGACGTGAAGACGAACGGCGTACTGGCTGTCGCCCGAGATGCGCTTCACGCGGAGGATGTACGGGCCCTCTCCGTCGAGCAGGACGTCACGGAGCGCGACGTCGTGCTCAAAGAGACCGATGGAGCTCAAGCTGACGTTCAAGCCACCGCCATTCAGAATGGAGAGCTCGCACGTCGCGCCCTCGTCAAGGAGGTCCAACGTCGCGAAGAGGCGGTCGCCTGGCTCAACGTCGAGCGCGAAGTAGTCATTGGTATCCCCCGCGCCGATCCAGCCATAAATCCGAACGCCGTAGAAGCCCTCCGACGCGGCGTCATCTGCGAGCACCACCGCCGGGGCCTGGGTCTTGGAGTCGTTCTCCTCCTGCTCGTACGTGACGCCGGGAACGCCGCCTGACGCGGTGTCCACCTCGAGATGCCACAGACCGTCGAGCCCGGCTCCTGCGGTGGCCTCAAGCTTGACCTCAACGGTGCCCGCCTGTTCGAGCGTGAACGTCGGTGGGTCTCCAGCCAACAAGACCTCAGCCCCCTGGCTGTCCGTGAGCGTCACGGCGGTCTCCAGGGAGCTGCCGTCGGGCGCGAAGACCTGAACAGAGGTCGGAATCTGGGCGAGGGCCACGAAGTTCAGGTGGTCTACGTCCGCCTCATCGAGGATACCGAGGACCCGCTGAAGCCCGCTGAAGGCCAGGTCATCGCTCTTGGAAGGATCGTCGTTCTTATTGGCGGCATCCGACTCGATCCGCCCTCCGACGTCGAGGACATGAATCTGCATCCGGTAGAGGCCCGACGGGTTGTTCCATGGCTCGACGAAGATCTTCCACACGCCCGTCTCCGTGATCTCACGGTCGTAGATGCGCGCCGTGTCCCCTGGGCCGTCCCACAGGTCGTTCTCGATCGTGACGCCATCAGGCCGCACCAGATGGAGCCGATTCAACGACGTGGTACCGAGCGCCGGGTGGAGGCTCAGCAAGACGCGCTGGCCCTGCTCCAGCTGGACGGAATAGTAGTCGTGATTGTTAGAGGCGAGATACCCCGAGTCGCCGATCACGCTCGCCGAGGACAGCCCCTCGATCGTCGAATCCGCGAGGAGCGGCAGGAGCTGCGCCTGCTCCACAGAGTCGTTGTTCTCGAGCTCCGCTTCATCCGACCGGCCCTCAACGCTCACCTGCAGTCCATAGACCGCCTCATATCCGTCGTCTGAGTTCGCAGAGAGGACGATGTACAGGAGGCCGGTCTCGACGACCGCGAGATCCTGCAAGCTGGTGTTTCCACCCTGGTCGGAGACGCCCTCCGCGAGCACCTGCCCTGTGGCGTCGGTCAGACTGAAGGCCGCATCGAGACTCGAGCCCGTCGCCGTGATCACCTCAATGGACACGACATCACCGGCGTGTCCCAGGAGTGCCCAAACGTCTTGATCGCCTGAGTCGAGCACACCCACGTTCCAGGCGCTCTCCGCCTGGCCCGATTGCCCTGTACCCACGAGGGGCGCTGGCTCATAGCTCTCGACCAGATCATTGTCCGCGTCTTTCTCGGACTCGAGCACTCCGGCGTGTCGCAGCACCTGCAGTCCGTACGAGCCACCCGTGTTGTTCCAGTTCTCGAGACGCACGCCCCAGGTCCCGGACTCCGTGAGCACGAACCCGGTAAACCTCGCGGTGTCGTCCGGCCCGCTCGCCACATCGCTGGCGATCTGAGCACCATCGGGACGGACCAGATAAGCCCGCACGTTGATCCCCCCTGAGGTCGCCCAGGCTGAGAAGGAGACCGTGTCGCCCTCCTCCCCTTCAAAGCTGAAGAAGTCATTGCTTCCGTCTCCGCCGAGCTTCTGCTCTCCAGCGCCATAGGCGACATAGAGCCCTGGGATGAACGGGTCGAGTTGGAGATCGAGAGGCGTCGCGCTCTCGTAGTCATCGTTCGGCTCGATCTCATGACCTGCCGGCGTGTTCGCCACGTTCACGAGGACCTCATAATTCGCATTGTAGCCCGCGCCCGTTCCTGTGATCTCCAGACCATGGAGTGAGGTCTCTTGGAGCGTGACAGGGCCAACGGTCACCGAACCATCCTCTCCCGCAGAGGCCTGGGCGAGCTCGACTCCCGAGCTGTCGACGAGACGTACGTTCGGAGCCAATGAGGAGCCCGTCCAAGGCCGCACCGTCACCGTGAACGACTCGCCCTCCGAGCCGAAGATGGAGTACCAGTCCGTCTCGCCTGAATCGAGGATGCCCATGACGGGCACCGAGGCGGCCTCCCCCACTGCAGCTGTGCCCTGCTTGAGCAGCGAGGTGGCGTTCTCTTGGTCGTCGTTCGAGCCGTCTTGCTCATCTTCGCAATACCCTGCGGTGTGACGCACGACCTGCACACCGTAGTCACCGGACTTGTTGTTCCACTTCTGGACGCGAACCGCCCAGGTCCCGCTCTCGGTCAACTCCATGTCGACGAGCCGAGCGGTCGTCCCAGGTCCGCTCTCCACGTCGCTGCCCATCCCGTTACCGGAGGGTCGGTGCAGAAAGATGCGACCGCTTACCTCCCCTGAGTTCGTCCACTGGGTGATGGTCACTCGGTCTCCCTCGCTACCCTCAAACGAGAACCAGTCGTCGTTGGAGTCGCCGGCGAGCCCGAACTCGCCCTGTCCCGACCAGATCTGGACCCCCTCGATGTCCGCGTCTTCCGCCAATGACAGGGGCGTGGCGGAGGCCTGGTCATCGTTCGGCTCCAGCTCCGACCCGGTCGGCGCACCCGAACTCTGAGCCTCAAGAAAGTAAACCGACTCGAAGCCACCATTGGAGCCGGTCACCTCAAGGCTGTAGAGGCCAGAGCCAGAGAACTCCAGGGGCCCGATCGTCGCCGTGCCCCCGGCCCCTGCGTTGGCCACGTCAACGGTCACTCCGTTGGCCGCCACGAGCTTCAAAGAGAGCGCCACTGGAGAGCTGGGACCGGCGGTTCCGGTCAGGGTGATCGTCTCTCCATCGTATCCATGCAGAGAGAACCAGTCGCTCTCTCCATCATCCAGAATGCCGACCACGGGGGTGAGCTCAGAGCTCCCCGGGACACCCGTCGCCACCTTTGTCATCGACTCAGCGTCCTCCTGAACGTCGTTGCTCTCCGACTGCTCGTCTTCGCAGACGCCGACCGAGGTCCTGACCACGTGAAGCCCATAGGTCCCATCGGGCCCACCCCATCGCTGAACTCGGACCGCCCAGGTTCCCGTAACGTCAATCAAGCGATCCGCGACTCGAGCGCTATCGCCGGGCCCCTGGAATACCGATCCTCCGACGCTGGTACCGTTCGGACGGAAGAGATCCACGCGCGTGTTCAGCCCGCTCTCTTCGGTGGCCCAGGACGAGACGGTGACGCGCTGTCCCTCCGTACCCTGAAACGAGAACCAATCGTCCGTGTTGCCCTCTTCCGTCGAGATCGATCCCGACTCGATGGCTACCGACAAGCCCAGGAGATCCGCGGAGTTGAAGAAGCTTAAAGCCTCCGCAGATGCCTGGTCGTCATTCGGCTCACTCTCCGCCTGAGCAGGCGATGAAATCAGGCCAATAAGGATGAGCGTCAGCCACAGAGCGGAGGTACGTTTGCACATGGAATGCCTCTCTTAGTCCCGTATGCCGGGCGTGAGCCTAGCCCATCATAAAATGGGATGCATCCCTGCGATTTCACTTCGACCGTTGACCCATTACCGCCGCTTCTGTGAGACTCTGGCGAGCCGCAGGAGAACCCGCATGTTGATCCTCCTCTCACCAGCCAAATCCCTCGATTTCTCGTTGAGCGCCGTCGACGCCCACAGCGTTCCGCAGCAGCTTGAAGAGACGGATGCGCTCATCAAGACGCTGCGAGCCAAGTCCCAAGACGAGGTCGCCGACCTCATGGGGCTGAGCGAGAAGCTCGCTGAGCTGAACTTCGATCGTTACCAGAGCTACGAGCGCCCAGTCAGCCCAGACGAGAACAGCAAGCAAGCGCTGCTGGCCTTCACGGGTGATGTGTACAGGGACTGGCCCCTCGACACGTACAACGCCGCTGACTTCGAATACGCGCAGGGCCACCTCCGTATCCTGTCTGGGCTGTACGGCGCGCTTCGTCCCCTCGATCTCATTCGTCCCTATCGCCTCGAGATGGGCACGAGGCTGGCGACTGAGCGCGGCACAAACCTGTATCAGTTCTGGGGCTCCTCCATCACCGAGAAGCTCAACGAGACCCTCAAGGACACGGGCGACGACACCGTCGTGAACCTGGCCTCCAACGAGTACTTCTCGTCCGTGAAGAAGCGGGAGCTCAACGCTGAGATCGTGAGCCCGGTGTTCAAGGACTGGAAGAACGGCAAGTACAAGATCATCTCCTTCTTCGCGAAGCGCGCGCGCGGCGCTATGGCTCACTACCTGCTGAAGAACCGGGTGGAGAGCCTCGAGGGTCTGCGCGCGTTCGATAGCGATGGCTACCGTTTCGACGAGGAGGCCTCGACCCCGGACGCGCCGGTCTTCTTGCGCCGACAGGGCTGAGCCCTCCGACGCTCGCCTCCACCAGGGCTACCAGAGAAAGCGAAGCCGAACGGAGTGCAAGCTGCGCGGACGGGTCGTTAGGGTCACCCCATCGTCGGCGATACGCTGGGAGGAGAAGAGGAGCTCCATGGTTCCTCCCTGGCCCGCCAGTTGCCCCCCCACCGTGAGAGCTGGCAACCACTCGACGCTCGGATCGCTGGCTCCGTTGGTGACGTCATACTCCCAGGAGTCCCCCTGAGCGACCACCATGGCCCCGATCCCCGCGCCAACGAACAACCGCGAACCCGGGCCAGCCTCGTGGCTCCACTGGGTTCGGGCGGAGATGAGCCCTCGGTTCTGGGTCTCCAGGTCCTCGTTCTGGCCGATGAGCGTCAGGTGGGCGAGCCCATCCACCTCAAGCGTTCCAAAGAGCCCGTCGACCCTCCATCGGTATCCGAAGTCCAGCCCGTTGCGGATCAGAATCCGCCCCTCAAGGGCATTATCGACCCCATGACTGCAGCGATGAACCCAGTGGAGACGAGCCACCCCGGGCCCCCAGTCAAAGTCCACCCCCGTCCGAGCGTCGTAAAAGAGCCGTGTGAGCCGAAAGTCGATGTCATTGCCCTGATCCACGACGGTCTGAGCGCTCAATCCGAGCGTCCAAACCGCGTCGCCGGCGAAGTCCAGGAGGACCGTTCGCGACCGAAGCATGGCGTCGTACGCGTGGGCTCCGGCCACCTTGGGGTACACACCGAAGCCGAGCTGGCCACGAGCGACCGTCAGGCCGCGCACTCCGCTCGCGCCGCCGATGAAGAGCGCGTGGCTCTCCTCAAGGGGAAGCGGGACATCGGACTGCGCAGCGTGAACCGCGCCGCTGTTTAGCAAGAAGGCCAGCAGCGTCCAGCGAATGAAGCGGCCAGCGAGCATCAGCCTCCCGCTCCGCCATATCGCGCAAATACGCTTATAAGCTCGTCGATCATCTCCTGGCGCTTCGCCTCATTGCCGCCGGCGAAGGCCTCAGTCACGCAGGTCTCGATGTGACGCGACAAGATGATCTGGCCCACCTTGGAGAGCGCCCCATGAACGGCCGAGACCTGAAGAAGCGTGTCGACACAGTACTTCTCCTCTTCGACCATTCTTCGGATTCCAGCGACCTGACCCTCGATACGCTTCAGCCTCGTGACGACTCTCTCGCGCTCTTCCCCATTCTTCATCGCTGTTTCCCTGTTCCCACGGATAACCTTGTGCCACCACCACGAAGTATATACCCTGGGGGGGTATGAGATACCAACCCGTTGTTCCTGTATGGCGAATGACCGCTCTGACCGGGCTGATGGCGGTCAGCGCCCTCTTTCTTGGCTGTGAAACCGCGGACGATGTCTGCGGAGATCGCTTCGCCAACGCGAGCTCGCTCTCGTCCATTGAGACGCCCGACGAGTACATCAGCGGCGTAGAACGCACCACGGACGATGGGACCTACCTGGTCACGCTCGTCCGCAGCACCCCTACGCCCAAGTTTACGGACGATTACACCTGGATCGTGACGGTTGAGGACTCGAGCTGCACGGTCCTCAACGACGTGCACGTGAAAGCTGAGCCGACGATGCCCCAGCATGGACATGGCACGACGCCAGAGTTCACAGAGGCGACTCTGGACACGGCAGACCAGTACACGCTGGTGGACATGGACCTGTTCATGCCTGGCGTTTGGCAAATCGAAATTGAGGTCGAGGCCGAGGACGGCACGAGCGACAAAGTGAGTTGGTTCTTTGACCTCCTGGGCTAAGGGTATGTTTCGCTCTCTCGCTCATTTGCTCGTCTTCGCCGTGATCGCCGGTTCATTGCCGGGATGCGAAGAGGTCGCAGAAGAGTCGTGTCAGCCGCTAGACGAGCCGACCTTCGTCAACGTCTACAACCTGGTGCTGGAGCCGGGCTGCGCGGTCGGAGGAAGCTGTCATGGAGGCGGCGCGAGCGCCGGGGGCCTGGATCTAGGAACCCTGAACACGGCGTACGAGAGCCTCCTGAATACCGAGAACGTGATCCCCGGAAGCGCCGGGGAGAGCGTCCTGATGATGCGCCTGGATTCAGGCGTGAACGCACCCGGCCACATGCCTCCCGGCCAGCTTCTCGATGAGGCGGACCGATGCATGGTCGCTGCGTGGATCATGGAGGGTGCCGCACCATGAGAGCGAGCGCGCTCGCGATAGCTGTTGCGCTCCACCTCGTGCTCGTCGCGTGCGGGGGGAGTGAGTCACCACCGGTGAGCGTCGACGCCAGCGTCGACATTCCAACCGAGCCGGACGGATACACCCTGGACGCGGAGTCCATCCTGAGCCCCGAGGCCTGCGCGGAGTGCCATCCCAGGCATTATGAAGAGTGGGCGGGGAGCATGCATGCGTACGCCGCAGAGGACCCGGTCTTCATCGCTATGAACCAGCGCGGGCAGCGCGAGACCAACGGAGCTCTGGGTGACTTCTGCGTCGGGTGTCACGCGCCGATGGCGGTTCGCTTGGGGCTGACCACGGATGGGTTGAACCTCCAAGAGCTCCCCAAGCACGTGCAGGGGGTCACCTGCTACTTCTGCCATGCCGTCGAGTCGGTCGAGGGCACCCACAACGCGCAGCTCACCCTCTCAGACGACCTCGTGATGCGAGGAGGGTATGACGACCCGGTCCCGAACACCGCCCACGCCTCGGCCTATTCGAAGCTCCATGACCGAAATCGACTGGAATCCGCGGGGCTCTGCGGGAGCTGCCACGACATCGTGACCCCGCCCCCGCACGAGGTGCACATCGAGAAGACCTACCAGGAGTGGCAGGAGTCACTCTTCGCCCATCCCGTTCCGGGCGAACAGCAGACATGTGGCTCATGTCATATGGGCGGAAGCGACAACACAGCGGCGGACGCGCCCGGGGTAAAGCTCCGGATCGTCCACGACCACAAGATGCCTGGCGTCGATCTCGCGATCACGGATTGGCCGGGCAAAGAGATTCAGCGCGAAGAGGTTCAGGACGAGCTGGATTCGACGCTCTTCGCTCGCGTCTGCGTGAGCGAGGATGAGGGCGTGAATGTGCTGCAGGTCCGACTGGAGAACATGGGCGCAGGGCACTCCTTCCCCAGCGGAGCGACCCTGGATCGCAGGGTTTGGGTGGAGCTGGAGGCCCGCGACGCGAGCGGCGCCATCGTCTACGCCAGTGGAAACGTGGATGAGGGGACACCTGTCACCGTCCACGAGCTCGACGACCCTGACCTCTGGCGACTCGGCAGCACCGCCTACAAAGAGAACGGTGAGCACGCTCACATGTTCTGGGACATCACGAGCATGACCAGCGAACTGCTGCCGGCGCCGACGGCCTTCTCCCCGCTCGACCCCGACTTCACAGACGTCCACCGACGCCGAGACTACGAGTACGTGGGCGCCGCTCCAGAGGAGGTCTCTATGGCGGTCCACGTTCGGCCCGTCGGGTTGGACTTCCTGCAGGACCTGGTCGATTCAGGGGACCTGGATCCCGTCCATCTCGATGCCATCGAGACCCTGACGCTCAAGAGCACTCAGGTCACCTGGAAGGCGGAGTTCGGCACCAACTGCCACCCGCCCGATCACGATCCCCAGGGGATCTAGTCGCGCTCAGTCGTCTCCGACATACTCGCTGAGCACCTCGAACTCGTCGACGATTCGCGAGTTGTGATCGCCCCAGACATCGCTGACGACGACGACGTGAGAGTCACTGCAGTCGGGCGTCAGGTAGATCGAGCGGAAGGTCCCACTTCGGGTCTCGGGTCCGTGCTGCGGAAGCTCCTTGCGCGTGTGCGGGGAGCAGACCTGACAGCGC
>MDTA01215479.1_pt1 | contig 12980 bp, 15 predicted proteins | sample 811151 | NCBI WGS metagenome assembly MDTA01 (sample SAMN05326648, study PRJNA326480) | marine metagenome | isolation source: seawater | place: Indian Ocean: South | collected 2010 | reverse complement strand
TGACCCAAAAGTATTATATCAGTATTTTACGTTATAAAAAAAAAAATTTTGTTTATTTTATCTATTTCTAAAAGTAGATTGTTTAAACACACCTAACAATTGAAATTCGGAACAATGAAGTTCTAAATCACTTATAGCACCTGAAATTTTCTCATCATCGATATGACCCTGTACTTCACAAAAAAAGTAATAAGAGGAGAAAGTTCCTTTCTCAGGAAATGATTGCAATTTAGTCATATCAACCTGTCTTAAACTTAGACCGGTTAAGGATTGAAATAATGCAGATGGTTTATTTTTTAACTTAAATAAAAATGATGTTATGTATTTCTCTTTTTTTTCATAGTTTGGATGAAAAATATTTTTTTGAAAAACCAAAAAACGAGTAAAATTTTCTTTTTCATCTTGAATATTCGAATTTAAAACAGTCAATCCGTATATTTCTGCACTATACGATGAAGCTATTGCTGCTTTTGATTTATCATTAGTTTTTGCAACATAAGCAGCACTACCTGCGGTATCAGCCATCACATTTTCCTTAAGATTGTGCTTTCTAATAAATTGATTTGTCTGGCTTAGGGCAGCGGTATGCGAGTAAACATCTTTTAAATCACTTATTCTTGAGCCCTTTAAACCAAGAAGACTGTGGTTTATAGGAAAAAAATGTTCTGCAAATATATTTAACCGATACTTAATTATCAATGTTTCAATATTTATTGATCCTATAAGTTGATTTTGCTCAGGAACAACAGCTCTTACATCTAAGTTATTTTTTGCTAACTCAAAAGCATCTTGAAATGTTCTACAAGATATTGCCTCCTCACATTCAGGATAGTTCTTTTTTATACAACTTTCACTATAAGATCCTGGGATACCTTGGTAAGCATATTTCATATCTATCTTATAAGCTATTAATCTACTATTTCAATAATTTCTTAACTTTGTAAAAATCTTTCAAAGTATCAACCCCAATAGGTTTATTTTTAACTAACATTACATTTATTTTAATATTATTATCGAGCGCTCTGATTTGCTCTAAGCTTAGTAGTTTTTCTCTTTTAGTTCTTTTTAGCGAGACAATTTTTTTTAAAGTTTTATAATTATAAATATAAACTCCAATATGGTGATATATATTTCTTGATAAAACATTAATTTTTTTTCTAAAAAAATCATTAGCTTCGCTAAAGTTATTTAATGTTAAACTTGACTTTGTTTTCACTTTTACTACGTTTTTATTTTTAAGATCACTCTTATCGGAAATTTTGCTAGCAAGTGTAGCCATATCCATTTTTTTGTGAGAGAAAGTTTTTGTCAGTCTTCGTATATCTCTAATATTAATTAATGGCTCGTCTCCCTGAAGATTAAGAATAATAGTACTTTTATTCTTTTTTAATTTATTAAAACCCTCAAAAATTCTATCGGTACCAGTTTTATGTCTTTTATTGGTAATAATACACTGCCCACCACTTTTAGTAACCTCTTTAATGATTTTATCATCACATGTAGCCACATATACTTCACCTAATTTAGTTTTTACTGCTTTATCATAAACATGATTTATCAAAGCCTTACCTTTAACTTTAAACAAAGGCTTATTCGGTAGTCTTTTTGCTGCCAATCTTGAGGGTATTAAAATAATAGTTTTAAACATATTTACGTTTATGCGTCTTTGAGACGCAAAAATTTTAATTTTATTTTTTTATAAATTATAAAATAAGTGATATACGACAATAACAAATTTTATGGTATATGAATTTCAAAAAATATTAACATCAATTGTTATAGTAATATTAGTAGTTTTTGGAATATCTAAACTAAGCAATTTCATATACAGCACTGAAAAAAATGTTGTAGCGTATAAAGTCGAAGCTGAAGATAAAAGCTCAGATACTGTAATTGAAACAAAATTCGACCTAGCATCTTTCATAGCACTAGGCACAATAGAGCACGGTAAAAAAGTTTTTAAAAAGTGTGCAGCTTGCCATAGTATTAATGAGGGTGGAAAAAATAAAATTGGACCAGCTTTATGGTCTGTAATGTCAAGAAAATCTGGCGAGTTAAATGATTATAAGTATTCTAAAGCTTTGAGTGATCATGGAAAGCAGTGGGATTTTGAGGAAATGAATGGATTTCTTTTAAAGCCGACAACCTGGATAAAAGGAAATAAAATGGGTTTCGCTGGTTTGAAAGATGATAAAGATAGAGCAAGTGTAATTTTGTATTTAAATGAAAATTCATCGCAGCCGCTTCCACTACCTTAATTTATTCAAACAATAAAGCAAAATTGATTTTTGAACATGCACTCTATTTCGCGCTTGAGTCCAAACCTTAGAACAACTTCCAAAAAATACATCATCGGTTACTTCATCTCCTCGTGGCAGGCAGTGAAGAAATATTACGTCTTTTTTTGCTAAATCTATTAATGACTGATCAATTTTGAAAGTTTTAAATTTTTTAATTTTTTTTTTTTTATTGACTTTATCATTCATGGACACAAACTTGTCCGTCATAAGCACATCTGCATTTTTAATAGCAAAATTTTTATTGTGATAAATTTTTATATTTGCATTATTTTTTTTACTCCATTTTAATATTTTTTTATTAGGCTTATAATCTTTTGGACAAGCAATATTTAAACTAAATGAAAACTTCACTGATGCCTCTATAAGACTATTTAAAACATTATTACAATCACCTATCCAACAAATATTTAATCTTGAAATTCTTTTTTTTTTAATTTCCTCAATAGTAAATACGTCAGATAAAATTTGGGATGGGTGAGAAGAAGGACTTAGCCCGTTTATTAATGGAATTTTAACATATTTAGAAATTTCCTCTAGCTTATTATCATTGTTGGTTCTAAGCATGAAGGCATCAGCATACTCGCCTATAGTTTTTACTGCGTCAGAAATTTTTTCCCCTCCTTTTGTAAAATGAATTTCATCACGTCTTAAAGTTAATGCACTTCCGCCTAGTTGCTTAATTGCTAGGAAAAAGCTTATCCTTGTCCTCAAAGAGGATTTTTCAAACATTTGAATCAAAAGTTTTCCTTTTAATGGCTCATCTTTATCAAGATCTAATGTTTCTAGTTTTTTTCTTTTCAATTTTCTTTTTTTTGCATCGTTAAGAATTTTTCTTAGGGATTTATATGAAATATCTTTAATATTAATAAAGTTATTCATTTACTATTGTATTCCTTACATACTTTTTTTATTATTTTTAACGCGATATCTATCTCATTCTTTTTGACATTGAGGGGTGGAAGTATTCTCACAACATTTTCTGCAGCCCTAATTGTTAATAGCTTATTATAAGTAAGACTATTTATAAATTTTCCAACATCAATATGTAGTTGTAGTCCTATTAACAGTCCTATTCCTCTTACTTCCTTTATTACTTTAGGAAAAGTTATTTGTATTTTTCTCAATTCAAATAAAAAATAATTTGAATTTTTTCTGACATTCTCTAAAAAACCTTTTTTAAAAACTTGATTAATAACAGCATTTCCTACCGTCATTGCCAAAGGATTTCCTCCATAAGTACTTCCATGGGTTCCAGGTATCATACATTTTGCAACTTTTTTTGTCATTAATACTGCTCCAATTGGAAAACCACCTCCAATTCCTTTTGCTATTGGAACTATATCAGGCTTCACACCAGAATACTCGAAAGCAAAAAATTTTCCTGATCTGCCAATACCACATTGAACTTCATCTAAAATTAATAATATTTTTTTTTGATTGCAAATTTTTCTAACTTTTTTCAAAAATTTCTTAGAATGAACCTTTATACCAGACTCCCCCATTGCGGTTTCAAAGAATATTGCTGCTGTATTTTTATTAATTTTTTTTTTTTAGGGATTTTAAATCACCAAAATTAAAATGATCAAAACCACTTACTTTTGGTCCAAAACCTTCTGTCATTTTTTTTGAACCGCTAGCAAATATATTTGCTAATGTTCTTCCGTGAAATGAATTTTTTATACACAATATCCTATTTTTTTTTGGAAACCCAAGTGAATAAAAATGACGTCTGGCAATTTTAATTGCAGTTTCGTTTGCCTCAGCACCAGAATTTACAAAAATTACTTTATCTGCAAATGTTTTTTTTGCTAATTTTTTTGCTAAAAGCTCACCTTCAGGTATTTCAAAAGAATTAGAGACATGCCATACTTTTTTTGCCTGAAAATTTAATGCTTTAATTAAAGCAGGATGTGAATGCCCAAGAGTATTTACTGCAATTCCACTTAAGAAATCTAAATATTTTTTTTTGTCTTTAGAATATAGAAAACTTCCCTTACCTTTAATAAAGGAAATTTTTCTTCTATTATAATTTTTTGCTAAGTAGCTCATGTTTTGATTTTATAACCTTTTTTATACAATAAGTAAGCCACATACCAAATTAATATTGATAAAATACTTAGGTAAATAAGACCAAAAGACAATGAACCATCAGATTTTCCTATAAAAGAAAATCTAAATCCATCAATCATATGAAAAAAAGGATTGTAAAAACTTAAAACATTTAAAGTTGGAGGAAGTTTATCAATTGTAAAAAATGTTCCACTTAGAAACGATAGTGGAACAATAACAAAATTAGTAATTGTTGCCATATGGTCAAATTTTTCTGCCCATAGTCCAGCAATTATTCCGGCTGCACCTAAAATGAATGAAGATAATAAAATATAAGTAATTAGTGTAAAAAAATTAAATATCTCCAGGTCTATAAAAAAATAAAATATTGATATTGAAAAGAAACAAATAATAATTGCTCTTGTTATAGATGCTAGTATTATTGAAATGGTAACTTCAGAAGCAGATAGAGGAGCACCAACTAAGTCAACTATATTGCCCATTATTTTACCCATCAAAATTGATGAGGAAGAATGAGCAAATGATTGAGAAATAAATTGCATTGCGATTAAACCGGGCGCTAAAAAATTTATAAATTCAACTCCAAGTACATGTCCTCTTTCATCTCCAATAGCTAAAGAAATTACAATTAAAAATAATATTGCTGTTATTATTGGGCCTACAATTGTTTGGCCAAACACTGTAAGAAATCTCAAGGTCTCTTTACAATAAAGTGAATATGCACCTATCCAATTAATCTTAAAGCGTCTAACTCCAATCTGATATTTATTAATACTTTTCATTTGATCGATTTCTATAATTCATAAAAATTGTTAATAAATTAAAAAAATAACTTGTTATATTAATATATAATAGATAACTATATGTAGTATGTATAATCAATTTTTTTACAAAATTTAGTATAAATGAGTTGGACTGAAGATAAAGTAAACAAATTAAAAGAACTTTGGGGATCCGGGAAAACTGCAAGTCAAATAGCTGAGATTATTGGTGGAATTAGTAGAAATGCTGTCATAGGAAAGGCACATAGATTAAATTTAAGTGCTAAGATTAAAACTAGGCATTCCCCAGCAAGCACAAATGTCTCATCAAAATCTTCAAGTGTAACTCCAAGTTTAAGAAAGGGTAAAAAATACAGAATCCAATCTTTACTTTTAAGTAAGAACTTTGAACCAGCGAAAAATTTATCTTTAGAACAACTAACAGACGAGACATGCAAGTATATGGAAGGTCACCCTGATGAAAAAAATTCCTCGTTTTGTGGAAGGAAAACAGTTGAAAAATTTTCTTATTGTCCTCTACACTTAATGTTGATTTATCAAGTTAAATCTAAAAAAGATGATGTGATTTCTGAAGACGAAGTACCAAAATTTATAGAAAAAAAAATTAAATCGGCCTAAGAATTTATTTTAATATTTTTTCCTTGGCTTTTTTAAATTCCTCATCGTTAATTATACCCTCTTCATGAAGTTTTTTTATTTTAATAAGTTCCTCTGATATATTTTCTTCACTACTTTGAGTTAAAGAATTTTTTTCATCTCGCAATTCACTTTTTGCTTCAACACCTCTTGTTATTGCCTGTACAGCAAGATATAAAACAAAAATCAATATAACAGCCACAGTTATGTAAATTATATTTGCAATCATAAATTAATTTTTTCTATTTATAATAGAGTATTGCCCTCCATCCATCCAGTTGTAAGCGTATTTCATTACACCCTCCTTAAATTTAATTTTACTGGGGCTTCCTATGTCAAAATTAGTTAACCCTCCTGATGTTTTTACATTATCATATTTGAGCAGTCTCAACTGGTCTTTTGTTATCAGTGGTTTCGGAAATTTTTCTAAAATGGAAGTACTAAGTTTCGCTATTGGCAAAGGCAATGGCAACAATAGTCTTTTTTTATTAATTGAATTTAAAAGTATTTCTAACATTTCTTTAAAAGTTAATACATCTGGACCTAATGCTTCAATTACTTTAGAAGAAATATCATTAGATACTACATGGTATATCAAATCTGCTACTTCAGAAGCATGTATTGGAGTAAATTTAGTCATTCCATTGTAGTATAAAGGGAAAATAGGTAGATAATTAAATAAACTTAAAAAATTAGTTGAAAAAGAATCTGAAACGCTAAATACTATTGATGGTTTTATAATTACAGCGCTTTCTAAATTATTTTTTATCCTATTTTCTCCTTCATATTTTGATTTTGCGTAATTAGAATCTTTAGCATTTTCAACTCCAAGGGCTGAAAAATGAATAAGAGAATTGTTATTTTTTTTACAAAGTCGAGAAAGAACATCTGGGAAATATGTGTGGATATTTTTAAAAGAATTTTTTTTATTTTTTTCATATAATATTCCAATCAAATTTATACAAATATCCGATTTAGATAACAATTTGTCTATAAGGTCTTGATCGAATATATCGGCCTCGACTATATCTATATAACCTATTGAGCCGCTTGTTTTTAAAAATACTGATTTATGTGCATTTCTAGTTTGACAAATTGCTTTGTAATTATTTTTTGTGAACTTTCGAATTAAATGTCTGCCAATTTGTCCAGAAGCGCCAAGTATCAATATATTTTTTTTTATCATGTATCTTAAAATAGACAATTTTGTGTAGACTTTATATATATAAAATAAAAATGAATATCAAAATTTTTAACGGAGATATTCCAGGAGATTTGGACTTATCAAATGAAAAAGAGGTCGCACTAGATAACGAAGCTCTAGGTCTTGTTTTGGGAAGAGATCCACTAACACTTGTTCAACTAGGTCTTAAATCTAATAATTATTATCTTATTAAATTAAATCGTGAAAATTATGAGGCTCCAAATTTAAAAAGATTTTTAAATGAATCTAAAGCAGAATTTATTATGCATTATGCTAGACAAGATTTATTATGGCTTAAATATCATTTAAACGTTGAACCAAAGAAAATTTTTTGCACTAAGCTTGCATCTAAAATAGCTAGAACAGCTTCTCAATATCACGGTTATAAAGATTTGGTAAAAGAAATTTGTGGAAAAGATATTTCAAAAAAACAACAACAGAGCGATTGGGGAAATCCTGAACTAACAGAGTCGCAAATTAAATATGCTGCCCAAGATACGCAATATCTTTTTGAGATAAAAGAGAAACTTTCAAAAATGCTCTCAAGAGAAAAAAGAATTGAACTTTTCGAAAAATCATTAGAAGTTATACCTATACTTGTTAAAATGGAAATGGCAGGATTTAAATTAAATACCTTTGAACATTAATGTCTAAAAAAATTAAAAAAATTGCTCGACAAGTTATTGATTTCGAGATCGATGCTTTAAAAAAATTAAGAAAATCTATTGGTAAATCATTTGAGGAAACAGTTGATGAAATAGTAAATTGTAAAGGTAAAGTTATATTTTGTGGTGTAGGAAAAAGTTATTTAATAAGTTTAAAGATTAGTAGCACATTATCGTCGGTAGGATGTCCATCATTTTCTATAAACGCTAATGATTGCTCACATGGTGATCTTGGTAGCATTACTAGGAGGGATTTATTAATATTATTAAGTAATTCTGGAAACACAGATGAACTAAAACCTGTAATTCAATTTGCAAATAGATATAAAATAAAAATGATAGGAATCACATCAAAAAAAAGTTCAATATTATACAATAACTCAGATATTAAGTTATTAATACCCGAAGTGAAAGAGGCAGCTCTTAATCTTGTACCAACCAGCAGCACAACTGAATTTCTTTCTCTGGGAGATAGTCTCGCAGTCGCTTGCCTGAGTGTTAAAAATTTTAATAGAAAAAAATATAAAATATTACATCCAAGCGGAAATATATCTAATCAATTGAAAACAGTTGAAGATCTAATGATCTCAAAAAAAGCTATACCATTTATAAATGAGGAAAGCTCAATGAAAAAAGCATTAAACATTATTTCGCAGAAGAAACTTGGGGTCTTAATAGCAAGAAATGAAAATAATTTAACTACTGGGATAATCACAGATGGTCAAATCAGGAGATCAAGTCAAAAAACAGGGGATTTATCGAATTTAAAAGTAAAAAATATTATGACAAAAAATCCAATAAGTGTTGATAAAGATACTTTAGCTGCAAAAAGTCTTACCATAATGTCTGATAAAAAAATAACAAGTTTATGTGTTCATAAAAATAATATGAAGAAAAAAACTATTGGAATATTACATATTCATCATATTTTGAACTCAAATATTCAGTAAATGAAATTCAAATCATTTATACAGATTTTTTTAATTCTATTTATTTTTTTTATATCTTATGTTTTCTATAATCATTTTTTTTCAAAAAAAGTGTATGTCGAAGAAATTAATACTGACGAAAATTTAAAAACTCTTACAAATGAAAAAAATTTGAATGAAAATGAAAATAATTTAGTACTTAATTTAGAATACAGATCAATTGATACTTTTGGTAACGAATATCAAATAAATGCTAAGAAAGCGGAGAGACCAACAAATAAATTAGAGGAATTAAAATTATCAGATGTATCTGCTGTAATATATTTGGTAGGCAAATCACCTATTTTTATAGACTCTGACTACGCATTACATGATAACTTAACTTTTAATACTAACTTTTATGATAATGTTAAAATAAAACATGATGATATTTACATTAGTGCAGAAAATTTAGATTTATTATATGAAGACAATATTGTAAGATTGTCAAAAATCAAAAGCGCGTTTAATAATGAGATGGAGCTAAAAGCAGACAAAATTGTATTTGATCTTTTGACAAGAGACGTTTCTGTAGATATGAACGAAAAAACTCAAAAAATTAATATAATTTATAAATAATAACAAATGGCTTTAATCAAAAAATTTTATATAACCAAGTTTAAACAAGAAAGACCAAAAATTGAGTTAAAAAACATATCTCTATCATTTAACAAAAGACAAATATTAGATAATATCTCTTTAACAATAAGAGAAGGAGAGATATGCGGACTCCTAGGACCTAATGGAGTTGGAAAATCAACTATTTTTAATATCATTATTGGAATATTAAAACCAGATTATGGAGAAATTTATATAAATAAGAAAAAAGTAACAAACCTTCCAATATTTAAGAGAGCTAAAGATTTTAAAGTTTCTATAGTGCCTCAAACAGGAGGTGTATTTTCAGATTTGACAAGCTATCAAAATTTAAAAGCAATAGCTGATTTAGTGATTAGTGAAAAAAAAGATAGAATTTTTAAAATTGAAAAAATGATTTCAAAGTTTGAATTAGATGCTGTTAAAAATATAAAGGCAAAATATTTATCAGGCGGTCAAAGAAAACGTGTATGTATTGCTATGGCCCTTTTATCAAATCCAAAAGTTGTCTTAATGGACGAGCCTTTTCAAGGTCTAGACATTTTGAGCACTGGATATTTACAGGAAACAATTGTAAATTTGCAAACTGAAGATAATAGTAGATGTTGTATAATAAGCGATCATGCAGCTGCAGACTTATTAAAAATTTCAGATAGAGCTGTTATATTAGCAAATAAAAAAGTGGTTGCACACGGAACTCCAAAAGAACTTCTGGAAAATCAAAATGCAAGAAATTTATATTTTGGTGATGCTTTTAAAATAAATTAATATGAAAACATATGTTAGGATTAATAGAAAAATTCCTAATTTTGACAAAACTCTCGAAGTACCTGGTGATAAATCAATTTCAATTAGACTAATATTATTGACCTCACAAGCTGTTGGAAAAAGTAAAGTCTATAATTTATTAGAGTCTGATGACGTTAAAGACACAATCAGGTCCATTAAATCCCTTGGTGTGAGAATTAAAAAAATAAATAAATTTTATGAAATAGAAGGTGTTGGTCTTGGTGGATTCAAGCATAATAAAAATCATATTATAAATGCTGGTAACTCGGGAACCTTTGCAAGGCTAATTTGTGGATTGCTTGCTAAAAATGAAAAGACGATAAAATTAGTGGGTGATAAAAGCTTATCAAAAAGAGATTTCTATAGAGTGATAAAGCCATTAAGTAAATTTGGAATTAGTTTCTATACAAAACACAATTGTCTACCATTAAAAATAAAGGGTACTGAATTTTTAAGACCAATATTTTATTTTGAAAAAAAAGGTAGTGCTCAAGTTAAAAGTTCAATTATGCTTGCAGCTTTAAACACTCCGGGCACAACAGTGATAAAATGTTTACCATCCAGAGATCATACAGAAAAAATGTTTAAAAATTGTATTGGTGTTCCCATATCGATTAAAAAAGAAAAAAGGTATGAGATAATTAAAATCCAAGGTTTGAAAAATTATAATGGGTTTGATTATAAAGTTCCAGGAGATATTAGCTCAGCATCCTTTTTTATTGTGTTAACTCTTTTATTAAATGACTCGAAACTAATTTTAAAAAATATAAATGTGAATGAAAGCAGAATCGGAATTATTAAAATTTTAAGAAAAATGCACGCGAAAATCTTAATAAAAAACAAAAAGAACTATAATGGTGAACCAGTTGCAGATATTCATGTAAAGAGCACTAATCATTTACAATCAATTATTTGTCCAAGAAATTTGAATACAAAGTCTATAGATGAATTTTTGATAATTTTTCTGTTATGTTCAAAAGCAAAAGGTATTTCAAAATTTAGAGGTATTGAAGAGTTGAGGCAAAAAGAGAGTGATAGACTTAAATTTGCGGCAAATTTTTTACGGATGATTGGGGTTAAGGTAAGAGAAAGTTACGACGGAATAACAATTTATGGCAAGCCAGGTCTAAAGCTAAATGGAACTTATGTTGTTAAAAACTATTTAAAGGATCACAGAGTATTTATGATGTCATGTATAGCTGCATTAACTTTAGGAGGAAATTTTAAGATCCAGAATAAATCATCAATTAAAACATCATTTCCAAATTACTTGAAACTGTTAAAAGAACTTGGGGCAAAAATAACTTAATTTAAGCCAAAAAATATGAAACTTGCTGATTTTATTGAGTTTTTCAAAAAAAAACTATTTCAAACTTGATTAATTTTATTTTTCAAATACAAGTTCGCTGTTAATTAAAACATTTTGTAATGGAAATATATAAAGATTTAAATTCAAACGAAAATAAAGAATTTGCAAACCTTTTAAACAATCAACATAACAATAAAATTGAAGAAGGTAAGATTTATGAAGCTACAGTAACCAAGATATCCCCAAAATATGTATGGTGCTATCTTCCTGCATTAAAATCTGAACCGGCTGTTGATATAAATGAAATTAAAGAAATAGATCTCTTTGATAAAATTAAAGAGGGATCTAAACTAAAAATTGTTGTAGAAAATCTTGAGTCTAAAAATGGTGAGATAATTGTTTCTGCCTCTAAAGCAAAAAAAATAGAAGGTTGGGAAATATTATTAAAGAAATACGAAAATAATGAAGTAATAAAAATCAAAATTAAAAGCAAAATTAAAGGTGGGTTTGTTTGCGAAGAGGAAGAAACAAAACATTTATTATTTATGCCTGCTTCCCAACTGTCAAATCGGCCAATTAAGGAAAATAATAACGTCATAAACACTCAGATGGAAGTTAAAATAATACAAGCAGACAAAAAAAGAGCAAATCTTTGTTGCTCTAGAAGAGAACTTATTAGTGAAAACAAAAAAGGTGATAAAATAAAAATTTTCGAAAAATATAATGTTGGTGACAGAGTTGATGACGCAATAGTTAAGAGTATAACTGATTGGGGTCTATTTTTTGAAATAAATGGTGAGCTAGATGCTCTTTGTCACTCCTCTTGTTGTAGTTATCAAAGAATTGAAAACCTAAATGATATGTTTGAAATTGGTCAAAGGATACCTGTTGAAGTAATAAGCAAAGACGAAAAAAAATTGCAATTAGGTTTAAGTATAAAAGCTTTATTGAAAAATCCATTCGATAATATTGATAATTATCAAGTTGGTAAGAATTATGATGTTGTTGTTAAAAAGATTTTAGCATATGGCGTATTTTGTGAACTAGAAGACTCCTTGGTAGCACTTTTACACCAATCTGAAATATCTTGGACTGACAAAAACCCTTTCCCTAAAAACTATTTTAAATTAAATCAAAAAATTAAAGTACAAATTTTATCTATAGATAAAGAAGCTCAAAGAGTTTCTGTCTCACACAGATTAACCAAGGATAATCCTTATGAAGTAGTTTCAAATAAATATGGTAAAGACTCAGAGGTAACGGTAAAAGTTACAAATAAAAATGATAATGGATTATTTGTGAAGTTTGATGACATAGACGTTGATGCTTATTTACATCAAAACCAATTAAGTTGGAATAGTAATAACGACCAACTGAATAATTATAAAAAAGGAGACAAAATTAATGTTAAAATTGTAGATGTATCAATTGAAAACAGAAAAATTTTAGTGAGTAAAAAGGCTTTAGAGAAAGATCCGATGGATTTTTGGAAAGACCACAAGATAGACGATATATTAACTACGAAGGTAATATCAGTTGATAAAAAAGGATTAGTTGTTAAACCAGAGGGCTCAAATTTTGAAGTGTTTATCAAAAAAAATCAAATTGCAGTACAAGCAGAAGATTCTCGAGCTGAAAGATTTACAATTGGAGATCGTGT
>MDTA01038945.1_pt1 | contig 12980 bp, 11 predicted proteins | sample 811151 | NCBI WGS metagenome assembly MDTA01 (sample SAMN05326648, study PRJNA326480) | marine metagenome | isolation source: seawater | place: Indian Ocean: South | collected 2010 | reverse complement strand
TATATTTGCTCCACAGTCTATAACTAAGTCATTTTCTTGGAAATTAATTTCATCTAAACAATATGTTTTAAAAAATTTTTCAATGTGCAGCTTATAATCTATAAAGATATTAGATATTCTTCTATTTGGATAGAACACTTTCCTTTCTCTTGTTTTTTTAATGTAATAATTATTTTCAAAATAAATTTTCCCATCTCCACCATGAAGTAAGTTCATTAACAAACAAAATACATTTTCAGATTTTATTTTGAAAATCAACCCAATTAATTTACCTTTTATTATAAGTTTGACTTTTTGAAAGTTGTTAAGATTGTTTAGGTCTAAATTTATATATAAATAATCAGGTATATTTATCAAATTTTTCATTTGAAACTAATACTAACTTACTTTTGCATCTAAAAATATTAGATATATTCTATTTTGATAAAATCAAATATTTTTAATTTCTAGATTAATTTGAATCAATAAAAATTTGAATATTATTATTACCTTGTGCATATTGGTCTCTTGTTTACATATGGATACTCATTAAATACATGGAAAGAATCCGGAACATTAAATAGGGAAGTGCTTTTTTATAAAAAATTAGCGGAAGAAAAAGATATTCAATTTACATTTTTTACATTTGGAAACAAAAATGACTTACTGATTGATCTTCAATCCAAAAATATCGAAATTGTCCCAATTTATGAATTGATAACTAAATCTGGAAATAAATATCTAAATATAATCAAATCACTTTATATTCCATTCAAATTAAGAAAATACTTTTCTTCAATAGATCTAATTAAGCAAAATCAACTTCAAGGTGCATGGATAGCAATCATTCTTAAACTCTTAACCGGTCTTCCTCTTTTCACAAGAACGGGTTATGACGTATTTAAATTTAGTATCCATGAAAAAAAAGGATTTATTAAAATTTTCTTTTACTTTTTGCTAACCCAAATAACTTTGGCTTTTTCTAATCTTTATACTGTCTCAAATAAGACCGAATTAGATTATCTTAAAAAAAGATTTTTGTTTTCTAAAAATATTTTACATAGGCCAAATTGGATAGCTGATTCAGAAATAGTTGATATTAATAAGAGATCAAAACATGAGATTATCTCAGTTGGAAGGTTGGAAAAACAAAAAAATTATGAAGAACTTATTAATTTATTTGAAGATTCGAAATTTGTAATAAATATTGTTGGCTCAGGTTCAAAAAAAGATAAATTAGTAGAATTAGCAAAACAAAAGAATATAAAAGTAAATTTCTTAGGAAGATTGGAAAATGAAGACCTTCTAACGGTTTATGATAAATACCTTTTTTTTGTTTCAACATCAAAATTTGAAGGCAATCCTAAATCGATACTAGAGGCTATGTCAAAAGGTTGTATAGTCATAGCTAGCAATATTGAAAATCATCGTGAACTAATCACTAATGAAGAAAATGGATACTTAATACCAGATAATTGTAATTCGTTAAGTTCTTTTATAAATTCACTTCTACAAAACGAAAAAAAGTTAAGCGATGTCTCTTTGAATTCAAGAGAGTATGTAGTAAAAAATAATAGTATCAATACCTTATGTGATTTTGAATATAGTGACTATAAAGAATTACAGAGAAACTAGCTTAAATTGTCTATAGAACGAAGATATTTTTCCATAAAATATAATCTCCAAATTCTCTGAGCATTAATTCTAGACTTAACAATTGACAGTTTATTTATAGTTGATTTTGAAATGTTATATGAATTTAATTTTTCAAACTCGTCTTTTATTTTATCAATATTACTAAAAATCCATTTTTCAAGATTAAATACAAATCCCATTTTTCTTCTATTAATAAATTCACTATCAAAATCAGAAGCCAAATAATTCTTTAAAATAACTTTTGAATTATTTGAATCATAATAACTTGGTGAGGTCGAAAGTATATATTCAACTAACCTGTGATCAACAAAGGGTGATCTAACTTCTAACGAATTGGCCATTGAAGTTCTGTCTACTTTTAACATCATCATTTCAGATAAATATAATTTATATTCAAAAAGCATTAATTTTTTGTAATCGGATATCTGTTTCTTAAAGACAGATTTTAATTCTCTATTTGTATGATTTATCTTAAGTAAGTTTAATAATTTCTTATCATGAAAAAAAGATCTATACCTAGTTTCAATATTTTCAGATTTTGACAATATCTTGGACCCTGTGCCAAAAATGGGATTGTAAATAGCAAAAGACTTTTCACTTAAATTAAATTTAAGTTGTTTATTGTTTAACGTGAGTTTTGTTCTTAGATATCCTCCTAGTAGTTCGTCTCCTCCATCACCAGATATTGCAACCTTATAGTTTTTTGAAATCAGTTTGCTTAACATAAATGATGGAAGAGTGGAAGGGTCAGAATAAGGCTCATCAAAAATTTCTATTGATTCGTCAATATATTCATTAATATCATCAATAAATATTTTTTCTGAAAAATGATTTGTTTTATATCTTTGAACTACTTTGGAAGACCACATTGTCTCATCGTATCTTTGATCATCATAAGCAACTGAGAAAGTATTTATTGATTGTCCGTTATCATTCAAGCTTTTTACCAATGAAGTTGAATCAATCCCTCCAGATAAAAAATTTGCAACGGGGACATCTGAAACAAGACGAGAGTTGACTGAATCATTAAAAAGTTCAAAAAATTTTGTTGAATCGAATTTTTCTTCAGAAACAAATTCCTCAATATTCCAGTATTGAATATTAGATTTTTTAATTTTATTATTTTGAAACTCAAACTTTACAATCTCACCTGGTTTTAATTTGTGTATGTCCTTTATTATCGTCTTCGGAGATGGAACTACTCCTAAATCTAAGTATGTAAACAAAGAAGTTTCATCGATAGATTTGTCTTTATTTAAAGCTATTAAAGATTTTAAATTTGAAGAAAAAGTAAGACTATCAGGTAATAATTTATAAAACAAAGGTTTCTGTCCTAATCTATCACGAATTAGATATACGTTGTTTTTGTTAAAATCAAAAAATACTATCGCAAATTGACCAACAACTTTATTTAAAAATTCTAAACCGTAATATGAAAGGCCATTTAAGAGAACTTCCGTATCAGAATGATCGGTAAAAAATTTTATATTCTTTTTTTCAAGTTCTTTACGTAAATATTGATGATTAAATATCTCTCCATTAAACAATATAAGAGAGTTAAATTGTTTAGAAATCATGGGTTGAGATGCTGAACCAGATAGATCTATAATCGAAAGTCTGTTAAAAACTAATGAATAATTAAAGTCAACATATGATCTAAAACTATCTGTGGAATTACCATTCAGTTGTTTTCTTTCGTCAGGACCCCTGCACTCAATTAAATTATTACAATTGAGAACTTCTTGACTGTTTATTTCATCAAAAGAAACTTTTCCAATAAATCCACACACATAAGTAATCTTAAATATGTTTTTTTTAATTCGATTATATAAATTAAATAAATTAAATCACTTTACTATAGTGATATTGAATAAATTAGAAATAATTATATGAAAATATTAGTACTTGGTAGCACTGGTTTGGTTGGAAGCTCTCTGATGAGGTTGCTTGAGACAAAAAAAGAATATGATGTAGTTGGTGCTACAAGAAAAGATGCTGATCTTTTCTCCTACAAAGAAACTTACAATCTTGTTTCTAAAACTAATCCTGATGTTTTAATTAATGCAGCAGCAAAAGTTGGAGGTATTTATGCAAATAATTCTCAAAGAACAGAATTTATTCTTGAAAACTTAAAAATAAATATAAATATTCTTGAAGCATGTATAAATTACTCAAATATTTTTGTAATAAACCTTGGTAGTAGCTGTATTTATCCGTTAAATGCTAAAAATCCAATTGTTGAAGAAAGTATAATGACCGGTGCTCTAGAGCCTACTAATTCTCCTTATGCGATGGCAAAGCTCACTGCTATAGAGTTAGCAAATTCATTAAGTGTCCAATATGGCCATAAGATTCTAAATTTAATGCCCACAAATTTATACGGACCAGGAGATAATTTTTCTGAGTTAGAGAGTCATGTAATTCCAGGCCTTATATTTAGAATGCATCAAGCAAAGATAAATAACGAGGAAAGTTTTAATATATGGGGTACAGGTAAACCTTTAAGAGAATTCCTTTATGTCGACGATTTATCAAGAGCTATTGAATTTTTGATTAATAACCCTCCTGACAAATCCTTATTAAATGTAGGTAGTGGATATGAAATTTCAATACTTGAATTGGCTGAAAAAATAAAAGAAGTTGTTGAATTTGATGGTTCTCTTATATTTGATAATACTAAGCCTGATGGTAATCCAAGAAAATTACTGGATTCATCAAAAATCTTTAATCTTGGTTGGAAACCAGAAATAAGTATTGATGAGGGATTACAAAATTCTTATAAGTGGTATTTAGAAAATTTGAATACTTAGATAGAAGAATGTTCCCAAGTAGGATACAACAAGCCTTTATCAATTAGCAATTTTTCTTGCTTTGCTTGTTCATTGTCACTCTCGACCATCATTGAAACTAAATCTTCAAAAGATGTTTTAGGTGCCCAATTTAATTCTTTTTTTGCTTTACTTGAATCTCCTAAAAGATGTTTTACTTCGTTGGGTCTTTCATATTTTTTATCTGTTTCTACATATGCTTTCCAATCTAGATCTACAATTTCAAAAGCTTTTTTTGTAAACTCTTCAACAGAATGAGATTCACCAGTTGCTAATACCCAATCGCTAGGTTCTTTATGTTGCATCATTAGCCACATCCCTTCTACATAATCACCAGCAAAACCCCAATCCCTAAAAGCATTTAAGTTTCCAAGAGTTAATTTTGTTTGTATCCCTTGTTTAATTCTTCCAACTGCTTTAGTTACTTTTCTTGTTACAAATGTCTCACCACGATGAGGTGATTCATGATTAAAAAGAATTCCGTTTACAGCAAACATGTCATATGAATCTCTATAAATTTTTGTCATTTCGTGAGCAAAGACTTTAGAAATGGCATAAGGACTTTTTGGAGTAAATGCTGATTCTTCATTCAGCAAACTGTCATCTTCTCCTCCATACATTTCTGACGATGACGCTTGATAAAATTTTATATTTTTGGATGAATTTTTTACAGCTTCGAGTAATGAGATTACCCCAATTGTTCCAACCTGAGATGTATACAGAGGATTTTTAAATGAAACAGCAACATGCGATTGAGCAGCAAGATTATAGACTTCATCTGGTTCGATAAGGTTAATTAAAGACGTTATAGAAGATGAATCTAAGAGGTCAGAGTAATAAAGCTTTAATTTATTTTCAGATTCATATTTAGACATTAGAGGCTCAATTCTGCTTGTATTAAATGAGGAAGACCTTCTAATTAACCCATGAACTTCGTAACCTTTTTCAAGTAAAAGTTTTGATAAGTAGTATCCGTCTTGACCTGTAATTCCAGTAACTAGTGCTTTCATAATAAATTTTTTCTCTAAAATATACTCTAACAAACAATTAAATCAATATTCCTTAATATATAGCCTTCCTAAAAAAAAGTAATAGAGTAAAGGAAAATGTGCATTTTCCATTGCAGCATCAAAAAATGCGCAAAATAAAATAGGAAGAATATAAATTAATATACTGTAATTTCCGTACTTGTTTTTGTAGGTGGAAACAATAAAATAATAAAAACTTAAAAAGAGAAAAAGCTGTATGAGTCCTCCCCTAGCAAAAATATTAACAAAATTGTTATGGACATTTTCATTCTTAAGATCAATTCCCTGCCTTTCTTCAATATCCATTGCAGGAATCTTATTCTTATACCCATAACCAAATAAAATACTTTTTCCTGAGTTGCTTAAATCATGCCATACATCCTGCCAAATTTGTAATCTCCAATTTAAATTTCCATCAGCAGAATATAGTCTATTATCTCGAACAAAGAAGATGGGTAATCCTTCGTTTTGTTCGTTATAAGATTGGTACCTGAACTCAACAATCGATGCAAGTCCAACTATTGAGTCATCTTTATCTAATGTTTGACTATTTGAAATAAAGGAAACTGAAAAACCGAAAAATAATGTAAATAATAAAAATAAGGTAAGAATTTGTTTTCTGTTGGAGAATAAATTTTTTTTATTTCTTAAAACCTCAATAATGAAATAAGCAACGACTGAGATAAATGCAGCTCTACTTTTAAACATCAGGAGCGGAATAAATAAACCTGAAATAGTTACAAAATAATAGTGTCCAAACCTATTTTTATTTAATTTTTCATTATTAAGCATCATTACAATCACAAAAATTATTAATAAATCAGATCCTTTATGTAATTCGAATTTATCTGAATAATCACCAAAAAAATTCATCAGCGCTTCTTTTATGAAGGGTGGAGTAATAACAAGCAAACAATAAATTATTGGTAAAAGTAGTCTGAATACGTTTAAAGATATCTCATCAAAGTTCACATTTTTATATATATAGATTCCAACAAAAATAAATGAAATTGTCCAAATATATGAACTTGATTTAAAGGTATAAGTATCAAAAATGTTTGAATTTGAAATAATTAAAATTAAAAAAAAGCTAAAAATTATCAAAAGATAAACTAAATCTACTGAATTACCTAAAAGCTTTTTCCTATGAATAAATAAAATATAAAATCCTGTCAAGATTAAACAAAAAAGTACTCCTAATTCTCCTATTCTGTAATTGAATAAATACATTCCCATAAATGATCTAACAAACAAAAAGATGCATGTAAAAAAACCTAAAATAAGATAGCTTAGAATTTTTGAGTTAATAAGTTTATTTTTCATTAAACATATGTAATTATATAAAGCAAAAAGTTTTTCAGATTAAATTTAATTTAATACTCAAATCATCAATTTAAAAACTTTCTAAGAAAATTCTTTAATATTCTAAAATATTTTTTTCTTTTTTGATTTATTAAGAATATAGTTCCTTTAACACGAATTTTATGTGGATTTATTATTCTTTTACTCATTAAATATTCAAACAAATTCAGATACTCTTCGGACATTTTCTCAGCATCTAAGAAATATGAATCCATTTTTTCTACATAAATATCATAATCTTCGATCATTTGTTCAAGTTTTAACTCAAAATCGTTTGTAAAACCTATACCGAATTCTTCACAGTACTCAGTCGTTCCTCCACTATCTAAAAATATAATTGGTAAGCCACATTGAGCAGCTTCTATGTGATGATTCCCAGATGGTTCATTTATTGTACCTGTTACATATATATGATGATCTTTTAGGATTTTTGACAATTCATTGCCTTCTTTAGGAGGTATGATTTTTGTATTAGGTAAATTAAAATCTTTTGACACGTTTCCAACATAAGTAAATTCAATCCTATTTTTCCACTTTTCTGTACTTATAAGATCATCAAGTAATTTATACACTGCATAACCTTTGTTTAAATTTGCACTCCAATGGTGTGTAATTATTTTTAATTTTGATTCTTTATTCCAAATCGATGAATTATTTTTATTAAATATATCTTTGTCTGAACCTGATAATATGACAGAAGTTTTATTTTTGCTCATTCCAATATTTAAATATACTTTTCTTAACCATTCACTAACAAAAACTACTTCATCAGCAATTTGACTTGCTTTAAGATAAAAATCATTAAGTCCCTTTGTTTGTTTTCTCTCATCACATTCGTTGATTCTATGAACAACCAGAGTATTGGGGTTTACATTATTTTTATAAGACTCAATATCAATATGATCATAGGATGATGAAGATGAACTCTTACCTCTTGGATCAGTCAGCAGTATGAGATCAATATCGTCATCAATTAAATCATAAGTAACAGTATGTCCCTTTTTAATTAAATAGTTTGATAAATTAATTATAAATAAATTTCCGCCCCCCCAAGGACCCTCAACTATATGTGATCCGATGCTAATTTTCATTATTGACTGACTCAAATAAAGATATAAAATTCTTGAATCCTTCTGGAATTGTTACTTCTTTTGATCTGTTGTAAGCAAACTCGACAGATGGTTCAGCATCGTGAAAATTATCCATATTAAAAATTGACTTTTTAGCAAGAAAATCCTGAGCTATCCCAACGTTTGTTGAAATTATAGGTGTTTTTGTAATTCCGCACTCAACAATAGCTTGTGGCCCTCCTTCAACTCTTGATGAAACTATATACAAATCCAACAAGTTGTATAGTTCATTAAGTTGAGAAATATTGACCATTTCAAAATAAGTAAAATTAATATTTTCCTTTTCAAGTTCATTGATCATATAATTTCTTCTTTTACCAGTTAATATAACCCGTAAATTTTCTCTTTTCTTATTTAAATGTTTAGCAATAGTAATAAATTGATCTGGACCTTTGATTAGTTTAGGTAATTCTGGATCCGATCCTTCAGAATCTCTCTGGAAACTTCCTACTAAATACTCATTGTCGGAAAATTTATATTTATTTCTTAGAGATTTTTTATCTCTGATTTCAAACCAATTATCTTGATTTACCCAAAAAGGAATATAAGAAATTTTTTTATTCGTCAATTTTCTTAATTGTGAAGTCGTTTTTTTAGAAATTACATGATATTCAGATACATATTTATCTCTATCTTTAAATTCTTTAATATCAACGTCGTTAAATTTGTTTTCATCTATGTGATAAATCGAACAAACTACTTTTCTTTTCTTTAAAAATCTTGTGGGTATTTTTTTCCATGTCCATGGTGAAATTATCCAGATAATATCTGATTGTCTTATATTTTTTGTTGTAATCAATTGATTATGATCAAGCCATTCCTTTTTTAATCTATCAACTATCCAGGACTCATTTAATTTGTTAATGTAAATTTTCATTTGTCTTTATAAATAAAGAATAACAATACTTAACTATAATTTTTATGATATTTTTTTTAAAAATGATTTGTAAAATACTTTAAGATATGAAGAAAGTTCTAATAACTGGAATTACTGGCCAAGATGGTATTTTTCTAACTAATACAATTATAAATAATCAAGAAGATTATTACATTCATGGTATTTCTAGAAACAAAAATTCTAATACTTTTTTTGAAAAATTAAAATCACTTGGTTTAAATGATTTTTCCAGAATAAAAATAGATGAAGTTAATTTATTAAATGAAGCAGATGTCAATGAATATCTGCAGTATGTAAGTCCTAGTTTTATATATAACCTTGCAGGCCCTAGTTCAGTTTACAAATCTTTTCAAAATCCTGATGAAGTATCTCTACAAATAAATGGAATTTTTGACAACTTAATTAATTCTATGATTAAAAACAATAATTTTCCTAATTTTTTCCAAGCTTCAAGTTCCGAGATGTTTGGAGATAATGGAAAAGAATATCAAGATGAGACCGGAATTTTTTTACCAAATTCTCCGTACGCAGCTTCAAAATTACAGGTGCATAAAAAGATACAAAAGTTAAGACAAGAATATGATTTTAAATTGGTATCCGGAATTATGTTTAATCACGAATCTGAGTTGAGGACTAAGGAATATTTAATAATGAAAATAATAAATTATGCAAAAAATCTACAAACAGTTAAAAATAGTTTAACTCTCGGAAGTTTGGACTATGTAAGAGATTGGAGTTTTGCAGGAGATATAGCTAATTGTATGTATTCTTTAAATGAAAATAATATAAACGAAGATTTTGTTATAGGTTCAGGAAAAGGAAAAAAAATATTGGATATTCTTGAGATTATTTTTAGTGAAGTTAATAAAGAATGGGAAGAATTTGTCGAAATTGATTCATCCTTGCTAAGAATTGGCGATCCTAAAGTACTTGTAGCTAACCCAAAAAAATTATTTACTTCTTTAAATTGGAAACCAGAATTAAATTTTGAATCTTTAATATTAAGATGTTTTAAATTATCGAACTAGCTTCTTCTAACCAACTTTGCATAGTAGTTTTGTTCTTTTTTCATATTTGATGAAATATTGTTTTCAGTATTCAAATAATAAAGAAATTTATTAATTGATTTTATTTTATATCCTTTATCAATTAAATCTTTGAACAATTTATAGTCTTGGGCATAATAAAAATTTTCATCATAATTACCAACATCTTGCAATACTTTTTTCTTTATTAATAGGGTTCCATGAATAAATGGATTTTTATATTTTAAGGCTAATTTAATTGGTAAAAAGTATGACAATCCAGGTCTGACTTTCCCTGTGCTTATAACTTTTGATCTTGAGGTGCATCCATCTAAATTATAATTTTTTAAAAACTCAATTTGTGTTGAAAATCTATCATTTACGCTGTAATCGTCAGCATCTTGTCTGGCGATAAGTTCTCCTTTTGCATTATTTATGAGTATATTTAGTGACTTTGTTAATCCCAGGTTCTTATTATTTTCATAAATTTTTATTCTTGCATCTGTGTTCTTATAATTTTTCAAAATTTCTTTTGTAGAGTCAGTAGAAGAATCATTCATAATCAGAAACTCAAAATTTTTGTAATCTTGATTTAATATACTTTCGATTGATCTTTTTAAAGTTTTAGAATTGTTAAACACAGACATTATTATGGAAATTTTCATATCAATCTTCTCTTTGTTTATTTTTTATAGCCATATTAAATTCATTAAAAACACTTTCTTTATTTAATTTTTCTTTGATATGTTTATAAGCTTTTTCACCTTCCTTTTTTAGAAGATTATTATCATTTAATAAGTTAATTTTTTTCTTTAAATCTGAATAATTGTATTGTTCAAAAGACAATTTATAATCACTAGGAAAAAAATCATTCATTCCACCAAAAGATGGGTATATAGATGGAACTCCTAAACTTGAGGCTTCACAAAGTAATCTAGGCTGTCCTTCATACATTTTTGTCGCAGTTACAACTGCCCTTGCATTTTTTATCTGATTAATGGTCTCTTGGTTACTTAGCTCTCCAGTGAATTCAATATTTTTATCTATGTAATTTTTTATTAGCTGCTTTTCAATATCACCAGTACCAATAATTTTTAAGACTAAGTCTTTGTTTTTTGATTCTTTCCATGAAGTTAATAATTCATTAACACCTTTTGAATTCGTCAGTCTTCCAGCATAAACTACGTACTCACTATTTTTTTTATATTCAGTTAAGTTTTTTTCATCAAAGGTCATAGGATTAAAAGATATAAAAACTTTCTCTTCAGAAACACCCAGGTTTTTTAGGTATTCTTTATGAAACTCATTCATTACAAGGATTTTTAAAGGATGATTTTTTAGAATATTAAAATATTTTTTTCCATATTGTATGACAAAAAAAGACTTTATAAATGACTCTTGATAATATTTGTTAAATATTCCTAATTGTTTTTTTGTTGACCCACACTTAGGACAAAAGATTGTATCATCTAAGTGATTTTTTGTAACAAAAGACCTTGTACAATCGTATCTAAAGTTATGTAATTTAAGTAGTGTGACTATTTTATTTTTTTCTAATATATCAAAAATTCCTAAATTTGCTTTAAACCAAGTGTTGTGAATATAAACAAAATCAGGTTTAAAGCTTTCAATAGCAAGATTTAATTCGAAATTTGATGATTTATTTGAATTTGTAAAAAATGCTTTAATGTCATTGAACGATATTTTTTTTGAATTATCAAATTCTAAATAATCTACAACAAAATAATTTCTCAAAAAATTTAGTTCATCAACAATGTTTGAGTCTTCACCTCCAAAAGTTTTGTACTTATTGTTTATAACTAATATTTTTTTCATTTATTTTATTTTTGATCAACACAACTAATTTTATAGGGTTAATTAGCATAAAAATTAGATAAGATTAATAATATGAACATTTTAGTTACAGGTTGTTTTGGTTTTATAGGGTACAACTTCTTAAATTACATTAAAAATTATTTTCCTAATGATTTCAATCTAATCGGGGTAGATTCGTTAATTTCAAATACTTCGAAATTGAATCAAATTGAATTTAATAAATTTGAAAATTTTGAGTTTTATCGATTAGATATTAACGATATAGATACATTAAAAAAGAAAGATTTTGAGCTGATAATCAACTTCGCTGCAGAATCTCATGTCGATAACTCAATATCAGACCCAAACAAATTTATAAAAAGTAATGTAATGGGTACAAATGAGTTATTAAAATTTGCTCTTAAAAATGAAGTTCAAAATTTTATTCATATCTCAACAGATGAAGTCTATGGAAGTAATAAAAGTGGATTTTCTTTAGAAAGCGACAACTTAGATCCTTCTTCACCATACTCAGCATCAAAAGCATCTGCAGAGATGATATGTAAAGCATATATCAAAACATATGATATGAAAATAAAAATGTGCAGACCGGCAAACAATTATGGTAACTATCAACAACCTGAAAAATTAATACCTTATACAATAGCAAATTTATTGTCGGGTAAAAATATTGAACTTTATGGAGATGGAAAGAATATACGACACTGGCTTCATGTTGAAGATACTTGCTTAGCGATCCTAACTGTCATGAATGAAGGAAAAGATAATTCAATTTACAATATTGGCTCAGGAGAATATTTTAATAATCTTGATATTGCAAATAAAATATTAGGAGCTCTTGAACTAGATTCAAATAGAATTACTTTTGTTGAAGATAGGCCAGGTCATGATTTTAGATATGCAGTAAACTTTGAAAGTTTAAAAGATATAGGATTTAAACCTCAAAAGAGTGTAGATAATGAAATATCAAATATCGTTGAGTGGTATAAAGTAAACAAATCTTGGTGGGAAGAAGATTATTTAAAAGTTCTTGAAAATCGCTTAAAGAGAACACAGTTAAATTAATGTTTACTTTTATATATTGTTTTGATGAAAATTATAATATTCAAGGTTTTGTTTCAATAATGAGTCTTCTCGAAAAAGTTAATGAAAAAATTAATGTTGTCATCGTTCATAACAAAAAAGAAAAATTTTCGAAATATGAGAATCTAATTAAAAAACACGAAAACCTCGAAAAT